>JACKQG010003327.1_pt1 | contig 19859 bp, 11 predicted proteins | sample 8237621 | NCBI WGS metagenome assembly JACKQG01 (sample SAMN15677084, study PRJNA649215) | marine metagenome | biome: marine; feature: Black Sea; material: saline water; isolation source: suspended particulate matter (SPM) from the Black Sea western gyre | collected 2013-06-09/2013-06-10 | depth... | reverse complement strand
GGGGAATTATTTTCCCAACCACACATAATCAATGGCTATAAACCCCGCCATCTCACTCGTGGAAAACTCTGGGTATCATTACGGAATAATGGTTTGCAGGGAGGCGCTAATAGCGATGGCGCGACTTATCAGGATCAGTCAAGCCTCGAATATCCCGGAAATGCGGTTCGTGAGATGCACGATTTTGTAGAATACTGGATCGATGTAGCGGCTATCGTAAAAGGCGGCCCCAATATTTTGGAGGTGCCCAATGTTACCAGAACGAATAATTCCCGCGGGGAAGGTATTTGGGTATTAGGTGTTGTTAATGGTGATACGCTTATTTCCTATACTGGTCCTCGCGACTATACAGAAGATGTTGATGCGTTGAATTACGATATCAGGAACGGTCCCGAAGCAGGGCTTGGCAATAATGATGGCCCAAATGTTTCACGCAGTAATTATTCACCTGATCATAACACGATCGACCAGGAACCGGTGGAAATCCATAATTACCGCTATCATAATTACATCCCTGATGATGAAGAGGCAGAAGAGATTATCATCAACCAGTGGAAAAATAAGTTGGGTATTCAAATAATCCGAAAAGTGCGCGCCTGGAGCTACCAGGATTACGATGATTTTATCCTTGTTGAACTGATATTTGAAAATGTTGGCTCGAACACTGTTGAAGATGCGTTTTTTGCTTTTATGAATGCTTTCAGTGTTTCATTGGCGGGGCATACCTGGGGCTCGGGAGCCGGAATGCACTGGCCCGACTGGCGAACAAATGAAGATCCGACCCAGGATGATATCTACCATTATACTGGCGCTTCCAATTATGTCGCTGATGTCCCGGATAATACAAGTACCTATCAGCAATATAAACTATCCTATCAACGGGACGGAGACTGGTTCAGCACAACCTGGGACGATACCGGTGAACCGTACAAGTCTCAATTCGCTGCCCGGGGAGAAAATGAGCTTCAGGGGCAAAGTGAAGACCAACTGCTGTCCTACGCTTATGTGGGAATGGGAGCTATCGATTATACGCCGCCTTTTATGAAAGATAATAATGTTTATGTTTCTCCACAAATTGCAGACCAGCCTTATGCAGTAAAATGGTGGCGCAATAAAAGAAGCAAATCGGAAGAAATAAGTGAACCGTCGCGTCAACGGCACACAGAACGGGAAATGTACACAATGCTGAGTGATATAAGTGAAGGTCAAATAGACGAGAATCCCGAAGATCCCATGCTGGTAACTCATGCCCATGTTTATGGACCCTATAATCTTGCTCCGGGTGAAAAAGCAAAAGTCGTTTTAACATTTGTCGCCGGATCAGCCGCCACAGTATTAGGAGTGGACGAAATGACTTATTCCCGCTCTCCGGGAGCACAGGATAAAATCGCCCTTGGTGAACAGGCTATGTTTGATCATTATAAAAAAGCAATGTTTGCTTATGAAAACGGATATGACCTGCCTGATCCGCCACCGGATGTTGCATTTGAACTGGATATTACAGATAACGGGCAGGTGCGGGTAACCTGGGGCGATGAAGCAGATGAGGCAGCGGATCCTGATTATCAGGGCGATGAAGCGAATGATATTGTCGCTTACCGTGTTTATCACTCTCAACCGTCATCTTACAATTGGCATATCGGTCCCTGGGAACTGATGGCGGAAATCCCTGTGAAAGACTCGGACTATTATGATAACATGAGCGGAACTTATACTTTTGACGATCCCAAAACAATTCCCGGTATGAATTATTATATCAGCGTTCGGGCAGTGGATTCGGGGCATGATAACTGGACTGACATTAATGGCGTTGATTTGGGACCTATTCCACAATTGGAGGGTGGATATGCAGCGCCGGAACAGAGGAATATGATCGCTGTTACACCTTTTTTGCAAGCCAAACCTGAATACGATTCAATGTCAGCAAAAATACGCGTAGTACCGAATCCATTCCGGTTAAGCGATACTGATTGGGATCACCGCTATCCGGATGCTGCCGAACCGCTTAAAATCAGGTTCATCAATCTGCCGCGTCATTGCATGATCAGGATTTTTTCTGTTTCCGGAGATTTGGTTTACGAAGCAGAACACTTCTCACTGGATTCACCTGAATTTTCATGGAAACAGGATGCGACACAGGTTACCGGTAAATTAGTGAGTGGTTACTATTTCTGGGTAGTGGAATCATTGATGTCCGAGAGCAAAGGGAAAATTCAAAAGGGAACGTTGGCTATTGTTAAGTGAAGATTTTTAAATGAGGTAATGTTTTTTACTTGAAATAGGTTGAGTTAATGCATAAATTCCAAAATTCAAAATATCACTATGTATATTAAAATAATCATATTAGTTAACCTGTCATTCCGGTTGAAGCGAAGCGGAATACCGGAATCTCCATAGTATAACTTTCGGATGTTTGTTTGCGCAAAGAGTATAAGTTTTCAGGAGATTCCGGCTAAAAACATGCGACCGCAGGAAGTGCCCGTGGTACCGGAATGACAGCATTAGTTTAGAGTGGTGAACTATTACAAATAAACCAATTAGGTGAATTATCATGAACAAAAAATCAACTACAAAAAAGTTGTTTTTCCTGACAATAATACTCTTAATCTCCGTGACATCAGTTTTCTCCCAGCAAAACATAAAAAGACTGGGAAAGTCCGGTTTTACTTTTTTAAAATTATCTCCCAGCGCACGAGCTGCTGCATTGGGCGATGCTTACACTGCTATCGCCAATGATGCTTACGCTATTTTTTATAATCCGGCAGGTCTGACTCAAATAAATAAATTTGCTTATGGCTTTACCTACGGTAAATGGATCGTTGACTCGAGACTGATGTCGTTTGCAGGCGCATACAAATTTGGGCGAAGTACGGTTGGATTAAGTGTTATCAGCTTTGCACCGCCGGATTTTGAGGAGACTACGATTTATGAATCGGAAGGTACCGGCAGAATGATTAATGTTGGTGATATTGCCTTTGGCGCGGCTTACGCCATCGAATTAACTGACAAACTCTCTTTTGGCGTCAAAGCTAACTATGTCGAAGAAACTATTGATCGGGATAAAGCTACGGGATTGATGTTAGACCTGTCAACGTTTTACCGCACCGGTTTCAAAGACCTGGTGCTGGCGATGGCGATGAAAAATTTCGGCCCGGATAGAAAATTTATTAATGAAAAATTTAAAATGCCGTTGCTTTTTAATATAAATATAGCCATGAACTTCATCGGAAAACACGGTGATCCATTTGTGATGAAAGTTTCAACCGAAAGCTGTTTTGCCACTGACTACAAAGATCGCTATCACGTTGGCGCTGAAGTCTGGCTGTTGGATAAATTAGCCTTGCGCGGTGGTTATAAATTTTATTATGATCTTGAAGATTATTCCTTTGGCGCGGGATTCAAAATAAATGTCGCCGGAAAACCAATCTCCATTGATGTCGCTTATTCCAATGTTTTGAGTTATTTTGAAGCGCCGCTACGGTTTTCGATTGGAGGGGAGTTTTAGTTATTTTAGAATTTATCGTAACAGATAGAATCTCTTCACCTTTTGACTAATACCTTGTTGGTTTGACAAAGACCTAAAAAGGCAAAACTATTTTGGACAACGTGTCCGCCTTCTTTTTGGCGGAAACCTTTTTTTTATTTAATAGTTTTGCCCCAAATAGTCTTGCCATTAGTTTATTCACTAATTCGGATTAAGTGGGATGAATGGTTGAATTAACTCGCTGAATGAAAATTAAACAGCTATTGATTTTTTTATCTGTTGGGTTGTTTCTATCAGTTGGAAATTAATGATTTCTATAATATCAGATCAATATTTAAAATTTAAATTATCAAAATCCAAATTCCTACCAATCTATAATTTGATTTAAAAAAAAATGAATAGGGTAAAAATGTATCGACGAGATTTTCTTAAAACAGTTCTCGCTTCATCGGGTGCTTTAGCTTTTGATGCTAATATGAACTGCATCTCTAAAAAACCTGAAATAGTAAACATCTTCCCAAAAGGAGCGCCGCCAACAAAACTCTGGGCAATAAAGATTCCTCAAAAATTGAACTGGCACGAAAAGAATTTCCTCACCTGTTTTCAAGGTTTGATTAATAAAATACAGAATCGGATTTACCTGGTTCATTCCAAAGCTGATAAATTTTGGTTGGATTATTATAAAGAGACGTTTGGGATCGAATATCAATTATTAGAGAATCCCGCCGAATTAATTCGTAAATTTGCCGGAGAAATTTCCGGTTATATTTTGTATGATGAAGAAATGGGGCACTCACTGAATTTAGCCACAACCATGGGTTCATTTCAGAATGCTGTTCCTGTGAGTAAAAGTCTTGAAAATAAGATAGAAGAATTCAGAATAAAAAAAGTTGATGACGTTTGTGGTCGTTGGGAAAATCTTTACCAGGCGTATGAATGGGCTTTGGAAGAGCTTACTCCAAAATGTAATAAAAAGATGATAGGTAACCTTTGTGTGCATGAGCCTTATTGGCCCACAAGTACGTTTGCCAATCGTGATTATGTAATTGCTAACAATATTTTTTCAGTGGATATTTCCTCGTCAGAAAGGGATAAACGGGATTACCAGTTGCTACGGAAAGTTTATCAGGCATATCCAGAAGAAACTGTCGTAATTGGTTGGCACTGTGTCCGAGATAAAGAGCATGAAGCAATCGCTTTGCAATCTGAATTTGGTTTTTATGGAATGTGTTCTCTTCGTACTGCTAATTTGACAGTCCATTCGAGTATTCAACTTAAAGAGAAGAAACCATTTGTGCAGCGCAAAGTTAAAAAAAAGGATTTGAAAGTCGATAATAAAGTTTACATAGCTTATATGGCAACTGACGGTGACGCAGCATGGTTCGTGCAAAATCTTATCAATACTGATTGGGCAAATCCGACACACGGCGAATTCAAATACAATTGGGGATTTCTACCCATGGCGTATGACCTGATGCCGGGCATGGTGAAATACTATTTTGAAAATAAAACGTCCAACGATTATTTTGTGGCAGGCCCTGCCGGCGCAACTTACACTTACCCGCATTTGCATCCGCAGCCGGAGAAATTCCTCCGACTGTCAAATTATTACATGAAAAAATGTGGTTTAACAACTGTGCACATAACAAACTGGAACGATCGGGATTGGTGGCAGGAAGTTGACTTGCCCGGATTCCCAAAATTATTACGCAAGTATCTTGCAAACTGTGTCGGATACGTCCGTGGAATGGGCGAATCAGCATTTGAAAAGCATTATCTCAAAGGTGGTAAGCCATACATTTTTTGTGGTGAGGGAATTCACAGGGGAAACGATATTTACCAGGTGATGAAAGATTTTATTGATGCCTGCACCAATCGTCCACTTTTTGTGTATAATCTTGTCAATCATAGCATCCCGATGAATGAAATAAAAGAAGCGATGGATAAATTACCTCAAGATAAAATAGAGTTGGTTCACCTTGATGAGCTGCTGCTATTAATTGAAAAAGCGTATGATGAAGGAAAAATTTCAGAAGATCTCTATCCTGAAAAAGAAGGCCTACAGCGAATATTAGCCAATGAAGCCAAACAGGCATGGATTCGATTTTACACTGAATTAAATGATTTCCAAACGCAATATGAAAAAGGTGAAACAGCCTACATCGATAATATTCGTAAATTACCAATCGGATTAGAACAGATTGTCCCGGGAGAAATATTAGCTTTTACAACGATCTGGCATGGGATGACGTTGGTAAAGTTGTCATTGGAATCAAGAGGAACTTACGTAAATCATAAACCCACAGCAACGCGGGATTTTATCAATGAATTTAGTTCTTTGCCGGATATAAAAATAGTCAAGGATTTACAAAAAATGTGGAATGATTGGCACAAGATAACAATATCTTTTCAGCAGGCAAAAATATTTGCAGATAGATTACTTCGAATAGCAAGGGAAATAAATAATGAAAGCCGTCGTATTAACCGAGCCTAAAGTACTCCAACTTGCAGATATTCCAGAGTTTAAGCTGACCGAAGAAAATCATGTGCTTGTTAAAGTGAAAGCCTGCGGCATTTGCGGCAGTGATTTGAGATATTGGGCAGGTGATAATCCATGGTCGCTTCATACGCTGGGAAAGCATGTAAGCAGCCCTCCAAATATGGTCATGGGACATGAGTTTGCCGGCGAAGTAGTGAAAGTAAACTCAAAAGAAAATGAACATTTTTTAGGTAAACGGGTTGGAGTGCAATCCTATCGCGTCTGCGGTAAATGTCGTTTCTGCAAAACTGGAAGAGAGAACCTTTGCCGAAACATGATCCACATTGGGCATGCACAGGGTTGGGGAGAAATGGATTATTACCCTGGTGCTTACGCTGAATATTGCATTGGTTGGGCTGATTTATTGCACCCAATCCCCGACCATATAACTTATGCACAAGCTGCAATGGCGGATATTTTGTGCGTGGCTGTTCATGTTGTCGGACGAACGCGAATTTATGAAGGCGCTCATATATTGTGCATTGGTGGTGGACCTGCAGGATTGAGTATCGCCCAGGTCACCAAAGTTCTTGGAGCAGAAAAAATAATTTTGTCAGATCCTTCACCAATAGCTCGTCAGGTTATTGGACAATTTAATACATTTACAGTGGTTGATCCTGGAGAAGATAATATCGCAGATCAAATAAAAGATACCGTGGGTGATCAAAAATTTGCAGCAATTTTTGACTCTGTGGGTAGCCTTGAAACAATTAATATGGCTTTGCCTTTGTTGGAAGAATCAGGAACATACGTGAATCTTGTCGTTCATGGCGCTTCGATAAATTTTGATATGAGAGCTTTGGGTTCAGAAAGAACAATTACCACATCGTCAAACGCTTATTACCGCGATCTGACAAAAGCATTTGAACTTTTAAATTCAGGAATTGTGGATGTCAAACCCTGGATCACACATCGTTTTCGGCTTGAAGATTTTCAAAAGGCGTTTGAACTATTGACAAAGTCTCCAAAGGAGGCTTATAAAGTTGTGTTTGAGCCGTGGGGATGAAGTTTCATTCTCAATTATCAATTAGCTATTCTCAATTCTCAATTAAATTGGTAATTTGTTTTGCTACTAATTTCGGAAGTGATGGGCTTGTCAATTGTGAATTGAGAATGAAGAATTACTAATTGAGAATTAATTTTTAGAGCAAGCTAACCAATTGATAAAAAAATGAGATTTGAACATAAAATAATTTTAGTCACTGGCTCCACCAGGGGCATCGGACTGGCTACTGCTTTGAAATTTGCATCAGAAGGCGGAACGATAATCGTTCACGGCCCTGATGAATCTGATGAATTTCAGAATGCTTTTAGACAGGTCTCAATAATTAGTCCCCAAAGTATCAAATTACCCTGTGAATTATCCGACTCGAATGCTATCCGTGAGATGTTTGTAAAAATTGAATCGCATTATAGGCGATTGGATGTTTTGGTGAATAATGCAGTTTCACAGAACAGTGTTCCGTTTTTAGATATAACTGAAGAGAATTGGGATCATGTATTTGCGGTAAATCTGAAAGCGCCCTTCCTTTGTAGTCAATTGGCTGCCAAAATGATGATAAAAAATAGCAGCGGTAAAATTATCAATATCGGTTCAGTTCATGAATTTCAAACAAAACGAAATTATGCTCATTACAGCACTTCTAAAGGCGGTTTGTTAATGCTGACTAAAAATATGGCGCTTGAATTGGCGGAGCATAATATTCAAGTGAATCAGATAACTCCGGGAGCAATTGCCTCGGCGCTGACGGATGCAGATAGGCAGAAGCAATTCCTCTCCGCGATACCTGCAGGGAAAGTCGGAAAGCCACCTGACATTGCTTCGATGACGTGTTTCCTGGCTTCGAACGAAGCTGATTATATTACAGGAAGTTCGTTTGTTGTTGATGGTGGATTAACACTCGGATTCTGTGCCAGCCGACCGGATCTTTAGCCAATAGCATTCATAAATTTTTGCCACAAAGTCACCAAGGCACGAAGAAACAATATGATATAAGTTATTTGAATTCCAAACTCAATTGTAAACTAATAATCTATGAAAAATGTTCTTATTTGTTGTTTTTTATTACTTTGTGTCTTTGTGTACCCTTCGGGCATAATAATCTTCGTGGTTTCGTGGCGAAAAAACATTTCAGATTGGTAAGAATTTTTATGAGAGAACATCCAATTTTAAAACAGCTTTACAGTTACACTCCCGAAAAACGACAGTTAGCAATCGTATGGCTCGGTCAAAATGGATTTCTGATCAAAAGCAAAAGTTGTGTATTTTTTATTGATCCCTATTTATCTGATTTCGCAGAACAGTGGACGTACGGCTGGAAAAATGAACACGTTCGCATGTCCAGCATCCCGATCCAACCGAAAGAGTTGTATGAAATTGATTATGTACTTTGCACCCATGACCACGTGGATCACATTGACCCATTTACAATTCCAATCATTTCTTTGCGTAATCCTGAAACAAAATTTATTGCTCCGCAGGTTGCGCGAATGCGAATGCTGGGCTTGTTTGTTGGCGAATCCAATTTGTATCTTATGCGCGGAGAAGATAAAGTAGAATTTAATAATTTAAAAATACACGCTATCCCTGCCGCTCATTCTAAATTAACTTATGATGAAAATAATGGTTACCACTTTCTCAGCTACATTATTGAAGTGGATGACCTTACAATATTTCACGCTGGCGATACAATTTTGTATAAGGATCAAACTGATTATCTGAAGAATTTTTCCATTGATCTGGCGTTTCTGCCGATTAATGGAAGACAATCAGAAGAATTGGAATTTGAACCTAATTTCACAATCGAAGAAGCAATTGATTTTGCTAAAAATATTGATGTAAAAATGGTTATTCCCATGCATTATGATATGTACACTTTGAACACGGCAAATGTAGCTGATTTTATCACTCAATCTGAAGGAAAAATAAATTATAAAATCGCTCAAATTGGAATTCCATTTTTGTTTTCATCGTGAAAGAATATAATACCTTTGGATTGTTGACAACCGCTAAAAAAAATATGACAAAATAATTGTTGACAAAATGATTTTTTATGTTTTAATTGTTTCTGCCAAAAATGATGCGGACAAGTTGCCATAAATTATTTTGCCAAATTAGATAACTGAAAAATTACATTATTTTTTTGTAAACGATTAAACTTTAAACAGGAGGATTAAATCATGCGTTCTTTTGTAGCATTTATTTTAGTTGTATTAATTGGTTTGTCTTGCGGTGTCCCTGAAAACCAAAAAGGACTTCCTAAAGAAGAAATCGAACAAGGATTTGTCTGGCTTTTTAACAACACAGATTTGACCGGTTGGGAAGTTTTCAACGGAGCAGATTGGAAAGTTGAAGATGGGATGCTGGTTGGTCCGTCTGAATCATCTGGATGGATAGGCACCGAAGATGAATACGACAATTTTGTGCTTCGATTGGAGTATTGGATCGATCCGGGCGAGACAGGCTGGTCAAACAGCGGCATGTTCATTCGGGCTGATTCAACTAATTCGCCGTGGGTGGAAGGTTATGAAATTCAGATCGATTTGAAAGATGAGAAGAATCCAACAGGCAGTATTTACAATCGCGTGCCAACAGATATGGATCAGGTTCGGGAAATCGCCCCGGAAAAGAATTGGAACAAAGTGGAAATCAAAGCCATTGGCTCACGTATTCAGGTTTGGATTAACGATTTGCAATTGCAGGATGCAACGCTGCATATTCGGGAAAAAGGTTTTATAGGCGTTCAACAGCACCATCCTGGCGTAACAGTTAAATTTCGAAACATCCGTATTAAACAATTAAAAGAAGATGATGCAGAAAAGGATTGGATTTCCTTATTCAACGGGATAAATCTGGATGGCTGGTTCTTCCGCGGAAAAGCGCAGTGGGTCGTTCAAGAAGGAATTTTGACAGGTATCGATGGCATGGGGCATATTTATGCTGAACCGGTTCTAACGGATTGTGAAATCCGCGGCATGTTCAGAGTCAGTGAAAAAGGAAACAGCGGTTTATATTTTCGCTGCAATCCACCGGAAGATAATCCTGATGGTTATCCCCGAGGATTTGAAGCGCAAATTAATAATCACGGCGATGCCTTCACTGGCTGGCTTTGGAAACCCGGAACGCCATCAGGTGAAGCCAAACGTTTGGTTACCCGGGATGATAAATGGTTTTCAATGCATGTGAGGGCAGTGGGTGATTTCATTCAAATTTGGGTGAATGGGCAGTTGATGACTGAATATCATGATGCAGAATACACCAAAGGTCATTTTTCAATTCAAGGGCATAATCCCGGGATGAAGATTGAGGCAAGGGATTTGTTTTATCGGGATTTGAGCGGGGAATAAAAAACGAAACCGCTAATCCGCCAAAAAGACGGCGGACTTTCAGTTTCACGAATTATTATTAATAAATTTTCACTAATTACTGTCTTTCCGAAAAAGGCATGCTGTTGTCATTCCGGCGATGTTTTGTGCCGGAATCTCCTGACTATAAGCACGAGATTCCGGTACTTTGCTTCGCTCCGGCCGGAATGACAGGTTTCTCTGACAGACACTAATTACAATAAAATCAATCTTCGGCAGATTTCTATTATTGATTGTTTTGCCAAAGAAAAATTAGCGCAAATTAGCGGTTCAAAATAGCGGTGCAAAATGAAAAAATCAATATTCATCGTTTCTGTTCTATTGTTAAATTTTGTTACAACTGAAGCTATTGAAATAACAGGCTACCAACTTGATATAACGGTCACAACGACTTCGGACTGGTGTAACCTGGCACCACCTGAAAATATACCACTTTCAATTCTTGATCATGAGTTTGTGGAAAATAATTCTCCCAATGCACAGGTTTGGATGTTTCAGATAGTTCAATCCGGCAACACATTTCTAATAAAAGTGAAATTTAAAACATTTCTTTTGAATGAAGGATTAAATAGCGATCTGACTTTTGTTAGTACCAAAGGTGATTGGGGAGATGTAACAATTAAAATTGAAGGCATGAAAAATGGTTCCTTGACCACTGTGAGAGAATTTGAAAATCACGGGTATATTTCAGGTGATCCCACTAATCGAAGGGAGTTTTCTGTTCCGATTAATGATATCCTGGATTTGGATCTGAAAAGCTATCAGTTGGAAGAGCAAAATATTGAACCAACAGTTTTTACATTTTATTATCCATGGTATGGTTCACCGACCGGTCCCAATGGCGCCTGGTTCCACTGGGATCCAAACAACCACTATGCATCGACACATGAACCGCTGCTCGGATATTATGATTCCGGTTCTTTGGAAACACAGCAGCAGCATTTCGCCTGGGCGCGGGATTATGGTGTGGATGTCCTTATTAGTTCCTGGTGGGGCATCGGTTCTTATGAAGATAAACGGTTGGTTGAGTTGTTGAGCGAAGCTTTGAATTATCCTGTTAAGCTATCAGTTTATTTTGAGACAAATGGTGAGATCGAAAATGCCAGCGAGACGCTTCGCCCATTAGTCATTAAAAAGCATTTGCGATACATTTTAAATAATTATGGGGATCACCCCTCGTTTTTTAAGTTTGAGGATAAACCGGTCATTTTTCTTTACGGACTGCCGTTAACAAGAATCCCTGCCGATAAGTGGCAACAAGTAGTAACAGATTTGAGAAATGAAGGATTCGAATTTTTCATCAGTGTTGACAGTTTTGGCGCTGATTATGTGAAAATTTTTGATGGATTTCACACCTACAATCCGCTCTATCATACGCAGGATCAGTTGCGAAGTATTTTCAAAGCGAATTTAATCACTTCGTTTTATCATCAAAAAATCTATGCAGCGACGATCCTCCCTGGCTATGATGATACTGTTATTAGAACTCCAGGCATTCAGGTTTCACGGGAGAACGGAGCCTTCTATGAAGGACAATGGCAGGTGCTTGCTGAAACAAAACCAGCCTGGGTACTGATCACCAGTTGGAATGAGTGGCACGAGGGTAGTGACATCGAGCCATCGGTTGAATATGGCACCCAATATCTTGAATTAACAAAACAGGGGAGAAGTCTTTGGGATTCAACAAATGTAAAAGCTGTTGAAACAGAAAAAGGTCTGCCTAATGATTTTCGCTTTATTTCAGTTTATCCCAATCCATTCAATTCATCAGTTCAGTTCAAATTTTATTTGCCACATTCAGATCATGTGCAATTGGAAATTTTTGGCATTTTAGGAAGAAAAATCAATTCCCTCTTGGATGATAATTTATCTGCGGGTGAGTATAAGATTCAATGGGACGGGAGAAGTACTAATAAAAAAGACATAAGCAGCGGCGTGTACTTTTTCTGTTTGAAGTCAAGTAGTAATATTAAAGTTTCAAAGGTTATTTGTTTGAGATAATTTTTCCCACACGGATCAAAAACGCAAACGGAAAAGAATAGTGGAGATTTATCATCCGTGGGTAAATCCCTGTGAAGGTAGTTAGCTAAAATGAATCAAGAAAATCAGAGGAGTAAATAAGCATGTCCAATCACCAAAAAGTTATTGGCGTTATACCGGCACGTTATGGTTCATCAAGATTTAGAGGGAAAGTATTGGCAGATATTGCAGGCAAACCGATGATCCAGTGGGTGTATGAACAGGCAAGTCAATCGAAGACACTAGATCAACTTTTTGTAGCAGTGGATGACGCACGTGTCCAAGAATGTGTTGAAGGATTTGGGGGCAAAGCAGTAATGACAGGTCAAAATCATCAATCTGGAACGGATCGGATTGCTGAAGCGGTGGAAAGAATTGAAACTGACATTGTTGTTAATATTCAGGGAGATCAACCATTGCTCGATTCGAAAATGATTGACGAGGCAGTGCAGCCTATGCTGGAAGACACGACAGTTCAGATGTCAACCATCAAAACTAAAATAAGTGAAGAAGATTATAATGACCCGGCAGTCGTAAAAGTGGTTGTCGATGAAAATGATTTTGCACTCTATTTTTCCAGATCGCTCATTCCTTATCCCAGGGACAAAGTTGCAGTAAATGTTTATGAACACGTTGGATTGTATGTTTATCGTAAAGATTTTCTGTTGAAAATTTCAAAATTGCCGCAAAGCTATTTGGAAAAAATTGAAATGTTAGAGCAACTTCGGGTTATGGAAAAGGGTTATAAAATTAAAGTTGTTGAAACAAAAAGCCTGCATGCTGCAGGAGTTAGTGTGGATACGCCGGAAGATCTTGCCAAAGTTAAGAAATTAATTAAAGAAATGAATAATTTTGATTTTTGATTTACGATTTGGGATTTCGGAATTTTATAAATGAGTCAATTTTAAAAAAGGTTCAACCACCATTTCGTAAATAAAAAATTAATTTGTTTAATTCACGGTTAAAAATGCTTTTCGATTTTTCCACAATTATAAAAGGAATTTAAATGAACATAAATAGAAAAACAATTGAACAATTATACAACGACCTTTCACCTTCAGTTAAAGAAATGGCGGAGCGATCAGTAGCAAGTATTGTTGATGCAAAAAATAATGGAGGTAAAGTTGTTGTCGTAACAGGAAGCGGTCCCAATCTTCATGAAGGGGTAACAACTTTAATCGCCGAACTCATTAATAAAGAAGTGATTGATGGTGTTACCACAAGTTCGGCTGTAGTGGCACATGAAATGGCAGGTGTTTTGGATGAAGTCAAAAGAGTTGATGGCAGGAAATTGGGATTCTCTGAAAAAACACTACCACGTGGAGATGTTTTCGAAATCACTAAAATGTCTCCGGAATTACTTAATCAACTCAAGAAAGAAATGCTGATTGATACTGACCTTATTGAAAAAGCATTAGCAATTGAAGGTGATGAGATAATTAAAGCTGCTGGCAACATGGCTTATCCCATGGGTTTGCGAACGGAAAATCTTGCAAAAGAGATTTTGTTTATTGCACAATCAAAGGGACTTCCTTTTGAAGTGATAGCCGGAGCTGGTGCGGATGAGCGCACAATGTTAGGCGCTGCCAAAAAGAGAAATGTTCCCTGTTTGGTGACAGTCCCGCAATTGATCGGCGGCGGAATGGTCGGCGTGGCGCTTGCAGATTCGATTTCAATAATGGAAAGAACATCAAGAATTGCTGAAATGATGGGAGAAGCAGACGTGATTATTGAATCAGCAGTGGTTTTAACACAGGAAATCCATGATGGCCCATTTGAAACTTACACCGGGCATGGCATCTGGTCAACCTGGGAAGGATACCCGACGTATAGTTTGAAAGATAAAACGCTCATCCGAATTGATCTTGATCCCAATTTAAAAAAGGCGTGGGATTATGAAAAAGAATCAAGCACTGTGCAACAGGCGATAGATAAAGGAATGCCAAAAACCAAATTAATGGATATTCCATTCCGAATGGAGATGTCCGGATTTGCCCGGTTGGAAAATAGTATTCCTGTTATTGGAGATATCGGTGTGATATGGCCGGTAATGGCTTATCTTATCGAACAAAGACTGGGGATAGAACTGGATTTTATGTCATATCCGCAACAGAGCCCGGAAGGACAGGAAATGAGGAAATGGATTGTACAGAATATCCAACCGATCGCAAAAGAAAAATTATATGAATAATTAATGTTTGAACCGAAACTCTGATTCTGGTGATTTTCTGTCATTGCGAGGATCCGCCAGCTGGCGGAGACGAAGCAATCCCATAAATAAGCGTTTAATAATCAAGAGATTGCACCCTGCGGGTATTAAAAACTTCGCTACTTCGTCGCTCGCAATGACAACCACTTTTTTAAATTTCACTAGTTTTCGTTCAGGCACTAATTAGTGTATGTCCGAGAAAGCAGTCATTCCGGTTGGAGCGCAGCGGAATACCGGAATCTTGTGCATAAAACCATGAGATTCCGGCACAAAAAATCGCCGGAATGACAAAACATACCTTTTTCGGACAGACACTTATTAAACTGTAATTCACAAAAAATTAAATTGGAGTATGCATTGCTGATGAAAAGATTTCGTTTTAATATTAGGTATTTTTTATTTGTAATTGTTAGTTCTACCATATTTTTTATATCGGGATGTGGTGAAAACGACATTAAGAAACAAGTAAAAACAGGAAATGGTTTGGTTTTAAGCGAGTTTATTTTTGAAAAAGCCCCATTTGCTGAATGCCATGCATCAACAATTGTTGAGACAGAGCATGGTCTGATTGCTGCGTGGTTTGGTGGGACAGAAGAGAGCGAACCTGATGTCAGCATATGGCTGTCTCGTTATGATAGTGATGGATGGTCACCAGTGGAAAAGGTTGCCAGCGGTTCTGAATTGTCCGGAAGGAAAGTGGCTTGCTGGAATCCTGTCTTGTTCCAACCTAAATCCGCACCGCTCATGTTGTTCTATAAAGTTGGAGATGATGAGCCGGAATGGTGGGGTGAATATAAAACATCCTCGGACGGTGGTGTAACGTGGTCAAAAGCAATCCGTCTGCCCGATGGCTTCCTTGGTCCGATCAAGAATAAGCCGGTTCAACTGCAGGATGGTTCGATTCTTTGTCCATCCAGCATTGAATATTATCAGATTCAAAGTGGCGACACCAGTGAAGTCTGGCTGACGCATCTTGAGCTTACATCTGATTTGGGTAAAACCTGGAAGAAAATCGGACCCCTCAACGATGGAAAAAATTTTAATGTTATTCAAGGCTCAATACTTATTTATCCAAACGGAAAAATGCAGCTACTGTGCCGAACAGAATATGCGGCATGTATTTATCAATCCTGGTCTGATGATTTGGGCAAAACATGGAGCGCCATGACTCCAACAGAATTACCCAATCCCGATGCCGGAACAGATGCAGTAATGCTAAACGTTGGTAGAGCGTTGCTGGTTTATAATCACAGCAGTTCAGATGGTAAAGACCGCCGGGTTTTGAATGTTGCTGTTTCTGAAAACGGGAAGAAGTGGTTCGCTGCCTTCGTGCTTGAGAACCAGGAAGGTGAATATTCTTATCCAGCAGTTATTCAAACTTCAGACGGTTTGGTTCACATTACTTATACTTGGAAACGTGAAAAGATAAAACATGTAGTCTTGGATCCTAAACAATTCATTTTAAAAGAAATTAAAAATGGCGTATGGCCAGACTAATTATTCATCTTAATAAAATTATGGAGGAATCATCATGAGTTCAATCTGTTTGTTTAAATCAGGTCAATTATTAAAAGTTTTAATTTTAATTCTTTTTTCATTCTTCTTATTCTGTTCTCAAAAATTAGAAACACCCGGAGCGCCACAAAATTTACAATGTGAATATCAGTCAAATCCACTGGGCATTGACGTTCAAAACCCGCGCTTGTCGTGGCTGGTTAATGACAACCGCCGCGGCGCTGTTCAAACTGCATACCAGGTTTTGGTTGCCAGTAATAAAGATTCGCTGCTGAAAGGTAAAGGAGATATTTGGGATACTGGTAAAGTTAAGTCAGATCAATCGATTCACGTTGAATATAAAGGTGCGGATTTAGAATCACAAAAAAGGTATTACTGGAAAGTGCGAACCTGGGATAGTCTGGGTGAAGTTAAACCTTACAGTGAAATTGCCTGGTGGGAAATGGGACTTTTAAAATCAACTGATTGGCAGGCTCATTGGATCGGCAAAGAATTGATCAGGGAAAAACCGGAAACAGAACCCTGGCCCTGGGGATACTGGATTTGGCATCCAAAAGAGATTGGAATCGAAAAGCCGGTATATTTTAGAAAGGTTTTTAAAATTGCTGCGGACAAAAAAATAAAATCTGCAAAGATCAGGGCAACTGCGGATAACAGGTTTACGGCTTTTGTAAATGGCACCGAAATCGGCAGCGGTTCTGCGTGGACTGAAATATATGAATTTAATCCTCAAGAATATTTAAATTCTGGGAAAAATATAATCGCCATAAAAGCTGATAATACCCGCGGCAATGTTTGCGGACTTCTTTTTAGTTTGAAAGTTGAATTTGAAGATGGTTCTTCAAAGATGATAAATTCAGATAAGTCGTGGATAACTTTTACCCAGAAAGAATCCGGATGGAAACAGTTGAAATTTGCTGATAACAGTTGGGGTAAAGTGAGGGTGATTGAAAAATATGGTGGTTTTCAGTGGGGAAAGGTTGATCCCAATGAAATATACACTCCGCCTCGTTCAATACTGCTTCGGAAACAATTTGCGACACATCTCAAAATAAAAAGCGCACGAGCCCATGTTACCGGGTTAGGTAATTATGTAATGTTTATCAATGGCAACCGTGTCGGAAATGATATTTTCACACCGGGCTGGACAGATTATCCGACAAAGATTCAATACCAAACTTACGACGTTACTTCTCTATTGAAAGATGGGGAAAATAATGTCGGCGCTGTTTTGGGAAATATGTGGTGGAGCGGTGGACTGGGTTGGAGAGGTTCGGAAGTGTACAGTGAAGGACCGCTTCGATTTTTGATGCAGCTTGATATTTACTATGAAAATGGAACCAGTGATACTGTGGTTACTGATAACAGTTGGAAAACAGTTGATTCACCAATTGTTGAAGACCATCTTTACCACGGCGAAACTTATGACGCGAGACTTGAAAAACCGGGCTGGGATAAACCGGCATTTGATGATTCAAAATGGGAACAGGTTGTTCTTTTGGATGAAGAAAATGTTCAATTTGTTTGTCAGCAGGGACCGACGATTCAAATTACCGAAGAAATTAAACCTGTCAAAATATGGGAAGCGGATTCAGGGACGTATATTTTTGACATGGGACAAAATATGGTTGGTTGGGTCAGGTTGAAAGTCAAAGGAAAGGCTGGTTCAAAAGTGGTTTTGCGCTTTGCTGAAGTTTTGAAAGAAGACGGCAATATTTATACTGAAAACCTGCGCGGCGCCCGGGCAACAGATACCTATATTCTCAAAGGAAAAGGTACCGAGGAATGGGAACCGAAATTTACCTATCATGGATTTCGTTATGTTGAAATAACTGGTTATCCCGGTAAGCCGGGAAAAGACGCTATCCTGGGCAAGGTTGTTCATTCCAATCCCCCGGTTTCTGGCGAGTTTTCGTGCTCTAATGATCTCATTAATAAAATTCAAAAAAATATCAATTGGGGTTTGCGCGGAAATATGCACAGTGTGCCCACCGATTGTCCGCAGCGGGATGAGCGTCTGGGTTGGATGGGCGATGCACAAATCTTTGCACCCACTTCTTGCTACAATCGAAATATGGCGCGCTTTTACACAAAATGGGAACGAGATATTACTGATTGCCAGGAAGATAATGGCGCAGTGTACGATGTGAATCCTGCAATTGTGGTTGGCGGGCCGGCAAAACCCGGTTGGGGAGATGCGGTTGTAGTGGTTCCCTGGGTGGTTTATAATTTTTACGGTGATAAACGGATTATCGAAGAAAATTATGAGGGAATGGCTGGTTGGGTTAATTATATGAAAAATAATGCCAATAATTATATTTACGATCGTGATGGATATGGCGACTGGATCGCTGTTGTCAAATCTCCATCTAAACCAATCGGCGCGGCATATTTTTATTATAGTACAAAACTGCTGGCAAAAATGGCAGCCATAATTGGAAAAGAAGCAGATGCTTTGAAGTATGAACAATTGGCAAATAAAATCGGTGATGCATTCAATAAAAAATATTTGAATGTAAAAACTTTCCAATATGAGAGTAATACACAAACGGCAAATCTCCTGCCGTTGGCTTTTGGTATTACGCCGGATTGGCTGGCAGATAAAGTTATCGCCAATGTTGCAATCGACATTAAGAAAAAAGATATGCATCTTTCAACCGGATTTCTTGGTACCGGTTATATTTTGCCAATGTTGAGTGAGTATGGCTATCATGATTTGGCGTATAAATTGGCAAGCCAGAATACTTATCCTTCATGGGGTTATATGGTAGAAAAAAATGCCACAACGATTTGGGAACTCTGGAACAGTGATAGCGAAGGGCCTGGAATGAATTCCCGAAACCATTTTGCACTTGGTTCTGTCGGAGAATGGTATTTCAGTCACCTCGCTGGTTTACGCCCGCATCCTGAAGTACCGGGATTCAAAAAGGTAATTATTAAACCCATGCCAATTGGTGATTTGAAGTGGGCAGAAGCAAGTTTGGAAACGGCTTATGGCACAAATAAAAGCCGCTGGGAAAAGAAGAAAGGGAAATTCTTTTTGAATATTTCTATCCCTGCAAATACAGACGCAATTGTTTATGTACCAACTTTGGGGATTGAAGAACCTTCGGTTTCAGAAAGCGGTTTGCAATTGTTAGATAATGGAAAATTTGTAAACAATAGTAATGCATTAGTATTTAAAGAATTAACGCCAAATGCGGTGGTGTTTGAGGTTGGGGCTGGGGATTATGAGTTTGTTGTTTGGTAATAATGAGCCTACTCTAAAAAGATTTGAACCACTAATTAGTGTCTGTCCGAAAAAGCCCTGTTTTTGTCATTCCGGCATGTTTTTTTGCCGGAATCTCCTAGGAAAACCTAATGAGATTCCGGTATTCCGCTTCGCTTCAACCGGAATGACACGCAAATTGTGGTAATGTGACAAAGTAGAATTACAATAAAATCATTTAGTGAAAATTCGTGTAAATAGTGTTTAAATCTTTTTAGAGCGAACTCAATAATAGACAAATAATTATTTTAACTACAATCCTATGATCAGACTTCGCAAACCAAGGAATTTTTAATCATGACAATCCTTTATTTTATTGAAGGTTACAAGAAAACTTGACATTTTAAGATTTCAAACAAACGAAAAAACTGAAATTTTCAGCATTTACTATTAAAAACTCATCCCCCAAACCCTACCCTGCGGGCATTTTCAACCTTCTCTTAAAAAGAGAAGGGGGCTT
>JACKQG010003324.1_pt1 | contig 19866 bp, 20 predicted proteins | sample 8237621 | NCBI WGS metagenome assembly JACKQG01 (sample SAMN15677084, study PRJNA649215) | marine metagenome | biome: marine; feature: Black Sea; material: saline water; isolation source: suspended particulate matter (SPM) from the Black Sea western gyre | collected 2013-06-09/2013-06-10 | depth... | reverse complement strand
AGCGAAAACGGCCAGCCAGAACACACCCCTTCATCCCCGGATCACACTGCTCATCCTGGACTTTTTGACAGTTCCCGTCGGCCTCGTGCGGACAGCCCCAGACTCCCATAATCGTCTACTGCCAACCGCCTACTTCTCGTTGGGGAAGTACTTGCGGTAGCGGGAGGGGCGCTTGCGATCACGCATCTTGAAGTTTTCAGGCAATAGCCAGCTCTGGTCTCCAACCTGCTCTCCGATCTCGAATGGGCTTGGCATGGAGATGTTTGGAAGTTCCCAACCACCTGGCATTCTTGGGGCATCGGCAAGAAAATCCTCTGCCTCATGGAAGGCCTCATCTGGTGGATCAGAGAACTTGTCGGAGTCACCCCATGGTGCACCTGGCTCCCATGGTTTGTGGTGCCATGGGTTTCCTGTGCCTGGTACTGGCCAGAAACGCATTGGGCTCATATCAAGGCTCTTGTCATTTCCCCATGGTGGCTCCATGGTTGGTGGGTTGAAAGAGGGGCTAAAGCCTGGGGAGTTGTACTGGTTAGGACCATAATTTGGTGCTCTGTAACCCATTGGTGGGCCGTAAGGATTCATTCCTGGTCCACCGTAAGGTGCCATTCCCTGTGGAGGCATACCGTACTGTGGAGGCATACCGTATGGCATGGGTCCGGGGCCATAAGGAGAGATCCCTTGTGGAGGCATCATGCCGTAGGGTGGCATTCCGCCATAAGGCATTGGGGGACGGTTTTGTGGTCGGCTCTGGCGAGGCGAGGCCTGCTGTTGTGTTGGAGCAGCTTTGTCCGCGCCGCCCTCTGCAGCAGAGGCAGTGGTTACTGCGCTTCCGGCAATCAATGCGGCGATTACCGTGCTCATAACAAGATTTAATTTTTTCATGAAAACCCCTGAGGTCTTGTAGTTGTAATTAGGTTCACTGTAACATCTCTCATTGTATCACAGGGATAGTTAAAAATCAATTCAATTGAGCAATTGAATGCTGTTTTGGAGGGTGAAATGTCGCGTCGGTCTGTTATTTATGAAGAGAGCCATTTTGAGGTTGCTCCATCTACAATTCCTGGTTGTGGTCAGGGGCTGTTTGCTGGCGTGACTCTGTACAAGAACGATACTATTGGCCCATATCTGGGTGAGATTATCACTGATGCACAGTCTGAGACGGAGCCATATATTGACTCTCACTACCTGCTCTGGGTTTGCCGTGACTGCCTGATTGTGGGGGATGGCTATACGCGCTATGTAAACCATTCAGAAAAGCCTAACGCCCACTTTGTGGTCTCTACCCGCTGGAAAAAAGCGCGCATTGAGGCATTGAAGAGAATTCGCCCCGGGGAGGAGATCTTTATCGATTATGGCAGGGATTTTTGGGAGGCATCAGAGGTTGAGTGTAGATAATTTAACTAATTCGTCCCCGCAGGGTGACTGCATCGGCAACTCTTTTGATTGCAATCATAAATGCAGCGGTTCGGTAGGATAGCTCCTCTCTTGAGTGGGCCAGAGCTGCAACCTCATAGAATCCATTCACCAGTTTTGTCTCAAGTTTTTTGTTCACCAGCTCCTCGTCCCAGTAGTGTTGTTGCAGGTTTTGCACCCACTCGTAGTAGGACGCGACAACCCCACCGCTGTTGGCGAGAATATCCGGGATTACCGGTATGTTTTTGTGCCTGAGGATATCATCAGCTGGGGGGGTAGTAGGACCATTTGCAGCCTCCACCACTACCTTGCACCGCAGTTCATTGGCATTCATCTTGTGGATTACTCCACCAAGGGCAGCAGGAATCAGGAAGTCGCATGGAAGACGGAGAATAGCCTCGTTATCTATAGACTCTGTATCGTCAAAACCATGGATTGAACCACTCTCTTTTTTGTGTTCAAGGAGCGCACCAATATCCAGACCGTTATTGTTTACGATCCCTCCGTTGCGGTCACTGACAGCTATTATCTTGCATCCAAATTTGTGTAGATGGTGTGCAGCCCAGGTCCCGACATTGCCGAACCCCTGGATGACAACAGTAGCACCGTTCAGCTCTATCCCTCTGTGTTGTGCAACCTCGCGCAGAATGATAGATGTGCCATAGCCGGTGGCGGCCTCTCGTCCCAGGGAACCTCCCAGACTGATTGGTTTGCCGGTCACAATTCCCGGGGTGTAACCATGGGTCTCGCTATATTCATCCATAAACCAGGCCATGATCTGGGCGTTGGTATTGACGTCAGGGGCAGGTATGTCGGTATGAACACCGATGATGGGCTTGATTGCCCGCACAAATGTTCTGGTTAGCTGTTCAAGTTCACGTGTACTAAGCTCTTCCGGATCAACCTGGATGCCACCTTTGCCACCGCCAAAAGGGATATCTATAAGTGCGGTCTTGAATGTCATCAATGCCGAGAGGGCACGAACCTCATCCTTGTCGACACAGGGGTGAAAACGCAATCCACCCTTGAAGGGGCCACGAGCATTGTTATGTTGTATGCGGTATCCGCGCAGTACGGTAAGGGATTTGTCGTCTCTAACCAACGGTAGATCGACACTGAGTTCACGGTCGGGATATTTGAGGAGAGTGGCGAGGTCTTTATCAAGCTTGAGTTCACTGCTGGCCCGATCGAACTGATCACAATAGGCCTTGAAATTATTAATCTCCATTAGGTTACCCTCCGCCCCAAATATTGAATATACAAAATTATGTTTGGTTGATCATACCGTAAAGAAGCTCAATCTCCTCTCTCCAGATATCACTATTTATTGTCTCCAGCACCATTGGAATCTCGTCAATTCTCTCGTCATTCATAATTGATCGGAACCCCTCCAGGCCGATAGTGCCTTGGCCGATGCTATGGTGGCGATCAACCCTGCTCTCAAACTCTGATTTGCAGTCATTTATGTGCATGCCACGCAGATAGTTGAAGCCGACAATTTCGTCAAAGGCTCCCATGGTCTCACTGTAGGCATCAGCGGTGCGCAGGTCATAACCGGCCGCAAAGCTGTGACAGGTATCGATGCAGACACCAATCCTCTCCTTATCCTCAACTTTGTCGATAATGTGTGCCAGGTGTTCAAAGCGGTACCCCATATTGGAGCCCTGTCCGGCGGTGTTTTCGATTACAGCTGTTACCCCTGTGGTATTTTCAAGTGCGTGGTTAATTGATTCAGCAATAAGGTCCAGGCACTGCTCCTCATCTATTTTGCGAAGATGGCTACCGGGATGAAAATTTAACAGGGTAAGGCCAAGTTGGTGGCAGCGCTCCAGCTCGTCGATAAATGCATTTAGCGATTTCCTGCGTGCATCCTCCTCGGGGTGGCCAAGGTTGATCAGGTAGCTATCGTGTGGAAGCACCTGGTTGGCGCTATAGCCATATTTTTCCATCGCAGCCTGAAAGCCATCAATCTGCTCGGTGGTAAGTGGTTTTGCGTTCCACTGTCTCTGGTTTTTGGTGAAGAGGGCAAATGCCTTCGCCCCAATATTGTGGGCGTTTTCAGGCGCATTTTGTACACCCCCTGCGGTACTAACGTGTGCACCAATCCATTTCATAGTTTAGTAGTTTCGTTGTGGTTCTGTCTGGAGGTTATTTTGCCACGGTTTGGGGTGGCGGTGAAGTGGGGTATTTACTACAGGATGCGCTCAAGCTGTAGTATCCTAGCGCGCCATGCGCAAGAGTGACTTTCAATTTGATCTTCCTGATGAGCTGATTGCACAGACTCCTCCTGCAAACAGGGGTGAGAGTCGTCTCTTGGTTGTTGATCAGGATGACGGGGTTATTGATAGTGAATTCAATAAGATATTATCGTTACTTAAGGCAGATGATCTGCTTGTTTTTAATGATACCAGAGTGATTCCAGCCCGCCTTTTTGGTAAAAAAGAGAGTGGTGGCAAGGTGGAGTTGCTGGTGGAGCGGATACTGGATGAGCACTGTCTGCTTGCCCATCTGCGTTCCAGTAAATCTCCAAAACCTGGCGGACGTCTGTTGTTGGAGGAGAAGATAGAGGCTGAGGTTGTCGGTCGTAGTGGAGAGCTGTTTGAGGTGCGATTTTTTGGTTCAAGAAGTGTTGTTGAGCTGCTTGAGGAGGTGGGAAGAATACCGCTGCCACCATATATTGAGCGGGAGGCTGATGAGGATGATCGAGAGCGTTATCAGACTGTATATGCCCGCCATCATGGGGCGGTGGCGGCACCAACAGCAGGCCTGCACTTTACAGAGGATATGCTTCAACAGGTGTCGGATATGGGGGTGAAGAGTGGGTTTGTAACTCTTCACGTGGGGGCAGGAACTTTTCAGCCGGTGCGGGCAGAACATATAGAAGACCACGTTATGCATAGTGAGTGGTTTGAGGTGAGTGAGGAGCTCTGTGATCAGGTGCGCTCTACCAGGGCTGCCGGTGGTCGGGTGATCGCTGTAGGAACCACCGCAGTGCGTAGTCTGGAGAGTGCATCCAGGGATGGAGAGATAGCACCATTTTCCGGAGAGACGGATATTTTTATTACTCCGGGATATAGGTTCAAAACAGTAGATGCTTTACTGACAAATTTTCATCTGTCCGAATCAACATTGATGATGCTGGTTACGGCATTCGGAGGCTACAGGCAGGTTATGGATGCATACAGACATGCGGTTGATGAGAGATACCGTTTCTTCAGTTATGGGGATGCAATGTTTTTGACAGGAAGGGCAGAGCAGTGAGGTTTAAAAAAACTCATCAGGATGGGTTGGCCAGAAGAGGACAGTTATCTTTTGAGCGTGGCAATGTAGAGACCCCGGCATTTATGCCGGTAGGGACGTACGGTACGGTCAAATCAATGACTCCGGAAGAGCTGAAGGGTATGGGTGCCGAGATTGTTCTCGGTAATACCTTCCATCTGATGTTGCGCCCAGGTACCGAGGTGATCAAGGCACATGGTGATCTGCACGACTTTATGCATTGGGATCTTCCAATCCTGACCGATTCGGGTGGGTTTCAGGTCTTTAGTCTTGGTGATATGCGCAAGATATCCGAGAAAGGGGTTGATTTTCGCTCCCCAATAGATGGTAGCAAGGTGTTTCTTGGTCCAGAGGAGGCGATAGCAGTTCAGCATGCGCTAGGGTCCGATATTGTCATGGTGTTTGACGAGTGCACCCCATATCCGGCAGATGAGAAGACGGCACGGATCTCGATGGAGCTCTCCAGCCGCTGGTCAGTCCGTTGCAAGGATGCACACGGGGATTCCAATAGCGCACTGTTTGGTATTGTGCAGGGGGGGATGTATACGGAGTTGAGGTCGGAGTCACTGGCTGGACTGGTAGAGACCGGGTTTGATGGCTATGCAATTGGCGGTCTCTCGGTAGGCGAGCCCAAGGAGAATATGATCCGTATATTGGACCATCTCTCAACCGAGATGCCAGAGGATCACCCCCGTTACCTAATGGGTGTAGGAAAGCCGGAGGATATTGTAGAGGCGGTATTGCGTGGGGTGGATATGTTCGATTGTGTGATGCCGACCAGAAATGCACGCAATGGTCACCTCTTTACCCGCAGAGGGGATGTACGCATTCGTAACGCCAGCCACAAGATGGATCCTCGTCCGCTGGATTCAGAGTGTGGATGCGAAACTTGTAGAAATTACAGTCGAGCCTATCTGCACCATCTGCAGCGTACCAATGAGATTTTGGGGGCACGGTTGAATACCATCCACAACCTCTACTACTACCAGGAGCTGATGAGTGGATTGCGGGGTGCAATCGAGATGGGAACGGTAGATGATTTTGTGAGAGATTTTTATCAGGGACGCTCGGGAGAGCGCTCGAAATAGGGGGGTGAGTAGGGTACTATTCTCTGCTGTTTAAACGGAGCTGTAACAAAGGAGTGTTTATTATGAGTTTTTTGATTTCTGATGCTGTGGCCGCTGGTGCGGCTGCAGAGCAGGCGCCGGCATGGACCGGGATTCTGCCTATGGTGATTCTTTTTGTGATCTTCTATTTTCTGCTGATTCGTCCTCAGCAGAAGAAGGCTAAAGAGCACCGCAATATGGTGAACGAGCTCTCCAAGGGGGATGAGGCAGTAACAACAGGGGGGATACTCGGCAAGATTCGCAGGGTTGGAGAGAACTTCGTTGATCTTGAGGTGGCCGATGGAGTAACTCTTACTATCCAGAAACCTCAGATTTCACAGTTGATGCCGAAGGGAACCTTGAAGTCCAATAAATAGTAGCCAAAACCAATGATCAACCAATACCCACTCTGGAAAAGTCTGCTGATCGCCCTTGTGGTTCTGATTGCAGCAATTTATGCACTTCCCAACCTTTATGGAGAGGATCCTGCAGTTCAAATCTCACTTGCAGAAAGGGGAGAGATGACTCCAGCCACTCAATCCAGAGTGAAGTCCATATTGGAGCAGCGAGACATTCCGTTTAAATCAGTAGAGCATGAGGGGGGAAAGCTGCTGGCCAGATTCAACCGTACAGAGGATCAGCTTAAGGGGATGGACTGGATTCGTCAGGAGCTTGGTGACCAGTATGTTACAGCTCTGAATCTTGCCCAGACTACGCCAGAGTGGTTGCGAGGCCTTGGGGGAGAGCCAATGTATCTTGGCTTGGATCTGCGAGGTGGTGTTCACTTCCTGATGGAGGTGGATATGGATGAGGCTATCACCAAGGCTGAGCAGCGTTATGTAAGTGATTTGCGTGTCATCTTGCGCAAGGAGAAGATTCGCTACAAGAGTATTGGTCGTGGCAGTGAAGGCGGCGTTATTCTGCGCTTTGCCAATAGCGGTGCCCGTGAGGTTGCTGGCAAACGTATCAAACAGGAGTATCCGCGTCTGTTGCGTGAGGAGCGTGATAATGACGGTTTGCAGGTGCTGGTTTTAACTATAGGCAAGCAGGAGATTGAGGAGACTCGCAAGTTTGCGCTACAACAGAATATTACAACCCTGAGAAACAGAGTTAATGAACTTGGTGTAGCAGAGCCGGTAATTCAGCAACAGGGAAAAAATCGTATTGTTGTACAACTGCCTGGGGTGCAGGATACAGCGCGAGCAAAAGAGATTCTTGGAGCAACCGCAACCCTGGAGTTCCGTCTGGTGGCGGAGGGGCATGACCCCTATGAGGCTGCTGAACAGGGTCGAGCGCCAGCCGGTGCACTGTTGTACAAGGAGCGTGATGGAACCCCGGTTCTATTGAAGCGTCGCGTACTGTTGACTGGTGACTCTGTAATTGATGCATCCTCAGGCATTGAGCAGCAGTCAGGAAGTGCAGCAGTATTTATTACCCTGGATGGCAAGGGCGCCAGACGCATGTCCAATGGTACGCGAGACAATATTGGCAAGCGCATGGCGGTTGTCTTCATCGAAACCAAAATGGAGACACAGCTGGTAGATGGTGAACGGATACGGATTCGCAAGAAGAAGCAGGAGGTGATCAATGTGGCGGTTATTCGTGATCAACTTGGCAAGCGTTTCCAGGTGACCGGGCTGGATAGTACCGAAGAGGCGCGGGATCTTGCGCTACTGTTGCGTGCGGGTGCTCTGGCTGTACCCATGGAGATTGTTGAAGAGCGTACTGTTGGCCCAAGTCTTGGGCAGGATAATATCGACAAGGGTTTCCTCTCGGTAATGATTGGTTTTGTCCTGGTTCTGATATTTATGGCGATCTACTACAGGGTATTCGGATTGGTTGCCAACCTTGCGCTATCATTTAATCTTGTATTTATTGTGGCGGTGCTATCGCTAATTCAGGCAACACTTACACTGCCGGGTATTGCCGGTATTGTGTTGACAGTTGGTATGGCGGTGGATGCAAATGTACTCATCTTCGAACGTATTCGTGAAGAGCTGCGTTCCGGGAATTCCCCACAGGCAAGTATTCATGCCGGCTATGACAAGGCCTTCTCTACCATTATGGATGCCAACGTAACAACCCTGATTGCAGCAATTGTCCTCTTTGCATTCGGTACTGGCCCTATCAAGGGGTTTGCGGTGACCCTCTCTATCGGTATTGTCACCTCAATGTTTACTGCAATTATGGGGACACGTGCAGTCATTAACCTGATCTACGGTGGTCGTAAGGTCAAACAGCTGTCGATTTGATCGGAGTAACAATATGCAGATTCTAAAAGAGGGACTTAATCTGGACTTTATGGGGAAGCGCAAGATTGCGACAATCTTCTCCCTGGTTCTGGTCATGATTTCATCGGTTTCGCTTTTCACCCTGAAGCTTAACCCAGGCATTGATTTTACTGGTGGAACACTTATTGAGGTTGGGTATTCACAGCCTGCCGAGCTCAGCCATATTCGTGCAGCACTTGATGACTCAGGTTTTGGTGGCGCAATTGTCCAGCATTTTGGTACATCGCAGGATGTATTGATCCGCCTGGCACCAAAAGAGGGAGTTAATTCTGCCGATCTCAGTAGTCAGGTATTGGCTACATTGAAGAGTACTGGTGATGTGGAGATGCGTCGAGTCGAGTTTGTGGGGCCACAGGTGGGTGAGGAGCTTACTGAGGATGGTGGTCTTGCAGTGCTTTTCTCTCTGTTTGCAATCCTGATCTATGTGGCACTCCGTTTTGAGTACCGCTTTTCGATTGGATCGGTGGTGGCGTTGATTCATGATGTATTATTGACACTTGGTGTTTTCTCTCTGTTGCAGATTGAGTTTGATCTCTCTGTTCTTGCAGCTATTCTGGCGGTTATCGGTTACTCACTAAACGATACTATTGTGGTTTTTGACCGTATACGTGAGAACTTCAGAAAAATGCGCAAGGGGACATCTACCGATATCATTAATCAATCTCTTAACCAGACCCTGTCACGTACCTTGATGACATCTGTTACAACCTTGATTGTGCTACTGGCTCTGTTTTTTCTCGGCGGAGAGGTAATTCACGGTTTTGCTCTGGCACTTATTGTAGGTGTACTGGTTGGAACATACTCGTCCATCTATGTGGCCAGTAACACCATTCTGGCGCTTGGAATCAGTAAGGAGGATCTTATGCCTCCTCAGAAAGAGGGTGCAGAACAGCCTGATTCAGTGGTGTAGTTTTTCAACACAGCGCAGGTATGACTGCTCATCAGGGGGGTTGCCATCTCGCTGTCCACGCCACAGGGTCTCGCCAAGACACTCCATCATCTGGTGTTCGGTCTCGTGACCATCTCCAATCTGTTTGAGTAGTTTTTTTGTGGCTTGACGGATGCCTGGGGGGCGGTCAGTCGAGAGTTGCTCACGAATTGCCATATGCATACCCATATGGAGAAACGGATTACTCTCTCCCATCTCCGGGGTCCACTCTTTCTCAACCCCATCATCTCCACTCTCCAGCAGTTTATGGTATTCCGGGTGTGCCTGGATGATATCTACAAGCTGTACCTCCAGAGGCTCCAGAGGCAGCTTTTGTAGTCTCTTCTGCCATGCCTGCAGGTAAAAACGTCGGATCTCTTCACGGTTTTGGGTAAAGATCATGTTAAGGAATCTCTGAAAAAGCTTAATGGGATGGGGGTTTGATGGTCTTCTCTCTGTATTCGCAAAGGTCAAGAATACAGCACTCCGAACATTTTGGGGTACGGGCAACACAAGTATATCTTCCGTGTAGTATAAGGAGATGGTGAGCATCCTTCTTGTACTGTGCAGGAACAAACTTTATTAGCCCTTTCTCTACCTCCAGAACATTTTTCCCTTTAGCGATTTTAGTACGGTTTGATACTCGAAAGATGTGGGTATCAACTGCTATGACAGGGTGCCCAAAGGCGGTATTGAGGATTACATTTGCCGTCTTGCGACCCACACCTGGTAGAGACTCCAGCGCGTCACGTTGGTCTGGTACCTCATCGTTGTACCGGTTATGAACTATTTTGGCGGTCTGCAGAAGATGTTTGGCCTTGCTGTTGAATAGTCCAATAGTCCTGATGTAGCGTTTGAGCCCAGACTCTCCAAGATTGATTATTGCCTCTGGGGTGTTGGCAACCATAAAGAGTTTTGCCGTTGCCTTGTTGACACTCACATCTGTAGCCTGGGCAGAGAGCATAACAGAGACCAGTAGCTCAAATGTGGAGCTGTAGTTTAGTTCAGTGGTGGGGTTGGGAATGGCTACGGAGAGACGATGGAAAATCTTCTCTCTTATATCTCTGTTCACAGGATGTCAGACGGTTTGGGGAATAGTGGCGGTTTCTCTCTCCCCTCGAGCTTTTATGACACGTTGATCGATTCTGTTTTTGGCCGCAATGATTAATCCCAGACCTATAAATGCACCCGGGGGGAGAATGGCAAGCAGGAAGCCGCGGTAATTCTCTACCAGAGTTATGGTCATCCACTCTGCTCCCTGACCGAACATTAGATCGGATTGGATAAAGAGGGTGCCAAAGCCGAAAACCTCACGCATACCACCAAGCAACATAAGAATAAGGGTGAATCCAACTCCCATGCTGATGGCATCAACAAGCGATGGCAGCAGGGAGTTGCGGGCAGCGAATGACTCTGCACGACCAATAATTGCACAGTTAGTGACAATCAATGGAATGAAGATTCCCAGCACCAGAAACAGCTCATGAAACCATGCGTTCATGGCAAGCTCAATACCGGTTACGGTGCAGGCGATGATTAGTACAAATACGGGGATGCGAATCTCTTTGGTTATGATGTTGCGAATGGATGAGACCATCAGATTGGAGATGATCAGGGTGAGCGTGGTTGCCAGCCCCAACCCCAGACCATTGATAGTTGTTGTTGTGACTGCCAGAAGAGGGCAGAGCCCAAGAAGTTGAACCAGTCCCGCATTGTTCCCCCAGAGGCCATCACTGATGATTTTTCTGTAACTTCCCTCAGTTTGCATGATCATCTACGCCTCTATCCAATAGTACTGATTTATGTTCCCTGAAATATCGTAGACTTCTGTGTACGGCCTTGACGATTGCGCGAGGGGTTATGGTTGCGCCGGTAAACTGGTCAAAAATACCGCCATCCTTTTTGACATTCCACTGTTTTTTTGTGAGGTTTTTAAGTGAATATCCATTGAAGGAGAGGATCCAGTCAGATTTCTTGATGTCAATCAGGTCTCCCAGCCCCGGGGTCTCTGAGTGTCCAACTACCCGTACTCCGGCAAGAGATCCATCACTATTGATTGCAACCAGCAGATTGATCTTTCCGTTATATCCTTCATCGCTGGTTGGGGTTAGAAGTACTGTGTGGATAACCCCGCTGCTTTTGGCCAGGTATGCCGGAGTGGATTGTGAGGTCCCCAGTAGTTCGTCAGCTGGAACTGTTATCTTATCTTCCAGCAGGTTGTTGTCATATCTGGACTCTGGAACCAGTTGAGTAAGCAACCTGAGTACAGCAAGGCGCTCGTTTTCTGCAATCTGTTCTTTGGTCTCTTCATAGGTTATAGCAACCAGAGCTGTGCCCAGAAATGCAAAGATCGCAAGAACTCCAGCTCCACGCAGGGCAACCTTTAGAATCTCCTTGCTCTTGCTATCCATATTTACCCATCATCCTCCGGATTTTTCTCTTCACCGTAGATTGTTGGTTCTGTAAAGTGGTCAATCATCGGGGCGAACATGTTCATTAATAGCACACTGAAGGCGATGGCATCTGGATAACCTCCCCAGGTGCGGATGATATAAATCAGTACCCCAATGCCTGCGCCAAACCAGATTCTCCCTTTTGGTGAGGTGGCTGCAGTTACCGGATCGGTTGCAATAAAGAATACTCCCAGCATGGTGCCACCACTTAACAGGTGATACATGGGGGTTGTGAAGTTGTCCGGGTCAATGGTGTTGAAGGTGAATGCGGTCAGGTGTAGTGCCAGTAGCATGCTTACTGGAATATGCCATGAGATGGTTCTGGTGGCCAACAGAATCAATCCACCAAATAGAAATGCAAGATTACTCCACTCCCACCCTGCACCGGCCAGAGTGCCAGTGGGGATTTGTGCCAGGCTTTCACGAATAGTTAATCCCAGATCAAGATTTGTCTTCATTGAATCAAGAGGGGTTGCCGCACTGATAGCATCCAGATGGAGTGATTCACCTATACCAAAAATCATGTTCAGGGATGAACCCATACTTATTGTTGCCCCATCGAGCCCCGCAGGAGGAAGCCAGCTAGTCATCTCTACAGGGAAGGATATAAGCAAAATCACATAACCAACCATTGCAGGATTGAATGGGTTTTGTCCAAGTCCACCATATAGCTGTTTGGCAAGGATGATTGCGAACAGGGTTCCGAGCACGGCCATCCACCAAGGGAGAAGAGGGGGTAGGGCAGCGGCAAGCAACAGTGCCGTGAGGATGGCGCTAAGATCACTGACCCCACTCATTGGCGAGCGTCCTCTTGTCAGCAGGATCAGTGATTCGGCGATGATGGCAGTTATAACAGTAATTGCTGAGTGAATCAGAACTCCCGGGCCAAATATCCAGTAGAGGGCAAATATTCCCGGAATAAGGGCAAAAATCACTGTCCCCATCTCGCGTGATGTGGTGTTGTTAACTCTGGCCATTGTCTGCACCATCCTTTTTATCTGTCGGCTGACTGTTTTCCGAGTTGCTGTTCGCCAACTTCTTGGCTTTCGTCCTCTCTATAGCGGCACGGATAGCCTCTTTTTTACTGTTGTCATCACTCTCTTGCTCACTTCCTCTGCTCTTCTTTGCTTTTAGTGCAGCCCGTTTTTTAGCCAGTTTTTTAGCCTTCTCCTCTTTTTCCCTGAGTAGACGGTCATCACGGAATTCGTGTCGTTTGCGAGCCTCCTCGGATTTTGCCTTCTCTCTCTGTTGGCTTCGCAGTACCCCTTTGGCATGGCGGTAGTAGTCGACCAGGGGAATATTACTTGGGCATACGTAGTCGCAGCATCCACATTCGATGCAGTCAAAAATGTGTAGCTCTCCCGTCTTCTCAAAATCACGTGACTGTGAGGCCCAATATAGTTGTTGAGGGAGGAGAGAGGCTGGGCAGGAATCACTGCAGGCACCACAGCGAATACAGTTGCGTATTTCTGGACGGGGGGGCAACGAAGAGATTTTTTGTACAATCAGGCAGTTTACAGTCTTGATTATTGAACTCTCTGGAGACTGGAGTTTAAACCCCATCATTGGCCCACCAACTGTTATCTCCACTGGCTCATCGCTAATCAAGCAGTTATCAAGCAGGGTTTTGATGGGGGTACCAATGGCGACCCTGTAATTTCCCGGCCTGGTGACGCCGTCACCGGTCACAGTTACCAGGCGATGGGTGAGTGGTTTCTCCAGAATGGCATGGTAAATTGCCTGTGCTGTTGCAACATTCTGGCTGAGAACGGAGATATCATGGGCGTATCCACTACTTGGAACCTCCTGGCCAGTCAGAATTTTAATTAGCTGCTTTTCGCCACCGGAAGGGTAGAGTGTAGGTATGGTTACGATGTCTATAGAGGATGATGATGTGGCAGCTGCCTTTTGCATCTCCATTATCGCTTCCGGTTTGTTGTCTTCTATACCAACCATAATCTCTTCTGGTTTTAATAGATGGTCAATCACCTCAATGCCACGAATAATCTCATCGGCACTCTCCTGCATAAGGCGATCATCACAGGTGATATACGGCTCGCACTCCATGCCGTTGATGATTAATGTCTTGATCCTGGCTTGAGTACCGGTACGTATTTTTGTGGAGGTTGGAAATCCAGCCCCGCCAAGCCCAATAACTCCAGCCATCCGGATGCGCGTAACAATATCTTCTGCGGGTAGATCATTAAGTATCTGTTGCAGATCTATCGGCTCAGCGGCAACAGAATCTGTGTCGTTGTCAGGTTCGCTCTTTATTACTATTGCCAGATTGTCCATGCCTGAAGGGTGGGTGAATGGACGCATCTCGATGGCTGTCACTATGCCTTTGCATGGGGCATGTACAGGGGCACTTAGTGGATGAAAGCATTCACTGATGCGTTGCCCTTTTTTTATGTGATCTCCTACTGCGACCAGAGGTCTATTTACAGCACCAATCCCCTGGTTGAGAGAGATGACCACTTCTGCCGGATCTGGTACAGGTAGTACCGGTTCACTACGTGTTAGCGATTTCTCTTCTGCAGGGTGGATGCCGCCATGATATTTGTACAGAGGAGTGATCATGCGGCCTCTCTCGATGGCGCTGGCCAGATCCAGTCATTGATCTCTTCAGGGATTGGCTCCATGGTAATGCAGTCTACTGGGCAAGGGGGGAGACAAAGCTCACACCCTGTGCACTCAGAGGTGATTACAGTGTGCATATTTTTGGCGGCACCGAGGATGGCATCAACAGGACAGGCCTGTATGCATAGGGTGCAGCCGATACATGTATTTTCATCAATCAGAGCAATACTGGGTAGCCGCTCTTCCTGTTCCAGGGCAACTGGTTCACGGTCCAACAGATCAGCCAGTGCAACCATTACACTCTCTCCGCCAGGTGGACAGAGATTGATCTCTGCCCCATTTTTGGCGATAGCCTCTGCGTATGGTTTGCACCCTGGATAACCGCATTGTCCACACTGAGTCTGGGGAAGTAGCTGATCAATTTTTTCAACAATTGGATCTCCCTCAATCCGGTAACGGATAGAGGCAAAGCCCAGCAGGGCACCAAATGCAGATGCCAGTACAGTGATTGCCAGAATAGCACTTAGCATCAGCGTCTCATCTCGCTATCTGGTGAGAGATGCGGGTTAGACATGAACCAATCCGGTAAAGCCCATAAACGCAATAGAGAGAAGACCAGCAGTTATAAGGGCGATGGATGCGCCACGAAATGGTTCTGGCACATCGGCCCCAGATATCCTTTCACGGATTGCAGCAAATGCAACCAGTACCAGAGAAAAGCCAATGGCGGCACCAAAACCAAAAGCAGCAGACTCAATAAAGCTGTGTTGCTCCCGGGTATTGAGTAGAGCAACACCCAATACGGCACAGTTTGTGGTTATGAGTGGTAGAAAAATTCCCAGCACCTGGTAGAGCATAGGGCTGGTTTTATGCACAAACATCTCGGTGAAGTTGACGATAGCAGCAATCACCAGGATAAATGCGATGGTTCTCAGATACTCAAGTCCGAGAGGAATAAGCAGATATTCATTAACCAGATAACTTAATGCGGCAGAGAGGGTCAGCACAAAGGTGGTGGCAAGCCCCATGCCAATAGCCGTTTCCAGTTTTTTGGAGACCCCCATAAAAGGGCAGAGGCCAAGAAACTTTACCAGGACAAAGTTGTTGACCAGAATTGTGCTGACAAGGATTAAGGCTATTTCAGTCAAATCTATTTTCTCGGTATGCTGGCTATTACTTTATTCTCATACCTGGTGTTGCGCCATCATCTGGATGGAGGATAAAGAGATCATCACCTCCTGGTCCAGCGGCCAGTACCATCCCTTCGGACATGCCAAAGCGCATCTTTCTTGGCGCGAGGTTGGCAACCATGACTGTTAGCTTTCCCTCGAGTGATTCTGGGGTGTAGGCGGATTTGATGCCGGCAAAGACATTTTTCTTCTCACTACCCAGATCAAGAGTAAGTTGCAGCAGGCGATCTGCCCCCTCAACTGGAGCCGCTTTTTCGATTCTGGCAACACGCAGATCAATTTTGGCAAAATCATCAAACTGGATCTCTGGTGAAATGGGCTCAACTGTATCAGCAGAAGGTTTCTGTTTTGTTTCAGGTTGTTTTGCGCCTGTCTGCAATGACTCTTTCGACTCCTCAACCATGGCCAATGTATCCTTCTCCTCTACGCGCTGCATCAGCGGTCTGAATTTATTAATAGCGGTGCCCTCAAGAGGCTGCTGTAGTGCATCCCAACTTAGTTGACCAGCATTTAGAAAGCTCTCGACATTTTCTGCCATCACAGGGAGCACAGGCTTGAGATATGTCATCAAGGCGCGGAACAGGTTAAGACCTACACTGCAGGCATCCTGTACCTCCTGCTGCTTGCCTTCCTGTTTTGCCAGTACCCATGGTTTCTTCTCGTCAATATAACGGTTTGCCTGGTCTGCCAGGGCCATGATTTCGCGAATGGCGCGTCCGAAATCACGATCTTCATAATGTTTGGCGATAGAGTCGCCCTGGGTGACAAACTCCTGGTACAGATCCATCTCGCTACAGCTGTCAGAGAGTTTGCCATCAAATTTTTTGGTTATGAAGCCGGCACAGCGGCTGGCAATATTTACCACCTTGCCAACCAGATCCGAATTGACCCTGGCACGAAAGTCATCCAGATTGAGATCCAGATCCTCAATGCCACGCCCAAGTTTGGCAGCAAAATAGTAACGGAGTGCCTCAGGGTTCAGGTGGTCGAGCCATGTCCTTGCCTTGATAAAGGTTCCCCTGGATTTGGACATCTTCTGTCCATTTACGGTAAGAAAGCCATGTGCATTGATTGCTGTTGGGGTGCGAAACCCTGCACCATGTAGCATGGCGGGCCAGAACAGGGCATGGAAATAGATTATGTCCTTGCCAATAAAGTGATAGAGCTCGGCGTTGCTGTCATCAGACCAGAATGCATCAAAGTCTATATCTTCACGTTCGCACAGGTTTTTGAAGCTGGCCATGTAGCCGATGGGAGCATCTAGCCATACGTAGAAATATTTGTCTTCAGTATCAGGGATGCGGAAACCAAAGTAGGGGGCATCTCTTGAGATATCCCACTCCTGGAGTCCCGCTTCAAACCACTCATCAAGTTTGCGGGAGACCTCTTCCTGGAGGTGTCCTCCATGAGTCCACCTCTTCAGCATCTCCTCAAACTCTGTAAGCTTGAAAAAGTAGTGTTCTGACTCTCTGTTGACCGGGGTTGCTCCGGATACTGCCGAGACTGCATTTTTTAATTCAGAGGTTGAGTAGGTGGCACCACATACCTCACAGTTGTCACCATACTGGTCGTCAGCACCACATTTTGGACATGTACCCTTGATAAAGCGGTCCGGCAGAAACATCTCCCGTTCCGGATCGTACGCCTGTTCAATGGTGCGTGTTGTTATGTAACCATTGTCCCGTAATTTCTGATATATCTCGGTGGAAAGCTCGCGATTCTCATCAGAGTGGGTAGAGTGGAAGTTATCAAAATCGATCAGGAAGTCATCAAAATCTGCCTTGTGCTCTTTGGCAACATTGGCGATCAGCTCCTCCGGCGTAACTCCCTCATTCTGGGCGCGCAACATTATTGGGGTGCCGTGGGCATCATCAGCACAGACGTAGTAACAATTGTTCCCCTGCATTTTCTGAAAACGTGTCCAGATATCGGTCTGAATATACTCGACCATATGTCCAATATGGATACTTCCATTGGCATAGGGGAGGGCGCTGGTTATCAGGATGTTACGAGGGGATGAATTGGACATTTGTTATTGAACCCAGACGAGTAGGGCACTCTTCTTATAATTTTATTTGTAATGTAATTCAGTGATTTTAACCAATTAGAGAGCAAACTACACATGCTTTTGTCGTCAACAAGAGCATGAACCAAACTATGCTACAACAGACCATAATAACCAACAAAAATTATCAACTATTTGTTCTATTGAATAGGGTGAATATGGTAACATCAGCAAATTCTGTTAAATCAAAATTAATCTGGAGTTTTCCCATGTCCGAAGTGACCCGCGAGGCAGTAGAGTCCGCAATCAGTGCCTATATTGATCCTTATCTTGATACAGACCTTATCTCTGCAAAGGCAGTAAAGGATGTGGTAATTGATGGCGGAAAAGTGACTGTAGATATTGAGTTGGGGTTTCCTGCCAAAGGATATGCAGATACCCTGAGCGAGGCCGTTGCTGAAAAAGTGAATGCAGTGGATGGAGTATCTGAAGCAGCAGTTAATGTAGGCTGGAGCATCGTCTCTCATGCGGTTCAGAAAGGTGTTCAAGCTGTTGACGGCGTTAAAAACATTATCGCAGTTGCATCAGGCAAAGGTGGTGTTGGTAAATCTACAACTGCAGTAAATCTTGCTCTTGCGCTCTCTGCAGAGGGGGCTAATGTGGGGATGCTGGATGCAGATATATATGGTCCAAGTCAGCCACGCATGCTGGGTGCTCATGGCGCCAAGCCGGAGTCACCAGATGGCAAGGTTCTTATGCCAATTAAATCATACGATCTGCAATCCATGTCAATTGGGTATCTGGTTGAGGAGGATACCCCAATGATCTGGCGTGGTCCGATGGTCACGCAGGCACTTGAGCAGTTACTTAAGGATACACAGTGGGATGATCTTGATTATCTGGTTATTGATCTGCCACCAGGTACTGGTGATACCCAGTTGACGTTAGCGCAGAAGATTCCTGTTAGTGGTGCAATTATTGTAACTACCCCACAAGATATAGCTCTGTTGGATGCGGTCAAGGGTCTGAAGATGTTCGAGAAGGTTGAGGTCCCGGTTCTTGGTGTGGTGGAGAATATGAGTATCCATATCTGTTCAAACTGTGGTCATGAAGAGCATATTTTTGCAGAGGGCGGTGGACGTCGTATGGCAGAAGAGGGGCATGTGGATTTCCTCGGCGAACTACCGCTGGACAAGGCAATTCGTAGCGATACTGATGACGGAAAACCAACGGTTGTTGCAGATCCTGAGGGGCATATTGCCGGCATATATCGTGAGATTGCACGTCGTTCCACAGCTAAACTTGCACAACAGAAGAGGGATTTCACTACGAAATTCCCGAATATCGTCATTCAGTAACGGATAGAAACAAGCTGTATATAGCCGCTATGAGCCCTTTGCGTTCATGGCGGTTTTTTTATGGTCAGGATATACTTCTCTCCGCACAATAACAGGGAAGTGGAGTGATATCTGATGAGTATTGAGTTGGGGAAGTGGGATCGGCGTTTTCTGGGGCTGGCTGCCCATGTGGCGAAGTGGTCGAAGGATCCAAGCACTCAGGTTGGTGCAGTAATTGCCAATGACAAACGGGTTGTCTCGTTAGGTTTTAATGGTTTTCCGCAAGGGTTGTCGGATGACCATCGTCTGCATGACCGGGAGACAAAGTATTCTCTTGTGCTTCATGCAGAAGAGAACGCACTTCTCTTCGCAAACTCTGATCTGACTGGCAATACGATCTACGTCTATCCGCTGCCGCCATGTTCACGGTGTGCTGCAAAGATTATTCAGACAGGGATAACGAGAGTAGTGACCACTATTCCAGATGATATGTCACGTTGGGAAGATAGCGTTGCTCTGACCAGAACAATTTTTCAGGAGTCTGGTGTCGAGATGGTTGAGGTTCCGCTTGCTGCAAATTCAATACAAACGGACGGCACAATGCCTTTCAAATAGACGCATTAAACCTTTCATTTAGCCGTGCCCGCAGTTACACTTGGTTAACATGAACAAGCCTGTTTTGCATCCACGCTTTCTGCTGTCACGAGTCAATGATGCACTGGCAGATACGCCAGTGGTCTTGATCCACGGGCCGCGGCAGTGCGGCAAGACTACATTAGCTCAGCAGGTGGGTGATGCGGATGGTTTTACCTACCTGAGCTTTGATGACGATGTTCAACGGGCTTCCGCGCAGGTGGATCCCGTGGGCTATGTTGCGGATTTGCCTGAAAAGGTGGTGCTGGATGAAGTGCAGCGCGTACCGGAGTTGTTTACCTCATTGAAGGCTAGTGTCGATGCTAAACGTCAGCCAGGCAGGTTTATCCTGACGGGTTCGGCCAATGTGCTGCTGGTGCCTAAACTGGGTGATTCACTGGCGGGCCGTATGGAGATTTTACGGCTACATCCGTTGTCCCGTACCGAACTGGCTGGATCTGAGCCCCGGTTTCTGGCGAACCTGTTTGGTAATGGGTTTAAGGTAGGGAAATCCGGTGGTCGTATGGCTAGGGAACTGGCTGGACTTGTGGTCGCTGGCGGTTATCCTGCTGCGTTGGCGCGCGCCACAGAAGGTCGCCGCGCGGCCTGGTATCGTGACTATATCGATACTCTGGTGCAACGTGATGTGCG
>JACKQG010003323.1_pt1 | contig 19867 bp, 13 predicted proteins | sample 8237621 | NCBI WGS metagenome assembly JACKQG01 (sample SAMN15677084, study PRJNA649215) | marine metagenome | biome: marine; feature: Black Sea; material: saline water; isolation source: suspended particulate matter (SPM) from the Black Sea western gyre | collected 2013-06-09/2013-06-10 | depth... | reverse complement strand
CCCGCTGCTGGGTGTAAAGGAGTTGCTGGAGTTTGGGGGTCACCTCCAACTGGAGATCCGAGTACTCCGAGGCACGGTGGCCGATCATTGGCGCCGCCTGGGCTTGCAGGATCTCGTCCCGGACATGCGTCGGGCCAGGGATGAAGAGCTTCTTGTACATCGTCGTACATCTTCCTTTCAGGGATACGTGTTATCCCTTGTGTGATGGGGTGGCGCACTGCCACCTGCGGCACATGACAATGCCGTTCCTGCTGCGGCCTGAGCTGCCGCCAGCGTGTGTTCGGAATGTCAAGCATGGCCAGGGCTCAGTCAGCCGGTGGCCACCAGCCAGCCTCAACCCAGAAACACCGGGCTTCAACGACATATTCGTTGTTGAGTCGCAAAGCCACCACTGTGGCCCGTCCGCAAGGCGTAAGGCCAACGATGAGTGTGCCATCTGGGCTCCAGGCAAAGTGCTCGCGCCAGCGTTGCGTGCGGGGGTTGAATAACACCACACGCTCTCCTGTAAACGGGTCTACAGCATGGGTACGGTCTCCCTTGAACTCGTTGCAGCGATGACAAGCCAGCCAGAGATTTTCGCGCACGGTCAATCCACCGGCTGCTTCGGGTATGATGTGCTCGATTTCCAACGGCATCCCGGTCAGCACCTCAGGGCTGCGGCAGTACCCGCAACGCCGACCAGCATCGGCACGTATCTGCTGTCGGAGTTCGACGGGGATGTACGCGGGCGTCACGCTTGCGCTTCCAGTTCGGCCAGCGTCGGCAGCCGGTAGCCACGCCACTTGAGCAGCACGTACGCGTAGGCTTTGCGCAGCATCAGTTGGTCGGCTTCCCGGCGCAGTTGGGCCAGCGTTGCACGTTCAGGTTTGGTGATGGTGCCCAGGCGGTTCTTTTCCAACAGAAAGCCGATCTGCTCTTGCTGCTCCGGGCTGACTGCGCTGCGAGCAACCCGCCAAAGGGCATCGTCGTTCAGAACCTCCAGTGCCAGCAGGTCACCACGCATCTTGGCTGGCAAGTCGTCGGGCAGAGGCGGAATGTTGGAATCGAGCGTTTGCACGACCACGCTTTCCAGAGGGCGGCGGGTCAGTTCGGCCAGCCGTTCGAGGCGGCGGTACAAAGGTGGGGGCATTTGAATGGCTATCGTCTGGACGGTCATGATTGTCCCTCCCTACTTGAGCATCAGCGGCAGGTACAGTTCCCGAGCAATGGTGCCCACGCGCTCCAGCCCCAGGTCGGCCAGAGTGACCTCCAAAGTGAAGGTATCGCCGAGGGTGGCTCCTTCCGCCGGCTTCAGGGGGAGAGCATAGCTGCCGTTGGCATTGGCGATGTCCACAGTGAGGTCCTGGTTGCCGGCGGCAAAGACTGCTGGCCCGCTCAGCGTGGCGATGAGCGTCGCCGGCACGGGGATGTTGCCGTACACTACATCTACTGTTGCACCATGGGATGGCAGCAACAGTGGCCCTTCCGGGTCGCGCCAGTTGAGCCAGGGGCCGGTGGGGGTAGCAGTAGGCGTGGGCGTCGATGTTGGCGTGGGAGTGGCTGTTGGCGTACAGGTAGGCGTGGGTGTCCGGGTGGGCGGGTAGGGGACGTTTGTTTTCCAGATGCCACTTCCTTCGGTTCCGGCGAGGAGGATCTGGAAATTGGTAGGGGTCAGGGCCAGACTTCGGATCCGGAGATTCAATAGCCCGGTGTTCATCGGCGCCCAAGATGCTCCGGCATCTCTGGTGATGAAAACGCCTCCTTTGCCGGTGCCCGCAAAGAGTGTCTGATCACTGGCGTAGTCCGGCGAGACAAGCAGGGCTTCCACACTCTGGCCAGCTAGGCCAGTGTTAACAGCCGCCCAGGAATCTCCACTATCAGTCTCCAATGGCAGCCTCCCGCTCGTCGTCTATGGCGATGCCCTTGCGGATAGCCTCAGCCCGTGCCTGCTCTACGTTCTGTAAGAAGACCTCCGTACGCTCCTCGGCCGACAGGTGTCGCCGCACCTGAGACAGCTCTTCCACCCGGGCCATCGTGGCTAGCGTCTGCAGCGAGACCGGTCTGTTGGGGCGGAAGGGTCGCTTGCTTCCGTCGGGCGTGGTAAAGACCACAGGGAGGACGATGAGCAGCACGCGCTCAAGGATGGTATGTATCTCCTCTACCTTTGTCTCCAGATGTTCGATCTTGTGTCGCATCAGGTCAATGCCTGTCAGAATGTCCTGTTCTGCATACATAATCCTTCCCTCTCACGCGTATGCTGGCATCCCAATAACTTGTACCTGGAGTTGTTCCTTGACAACAGGCTTGCCCGATTCCAGCAACTGGTCTATAGCGTCTAACGTCGTGGCGTGATAGTAACGCTCACCACATTCCCGGCAGACCTCGGCCTCTACGTCGTCCACAATGTAGAGCTTCCGCCGAAACCAATGAATCTTGCGAACTTTCTTGCTGACAGTCTCACCACCACAGAACTCGCAAATCATCGTTCCACCTCCAGCGCATATGCGGTTATGATGAGTAGATCCTTGACCTCGTGGAATCGGCAGATCACGTGAACCAGTCGGCCATCCCTGGACGGCCCCTCAATACGGTATCGCGTTCCCCCTGAAGTCTCTGGTCATCCTCTTTTCGATTCGTCCTCGCAAAATGCACCGCTCGACGTCTGGGCGCTCCAATCCGTCGGCCCACATTTCTTCCTCTGCGTGGGCAGAGAGATAGTAACGCCTGTCAATCACCAACTGCCGGATTCTTTGCAGGGCACTCATGCCGATTGATCTCCACCCTGGCGAATAGTACCACCGAGATGCCCGCCTCAGAAAGCATCCACCCAACAACTGGGTGTCTGGGTAGAGCTGCCCTACGAGTCTACCACAAGCTGAACAGAAGAGCAAATCCATAATGTTTCGCGTGTGTGGATGCGGAGACCATGCTTGTATTGCGCCCGCTGCTCTTCTGTGATAAGCTGTGCCCGACACCCGACACATGGAGGAACGGGCGGAAATGCGCGAATTACTGCGCCAGGCAAGGGCATTCTTCATCACCCGCTGGCAGAAACTGCACGCTATTCTCACCGGGCCACCTGCTGATGCGGCGGCCTATCTCGACGAGCTGTTCACCTATTTCCCCTTCAGCGCTGTGGCGCGGCGCTGGCTGCGGGAACACGTACAGGTGGAGGTCAGAGACATGGTGAGCACGCAGGGTGGCGGTCTGTTCTTCCCCGGCCAGAACCGCGTGCAACTCGACACGGCCCAGTACGAAGCGGCCATCCACGAGCTGGCTCACGCCTGGTGGCACGCTCGCCGCGGCGGCCAGGAAGATGCTCTCATCGCTGCTGTGGTGCGGGCGGCTGGGGAGACTGATCCCCGCTTCGCCCGCGTCGCCGATCTCGCTCGCGGCTACGTCCACGGCCTGCCAGAGCAAGGGTTTCCCGGTTTCCTGTGCGATCGCAACGATGGGGAGATGTTCGCCGGCCTGGCCTCTGGCTGCATGGGCGACGTCCGCCTCCTGCCTTCCTATCTGCGCCATTTCTTGGCAGAGCTGTTCGACCTTCTGCCCTCAGATGCCCCACCACCGGAGCGTATAGCCTGGCATCGGTAGCCCCCCGGTTCTCGGCCCCATTCCGGCAATTCGCCTGGATGTTATGAAACCGCGAAGGCCTGGCGTGCTTTTCGATCCCTTTCGCGCATCTGGTAGTCTCCCCCTTCCGTGTTGATAGCTTTTCCCTTACCGCAGAGCACGCGGAGTACGCAGAGATCTTTTGGTTTCCTCAGCGTTCTCGGCGGTCTCTGCGGTCAAAAGGTGGCCGAAACTGGCGTCAACACAGTTGGGGGAGACTACCTGCACATCTCGTGCCTGCGAAAGTGCGGGGTGTGGTTTGCGCGCTGCCAGACATCGTGTTAAAATGTTCGATTGCCGCGTTAGCATGTGGTCAACCCCTGGGGCCGCGATCAATGACACATTCGCGGTGGCGCTCATACAAAGCCTGAGGGGGCAGCGTACATCAACCAGGGATTTCGCAGATCACACAGATGAGAATTGGACATAGATCGGTGAAACTCGTGTAGTCGGTGGTCATAAGGGTGCATTGAGAGTCGGCGAGCATGGCGCAGGATAAGCTGGTCATTCGGGGCGCACGAGAACATAACCTGAAAAACGTCAACGTGGAGATCCCCCGCGACAAGCTGGTGGTCATCACCGGCGTGTCCGGTTCGGGCAAGTCGAGCCTGGCTTTCGACACCATCTACGCCGAAGGCCAGCGCCGCTACGTGGAATCGCTCTCCACCTACGCGCGCCAGTTCCTGGGCCGCATGGAAAAGCCGGACGTGGATCAGATCGAGGGGTTGAGCCCGGCCATCTCCATTGATCAGAGGGGGGCCAGCAGTAATCCGCGCTCCACTGTGGGCACGGTGACGGAGATCTACGACTACCTGCGACTGCTCTACGCCCGCATCGGCCAGCCTCATTGTCCCCAGTGCGGCCAGCCCATCACCCAGCAGACGGCGCAGCAGATCGTGGATGCCATCTTGGATATGCCCGACGACAGCCGCGTCCAGATCCTGGCCCCGTTGATCAAAGACCGCAAAGGGGAGCACAAGGCGGTCTTCGACGATGTGCGCAGGGCCGGCTACGTGCGTGTGCGGGTAGATGGTCAGGTGCAGGACGTGGACGAGGAGATCCAGCTCGACCGCTACAAGATGCACACCATCGAGGCGGTGGTGGACCGTCTGATCATCCGGGACGGCGGCGACGGCACTGACGTCAGCCGACTGACCGATTCCGTGGAAACGGCGCTGAAACTCGGCGGCGGCGTGGTGGTGGTCAGCGACGTGACCGACCCGGAGCAGTCGCGAAATCGCCTTTTCTCCGAGCATTTCGCCTGTGTGCAATGCGGCATCTCCCTGCCGGAGATCGAGCCGCGCACCTTCAGCTTCAACAGCCCCCATGGCGCATGTCCTACCTGCACCGGGCTGGGCACGCAGATGGAATTCGATCCCGATCTGCTCATCCCCGACTCCGCACTGAGCCTGAGCGAGGGCGCGCTGCGTGCGCCGGGCTGGAGTTTACGTCAACGCGGCGAGCAAACGTACTACAGCCAGATCCTGCGCGCCGCCTGTCACCACTACAGCATTCCCTACAACGCACCGTGGGGCGAGCTGAGTGCTCGCCAGAAAGAAATCGTTCTCTATGGTGGCCGACGGGGCGACAAGATCACCGTTCAGTACCGTAACTCTGATGGCGGCGAGCGTGTCTATCAAACCACGTTCGAAGGGGTCATCCCCAATCTGCGACGCCGCTACCGGGAGACGTCGTCCGACTACATCCGGGGCGAGTTAGAGCGCTTCATGACCGTGCGCCCCTGTCCGGTGTGTGAGGGGAAGCGGCTGCGCCCCGAAGCGTTGGCGGTCATCGTAGAGGATAGGAACATCCATGAGGTCACGCGCATGAGCGTGACGGAGGTACTGCGCTGGATTGAGGGATTGCAGGGGGCTGATGGCAATGGCGATGAGGGCTCGGGTGATGGAAGCGATGCCTTCCGCCCGCTTCCTCTCGTCCGGCCCATCGCTTCTCCCTTGACAGATCGCCAGTACACCATTGCCCGCCAGGTTTTGAAAGAACTGCGTGATCGCCTGTCCTTCATGATCAATGTGGGCTTGGAGTACCTGACGCTGGATCGGCGAACGGCAACCCTCTCCGGCGGTGAGGCGCAGCGCATCCGCCTGGCGACGCAGATCGGCTCGCAGCTCATGGGCGTGCTGTACATCCTTGACGAGCCGAGCATTGGCCTGCACCAGCGGGACAACGCTCGCCTGATCCGCACGCTTGAGGGGATGCGCGACCTGGGCAACACGGTGCTCATCGTAGAGCATGATGAGGGCATGATGCGGGCGGCGGACTGGCTCGTTGACCTGGGGCCAGGGGCGGGCGAGCATGGCGGTGAGGTGGTGTGTGCTGGGCCGCTGCGGGAGATCGAGGCTTGTCCGCAGTCCATTACCGGTGCCTTCCTGCGGGGCGAGCGCGGCATTGGTGTGCCTGCCGTGCGCCATCAGGGGAATGGGAAGTACCTGATCGTCAAGCGGGCGGCGGAGAACAACCTGAAGCACATTGACGTGCGTTTCCCTTTGGGCAAGTTTATCTGCGTGACGGGCGTCAGCGGCAGCGGCAAGTCGAGCCTGGTGGTCGAGGTGCTGTACAAGGCCCTGGCACAGACCATGTACCGCGCCAAGGAAAAGCCGGGTTGCCACGAGGCCGTCCTGGGCCTGGAGAATCTGGACAAGGTGGTCAACATTGACCAGTCTCCCATCGGGCGGACGCCGCGCTCCAATCCGGCGACCTATACCAACGTCTTCACTTACATTCGAGAGCTCTTTGCCTCTCTGCCGGAGAGCAAAATGCGCGGCTACAAGCCTGGCCGGTTCAGCTTCAACGTCAGGGGGGGGCGCTGCGAGGCCTGTCGGGGTGATGGCACCATTCGCATCGAAATGCAATTCCTGCCCGACGTCTGGGTGCCGTGCGAGGTGTGCCTCGGCTTACGCTTCAACCGTGAGACGCTGCAGATCCGCTACAAAGGCCAGAACATCGCCGACGTGTTGGACATGACCGTTGGGGAAGCGCTGCGCTTCTTCCAGAACATCCCGCGCATCCGCAACAAGCTGCAGACGCTGTATGACGTAGGGCTGGGATACATTAGGCTGGGGCAGTCGGCGACCACGCTCAGTGGCGGCGAGGCGCAACGGGTGAAACTGAGCCGCGAGCTGAGCCGCCGTGCCACAGGCCGCACCCTTTACCTGCTGGACGAACCGACTACAGGCCTGCACTTCGCCGACGTCGAGAAGCTGTTGGCTGTGCTGTCACGGCTGGTGGATCAAGGCAACACGGTGATTGTCATTGAGCACAACCTGGACGTGATCAAGTACGCGGACTGGATCATTGACCTGGGGCCTGAGGGCGGGGATGGCGGCGGCTGGGTGATTGCCGAGGGCGCGCCTGAGCAGGTGGTCAAGGCCAAGAAATCGTACACAGGACAGTATCTGCAAAGCGTGTTGAATGGACACGGAGATCGAAGTGGGCGGACAATATCGGCAGGGGGCTGATGCGCAGTCCGGGGCAGTGGTATCGCGCAAATGTGTCTGCTGATTTGACAGAACATGGGTTACTTACTATAATACCTGATTGCCATTTTATGTCATCGTTTCGGTTGCCATATTCTTTGAGGGCAATGCGCACCACTTTTAACAGCCTGCCTTACCATCCCCGCCGGGGTGCCGCATCCGGGGGAAAGACGGCAGCGGACGTGGCTGTCCGCCGTGACCTTTCCCGGACCACCGAGTCCCATTGATGATCCTGAAGTCAGCCTTGTTTTTGTCATGAGGAGTTGTGCTTCCCAGGCCGGTGTACAACCACCTCTGGTTTTGTGCTAGCGTACACGTTCCGAAACTGAAGCGATCTAGCGAATCACTAGGAGTGTGCGATTGATGAAGAGAGACAACCATCGCTTGCGACGAAAATCCTATGCTCGCATTCCTGATATGCAGCCGCTGCCGCCGTTGATCGAAGTCCAGCTCGAATCCTATCGCTCGTTCGAAGAGGAAGGGTTGCGGGCGTTATTTGATGAACTCTCGCCCATCGTGAGCTTCAGCAAGAACCTGGAACTTCACTTTGGCGAGTACTGGTTTGGTGAGCCGCTATACACTGAGAAGGAATGCCGCGAGCGGGACATGACCTATGCCGTCCCGCTGCATGTCACGACGCGTCTCATCAACAAGGATACGGGTGAGGTCATCGAGCAGCCTGTTTTCATGGGCGATTTCCCGATGATGACGCCTCAAGGCACGTTTATCATCAATGGGGCGGAGCGGGTGGTGGTCAGCCAGCTCATTCGCTCGCCGGGGGCTTATTTCAGCATCGAAGAGGATCGCCGGACGGGGCGCGAGCTGTGCATGGCCAAATTGATCCCGGATCGCGGGGCCTGGTTGGAGTTCGATACCTCGAAGCGTGATGTCATTTCGGTCAAGGTCAATCGCAAGCGCAAGCTGTCGGTGACCACGCTCCTGCGCGCCTTGGGCTATGGTAGCGACGAGGAGTTGCTGGCGCTTTTCGCTCACGTGGACAATATGCCTGAACATCCCTATATCGCGGCGACGCTGGAAAGGGACCCCACCTCCACCCCCAACCGTGAAGATGCCGCGGCGGGGGTTGAGGCCGCGCTTTTGGACTTGTACAAGAAGATGCGGCCGGGCGATCCCGCCACGTTGGACAACGCCAGGGGCTTCTTGCAGAGTCTTCTGTTCATGCCGCGGCGCTATGACCTGGGAAAGGTGGGGCGCTACAAGCTCAGCCAGCGGCTTGGTTTGGATGTCCCACTGGACGTCCTCACTCTGACCGAAGAAGATCTGGTCAAAGTCGTGGAGCACATGATCCGCATCAACAATGGTGTCGAGGAGCCGGATGATATTGACCATCTGGGCAACCGACGGGTGAAGACGGTGGATGAGCTCATCCAGAACCAGTTTCGCATCGGCCTCCTGCGCATGGAACGCATGGTGCGGGAGCGGATGTCCACCCGCGATCCCGAACAACTTACACCGGCCACCCTGATCAACATCAGGCCGCTCACCGGGGCCATGCGCGAGTTCTTCGGGGCCAGCCAGCTCAGCCAATTCATGGATCAGACCAATCCCTTGACGGAATTGACGCATAAGCGCACACTCTCGGCGCTGGGGCCCGGAGGGTTGCGCCGCGAGCGGGCCGGCTTTGACGTGCGCGATGTGCATCACTCGCACTACGGTCGCATTTGTCCCATCGAAACACCCGAAGGGCCTAACATCGGGCTCATCGGTCGCCTGGCCTCCTATGCCCGGGTCAATGAATACGGGTTCATCGAAACACCCTATCGGCGCGTCATCCGCCGCGTGCCCAACCGGGCAGAAGAGCTGGTGGGAAAGATGTTGAGGGAGTCGGTGGTGGACCCCGATTCGGGAGAGGTGATCGCCGAAAAAGGTGCCGAGGTGGATGGGCCACTCGCCGAGCGCATCAGCCGCCTGGCTGAGCAGAAGCCTGAGGTACAGATTGTACCCACGGCCACCGATGAGTATATCTATCTGGGGGCCAATGATGAGGATCGCTATACTGTGGCCCAGGCTAATGCGCCCTTGGATGAGAACAATCGCCTCGTTGCCTCCCGCGTGTCTGTGCGGCAGAGCCAGCGTGTCTTGATCGAGAACGCGGAGCGGGTGGACTTCATGGACATCTCACCCAAGCAGATCGTGGGCATTTCTGCGGCGCTCATCCCCTTTTTGGAGCATGATGATGCCAACCGTGCGCTGATGGGTTCCAACATGCAGCGCCAGGCGGTGCCTCTTCTGCAACCTGAGGCCCCCCTTGTCGGCACGGGCATAGAATGGCCAGCGGCCCTCGACTCCGGCCAGTTGATCTTGGCCGAAGGCAGTGGGGAAGTGATCGGCGTGACCGGCGAGCAGATCACGGTATTGTACGATGATGGTGCCCAGCGAACCTATCGTTTGCGGAAATACGATCGCAGCAATCAGTCCACTTGCATTGACCAGAGGCCGAGGGTAGGAAAGGGCGAGCGCCTTGAGGAGGGCACGGTGCTGGTGGATACCAGCAGCATCCAAGGTGGCGAGCTAGCCCTGGGTCAGAATGTGCTGGTGGCCTTCATGTCCTGGGAAGGAGGCAACTACGAGGACGCCATCCTCATCAGCGAGCGGTTGGTGCAGGAGGACAAGTTCACCTCCATCCACATTGAGAAGCATGAGATCGAGGCCCGGGATACCAAGCTGGGGACCGAGGAGATCACGCGTGATATCCCGAACGTGGGAGAGGAAGCTCTCCGGTATCTCGATGAGGAAGGCATCATTCGCATCGGCGCTCGCGTGGAACCGGGGGACATCCTGGTGGGCAAGATCACGCCGAAGGGGGAGACGGAACTGAGTCCCGAGGAGCGGTTGCTACGGGCCATCTTCGGGGAAAAGGCGCGGGAGGTCAAAGACTCCTCCCTGCGCTTGCCGCACGGCGAGAAAGGCAAGATCATTGACGTCAAAGTCTTCAGCCGTGACGAGCACCGCGATCTGCCCGCGGGTGTGGAGAAGATGTCTCGGGTGATGGTGGCGCAGAAGCGCAAGATCAAAGAGGGCGACAAGATGGCCGGTCGCCATGGCAACAAAGGGGTGATCTCCAGTGTTGTGCCCACAGTGGATATGCCCTTCCTGGCCGACGGCACGCCGATAGACATCATTCTCAACCCTCTGGGCGTGCCTGGACGCATGAACCTTGGGCAGATTCTGGAAACTCACTTGGGCTGGGCGGCTGACCGCCTGGGTTTCCATGCCGAATCTCCCGTCTTCGACGGAGCCAGTGAGGGTGAGATCGAGGCCGAACTGGCTCGGGCCTGGCTCATTGAGCGCGCCTGGGAGAAGGCCACCAAGCGTGCCTGGGACTGGGCCCAAGAGCAGGAAATCCCCGAAGAGCTTCTGGAGGATGATGATCACGTTCGCTCGCTCTATCTGAGGGAGTGGCTGGGCGAGCGCGGCTACGACCCGGCCCGCGTCATGGCCGACCGGACGTATGCGCGGCAGGCTATGCTGCGTGAGTGGCTCAGGGAATGGCCGCAAGGCTACGATCCAGATGACCTCTTGGTCCTCGATGATGATCCTCGATCTCCCCAGGAGCGGCGCCAGGCCGATGAGGTGGCGCGCAGGGTCTGCTTGCGAGAGTGGCTGAAACAGCAGGTTCGCGAGAATATGCGCGTGACTCGTTATGAGCCGCTGGAAATCGAAGCCGAGGATGGCTCGCTGGAGATGGACTATCGGCTGCAGCCGGAGGACGAGGATGAGCGAGCAGCACTCATGGCGGGAATGGACCGCATCTCGGCCCTCTCCGACGACGAGGTGACAGAGGAGACCCTGCGCTTGGCGCGAGAGGAAGGAATTCCTTTGCCCACCTGGGGCAAGACCTTTGTCTATGATGGCAAGAGGGGCGAGCGTTACGATCAGCCGGTGACCGTCGGTATCATCAACATGATGAAGCTCCACCACCTGGTCGAGGACAAGGTGCACGCGCGCTCCACTGGCCCTTATTCGCTGGTGACTCAACAACCGCTGGGAGGCAAGGCGCAGTTCGGCGGACAGCGCTTCGGCGAGATGGAGGTCTGGGCCCTGGAAGCGTACGGCGCAGCCCATGCGTTGCAGGAGATGCTGACCATCAAGTCCGACGATATGGTCGGGCGCGTCAAGGCTTACGAGGCCATTGTCAAGGGCGGGCCTATTGTGGCTCCTGGGGTGCCCGAAGGGTTCCGCGTGTTGGTCAAGGAACTGCAGTCCCTGGCGCTCTCCGTGGAAGTGATCAACGCTGAGGGCGAGGTCATACGCTTCGGTCGGGAGGAAGAACAGGAGAGGCTGCCCGAGTTGGGTTTCAGCCTCAGCGTTCCTGGCCCCATGAGCAGGGAGTTGCTGCAAGACGAAGAAGAAGACGAGATCTAGCGTGCTGGCAGGCATGTTTCGTTGCTGCGCTGCCGCTGCGAAGATCGCATAACCAAGATACACCGATGGACTAGTTTCTTTGAGAGGGATGGATCGTGCAAGTCAGTGATTTCGATGCCATTCGCATAGGATTAGCTTCGCCAAGCCAGATTCGTTCCTGGTCCCATGGCGAAGTGCTGAAACCGGAAACGATCAACTACCGCACACTGCGCCCGGAACGGGATGGCCTGTTCTGCGAGCGCATCTTCGGTCCCACCAAGGACTGGGAGTGCTATTGCGGCAAATACAAGCGCGTGCGCTTCCGCGGCGTGGTCTGTGAAAAGTGCGGCGTAGAGGTGGCACAGGCACGGGTGCGCCGCGAGCGCATGGGCCATATCGATCTGGCGTCGCCGGTGAGTCACATCTGGTACGTGAAGGGTGTGCCGAGCCGCATTGGCCTGTTGCTCAACATCTCGCCGCGCAAGCTGGAACGAGTGCTCTACTTTGCTCAGCACATCATCACCCGCGTGGATGAACAGGCCCGCTCTCGCACCCACCAGCGGCACGAGCGAGACCTGGCGATTCGTCTTGCCCGCCTGGAAGGGGAGATGACTTCCAAGATCGGGAGCATCGAAAACGATCGCGACGAGGCGTTGCTGGTCCTGGATGATGAGGCGGCAGCGAGCCTTGGTGAGCTGGAACAGCGGTTGGATGCGGGTACGAGTGAGGTGATGGGCCAGGCGAGCACGTTGCAGTCCAGCCTGGGGAGACGACAGGGGAAGAAGATCCGCAAGTCCATCCTGCTGCCGTGGCAAGAGGAACCCCTGGCTGAGCCCGGCGAGGTCATCGGCAGCGAGCATGTGAAGCGGCTGACCGACGCCGTGCAGGCTCGTCTGACTGAGATCGAGGCGCCCATCCGCCAAGAGCAGGAGGAGCAGCGCCAGATGTTCGCTGCCCGGCGAGACCTCCTCCGCCGTCAGGCTGATGAGGAGATCGAGGCGCTGCGTCAGCAGACCGAGGAACAGAAAGAAACCCTGCGCCAGGCTTCTGAAACGGCCATCGCTGAACTGAAGGATCTGGCCCCGCTGCAACTGCTGACCGAGGCCCGCTATCGGGAACTCCATGGGCGGTGGGGCAGCGTCTTCCAGGCGGGCATGGGGGCCGAGGCCATTCGCGACATCCTGAGTGACATGGATTTGGACAAGATGGCCCAGGAGCTGCGGCAAGAGATTGCCACGACCCGCTCCATGCAAAGGCGGGGGAAAGCGGTCAAACGGCTGCAGGTGGTGGAGGCCTTGCGCAAGAGCGGCAACAAGCCGGAGTGGATGATCCTCACCGTCTTGCCGGTCATTCCGCCCGAATTGCGCCCCATGGTGCAACTGGACGGCGGGCGTTTCGCCACTTCCGACCTCAATGACCTCTATCGCCGGGTCATCAATCGCAACAACCGCCTGCGGCGGCTGATCGAGTTGGGCGCGCCGGATGTCATCATCCGCAACGAGAAGCGCATGCTGCAGGAGGCGATTGACTCGCTCATTGACAACAGCCGCCGCGGCCGCGCCGTTTCCCGTTCCGGCAAGCGGAAGCTGAAGTCCCTGTCGGATCTGCTGAAGGGCAAACAGGGGCGCTTCCGCCGCAATCTGCTGGGCAAGCGGGTGGATTACTCTGGCCGCTCGGTGATCGTGGTCGGCCCCGAATTGAAGCTGCATCAATGTGGCCTGCCGAGGACGATGGCTCTGGAGCTTTTCAAGCCCTTCGTCATGCGCCGTCTGGTGGAGCAGAACTACGTCCAGAACATCAAGAGCGCCAAGCGATCTGTGGAGCGCCGCCGGCCCGAGGTCTGGGAAGTGCTGGAGGAGGTGGTCAAGGAGCGCCCCGTGCTGTTGAATCGGGCGCCCACGCTACACCGTCTGGGCTTCCAGGCCTTCGAGGTGGTGCTTACAGACGGTTATGCCCTCCGTATCCATCCTCTGGTGTGTGCGGCTTTCAACGCCGACTTCGATGGTGACCAGATGGCCGTGCACGTGCCCCTTTCTGAACAGGCAGTGAAGGAGGCGCGGGAGTTAATGCTCTCTTCGCACAATCTGTTGAAGCCGGCCAGTGGCGAGCCCATTGTCGGTCCTTCCAAGGATATGGTCTTGGGCTGCTACTACATGACCAGCGTGCTGCCCGGAGCCAAAGGTGAGGGGCGGATCTTCGCCGACTTCGACGAGCTTCGCCTGGCCTACGATCTAGGTCAGATAGACCTCCGAGCCTTGATCAAGGTACGTTTTGAGAGCGTCTTCGATGAAATGCCCCTGGCTGAGTTAGAGCTCAGTGATCGAGTGCTCAAAGCGCTGCAGAACGGCGGTCTAACCACTGTGGGTCAAGTGTTGGATCGCCTGGCCACTGGGCCGGAGACCCTTCTGGGAATCTCAGGCTTTGGTCCGGCGGCGTTGAAGGAACTGCAAGAGCGGTTGGCTGTCCGAAACCTGCCTTCCCGTCACTGGCCACGTGAGCGGCTCGTGGAAACGACGACAGGGCGGGTGATTTTCAACGAGGCCGTGCCATCGGAATTGCACTTCATCAACAACGCAGCACTGGAGAAGAAGGGGGTCAGTGAGATCGTCGCCGAGTGCTATCGGCGACTGGGCGAGGAGCGCACGGTGCAGCTCGTGGACGCGATCAAGAAGCTGGGCTTCGAGTTCGCCACCCGCAGCGGCTTGAGCATTGCCGTCAGTGACATTCACGTGCCCGAAGCGAAATCAGACATCCTGGCGCGCACGGAAGAGCTGGTGGAGAAAACGGAACGGCAGTACCGCCGTGGCCTGATCACGGAAGAGGAGCAGTACAACAAGGTCATTGAGCTGTGGACACGAGCCAGCGACGATATCACCCAGGAGGTGAGGAAGTATCTGGACCCGGCGCGAGGCTTGGGCGCGATGGTGGCCTCTGGCGCGACGAAAGGCGGCATCCAGCCCATTCGGCAGCTGGCCGGCATGCGCGGCCTGATGGCCGATCCTTCGGGCCGTATCATCGCCTTGCCCATCCGCTCCAACTTCCGCGAAGGCCTGGACACACTGGAGTACTTCCTCAGCACGCATGGTGCGCGCAAAGGGTTGGCCGATACCGCTCTGCGTACGGCCGACGCGGGCTATCTCACACGGCGTCTGGTGGACGTGGCGCAGGACGTGATCGTGAGCGTCGAGGACTGTGGCACCTCTGTCGGCATCTGGGTTGACCGAGAGGTGGATGTCGGCGAGGAGTTCGTTGAGCGCGTCATGGGGCGTGTGGCAGCAGCTACCATTGTCCATCCGGAGACAGGAGGGACACTGGTGTCCAGGGGAGAGCTTATCGACGAACAGGCCAGCTTGGAGCTGGATGAAGCTGGCGTGCCTCGGGCCTATGTCCGTTCCCCCTTGACCTGTGAGGCTTCCTTTGGCGTGTGTAGCCATTGTTACGGACAAGACCTGGCCCGCGGTGGCCCGGTCAACGTGGGTGAGGCTGTGGGCATCATCGCCGCGCAGTCCATCGGCGAGCCGGGCACCCAGCTCACGCTGCGCACGTTCCACACGGGTGGTGTGGCGGGCACCGAGGACATCACCCAAGGTCTGCCCCGCGTGGAAGAGCTTTTCGAAGCCCGTAACCCCAAGGGCGAGGCGGTCATCAGCGAAATAGACGGCTTGGTGAACGTCTACTGGGAGGGGGAAGAGCGCAAGATCAAGGTGACGAATAGCCACGTGGTGCAACGGGAGCATCTCATCCCCACCGGATATAACATGTGCGTTGATGATGGCGACCGCGTGCAGGAGGACACGGTCATCGCCCGCGGGAAGGATGGAACCGAGCTGTCCGAGATCCTGGCCGGCATAGACGGCCACATCTACTGGGAGGAGACGGATGACGGAGCACGCCTGGCAGTGGCACGCCGCGAAGAGTCTGAGGTGTGGGAAACGTCTATCTCTCCCTCGGCACGCGTGCGTGTCGAGAAGGGACAGCGGGTGCAGTCTGGCAATCAACTGACCGAAGGGCCGAAGAATCCGAAAGAGGTGCTGCGCATCCAGGGCGACGAGGCCTGTCAGCTTTACCTCTTGGAAGAAGTGCAGAAAGTCTATCGCTCCCAGGGCGTGGTCATTCACGACAAGCACATCGAGATCATCGTCCGCCAGATGCTGCGTTGGGTGCGCATCCGTTCGGGAGGAGACACCGGCCTCCTGCCCGGCGAGTTGGAGGACCGCTTCCATTTCAGGGAAGTGAATGAGCAGACACATCAGGTCAATGGCCAGCCGGCGGAAGGAAGTGTGGAGCTCTTGGGGCTCACCAAAGCGTCCTTGAACGCCAGCAGCTTCCTGTCGGCGGCTTCTTTCCAAGAGACGACCCGCGTGCTGACTGCTGCCGCGGTGCGCGGCGATCGCGATGAGTTGCGCGGCTTGAAAGAGAACGTGATCATCGGCAAGCTGATACCTGTGGGCAGTGGCTTCCGCGTGCGGCAGCGGCAGGAGGCAGAAAAGAGAGCGGCTGAAGAGCAGGCCTTTGAGCTTGCTGCTGAGATGGTAGCGCAGGAAATCGTGCAGGAAGGGGAGGAGGCTGAGGCTGTTGCCGCAGGCCAAGGCTTGATTCCTTCGCTAGCCAAGGCCTTGGCGAAAGTAGAGAAAGAAGAAAAGGCCTGGGCAGGTTTCGGGATGTTGGAGTACGACATCGGCGAGGATGATGCGGAGGAGATAGTGGCCGAGCCTGACGACCCTGGGGATGCCGCGGAGCAAGAGCTTGCCGACGATGACGCGTTGGAGGAATTGGAGGAAGAGGAAGAGGAAGAAGAAGAGGAAGAGGAGGATTCGCTCGTCTGAAGCCGCCATTGTGGATCGGAAATCGCTGCTCACGCGACTCGGCAAGGGTAGCGGCTTGCGCCCCACCGCCGCGCGTTCGTGAGGGGCGTGCGCAGCGAAAGCCCGGGGAGTACGAGGGATGTCCCCTCGCTTCCCATCCATCACTGCGCCTTGCGGCTTGCGCCCGCGAGTTCGTGAGGTGAAGGATTTGACGGCTAGAAGCTCGTGTGCTAAAATGTATATTTGTGGTCAGGTTCACCTGTCGCCTATCGGGGCATTCTCGTGATCATCTAGAGACTGCCAGGCTGTAACAGTATCTCAGGAGGAATAGAATTGCCAACATTCAATCAATTGGTGCGTGGGACTCGTAAGCCTATCCGCAAAAAGGGCAAGGCACCTGCTCTGCAGGGTAATCCCTTCAAGCGCGGGGTGTGCGTTCAGGTGCGCACGATGACGCCCAAGAAGCCCAACTCGGCGCTGCGCAAGATCGCTCGCGTGCGTCTTACCAACGGCATCGAGGTCACCGCGTACATTCCGGGCGAGGGACACACCTTGCAGGAGCACTCGGTGGTATTGGTGCGCGGCGGCCGCGTCAAAGACCTTCCGGGCGTCCGCTACCATGTGGTGCGCGGTGCACTGGATAGTTCTGGAGTGGATGCGCGCAAGCGAGGCCGCTCCAAGTACGGATCCAAACGATCGAAGAAGTGACGGTTATACAGCAGTAGGAGGCTACTATGCCGCGACGCTATCGTCCGTCGAAGCGGGAAGTTATCCCTGACCCGAAATATCAGAACGAGATGCTGACCCGCTTTGTTAACAAGTTAATGCTGCGGGGTAAGAAGAGTGTGGCGGAGCGCATCATGTATGATGCGCTGGACATCATCGAGAAGCGCGCTCAGAGTCCGGGGATCGAGGTGTTCGAGCAGGCGATCGTGAATGCTGCCCCTGTCTTGGAAGTCAAGTCGCGACGCGTGGGCGGCGCGACCTATCAGGTGCCCGTGGAAGTGTCTCCGGATCGCCGGATGAGTCTGTCCATGCGCTGGATCATCCGCCATGCCCGCGCGCGCTCGGGCAAGTCCATGGCCGAGAAGCTGGCCGCGGAGCTGATGGACACGGCCAAAGGCGTGGGGACGACGGTCAAGAAGAAGGAAGACACCCACAAAATGGCCGAGGCCAACCGTGCCTTTGCTCATTACCGATGGTAGTTTGTGGGTGCCTTTTCTGATCTACTGAGAACGAAGCAGAGACATGAGTAGCGATGGCTCGGGAATATCCTCTGCAACGCACACGAAATATAGGGATCATCGCCCACATTGATGCGGGCAAGACCACGACGACTGAGCGTATCCTCTACTACACCGGCAGGACACACCGCCTGGGCAATGTAGACGAGGGCACGACGGTGACCGACTGGATGGATCAGGAACGTGAGCGGGGGATCACCATCACTGCGGCGGCCGTCACCTGCGTCTGGAGGGAATATCAGATCAACATCGTGGACACGCCCGGCCACATTGACTTCACCGCCGAGGTGCAGCGCAGCCTGCGCGTGCTGGATGGCGGCGTGGTCATCTTCGACGCCGTGGCCGGCGTGGAGCCACAGTCGGAGACCGTATGGCGGCAGGCAGATCGTTTTGAGGTACCTCGCATCTGCTTCGTCAACAAGATGGATCGCATAGGGGCCAACTTCGAGCGCACCGTGGACATGATCCGCGAGCGGCTGGCTGCCAATCCTGCTGTGATTCAGCTCCCGCTGGGCAAAGAGGCTGATTTCGAGGGGGTCGTTGACCTGCTGGAGGAACGAGCCTGGGTTTTTCCTGCGGAGGAGCTGGGGGCGCGACAACAGGAGGCGCAGATACCTTCCTGGATGCAAGAGGAAGTGCGGCAGCAGCGGGAAAAGCTGGTGGAACAGCTGGCAGAGGTGGACGAGGAAGTGCTGTGCCGCTATCTAGAGGAGGAGCCCTGCACTGCCGACGACCTGCGCGCTGCGTTGCGTCGGGCGGCGATTGCTGGCACCTTGGTGCCGGTGCTGTGTGGCTCGGCCTTGCGCAACAAGGGGATACAGCCGTTGCTCGACGCTGTAATGGAATACCTCCCCTCGCCTCTGGATATTCCGCCCATTGTGGGTGTCAACCCCTATACCGAGAAAGGAGAGCCTCGCCCTCCTGATCCCGAGGGGCCATTGGCAGCGCTGGTCTTCAAGATCGTATCTGATCCCTATGTGGGGCGTCTGGCTTACCTGCGCGTCTATTCGGGAACCTTGCGGCAGGGAGTGACCGTTCGCAATGCCAACAAGGAACGCAAGGAGCGCATGGGCCGCCTGCTGCGCATGAGGGCTAACAAGCGGGAAGATATCAATGAGGTCGAAGCCGGCGACATCGCCGCCGTGTTGGGGTTGAAGCACACCTTCACTGGTGAGACTCTGTGTGACCCGCAGGCGCCGATTATTCTGGAGTCCATCACCTTCCCAGAGCCTGTGATCTCGGTAGCTATCGAGCCGCGGACGCAGGCCGATCAGGATCGCATGAATGACGCCTTGCAGCGTCTGGCCGAGGAAGACCCCACGTTCCGGGTGAAGATGGACGAGCAGACTGCTCAGACCATTATCTCCGGCATGGGCGAACTACACCTCGAAGTGATGGTGGAGCGCATGCTGCGGGAATTCAGGGTGAAGGCCAATATAGGGCGGCCCCAGGTAACCTACAAGGAGACCATCACCCGACCTGTGCGAGCTGAAGGGCATTTCATCCGTCAAGCAGGCGGCAAGGGGCAGTACGGCCATGTGTGGCTGGAGCTGGAGCCCTTGGAGAAGGGGCAGGGCTTTGTTTTTGATAACCAGGTGGGGGAACAGGTGGTGCCAGCGGAGTTTGTCCCCGCTGTGGAACAGGGTGTGAGCGAGGCGATGGAAAGTGGGGTGTTGGCAGGCTACCCTCTGACCGACATCAGGGTTGCTTTGGTGGACGGCTCTTATGACGAGGAAGAGTCCTCACCCAGTGCCTTCAAAATTGCTGGCTCCATGGCTCTGCGCAACGGTGTGCAGGATGCCCATCCGGTATTGCTGGAACCAGTCATGGGTGTTGAGGCTGTCGTGCCGGAAGCCTTCACGGGTGAGGTGATCAGCGATCTGAGCCGTCGGCGAGGGCAGATTGAGGGACTGGAACCGCACTCACCAGGGGTACAGGCTGTGCGGGCCATGGTGCCGTTGGCTGAGATGTTCGGGTATGCGACCGGTTTGCGTTCAGCGACGCAGGGGCGAGGTACCTTCACGATGGAATTTTCCTGTTATGACGTCGTGCCGCCGGAGGTCATGCGGAGAATCCTCGGCTTGTGACTAAAGTGAGGTCTTGGATTTGCCAAGATGCGCGTTAGGCGTATAATGTTTGTTCGTATCACTGAGTATCTTGGCATATATTTGCCCTTGCACGAGGGCATCCAATGACTGTGTCTGGCCAATGAGGAACGCGGAACGCTGTGTTGTGTACCGTGTGTAGATGGGCGTTTCCGAGTTCCTCGTCTTTTGTTGCTCTGAGGAAGCAATTGCAAGGAGGTTGAAGTGTCCAAGAAGAAATTTGTGCGCGACAAGCCGCACCTGAACGTGGGGACCATCGG
>JACKQG010002342.1_pt2 | contig 19874 bp, 12 predicted proteins | sample 8237621 | NCBI WGS metagenome assembly JACKQG01 (sample SAMN15677084, study PRJNA649215) | marine metagenome | biome: marine; feature: Black Sea; material: saline water; isolation source: suspended particulate matter (SPM) from the Black Sea western gyre | collected 2013-06-09/2013-06-10 | depth... | reverse complement strand
AAGATCCGCCGAGCCGCGTCCATGCTGCCGGAGCAATCAAAGACGAACATGACGTGCCCCGTGCGTTCGCCCTCGCCACGCACGGTTATCTTCGCACTGCGAAGTGTATCCGGGATTATGTCGACGTTGGTCGCGTAGGCCGGCCGTCTGATATGGAAGCGATCACGAAACACATGGCCGCGGTAGAACGCGATGGCATCTGCGTCCGTTCGATCCCCGTCCTGCTGCGCGCCGGCCAAGACAAGTCGGTGGCGTACGAGCGATTCCGGCGAAGCATCGGATACGCCTTGAGCCTCACGTCGAATGGTCTTCTTCTCCGCCTCGTCCATGACTGGGAGCAGTTGGGCCGCATCGTCCCTACCTTGGATGGACTGCAGGTAGACTGCTGCGATCCCGGATGGCAGGTCGCGATGCCAGGTCACCTTTACTTCGTGCGCAGCCGTAGTCTCCTCGTCCAACGTGCGCACGTCAGGCGACGCGACAGAAACCGCCTGCGCCGCTTGCTCTCGGCGCCGTAACAGTGTTTCCAAGTCCTCCTGCCCGTGACGCAGGCTCCGCGGCGTATCGTTCAGGATGCGAGCCGAATCGAGGTACGCGCTGGCCGTAGCGGCAAAATATGGACGGCCAGCGCTGTCAGCCAACGAGTCCCAGAAATCGTCGAGTGCGCGTCGAGCGTGCCAAATCAATAGGAAGTGCCAATCCACCAGGCGAAGATGGTCGGCCGGATCCGTTCCCGCAAGCAACTCGGTTCGCGCGGCCAGCAACGGCGCCGACGCGCGAACCAGGCGGTCTGCCTGGCTGAGCCCGGCACGCGCGTTCGCGGTCGTCTCGTCGGCTTCTTCCAGACGCCTATCCGTCACATTCGTCAGTTCGTCCGAATCCTGCAGAGTACGATTCAGAAGGCTTCGTACGAGTCCGCCCTGTCGCGAGAGCCACGCGACATCCGACTCGTCCGGTTCTCTCGAATCGCCTGTTTCTCGGTGCAGTTCGGGCAGCAGATTCAACCCAGACCGGTCCAGGATTGCCAACGCCGGGTGTCTGCTCCACCCGCCTGCTTGTTTCACGTAGTCGGCCAGACGCGTCTGAAATGCTTGAGCAACGGCCAACACTTCGTCCGCCCCAGCGTCTTCGCCTTCGTTTTCGGCCTCGACGCGTTCGAAACCGCCTTCCAGGAACAAGATCTCCAAGTACTTTTTCGCCAGTTTGGCGCGGCGGTCGGAATCCAGCAATGGCGTTCTCAGTACTGATCCAATCGCGCGAAGCGTCGGTCTGTCGCGACCAGCGGGGCCTTGGAGATAGTCGCAGTAAGCGAGAAAGGCCTTCTTCAGCTCATCGTGCAGGACCTCCACGTCCGCGGCCGCCTCGACCAGCTTCGTCGGAAGCTCGGCGTCAAGGTCGAACAGTCCCTGATCGAGTTCGTTGCCCAAATCGTGAGTCCGGTCGATTAACCGAACCAGGCTATCGGCCAACGCCGAAAGATCATCCCCGATCTGAACCGATGGGCCGGCACGCAATTGGCCGAGAAGCCACTGGGCCAGGTATGGCGATTCGGCCCACGATCGATCGCGAAGGGCCAAGTACTGCGACGCGACGCGGGCGCGTTCAAGTGCAGCCCCGCACCGGCCGCCGTCCCGTGCGTTTGCCAGTTCGTCCCATATCTTGTTGGCATCGAGCAAAGACGAGTCGCTGCCTACGAAAAGCAGGTCCTCGGCGCCACGGCGTTGTCGATCGATTTCCTCCACCAAGGACTGAACCCAGTAATGAACCCGCTCGTCGGCTGGTGCTGCGGCTTGTTCGGTTTGACGCCGAATGTTGATCGCGTGTCCGACAGCTTCGCGTAACGGTGCGTCGGCTTCGGGAGCCGTGGCGAGCCAGTCGAGATGGCGTTCAAGTATTTCTAGGAATTGGACCTCCAATACGTCCGCGAAGCCGCCGCCAACGTCGTCTCCGTGCAAACGGTCGTTTGACGGTCGTTGCTTGCTCCCTCGAACGTATTCGATCGTTTCCTGTAACTGGTCGCGTCCCGGACTCTTCTGCTCCGCAAGCCAATTCCAACCGATGTCGGCCGATGCCAGATAGCTGAGTGGTGGCGGTTCAGGTTCGCCTTCCTTGGGTTTGGGCTTGCCGCCCGCGGCCTGCCATGCCTGGATACCCTTACTTCGCTGCTCGGTATTCTCGGGGGTCTCTTCCAATCGCATTGCCAGCGGAAGGCTGTACGCCGCCAAACCCTGTGGCAGCGGGGTGCGGCCGATGTGCTGCAACAAATAATCGATTTCGCCGAGTGATTCCGTCAGTTCGTTGCGATAGTCCTTGCCGGCCAGTAGCAGTTGTCTGGCGCGCAACAGTTTGTGTTCGAGATCGGCCAAGCCAACGGGATCTGTGCGGTGGAGCTTGCGTTCATCCAGGACAAAATCGTACTGTTCCCACAATCGCTGCAATTCCCTCTGCGACTCGGACAATTCGGCTCGACGCGCAGCGACGAACTCCGTTGCCGGGCGGAGCGAGCTCTTGGGGCCACCAAATGCAATCGAGAAATCACTTCCCTCCGACACTTCGGGGATCAAGGTCGGTTGCTGGATGGCGGCCCGGTTGTTCATGGTCCAACGGCCGACGTGTTCCACCAAATATCGGTGCAACTCGCCCAGCGTGATCTTGTTGTCGTCCCCTCTGGCATCGCCGCCGAGTCCTTCGGCAAAGAAGTAGCCGAAGACCGTTCCATTTAGCTCTGGCGCCGGCCAAGCGACTTGCCCAGGCCCGGCAGCGTTCAATACGTACAAATTCTTGACGGCGGCCGCCTTGATGGTCTGCGACAAGCGTTCGGCAAACGCGTTGTACAAGATACCCAGACTCCAATCGTCGTCGATGCGGCCCGAGTCAAGGACGAGCACGGTCCTGGATGAATCGGATTCTCGGCCCTGCTGTTTCACGCAGTCCAGGAGTTCCGAAACGGACAGCCAAGTGCTGCTGTCCAGTGGGTCGGCATCACTGAAGAGCAAGCATGGTTGGTTTTCTTCGTCCACAACCCCGTGAGCACTCAAGTAGACAATCAGTACGTCGCGTTTCGGGCCGCCTGGCTTCTGTTCGGCAAGCTGCTTTCTAAGGTGGTCCAGGCACTCGCTCCCCGTGATTTGCCCCCGTTGTTCATCGGGGCATACCTTTAGGTTCTCTTCGTTGGTCGCAGCCAAACGTTCGGAGTCTTCGCGAGCATAGCTGTTGGGTGGAATGGCGGGTACGCATTGGGTCACCGTGATGGTGATGATCGGCGTCTCTTTCCCCGACCAAAAGACGGCGTAGACGAACCCCGCCACCAAGGCGACTGCCAGCAGCACCAAAGCGAGCAGTCTCAGGCGATGGCGAAAAACGGCGGTTTGTCCTTCGTCCACGCGACGTCGCTGCCAGGCGCTGGAACGCTCACGCTCCCGCGTTGGACGACGGGCTGGTGTACTGCCCTTTTTGCGCCAACCAGGCTTGGATGATCGACTCATCGCACGCTCCGGGGGGAGTAGGTGTCGGGTGTCAGGTTTCGGGTGTCGGGGAAGAAGGTATCCGGTGTCTGGTGGGCCGGAAAGGGAACTTCTTCCCGGCACCTGACACCCGACACCTGGTCCCCCCGACACCCATTCTACCGCTTTCCTCGCAAGCTGCACACGGTCATCGTTCGCCTGATTCCAGTTTGCCCAGACGACGCAATGCGTTGAATTTGTCGTTTTCGCCCAGACGCGATTTGCGCACCGCGTAAGTCAATACGTCGATATTGCGATCGTATGTCGTTCGGTCCACCGGGAACGGCGTTCCGTCTTTGCCTCCATGGGCATAGGAGTAATCAGGCCATCGGCGGCCGTCCGGTTCCTGGACGATGGCCGCGGCACGGGGTGTCGCAGGATCGCGACGCGATGGAGGTGCGTTGAAAATGATGTCGGCCAACAGCGACAGGCTGCGCACGGCGGCTGGCCCGACGCCGCGTATCCCCAGCAACGTTTCGAATCCATCCGGATCGTGTTCATGCGCCGAGACGATGATTTTCTTCAGCCGAGCCACATTGACGTCCGCGTCCAATACACGATGCCGCTGCGGCGCGAACAATGTGGGACCTTCGGTACAACGGACAATCTCTTGCAGGACCCAATCCGGGTTTTCGCGCACCAGGGCCGCGCTGGCATCTCGGTTGTCCTCCGCCTCCTCCGCGACCATGTTCAACAGCATCAACTGCCGCTCGCCGTGGCCAGCCGATCGGCTCGTATCGCGGTGTGACGGCGTCTCGGAAAGGTCCTGGATTGCCTCGTGAGGCTCGCAGACAAAATCATCGACGCCCTCGCCCAACCAGTGATATCGTCGCGCCCACCCGCTCTGCTCGTTCATTCCTTGCTGGACAACGCACCACATTCCGTCGGGCGTAAAGAAGAAGGCGTGGTGGTAGATGCCAAAACCGTCTTGGACGGCGGCGGAATCCACTTTCGCGCTGGTGCGCGATGCGTAGATCAATTGGTCGCCGCCAGAGATTGCGTGACGATCGGCCGCGTCGCCGATTTCCTGCGGCGTCTTTCGGCTGGTCCCCCCCTTGCCGCCGGCAACGATGATCCCGAGATCGTCACCGTGCGTCTTCGCGGCTTCCTTCAGAGCACCGCATGTTACGGTCGTGACCCCGGAACTATGCCAGTCGAAGCCGAGCACGCAGCCGAAAGCCTGAAACCACCAAGGATCTGACAAACGCCGCAGCATCTCTTGCGGACCAAACTCGTCGACGATCGCCATCGTGACGGCGGCGGCCAGCTTGGTCATCCGCCGAAACAACCACGGCGGCGCCTTCCCAGTGTGCAACGGCAGTTGGGCCAATCGTCGTTTCATGGGGGAAGTATATAACGCCCGCCCACCAGCCCAAATACCAGTACCGATTGGCCAGGGCAGACCTTTCCGTGTCCGAGACGCGGCTCGCGGTCTGGGCGACGGTCACGAGTCGTCTCTGCGCCGCAACTCTGCGCGCAGGCGAGCCACTTCCGCTTCCGCAGCACGCCGCGATTCGGCCTCGGCCCGCCACGCTTCCTCGGCAGTCAGCAGCCGTTGGCCGGTATCCAGGCGATAGAACATCAGTTGCCCGCGCTCCACCTGTAGGCGCAGCCCCAACTCGTCACTGACGATTGCTCCCCGCGCGTCAGGCTCGATCTGCTCGTAGTCCTCGCCAACCAGTCGATGACCCTGAAGCGGTGGATCCAGGTAGTCTTGCGTTGGATCGAACAGGAAATACTCCTTTACCCCCAACCGAGCGTACAACGCGGGTTTGGCTACCGTGTCCTTCTTCTTTGTCTTTCGCGATGTGACTTCCAAGACCACGTCGGGAGCCTTTCGCTCGATCCACAACTTGTAGATCCGACGCTTCTTTGGCTCCACGTCCTTGACCACGAATACGTCCGGTACCACGAACTTCTTCGGGTTGCCCTGTTCGTAATACAGGAGCAGATTCCCCGACACATAGGTATCCCGGTCCTCGAAGAATCGCCGCAAAAGCTCGATTTCTCGGACCATCTCGTCCCGATGTTCGTCCGTCTCGCCCATGGGCCGTCCGTCCGATTCCGGGTAGTTGACCGACGTCACCTGTATGACCGACGCCATGCCTGCCACCTCATGTTATGACTTGCTTTTTCCTCCCTGGACGATACAACAACGCGCGGCACCACCTATCATACTCCCCACGGCTGGGGCCGAACAAGTCCAACGGCCCTTGGAAAGTCAACTGAGTAAGCACCATGAACAGTTGGCAAACGCATTTTGTTCTTGTGTAATCAAGGACGCGGGAATCGACAGGTCCCTGTGTTTTCTCCCTGAAGCATCACTTTGAAAGCAGGATTACCATGCAAACCCATTTCACACTGCGACGAACATCGTTTCTTGTTCTTGTCATTGCCGGCGCAGCCTGCTCCGGAGTCTTCAGTCGCGATCTGCAGGCAAAATCACCCGACAAATGGGCGCCCCTGTTCGACGGCCATTCACTCGATGGATGGAAGGCGTCGGAGCACAGTGATACGTGGCAGGTCAAAGATGGATGTTTGGTCGCCAACGGCCCGCGCAGCCATCTGTTCTACGACGGCCCTGTCGGCGATCACGATTTCCGCAACTTCGAACTGGAGGCGGAGGTCCGTACCGAACCCGGCTGCAACTCCGGCATCTTCTTCCACACGCAGTACCAGCAAAGCGGTTGGCCCAAGAAGGGATACGAACTGCAGATCAACAACACGTACAACGGCACAGTTAACTACCGCGAGCTGAAGCGGACAGGCAGTCTCTACGGGGTGCGGAACATCTACAGCGTCTGCGCCCGCGACAGTGAATGGGCCCGAGTAAAGATCCGCGTTGCAGGCAACCGTATCTGTTTCTGGGTGAATGAGCACCAAACGGTCGATTACCTCCAGCCGAAAGAGTGTTACCGGAAACCGGAACGCGTCGGTCAAGTGCTATCGCGCGGCACCATCGCCTTGCAGGGCCACGATGCCGGCAGCCGAGTGGTCTTCCGCCGAGTGGCTATTCGCCTGTTGCCCGACGACGCCGATCCCACGGCGGATGAGCGAGCATCTGATGAAGGCTACGGCGCGACGGAAAACGTGATCGATCGCATCGCAAGCGCGAACGTTCCGGTAATTGACTTCCACATTCATCTACGCGGGGGGATGAACGTGCAGAAAGCGATGGACCGCCAGGCAGTAACGGGCATCAACGTTGGCGTCTTGAGGAATATTGGCAAGGGATGGCCCATCGAAACCGACGATCAACTCCGCGAGTTCCTCGACAGCGTCAAAGGACGTCCGGTCTTTGTCGGCCTCCAGGTTAACGATCGCGACTGGATGGACAAGCATTCGTCGGATCTACTCAAACGACTCGACTTCGTCTTGGGCGACACGATGATCATGCCCATGCCCAATGACGACAGCGAACCGGTCAAACTGTGGATGGCCGATCAATATTCGATCGACGACCCCGAGGCGTGGATGGAACGCTACGTGCGGCATAATCTGCGGGTGCTGGCCGAGCCGATCACGATTCTTGCGAATCCGACCTACCTGCCAGCGCCGGTGAAAGACATGCACGGCAAGCTGTGGACCGACGAGCGAATGCGGCGGATCATTCAGGCGGCGATCGACAACAATGTGGCCTTGGAGATCAATGCGCGAAGCGGACTGCCCCGTGACAATTTCATCCGCATGGCCAAGAAAATGGGCACGAAGTTCACGTTCGGCTCGAACAACTTCGATGACCGGCCCATCGACATGACGCGGTGCTTCGAGGCGGTCGAACGTTATGGCCTGACGAAGAAGGATATGTACGTCCCCGCCCCGAAACGCTGATCGCTGAGTGAATGCAACAAAATCGAAGAACTCGGGTTGCTTGGCACTTCTGGTTGATATTAGGATGCTATTGTCGGCTGTTGTCCGTCGCGATGGGCTGCCAATTACGGTTTCGATAGGATTCGAAGGACCGAACCATGATTCACTACTCGTGTGACCGCTGCAGACGGATGATCGATCCGGCACACGAAGTGCGCCATATCGTCAAGATCGAAGTCCACGCGTCGCTGGAAACGCCGCTGACTGAGGAACGTGACGACGATCGAGATTACCTGTCGGAGATCCACGAAATACTGGAATCGGTAGACCTGGATGACGAGCAGCCATTCGACGAGGGTGATTATCGAAAGCTCTCGTTCGACCTCTGCCCGGACTGCTATCACAAATACATCCAGGATCCTCTCGGCTCGGAATCCTCTCGGCACGTGGACTTCAGTCACAACTGACCGCGTGTTTTGCCGTGAACGCCAAGTCACGTAGCTTTCGCCGACGATCCTCACGGAAATGGATCGTTTTGGCCATCATCGCCGCCTTCGCCTTGGTGCGGCTCGGTTACGATCGTTGGCGTGGGAGTCCGTCACTCGGCGGTAGACCTCCTCTGAGCGAAGGACTCTACGAAGTCGTCCGCGTGGTCGATGGCGATACGCTGAAAGTGCGCGCGCCGGACGCGAGCGAACGCGACCTGCGTAGCGAACGCGGAGTTCGATTGCGGTTACTGGGGATCGATTGCCCCGAAAGCGTCAAGCCAAACCATCCAGTGGAACCGTGGGGCCCGGAGGCGGCGGAGTTCACAACCAAGTTCATCGCAGACCGCCCTGTCCGGCTGCAATTCGACGGGAGACGCGTCGATCAATACGGCCGTTATCTGGCGTACGTCTTCGTTGATGAACGGATGTTGAACGAAGAACTCGTCCGCGAAGGTCTGGCGCGCGTATCGACGTATCCCGGCGATTCCCAGACCATGGCTCGCCGTCTTCGCGCTGCCGAGGACGAGGCCAGGCAGAACTTGCGCGGAATCTGGTCAGGCCGTTCTCGCGATCTTGAACACGACAGATAACTGCGAGAGCTGCAGGCCCTATCTTCTTAGCGCTCTGTGAACTTGACGCGACCCTCTCTCGACACCGTGCATGAAAACGTCTTGCCGCCGGCCGATACCGAGAGGGTACCATCACCCTGCCAGCCCTGATGAATGATATCGCCGTTCAAAGTCCGGTATGCCGCGTTCTCTTCCGGACCAGTCTAACTTGCTTACTGCGGCTCCGGACACTCGCTGCAGAAACAGAGGCATAAACCCGCTTACTTACTATCCCTGACGGCTCAAGGAGCGTATAAATATAGTAATCCTGTCTTTGTGTTTCTGTCGTCAACGCATACCGGAATTGTATTTGATTCCTTGCTCGTAGTACCGCCTTCAGGCGGCGTTTTTTCAAGTAACGCGACTCCGCCTGAAGGCGGTACAACGAACTTGATATCTGCGTGGTAACGAGAGTCACCATCCTCGAGGTAGGCCAATGAATCGAATGCCCTACTACCTCGGCTGTCCGATCTGGGCGTGTCCTCAGTGGACCGGCCAACTGTTCACGCGTCACGCGAAACGCGAAGACTGGTTGCATCAATACTCGCAGGTGTTCCATACGGTCGAAGGCAACAGCACGTTCTACGGTTTGCCTTCGCGTAAGGCAGTCCAACGCTGGGCCGATTCGGTCGACGAGCGATTTCGTTTTGTGTTGAAGTTCCCTCGCTCTATCAGCCACGACCATCGGCTCGTAGGTGCGGACATCGAGACGTTCGAGTTCCTGGCAATTCTGGAGATGCTGAAGGACGCCGGGCGTCTCGGACCATCCTTTCTTCAACTGCCCAGGACATTCGCGCCGCATCAACTGGATGACCTGGCTGAGTTCCTCGACGAACTGCCGCGAGACTTCCCGTACGCCGTCGAAGTCCGGCATCGCGACTTCTTCGACAAAGGAGAAAACGAGAAGGCGCTCAATCATCTCCTGGCCAAAATGCACATCGACCGAGTCATCCTGGACAGCCGGCCTCTGTTCAGTGATCCACCGAACGACGAGCACGAAAGGGAGTCGCAGTCGCGGAAGCCCCGGTGTCCTGTACGCAGAACGGTCACCGGCCGTCATCCCATAATCCGGCTCGTAGGACGCGACGATGTCGAGCGAGTCATTCCCTGGATTCGCGAATGGGCCCCGGTCGTCGCTGGTTGGATCATCAGCGGCTTGAATCCATACGTCTTCACCCACGCGCCTGATGCCTTGCACGCGCCGACCCTTGCACGCATGTTCCACGACGAATTGAGAAAGCACACGCAGCGCGTTGGAGAGTTGGCGCCGTGGCCCGGCGAGGCCGAAGAGAAGCCGGCAAAACAACTCGCCTTATTCTAGAACCAATAAGCCAATGCCAAATAGTCCTAAAGTCGCACCATCAGGCCGCGATCTTTGCGAAACAGTCAGTTACCGGTGGCAAACGAGCACTTGCCAGAATAGGATGAGTGGGGAATTTGCATTCTCCAGGATTCCTGTTAGACTAATGGGCTTTCACAACCTCCCGCCAAGTGAACCAAACCTGTTTGGCACGCGTATTAACACACCTGAACGGTCTGTTTCTTCGATACCGACTGGGTCGGCGTAAGTGGACTGAGAACTGTTAGGTACCGGAAGTATGGCTGAGAAAAAAGAAAAGAAGACTCCTATGATCGAGGCCGTCGGCCTCTCGAAGTTTTACGGCCCGTTTGCTGCCGTCAAGGACGTGTCGTTCAAGGTGCATGAAGGAGAGTTGGTCGCTTTCTTGGGCCCGAACGGCGCTGGCAAAAGTACGACGATGAAGCTGCTGACGGGCTACATTGCCGCATCGGAAGGCGTGGCCCGAATTGCCGGCCACGATATGGCCGCGGACCGTCTGGCCGGTTCCGCCCGACTTGGGTATTTGCCGGAAAATGGCCCGTTGTATCCCGATATGACGCCAGACGGTCTGCTGAATTTCTTCGCCGACGCCCGCGGCATGCCGCGCGAGCGACGGGAAGAACGCATCGCAGCGGTTGTCGACCTCTGCGAGTTGGGCAGCGTGTTCCATAAGCCCATCAGCAAACTGTCGAAGGGGTACCGGCAACGCGTCGGCATGGCGCAATCGTTGCTGCACGAGCCGGACGTGCTGATTCTGGACGAACCGACCGTCGGGCTAGATCCCAACCAGATCCGCGAGGTGCGGAACACGATGCGAAAATTGGGCGAACAGAAGACAATCCTGCTGTCTACGCACATTCTGCAGGAAGTCGAAGCCACGGCCAGTCGCGTGATCCTGATCGACGAGGGTCGACTGGTATTTGATGGCACCGTGGCCGAGCTTGCTGACGGCCAAGGCGGTTTGGAAGGGGCCTTCCAGCGTCTGACGACTTCTGAATCCGCTGCCGCCTGACCGGCTGTGTGTTTGGCATTCGTCACAAGTGTAAACGTAACAGACCTTTTTGACGGAGTTGAGAAGAAGCTATGTTGGGTTCGTTATTCTTTTTGCTGCTCCGAGATCTTGTTTTCTTGGCGGTGCTGGCTGCGATTGTCGCTCCGTTATGCTTTTTCATGCGCGCCACGTTTGCCGTGTTGAAACGGAACTTCGTGGGCTATTTCAGCAACCCTACGGGCTACGTGTTTTTGTGTCTGTTTGTGTTGCTCACCTCGCTTGCCGCGTTTTGGCCGCACGAGTTCTTCAATTCCAACTTGGCCAATCTGGATCAGCTAAACAACTTCCTACCCTACGTCATGCTGTTCTTCATCCCGGCCATCACCATGGCCATTTGGGCCGAGGAGAGACGACAAGGTACGGATGAGTTGTTGTTGACGCTTCCGGCCGGCGATGTTGACATCGTGGTTGGCAAGTATCTGGCTGCGGCGGCCATCTTCACCGCGTCTTTGTTGTTTTCGCAACTGTGCAACTACTTTGTCCTGGCCTGGCTGACCCTAGGCGATCTGGATACGGGACTCTTTTTTTCCACCTACTTTGGATACTGGCTTGTCGGCATGGCCATGTTGTCCGTCGGGATGGTGGCGTCCTTCCTGACGAGCAACCTAACGGTTGGGTTCATCTTGGGAGCGGTATTCAATGCTCCGTTGGTGTTTGCCATGCACGCCGATACGATCATCCCTTGGCCTGGAATGGCTCGTCTGATCTCGGATTGGAGCGTAGCAGGGCAGTTTGACGATTTCGGGCGTGGCATGATCAGCCTGTCGGCCACTTCTTACTTCATTATGGTCGCCGTTGTGGGCATGTACCTCAGTATGGTGCTGATCGGTGCGCGGCATTGGTCCGGGGGGCGTGACGGCACTTCGATGCTAGGGCACTTCTTGGCCCGCACGGTCGCACTGGCCGTGATTGCGTTGGGTGCGAACTACGTGTGCTCCAACGCCGGTCTATTGAGCTGGGCTCGAGGCGATCTGACCGAAGGCAACATCAGTTCGTTGTCTGAGCAGACCAAGCGGCTGATGAACGAGTTGGAACCCGAACATACGATCAACATCGAGGCATTCGTCAGCGCTGATGTGCCCGAGGTATACGCGAAGACGAAATCCGATTTGATCGCCATGCTGAAGGAGTTCGCGGCGACGAAGAAGAAGGCGCAAGTCCAGATCCACATTCTGGATAAGGGCAGCGAGGAATCCATCAAGATCGCACACATGGCCGAAGAACGGTTCAACATTACGCCCGAATCGGTGAGAACTTTCTCGCGTGGCGCGATTAAAGACGAGGAGATTTTCCTGGCGGCAGCATTCACGTGCGGTTTGGACAAAGTTGTTGTTCCGCTGTTCGACTACGGTATTTCTGTCGAGTACGAATTGATGCGGTCGATTTGCACGGTTGCCAAAAAAGAACGAAAGAAGATCGGGATCGTGCGCACGGACGCTTCACTGATGGGCAGCTTTTCGTTTGCCGGAGGCAGGCCCCAGCAGATTCCCAGACAGCCCATCGTCGATGAACTGGAAAAGCAGTACGACGTGGAGGAAATCGATCCCACTACCCCGATCGACTTAGACACATACGACGTGATGATCGTGGCACAGCCGTCGTCGCTCGGCCCCGAGCAGTTTGACAACGTCCTGGAGGCCATCCGCAACGGTCAGCCGACGGCGATTTTCGAGGATCCACGTCCCATCTTCATGGGGGTCCCTGCAACCGGGGAGCCGAAACGACCACCGCCGGGCATGGACCCCAGGATGATGCAAATGCAGGGACCACCGCCCAAAGGCGATATCCAGAAGCTGTGGAACATGCTCGGTTTGGACGTACCAGGCAAGACATCCAACCCTGGAATGCCGCCAATGGGCGGTATGCCTCCGATGGGGATGGGGCTATTCAATCCTGATCTCGCTTGGCAGAGATATAATCCGTATCTGAAACTGCGAATCCGAGGCATTCCGGATTCCTGGGTGTTCTGCCGTCAGGAAGCGCCGGGCGGCGAGGGGTGCATCAACGAAGAATCCGCGATCACTTCTGGTTTGGAGGAGATCTTCTTTCCCGTCCCCGGCGTGATCAAGCCCGCCAGAGACAGCGAGCTGAAGTTCATCAAACTGGTCACCACGGGCGAACGCGCGGGTACGATCAGTTACGAGGACTTCATGCAATCCATGAACAGTCGTGGTGCGGTAGATCTGACGGAAAAACAGGGCCGCCCAGACGGCCCCCAGACGATTGCCGTGCAAATTCGAGGCGCCTTAGAGGACGATCAGACCATGTCCGACGCGGGCTTCGACGTCGCCATGGCCGACAAGCCCGATGCCAAGGGCACGGACGAAGAAACCGACGTTACGGACGCCAGTGCTGAGCCCAAACAAGAAAATGCATCTTCCGATGAGGGCACCGGCGAGGCGAAGAAAGCGGGAGACGAGGCAGCCTTCGAAGAAGCATTCGAGAAAACGACCGAGAAAGAGGAAGAGAAGAAACGCGAAATCAATGTGGTGTACGTCGCCGACGTCGACCTGCTGATTTCCACGTTTCTACGCATTCGGGCTCGCCCGGATGAAGACGAAGTGGTCAGTTGGAACTTCGAAAACGTCACTTTCCTGCTTAACATCGTCGATGTGCTGTCCGGCGACGACAATTACGTCGAGATCCGGAAGCGGAAACCACGGCATAGCACGCTGAAAATCGTGGAATTCAAGGAGCAGGAGGCGCGGGAACGCGAGTTCAAGGAGCTGGTCGGCCTCCGGGATGAATTCGCCACCGAACTCAAGAAGATCGAAGACGAAAACAAGAAGGAAATCGAAAAGGCCAACAAGAAGCTCCAAGAAATGCAGGAAAAGCGTGCAGGATCCGGCGGCGGGATAGGAATTTCACTCGCTGAATTCGTGAAGGTACAGCAGGAATACAACAGAGTGAAAGAGAAGCTGGAACGACGGAAGCAGGTACAAGAGGAGAGAATGCGTCGCCAAGAAGACGACAAGATCGATCAAATCAACCGCGAGATCGATCTGGAGATCGCACAGATCAAGAATTGGTACAAGTTTCTGGCCGTCGCTTTGCCGCCCATCCCGCCGCTGTTCGTGGGATTGATCGTGTTTGTCCGGCGTCGCCTGCGCGAACGCGAAGGCATCGAGAAGTCACGTATGCGGTAACGATGGTTGGTTTTTCGGTTTCACTAGGTCCGTGATATCTGGCGAATACATCAAACCAGAACCCGCCGCAGCCAGTCGAGCGGGAAACGTTTGGAGGATATGAGAGAAATGGGTGAAGGGGTAAAAACGATCATCTTTGCGCTCATCGCTTTGGCGGTCGCCGCAGCGGCTGTGGTTTCTCGTCCCAAACAGGAACAGTTTAGCGCTGGCGACCGCCTTGGCCCACTGTTCGAAAAACTTGACGAGACCAAAGCGGCCGGTATCAAGATCGTCAAGTACGACGAGGAATTGGGCCAGGTTAGTGAGTTTAAAGTGACTCGCGACAAGAAATCCGGCGCTTGGGTCATTCCTTCGAATGCGGGTTATCCGGCGGATGCAGAAGATCGCATACGCGACGCCACATTGATGTTGGTCGACCTCGAAGCCCTGGGGGTCGCCTCGGAGGTGCCTGGCGAGCATAAGCTGTTCGGCGTTGTTTCACCTGATGCAGGTGAAGTAAAGGTCGGCGACGAAGGTGTGGGACTTTTGCTGACCTTCGAAGACGATAAGGGCCAGGCAATGGCCAGCTTGGTTATCGGCAATAAGGTGAAGGATTCGGAGGACCAGCGATTTGTCCGCATCCCTAGCCAGGATGCCGTCTACGCTGTCAAGATCGACCCGGAGAAACTTTCGACGAAGTTCGAGGACTGGATCGAAAAGGACTTGCTGCAGCTCAGTTCGTTCGACATCGAAGACGTCAGCATCAAGAACTACAGTGTCGATCTTGCGATGGATCCCCCGATTCAGAACAATTTCAATTTCGCTGCCCAATATAAGGACGCGGAATGGAAGCTGGTCGAACTGACACGGTACAGCAGAAACCAGCCCATTGCAGGTGCGCTGGGGCCGGACGAAGAACTGAATAAGGAGAAGTTGAACGATCTGAAAACCGCGGTGGACAACCTGGAAATTGTGAATGTCTTCGGCAAGCCCGAAGGTTTGGGACGCGACTTGAAGGCCGGAGAGGACTTCATGGAGGATGGGGAAGGCGCCGAGGATCTGTTTAAGCGCGGCTTCTACCTCACTCGCGATCGACGGGAACTATTGAGCGCAAGCGGCGAAGTCCATGTCGGGGTGAAAGATGGCGTGGAATACGTGCTGCGATTCGGGAAAGCGTTAGCGGGATCCAGCGAAGACGAGGGGACAGAGCAAAAGAACCGTTATCTGTTTGCTATGGCCCGCGTCGATATGTCAAAGCTGCCGTCGCCCGAAATGGAAGAGCCACCCAAGCTGCCGGAGGGTGGCGTGTCAGGCCCTTCGCCGGACGACGCAAGCGGCGCAGCCAAGGATACGGATAGCTCGTCAGACGAGACCGCGGCCAAGCCCACTGCGGCCGACGAAGCGAAATCCACAGAGACGACCGAGCCCGAGACGACGGACGCGGCCGAGCCCGCCGAGGTGGAACTCGCCGAAGGCGACGCGAAGGAAGCCGAGGGCGCTGACGCCAAAGTCGACAAGGAGGCCGAAGAGGCCGAAATCATGAGGGAACGCGAACGCATCTCGAAGGAGAACGAGCGTAAGCTGAACGATTACAACGAGAAGGTCAAGAAAGCGAAAGAGAAGGTTGCTGAACTGAATACGCGTTTCGGCGACTGGTACTACGTCGTCTCGGAAGAACAATGCGAGAAGATCTTCCTGGGTCTGGACAAGCTGATCACGAAGAAGGAAAGCGAGGACGTGGAAGGTGATGGCGTAGATGCTTTCCGCGCTCTCGAAGGAAAAGGCCTGGAGACGGAAAAAGTCGAGGAACCCACGTCATAGCATGGTAGGTCCCGCTTGCCGAGCGGGACCTCGATGATTCGAAGGCTGCCCATCCCCGTCAGGTCCCGTCCGGCAGACGGGACCTACTGTCTCGGCCGAAGAACATCATGTGCTGCCACGGTAGGCGGTCGAACTCTTTGACTAGCTTGAAGCCGTTGGGCGGGAACTCTTTCATAATCTGCTTTCTTGTCATCTTGTGCAGCGGCTTGATCGGCACTTCCGGGTCTTCTGCTCGATACTCCAGCAACGCGATTAAGCCTTTCGGCGAAAGCGATCGCCGCATCGCAGCCAGCATTTGCTCGGGATGCGAGAATTCATGATACACGTCGACCAACAGGATCAGGTCGATTTCCCCTTTCGGCAATTTGGGATCATGGACACCGCTCAGGATTGGCTCGATGTTTGTGACTTGCTTTTCGGCGGCTCTGTCTTTCAGCAGCTCTAGCATCTCCGGCTGAATGTCCACGGCCAGAACCCGGCCGGTCGGTCCGACCATCTTGGCCAACTGCAGAGCGTAGAAGCCGTTGCCGCATCCCATGTCGCAAACGGTCATGCCCGGCTTCACCCCCAGGTTGGCCAACATCAACGAGCAACGTTCCTGCCGCTCGCGGTCGTCGCGCAAGAGCCAGGGGGCCCCCCGATAATGCATCGTCGTGGCGATACGGCGCCCCTTGTAGTGCGTCAGCGGCGTTGGTGCCGTCGCCGATTCTGCGCTGTTCGGCCCTGCCGTCAGCAGACTTGATTGGGCGAATTGCATCACACCGACAATCGCAGCAATCGCGATCCAGCAACGTAAGTAGCGAGACATGTCGGATTCTCCAGGTTCCAAAGCCAACGGGACAATCAGTTAAGTGTTGAACCGTTGGGAGTGGACGGATGTTAACGAGGTTTGGTTTAGCGTTGAGGGGGACGCGGGTCCGGTTGCGGTACCCAGTACCCAGTACCCAGTACCCAGTACCCAGTGCTCAGTACCCAGTACTCAGCACTCAGTACCTTGCCCCAGTCAATCGCCCCGTGCAACCATAGCAGCGATTTCCACAAACTGCTAAGCTGCAAGGCATGAACACCCCTGTCGATCCCCCGACCGAGAGTCCGCTGAAGAGTCGCTTTCCGAACCGCTCGCAAAGCTGGCGACTGCGTACCAGGCAACTGACATTTGCCGACCGTCCCTTGGTGATGGGCATCGTCAACGTAACGCCGGACAGCTTCTCGGACGGTGGCGAATTCTTCGATTCCGCCGCCGCCATCGAACACGGACTAAGGCTCGCAAGCGATGGAGCAGACATACTGGATATCGGCGGCGAAAGCACGCGCCCCTATTCCACGCCGGTTGCTCTACAGAAGGAACTCCGCCGAGTCATTTCGGTTATTCAAGCGTTAAACGAGCGAATCGATACGCCGATTTCTATCGATACTTCGAAGGCAGAAGTCGCGTCGGAAGCGATCGGTGCGGGTGCGGAGATTATCAACGACGTAACCGGATTCGACGGCGATCCGGGTATGGTTCCCGTGGCCGTCAAATCCGGCGTGGGCGTTTGTGCGATGCACATGCGCGGCACACCTCAGACGATGCAGGACGATCCGGCGTACGATGATGTTGTCGGTCAGATCTTCGAGTATCTCCGCGAGCGACGCGACGCTTTGCTGGCGGCGGGTATCGAACGCGAGCGGATTTGTCTGGATCCGGGGATCGGCTTTGGCAAGACGCACGAGCACAACCTGACGTTGTTGGCCGCATGTAGCCGTTATCACGACTTGGGGTGTCCGCTGTTGGTCGGTCCGTCGCGCAAGGCATTCATTGGCAAGGTACTGAACGACAAGGAAGCGAATCGCACGGCGGGGACCGTCGGCGTTGGATTGGCCTTGGCTCGGCAAGGTGTACAGATCATTCGCGTTCATGATGTGCTGGAGATGAAGCAAGCGTTGATGTTGTTCGACGCGGTCGGCGGCATCGTCGGCCCATGACGGCGGGGCAAACAGACGATGCAGGACCGAAACGAGGACAACCCCTATCGCAGTCCCGTTCCGGACGAAACGGCAGGTTCGCCCGACCGGACATCTGGTCGTTCTCGGACAGCCGACTTGGCGATCGTGGGCCTGGTCTGGGGGACGTTGATCGGGGCCACTGTCGGTGGCGGTTCCGCCGCATTCGTGCGGGCTTTTGCCGTCCTGCGGAAGTCCATCATCGAGGGCAAGGGGCTCGTCGAGATCGCCGGAATCGAAGAGGCCGTTGCCGAGACCGTTGCGTTTGTCTGCCTTGGCGCGATCCTGGGTGCCATTTCCGGATTTATCGTTGGAACCACGCTCGGCGTGATCGCCGCGCGCACGAGCAAGCGTTTTCGTAAGGCGCTTCGCCTCGTCTCCGTCGCGGCATCGGCGTCGAGCGGTCTGGTTTGGTCAGCGCTGCTCGGCCACGTGACCTTGCATCCCCGGTTCATCGAGCCGCTGGCGCCGCCCATATTCACCATGGTCGTCGTGATCCTCGCGGCTGCTTTCGGAGGCGAGACGTTGGCCAAGAAGATCGCTGATGCCGCATGGGGAACCCGCGATTCGGGCTCGTTGCCCAAATCCGAGCGTAAGGGTTAGAATACGTGTCCTGTGATTGCAGTTATTGACCCTACGAACTAGCTTATCGAAACTCGGCATGAACAACACGGACGTGTTCTCATCACTCACTCCGCCACAGCAAGAGGCGGTCCGGCACATCAACGGGCCGCTCTTGATCCTGGCCGGACCAGGCAGCGGCAAGACGCGAGTCGTCACGCATCGCATCGCCCACATGCTCCAAAAGGGGGTCCCTGCGTGGCGTGTGCTGGCGCTGACTTTCACCAACAAGGCCGCGGACGAAATGCGGTCGCGCGTCGAGCGTTTGGTCGCCGGCCGCGGCGTGTGGATGGGCACGTTCCATTCGTTCTGCGCTCGGCTGTTGCGAAGCCACGCTTCGTTGGTGGGCCTGAACGCGAACTACTCCATCTACGACACTGACGACAGCAAGAAAGCGCTGAAACTCGCGATCGAGGAAAGCGACGTTGATCTGGTCCGAACACGTCCCGAGGCCATTGCCAACGCGATCAGTTGGGCGAAGAACAATCTGGTGACGCCCGAAGCGTACATACCCCAGGAAGGGAAGCCGCTCGATGCGATCGTCCAGAAGGTCTATCCCGCCTATCGGAAACGGTTGTTGGAGTCGAACGCCGTTGATTTCGACGATTTGCTGCTGCACGTGGCAATGCTACTGAAAGGTAGTCCCGAACTGCGGGCGACGTTGGACGAGCGATACCGTTACATCCTGGTGGACGAGTACCAGGACACGAACTTGGCACAGTACGCCATCGTACGTGCCTTGTCGATCAACCATTCCAATCTGGCCGTAACGGGCGACCCGGATCAGTCGATCTACGGTTGGCGCGGCGCGAATTTGAACAATATTCTGGACTTCGAAAAGGACTTCAATAGCGTCAAAGTCGTACGGCTCGAGCAGAATTTCCGCAGCACTCCGAATATTCTGCGAGCCGCGGATCAACTGATCGCGTACAACGTCAAACGAAAACCAAAAAGGCTTTACACAGAAAAGCCCGATGGGGCGCCCGTGAAACTGGTCGTGTACGAATCGGCGCGGGACGAAGCCGATGACATCGCCCGGAGCATTGCCGAAGCGATCAACGGCGAGAAGCGGTGTCCGAAGGACTTTGCCGTCTTCTACCGAATCAATGCGTTGTCGCGACAGTTGGAGCATGCCCTGCGCCGGGCGCGTGTGCCGTATCAGGTCGTTAGCGGTTTGGAATTCTACCAGCGTCGTGAAATCAAGGATGTGTTGGCGTACCTGCACTTGCTGAACAATCCTCAGAACGACGTGGCATTCCTGCGGATCGTGAACACGCCGTCGCGCGGCATCGGCAAGAAGACGCTCGAACGTCTGACGGCCCATGCTCGCCGGCACGGACGGTCGCTGTTGGAAGCGGCTCGCGAAAGCCGTCAAGTTAGCTCGATCGCCAAAGGCATCTCGGCCAAGATTTCGAGATTCGTGGCCATGTACGACAGCATGTGCAAACAGATGCACGGCGACTTGTTCGGGATCATTCAGTGCGTGGTGCAGGAATCCGGCTATCGCGTCTGGTTGATGGAATCG
>JACKQG010003322.1_pt1 | contig 19880 bp, 18 predicted proteins | sample 8237621 | NCBI WGS metagenome assembly JACKQG01 (sample SAMN15677084, study PRJNA649215) | marine metagenome | biome: marine; feature: Black Sea; material: saline water; isolation source: suspended particulate matter (SPM) from the Black Sea western gyre | collected 2013-06-09/2013-06-10 | depth... | reverse complement strand
AAAATGCAGCAGGAAACTTCTACATTAACGACAAGCCAACTGGTGCTGTTGTTGGGCAACAGCCATTTGGAGGAGCTAGAGGTTCTGGAACAAATGACAAAGCTGGATCCATCTTAAATTTATTAAGATGGGTTTCTCCAAGAACAATAAAGGAAACATTTGTACCTGCAACTCACTTCAAGTATCCTTTCTTAGGATAAGGAAACGTTGAATATAGAACATAAAAAAAAGCCTGCAATTTGCAGGCTTTTTAAATTTAATCTAGTTTAAGTTATGCCATTGGAATTGGTCCTCCAAAATTGATTGGAATACCAGCAGCAGGATCAACATCTTTAATCACACCATGCTGATTTTCGAATTTAGTTACATTATCTGCAAGGGCTTTCATCAATCGTTTAGCATGCTGAGGAGTTAAAATAACTCTTGATTTTACTTTGGCTTTCTGTATACCCGGCATCATTTGAATAAAATCAACTACAAACTCTGATGGCGAATGATTAATAATAGCTAAATTACTATAAATTCCTTCAGCTATCTCTTCAGTAAGTTCAATATTTAATCCTTCTTTTTTCTTTTCTTCTGACATAATTATTATTTTATTCTTCTTCAGAAGCTATAGCTTCAGCCACTACTTCTTGCTCATTAGAAACATTAGTAACTTGTTCTTTTAATTGGATTAATCTATCATACTCAACTTGAGAACCAACCACAGTATCAGAAGCATGAATTAATCCAGTTCCTGCAGGAATTTTCTTCCCAATAATTACATTCTCTTTAAGTCCAATTAAATGATCGCGCTTTGCATTAATTGCAGCTTCATTAAGTACTTTAGTAGTTTGTTGGAATGAGGCAGCAGAAATCCAAGAATCTACTTGTAATGAAGCTCTTGTAATACCTTGAAGGACTGGAGATCCAACTGCGGCTACAGTATCTCTAGATTCAACCTCTTTAGCATCTTTTCTCTTAAGTCTTGAGTTCTCTTCTCTTAATTCTCTAGGAGAAACAATTTGTCCAGCTTTTAACTCTTCAGAATTGCCTGCATCAGTAACAATCTTCATTCCAAACAACTTGTCATTTTGTTCTTGGAAAGCATCTTTACCAACAAGAGCCTCTTCTAAGAAATAGGTATCACCTGAGTGGGTAATTTGTACTTTACGCATCATTTGTCTTACTAATACCTCAAAGTGTTTATCATTAATCTTTACCCCTTGTAAACGGTATACATCTTGAATCTCATTAACAATAAATTGCTGTACTTCAACAACGCCTTTAATAGCAAGAATATCAGAGGGAGTAATTACCCCATCGCAAAGCGCCATACCAGCTTTTACATAATCATTCTCCTGAACTAAAATATGCTTAGCTAATTTTACTAAATATTTTTTAGTTTCACCCGTTTTTGTAGTAATGATAATTTGTCTATTACCTCTTATAATCTTATCAAATGAAACAGAACCATCAACCTCAGTAACTACAGCTGGATTAGAAGGGTTTCTGGCTTCAAACATCTCTGTTACCCTTGGTAATCCTCCAGTAATATCTCCTGAAGAACTACCAGACCTAGGAATCTTAACTAAAATTTCACCTGCATTTACTTTTGCCCCATCTTCAACTGCTAAATGAGCTCCTACAGGAATTGAATAATTTTTATCACCAATAGTTAATGAAGGAGATACTTTTTTATTTCTACTATCAATAATTACTTTTTCTTTGTATCCTGTTTGTTCATCAGACTCTGTTCTATAAGAAACTCCTTCAGTAATATCATTAAACTCAATTTTACCAGCAATCTCTGATACAATTACCGCATTATAAGGATCCCATTCGCAAACTTTATCTCCTTTTTTAACAGGACCTTCTTTAATAAATATAGTAGAGCCATAGGGTACAATTGATGAAGAAATAATCACACCATTTTTATCATCAATTACTTTAGTTTCAGCAGCTCTTGAAACAACAATTTCTACTACATTTCCAGCCTTATCTTTTGATTTTACAGTTCTTAAATCTTCAATTTCTAGCCTACCATCTTTCTTAATAATGATGGAAGAATCAACCTCCGATCTTGATGCAGTACCCCCAACATGGAAAGTTCTAAGGGTAAGCTGAGTACCTGGCTCACCAACTGACTGAGCAGCAACAACTCCAACAGGCTCTCCTACTTGAGCCATTCTGTTAGTTGATAATGATTTGCCATAACACATTTTACAAATACCTCTTCTAGTTTGACAAGTTAATGGAGATCTAACTTCAACAGATTCAATTCCTGACTTATCAATAACTTTTGCCACTGTATCAGAAATCATCTCATTTGATGCAACTAATAACTTTTCGGTTTGAGGATGGAAAACATCATGCAAACTAATTCTTCCAGAAATTCTTTCAGCTAATGATTCTAAAATATCATCATTATCTTTAAGCGCAAAAACATCTAATCCTTTTAAGGTTCCACAATCATCTTCATTAATAATAACATCTTGCGCTACATCAACAAGTCTTCTTGTAAGGTAACCAGCATCAGCTGTTTTAAGTGCCGTATCTGCAAGTCCTTTACGCGCCCCATGAGTAGAAATAAAGTATTCTAAAATTGAAAGCCCTTCTCTAAAGTTTGTTGTAATAGGATTCTCAATAATTGATTCTCCATGATCCCCTGATTTTTTAGGTTTAGCCATAAGTCCTCTCATTCCAGATAACTGACGAATTTGTTCCTTAGAACCCCTCGCACCAGAATCAAGCATCATATATACTGAATTAAACCCTTGTTTATCTGAACTAATGTTTTTCATAACAGTATCTGTTAATCTAGCATTAGTTGTTGTCCAAACATCAATTACTTGGTTGTATCTTTCATTATTAGTAATGAATCCCATGGAATAATTATTTCTAATATCATCCACTTTTTTATTAGCATCTGCAATTAAAGCTTCTTTCTCTTTAGGAACAATTACATCACCAAGATTGAATGATAAACCTCCTTTAAATGCCATATTAAAACCAATAGTTTTAATGGCATCCAAGAAATGAACAGTAGCAGCAACACCACATATCTCTAGCACATTCCCAATAACATTTCTTAAAGCTTTTTTAGTAAGTAATTCATTTACAAATTCCACCTCTTGAGGTACAAATTCATTAAATAAAACTCTACCTACGGTTGTTTCGACCAAAGATGATTTTCCTTTGATATCGGTAACTCTTACTTTTATCAAAGCATGTAAGTCAACCACTTTTTCGTTATAAGCAATTTTCACTTCCTCTAAAGCATAAAAAGTCATTCCTTCACCTTTTACTTTTTCTTTATCAGTTGATCTTTTTTCCTTAGTCATGTAATAAAGACCTAAAATCATATCCTGTGAAGGAATAGTGATAGGAGATCCATTTGCAGGATTTAAAATATTGTGTGAAGCCAACATTAATACTTGAGCTTCTAAAATTGCCGCTGCACCTAATGGTAAGTGAACTGCCATTTGATCCCCATCAAAATCGGCATTGAAAGCCGCACATGATAATGGATGTAATTGAATTGCCTTGCCTTCAATCATTTTTGGTTGAAAAGCCTGAATACCAAGCCTGTGAAGAGTAGGAGCTCTGTTTAATAAAACAGGGTGTCCTTTCATCACACTTTCTAATATATCCCAAACAACTGCCTCTTTTGTATCAATAATTATTTTAGCAGATTTAACAGTTTTAACAATTCCTCTTTCAATCAATTTTCTGATGATAAATGGCTTGTAAAGTTCAGCTGCCATATCTTTTGGTAATCCACATTCGTGCATTTCAAGTTCTGGTCCTACAACAATTACAGAACGAGCAGAATAATCAACCCTTTTACCAAGCAAATTCTGACGGAATCTACCTTGTTTGCCTTTTAATGAATCAGATAAAGATTTTAATGCTCTTTTTCCATCTGACTTTACAGCTGATGATTTTCTTGAATTATCAAAAAGTGCATCAACAGACTCCTGTAACATTCTTTTCTCATTTCTCAAGATAATTTCAGGAGCATTAATCTCAATTAATCTTTTCAATCTATTGTTTCTAATAATTACTCTTCTATATAAATCATTCAAATCAGAAGTAGCAAATCTACCGCCATCTAAAGGCACTAAAGGTCTTAACTCTGGTGGTATTACAGGAATAACTCTTACCGTCATCCATTCTGGTTTATTTTCAGTGTGCTTTTGTCCCTCACGCATTGATTCAACAACTTGAAGTCTTTTCAAAGACTCTTTTTTTCTTTGCTGTGAAGATTCATTTTCAACCTGGTCTCTTAACTGATAAGATAAATCATCAAGGTTAATTTTTGATAACAAATCACGGATTGCTTCACCACCCATTTTAGCAATAAATCTATTAGGATCATTTTCAGCTAAGTATTGATTTTCTAATGGCTGAGCATCTAAAATATTTAAATACTCTTCTTCAGTTAAGAAATCCAAATATTTCACTTCCTCTCCTTCAGCATTTACAATTCCTTCTGGAGTATTAATCACTACATATCTTTCATAATAAATAATCATATCTAATTGCTTAGATGATAACCCAAGTAAATAACCAATTTTGTTAGGTAAAGTTCTAAAGTACCAGATATGCGCTACAGGAACAACTAACTTAATATGTCCTATACGCTCTCTTCTAACTTTTTTCTCGGTTACCTCAACACCACATCTATCACATACGATTCCTCTATATCTAATTCTTTTGTATTTTCCACAATGACATTCAAAATCTTTTGTAGGCCCGAAAACTCTTTCACAAAATAATCCACCAGCCTCTGGTTTATATGTTCTGTAATTAATGGTTTCTGGTTTTATAACTTCTCCAGATGATTTTTCTAAAATATCTTCAGGAGATGATAAACTAATCTTAATTGAGTTTATATCATGTGCTTGTATAGTATTTTTTGTATTTCTCATGAGTATTTTATTCAAATGTTACTTTTAATCCTAATCCATTAAGTTCATGCAATAGTACATTGAACGATTCTGGAATACCTGCTTGTGGTAAATCTTTTCCTTTTACAATGGACTCAAAAGCTTTTGCTCTACCAATTACATCATCTGACTTAAGCGTAAGCATTTCTTGTAAAATGTTTGATGCACCATAACCTTCTAACGCCCATACCTCCATCTCTCCAAGTCTTTGGCCTCCATTTTGAGCCTTACCCCCTAATGGTTGTTGTGTAATTAAGGAGTATGGTCCAATTGATCTTGCGTGCATCTTATCATCAATTAAATGACTCAGTTTAAGCATATAGATAACACCAACAGTAGCCGTTTGTTCAAAACGCTCTCCAGTACCACCATCATACAGATAAGTTTGTCCTAGTCTTGGAAGGCCTGCTTCATCAGTTTCGGCATTAATTTGATCCATACTTGCTCCGTCAAAAACAGGAGTGAAATATTTTTTACCTAATTCTTGACCAGCCCAACCTAAAATGGTTTCGTAAATCTGCCCAAGGTTCATCCTTGATGGTACACCAAGTGGATTTAAAATGATATCTACTGGAGTTCCGTCTTCTAAGAAGGGCATATCCTCCTCTTTCACAATACGAGATACAATACCTTTATTACCATGACGACCAGCTAATTTATCACCAACTTTAACCTTTCTCTTTTGAGCAATTTGAACTTTTGCCAATTGCAAAACACCATTAGGTAATTCATCACCAACAGTAATTGAAAAACGCTCTTTTCTATACGCCCCATAAATTTCGTTATATTTTCTTAAGTAATTCTCAATAGTTCTGTTAACTAAGATATTATTTTCTTTACTAGCTGTCCACTTATAAGGATCTATTAAAGTAAAGTCAATACCTAATAACATTTTTTTAGTGAACTTCTCACTTTTTGAAATAACCGCTTCACCCAAAATATTCTTAACTCCTTTTGATGCTTTACCTCCAATAATCTGGTAAAGTTTACCCGCTAAGATATTTTTAAGAGCATCTGCTTCTTTTTGAAAAGTAGTGTCTAACTTAACTAAATCAGCTTTATCAGTAGTTTTTGCTTTTCTATCTTTAATAGTTTTTGAAAATAATGACTTACCAATAACAACTCCAACATCAGCAGGTTTTGTTTTTAAAGAAGCATCTTTAACATCCCCAGCTTTTTCGCCAAATATTGCTCTAAGTAATTTTTCTTCAGGTGTAGGATCTGATTCTCCTTTAGGAGTAATTTTTCCAATTAGAATATCACCATTTTTTACATGAGCACCAATTCTAACCATACCATTCTCGTCTAAATCCTTAGTTGCAGTTTCACTGATGTTAGGAATATCAGCAGTTAATTCCTCTAATCCCCTTGTGGTTTCTCTTACATTTACAACATGCTCAGCAATATGTAGTGAGGTAAATAAATCCTCTCTCACTACTCTTTCAGATAAAATAATTGCATCCTCAAAGTTGTATCCTTTCCAAGGCATAAAGGCTACTTTTAAGTTTCTGCCAATTGCAAGCTCACCATTTTCAGTGGCATAACCATGGCATAACACTTGTCCTTTAGTTACATTATCTCCAACTCTTACAATAGGTTGAATATTAATACAAGTTCTTTGATTTGTTTTTTGGAATTTTGTTAGGCTGTATGTTTTTTCACTATCATCAAAACTCACCAATTCTTCTTCCTCAGTTTTAGTGTATTTTACTCTTATTGTATTTGCATCAACATAAGTAACCTTCCCTTCACCTTCAGCATTAATCATAGTTCTAGAATCTCTGGCAACATGTGGTTCAATTCCTGTTCCTACAATAGGAGCATCAGTTCTTAATAAAGGAACTGCCTGACGCATCATGTTTGATCCCATCAGTGCTCTGTTAGCATCATCATGTTCTAAGAAAGGAATTAATGAAGCCGCAATAGATGCAATTTGATTAGGAGCAACATCCATTAAAGTTACCTTTGATGGCTGTGCAATTAAATAATCTGCTTCACTTCTTGATTGAATTCTATCGTTCTCAAAAGTACCGTCCTCATTTAAAGAGGCATTTGCTTGTGCAATGACTTGGTCAATTTCTTGTTCAGCAGTCTTGTAAATTGGAGCATCAGTAATACTCACTTTCCCTTCAGTTACATTTCTATAAGGAGTTTCAATAAATCCTAAAGCATTGATTTTTGCAAAAACAGCTAAAGAAGAAATAAGTCCAATATTTGGTCCCTCAGGAGTTTCAATAGGACAAAGCCTGCCATAATGTGTAAAGTGAACGTCTCTTACCTCAAATCCAGCTCTTTCTCTAGTTAAACCTCCAGGTCCTAAAGCTGAAATTCTTCTTTTATGTGTTACCTCTGCTAATGGATTTGTTTGATCCATAAACTGAGATAGTTGTGAAGTTCCAAAGAAAGTGTTAATTACTGCAGATAAAGTCTTTGCATTAATCAAATCAATAGGTGTAAATACCTCATTATCTCTAACATTCATTCGCTCTCGAATAGTACGAGCCATTCTACTCAATCCAACACTAAATTGATTCGCTAACTGCTCGCCAACTGTTCTAACCCTTCTGTTACTAAGGTGATCAATATCATCAACATCAACCTTAGAATTTACTAACGAAATAAGGTTTGTAATAATACAAACAATATCTTCCTTAGTTAAAACCATCTTATCCTCAGGAATATTTAATTTTAATCTTGAGTTAATTCTAAATCTTCCTACATGACCCAAACTATATCTTTGATCAGAGAAGAATAATTTGTCAATCATTCCTCTTGCTGTTTCATCATCTGGGGCTTCAGCAGTTCTTAATTGTCTGTAAATATGTCGTATTGCTTCAACCTCAGAATTGGTAGGGTCTTTCTGTAAGGTATTGTAAATTAAAGCATGATCAGAAGCATTTCCATCTTCTTTTTGTAATAGAATAGTTTCAACACCTGCTTCAATAATCTCATCAATATGACCTTTATCAAGAATGATATCTCTTTCAAGAATTACTTCATTTCTTTCAATTGGCACCAACTCTCCAGTATCCTCATCTACAAAATCATCAACCCATGATCTCAATACTCTTGCTGCTAGTGTTCTTCCTACATATTTTTTCAATCCACTTTTTGATACTTTTACCTCATCAGCAATTCCAAAAATCTCTAAAATGTCTCTATCAGATTCAAAACCAATAGCTCTTAGTAGAGTCGTTACTGGTAATTTTTTCTTTCTATCAATGTATGCATATAATACATTGTTTACATCAGTAGTAAATTCAATCCAAGAACCTTTAAAAGGAATTACTCTTGCTGAGTATAATTTTGTTCCATTAGAATGAAAACTCTGTCCGAAAAATACTCCTGGTGATCGGTGTAATTGAGATACAATAATTCTTTCAGCCCCATTGATTACAAAACTTCCTTTTGGAGTCATAAAAGGAATATTTCCAAAATATACATCTTGTACTATAGTTTCAAAATCCTCATGATCAGCATCAGTACAAAATAATTTTAACTTTACTTTCAAAGGAACCTTAAAAGTAAGTCCTCTATCAATACATTCTTCAATAGAATATCTTGGAGGATCAATAGTATAATCAATAAACTCTAATACAAAGTTATTTCTTGAATCTGTAATAGGAAAAAGCTCTTCAAAAGCTTTATATAAACCTTCATTTCTTCTCTCATCTAAGGTAGTTCCTATCTGGAAAAAAGATTGGAAACTTTTAAGTTGAACATCTAAAAAATCAGGAAAATTAACCGTATTTTTTAGGGATGCAAAATTAATTCTTTGGTTGTTATTTGTTGTTGACAAGGCTATAAGTTTAAGTTAAAAAAAGATGCAATAAAAAAACCAAAGGGTTTAAACCTTATGCAAGCATAAAATTTAAACCTTTTAAGTGTTTACAGGAATTACTTGAGCTCTACTTCTGCCCCAGCTTCTTCTAATGCTTTCTTTATTCCTTCAGCTTCATCTTTACCAACACCTTCTTTTACTGCTTTAGGAGCAGCATCAACAATGTCTTTTGCTTCTTTAAGTCCTAAACCTGTTAATTCTTTAACAGTCTTTACAACTTGTAATTTTGCAGCACCTGCTGATTTTAAGATGACATCAAATGATGTCTTTTCATCACCTCCTGCATCCGCACCACCTCCTGCTACTGCTGCTGGTCCTGCTACTGCTACTGCAGCTGCTGGTTCGATACCATACTCATCTTTAAGTATAGCTGCTAATTCGTTAACATCCTTTACTGAAAGGTTAACTAATTGCTCTGCGAAATCTTTTAAATTTGCCATTTTGTTTTAGTTTTAATTTGTTTTAATTATTTTAAATGTTGGAAGCATTTTTTCTTTAGTTTGCTCTTTCTTGTAGAGCTTTTACAATTCCTGAAAGTTTATTACCACCTGATTGTAATGAAGCGATAACATTCTTAGCTGGAGATTGTAATAAGGTAATAATATCACCTATTAATTCATTCTTAGATTTAAGATCTGCAAGAGTAGATAAATTCTCGTCACCAATATAAAGAGATTCCTCAAGATAAGCTGCCTTTAAAATTGGTTTTTCATTCTGTTTTGATCTAAATTCTTTAATAACCTTTGCTGGAGTATTAGACGCTTCAGCTTGCATAATAGAAGTATTGCCAACTAATGCACTATACAACTCACTAAAGTCAGCTCCATTTTTTTCTAACGCTTTCTTTAAAAGAGTATTTTTTACAACTTGTAAAGAAACCTCTCTTTTAAAACACAATCTTCTTAAAGCACTATTTTGCTCTGCTGTTAAGCCAGAAATATCAGCTAAATAAAAGTTTTTATTATCAGTAAGCATCCCTTCAAGGGTTGCTATCATTTCATTTTTTTCTTGTTTGTTCATTTTTATGCTTTTGTAAATTATTTACACAAAGGAATTAGTATCAATCTCAACACCTAAACCCATAGTACTTGACATATAGACACTCTTTACATAAGTACCTTTAGCGGCAGATGGTTTTAGCTTAATAATAGTTTGTATCAATTCGTTAGCATTTTCAGAAATCTTTGCCGCATCAAAAGAAACCTTAGCAACTGATGCGTGAATGATACCATTTTTCTCTACTTTAAAATCAATCTTTCCTTTTTTAACATCCGAAACCGCTTTTCCAATCTCCATTGTTACAGTTCCTGATTTTGGATTTGGCATTAAGTTTCTTGGCCCTAAAACTCTACCCAAAGCTCCAATTTTACCCATAATAGAAGGCATTGTAACAATTACATCTACATCAGTCCAACCTTCTTTTATTTTTTCAATATACTCATCTAAACCAACATAATCAGCCCCAGCTGCTTTCGCTTCTGCTTCTTTATCTGCAGAAACTAAAGCTAAAACTCGTAAATTTTTACCCGTACCATGCGGTAATGAAGCAACACCTCGCACCATTTGATTGGCTTGCCTAGGATCAACTCCTAATCTTACAGCCAAATCAATAGTTGCATCAAATTTTACTTTAGAATTTTCTTTTACGATTGCTGAAGCTTCATTTAAATTGTATGATTTAGTTAAATCAACATTTGCTAAAGCAGCTTTTCTATTTTTACTAATTGCCATTCGTTCAATTATTTAATTATGAAGGAAAATCTCCTTTAACATTTATTCCCATACTTCTTGCAGTACCTGCAACCATTTTCATAGCTGACTCAACTTTAAATGCATTCAAGTCTGCCATTTTATCCTCAGCAATAGTTCTTATTTGATCCCAAGTCAGCATGCCTACTTTTTGCTTGTTTGGTTCAGCAGAACCACTTTTCTTTTTAGCAGCTGCTAAAATTTGTACTGCAGCAGGTGCTGTTTTTGTTATAAATTCAAATGATTTATCTCCAAAAACCGTAATTACAACAGGTACAATACTGCCCGCTTTATCTTGAGTTCTTGCATTAAATTGCTTACAGAACTCCATAATATTAACCCCTTTTGCTCCAAGAGCTGGGCCAACAGGTGGAGCAGGATTTGCTGCCCCTCCTTTAATCTGTAATTTAATAAGTGCCGAAATTTGTTTTGCCATTTCTTTATATTTTTTCTACTTGCATAAAATTCAATTCTAAAGGAGTTTTTCTCCCAAAAATTTTAACCATTAATTGTAACTTCTTTTTTTGCTCATCAATAGCTTCAATTTCAGCATGAAAGCTGTTAAATGGACCATCAATTACTTTTACATTTTCACCAACTACAAAAGGAATATGTACCTGTTCATCAGCTAAGGACATACTATCTACCTTTCCTAAAATTCTATTTATCTCACTTTGCCTCATTGGCACAGGAATGCCTCCTTTAGTAGCTCCTAAAAATCCTAAAACATTAGTTACATTTTTCAATACATGAGGAACTTCTCCAACTAAATTAGCTTCTACTAAAACATAACCTGGAAAAAAGTTTTTTTCTTTACTTACTTTTTTTCCATTTTTAATTTGATAAACTTTCTCAGTTGGTACTAGTATCTGAGAAACAAAATCCTTCATTCCTAATCTATCAATTTCTTTTTCAAGAAATTCAACTGTTTTTCTTTCTTTACCCCCAATTACTCTGAGCACATACCAATTCATATTCTCTACCTCTTTTTCCATGATATCTGATTAGAATAAACTGTAAAAAACATTCATAATACTACTAAAAGTTTGATCCATTAAATAAATTACCAGTGCGATAATGAGAGAAGCAATGGCAACAACAATAGAACTACTTTGTAATTCTGACCAACTTGGCCAGCTTACTTTATTTACAAGCTCATCATAAGAGCTTTTAATATAGGATTCTTTTTTTGACATTTTCTTTAATCTTTAATATCGCACGGGTGGAGAGACTCGAACTCCCAGCCAATGGTTTTGGAGACCACTACTCTACCAATTGAGCTACACCCGTTTATGCAGTAAAGAAAGATTGAAAACCAACCTTTCTTTACTATTAAACTTATGTTTACTACTAAAGTAATTTAGTAATCTGTCCAGCTCCAACAGTTCTACCTCCTTCACGCACTGCAAATCTTAACCCTTCACTCATTGCAACAGCTGAGATTAGCTCTACAGTAATCGTTAAGTTATCACCAGGCATTACCATCTCAGTTCCTGTTGGTAAGAAAATCTCACCAGTTACATCAGTTGTTCTGATATAGAATTGTGGTCTATATTTAGTATGAAATGGAGTATGTCTTCCACCCTCTTCTTTTTTCAGGATATATACCTCTGCCTCAAACTTAGCATGTGGCTTAACAGATCCTGGCTTGCAAATTACCATTCCTCTTCTAATGTCTGTTTTCTCAATACCTCTTAATAATATACCAACATTATCACCAGCCTCACCTCTGTCAAGAATCTTTCTAAACATCTCAACACCAGTTACAGTAGAACTTAATTTTTCAGCACCCATCCCTATAATATCAACACTATCACCAGTGTTAGCAACTCCCGTCTCAATTCTACCTGTAGCTACAGTACCTCTACCTGTAATTGTAAATACATCTTCTACTGGCATTAAGAAAGGTTTTGCATTCTCTCTTACTGGTTCTTTAATCCATGAATCAACAGCAGCCATTAATTCAATAATTTTTTTAGACCATTCCGCATCTCCATTTAATCCTCCTAAAGCAGAACCCGCAATTACAGGTGTATTATCCCCATCATACTTATAGAAAGTCAATAATTCTCTTACCTCCATCTCAACTAATTCCATTAATTCTGGATCATCCACCATATCTGATTTATTTAAAAATACAACAAGATTAGGAACTCCAACTTGTCTAGCAAGTAAGATATGCTCTCTTGTTTGAGGCATAGGGCCATCTGTTGCAGCACAAACTAAAATTGCACCATCCATTTGAGCAGCACCAGTTACCATGTTTTTAACATAATCGGCGTGACCTGGACAATCTACGTGAGCGTAGTGTCTGTTTTCAGTTTCATACTCTACATGAGCTGTATTAATAGTAATCCCTCTTTCTTTTTCTTCAGGAGCATTATCAATAGAATCAAAGCTACGAAATTCTGTGCCAAATTTTTCAGCTAGAACTTTTGTAATTGCAGCTGTTAAAGTTGTTTTTCCATGGTCAACATGACCAATTGTACCAATATTCAAGTGTGGCTTGGTACGATTAAAATTTGCTTTTGCCATTTTTTTTAATTTAGTTATTAATTAATTTAGTTATAAATTCTACTTTTTATTTTACTACTACTTCTATTTTTTCTTTTTTTTAGAGCCAATGACGGGAATTGAACCCGTGACCTCTTCCTTACCAAGGAAACGCTCTACCCCTGAGCTACACCGGCAAGAAATTAAAGAGCGAGAGACGGGATTCAAACCCGCGACCCTCAGCTTGGAAGGCTGACGCTCTATCAACTGAGCTACTCTCGCATTATTCACTCAACATATGTGGGGAGAACAGGATTCGAACCTGTGAAGGCATAGCCAGCAGATTTACAGTCTGCCCTCGTTGACCGCTTGAGTATCTCCCCAAATAAACAAGAGCCGATAGAGGGACTCGAACCCACGACCTGCTGATTACAAATCAGCTGCTCTAGCCAACTGAGCTATATCGGCTTATATCGAATTAATGCATATTTAAATGAACTATCCCCTTAAAATGGGCTGCAAATTTATTAAATTATTTAATACAGCCAATTAAAAAGAATACTTTTTTAAATATTAATTTAAGAAAGATTTTTGTGAATCTATTTTTGCTTATTTTTTATGATTTGTTTTCTTAGGGCTTGGGAAGCTAAATCAGCAGATTCTTCAAATGAATTTGATTGCTTTTTTGCAAAAAATTCGCCATCAGAAGAGTGAAGTTTTATTTCGACAATTTTATTGTCATGCGCCTCAGGTTTGTCAACTTTTAAGTAAACATCCGCATTAATTATACTATCATTAATGGAAATTAACTTATCTACTTTCTTATTTATAAAGTCTTTTAGTTGTTTATCTGCTGCAAAATTGATGGATTGGATTTGAATATTCATAATTTAAAAGTTTTATGCCCTAGGATGGGCTTGTTTGTAAACTGATTTTAATTTCTCAATAGTATTATGGGTATAAACCTGAGTTGCACTTAAATTGGCATGTCCAAGTAATTCTTTAATGGCATTAATATCCGCTCCATTATTAAGCATATGAGTTGCAAATGTATGTCTCAATATATGAGGACTCTTTTTATTAATACTACTAATTTTACCTATATACTTATTAACGACACGATACACTAATTTAGTATACACTTTTGTACCGCCTAAATTAGTAAAAAGATAATTATCTATCTTGTATTTTTCTATAAAAAATTGCAATTCTTTGACAATCCTAGCTGAAAGAGGAATAAGCCTTTCTTTATTCCTCTTACCCAGTACTTTAACAAGATTATTATCAAAATTAAGATCAGAAATTTTAATATTTATAAGTTCAGAAAGCCGAATTCCTGTAACATAAAAAAGCTCAATAATTAATTTATCCCTTTCGCCAATAAATCCATCATCAAATTCGACTCCATTTAACAATGATTCAATTTGATCTTCCTCAACAAATAGCGGTAATCTTTTTTTTGATTTTGGAGCCACTACTTTTAACATTGGACTCTCTTGAATAACTCCTTCTCTAATTAGAAATTTAAAATATGTTTTTAAAGTTGATATTTTTCTATTTACTGATCTAGGAGTGACTCCTTGCTCTAACAAAGAAGCAATCCAACTTCTTACTATTTGAAAATTAACTTCTGATAACTCAGATGTTATTTTATACTCCTCTGATAAAAATAAAAAGAACTGATTGATGTCATTAGAATATGAAGTGATCGTATGAACGGAGAATCGCTTTTCAGATGATAAATAATTTATGAATTTTTCTTGTTGCATAAAAAAACCTTTAAACTTGTAACGAAATTACAAATAAAAAGGTTTTCATATAGTATGAAAAAAATATATTTTCTATTCCATCTCTCTTAAACGAGCGGAAGAATAAGCAGCTTTTTGCATTTTTATTCGATTTCTTTCAGTAGGTTTTAAATACTGTTTTTTAGCTCTTAACTGTTTTAAAGTTCCAGTTTGCAAAAACTTTCTTTTTAAACGCTTAAGTGCTCTATCAATTTGTTCTCCTTCTTTTACTGGTATTACTAACATATTCTTTTTTAAATTAGGGCTGCAAAAATATAAATATCTTTACAATGAGCAAACATTATCCTATAATTTGTTTGGCGATTACTAATTTTTGTATCTCTGAAGTTCCCTCACCAATAGTACAGAGCTTAGAGTCTCGATAAAAACGCTCTACAGGAAAATCCTTAGTATAACCATAACCACCCAAAACTTGTACCGCATCAGTAGCCACTTTTACAGCAACTTCAGAAGAATAATATTTTGCCATTGACCCTTCTAAAGTCATTTTCTCACCTCTATTCTTTTTATCTACAGCATTATATATTAATAACTCTGATGCCTCAATCTCGGTTGCCATATCGGCCAATTTAAAAGCAATAGCTTGAAAATGAGAAATTGGTTTTCCAAACTGAATTCTTTCCTTTGAATATTGTAAAGCCGCCTGATAAGCTCCTTTTGCAATGCCTAAGCTAAGTGCTGCAATGGATATTCTACCTCCATCTAACACCTTCATTGCCTGAACAAAACCATCACCAACATTGCCTAAAATATTTTCATTAGGAACTTTGCAATTATCAAAAATAAGTTCAGCAGTTTCTGAGGCTCTCATACCTAATTTATCTTCTTTTTTACCAGAAGAAAAACCAAGCGTTCCTTTTTCAATAACAAAGGCTGTCATGCCGTGAGAATCACCCTTTTCTCCTGTTCGAGCCATTACTACTGCAATATCACCAGAAATGGCATGTGTAATGAAGTTTTTAGCACCATTAAGTACCCAATTATTTCCATCTTTAACAGCTGTTGTAGCCATTGCTCCAGCATCAGAACCTGTACTGTGTTCGGTTAGAGCCCAAGCACCAATCCACTCTGCAGAAGTTAACTTAGGCAGCCATTTTTTCTTTTGCTCATCATTGCCAAATTGCAAAATATGACCGGCGCACAGCGAATTATGTGCTGCCATTGAAAGCCCAATAGATGGATCTAAAATTGCAAGTTGTTCAATTGCAGTAACATATTCAGTGTAGGAAAATCCTGAACCTCCATATTCTGTTGGCACCAAAACTCCCATCAACCCAAGCTCCCCTAATTTTTTAAAAACATCCACAGGGAACGTTTGATTATCATCCCACTCACGCACAAATGGAGTTATATTTTGCTTGCCAAATTGCTGAATCATATCAGCAATCATTTTTTGATTTTCGTTATAACTAAAATCCATTTTAATAATTCTTTAAACTTATTATATTGTTTGAATATTTTGTTAAAAGCTCCTTCCCATTTAAGAAATCTAAAGAAACTACAAATGCAAATCCAGCTACATTTGCATTTAATTGATTAATTAACTCGGCTGCAGCACATGCAGTGCCTCCAGTGGCTAACAAATCATCATGAATCAAAACATTCCATCCTTTTTTAATATCCGATTTATGAATTTCCACCTCAGCAGAACCATATTCTAAATCATACTTATATTTTAAAGTTTCGCCAGGTAATTTACCAGCTTTACGAATAGGAATAAAAGGAATTCCCATTTTATTAGCAAGCAAAAAACCAAACAAAAAACCCCTGCTTTCTACCCCAACAATGGCATCAATTTCTAATCCTTTTAGATTATGAATAAAAGAATCAATAATATCTGAAGACAATTTAGGATCAAGTAATAAAGTAGTAATATCCTTAAAATTAATTCCTTTTATTGGAAAATCAGGGACATTACGGATTGCTTTATCTAATCTTTGGCTAATCATGAGTTTTTAAATAGGGTGCAATTTTACGAAATATTTCTGGGCTAATTGGCTTAATTTCCTGAATGTCTTTTACGTCTTTAAAATTACCATGCTGCTGGCGATAATTGACGATCATTTTAGCTTCTTTGTAATTTAAATAAGGGTGGCGGCTCAACTCATCAATTGAAATAATATTGATATTTTTCTGGCTTATATATAAGGTGTCTATTCTACTTTGTTTCTTTAGATTATCAATATCTAAATTATCCAAACCCCAAATTTCGGAGAATTGATTATACGAATGAAATCCTCCCAATTCATTACGATATTTTATGATTTGTTTGGCGTAAAATGGCCCGATTCCTTTTATCTCAAGCAACTCCAAGCTATCAGCCTGATTGAGCTCAACTATTTGCTTTTTTACATCTTTAGCGATTTCTAAATCTTTTGGCTGATCCAATTTTGGAATCTGGACATAATCTTTTATGCTATTGTAAAAGGCATCACCAAAAGCATAACACCTTTGTAAATCTTCATTATTCTTAAAATAGCCACCACTTTTTTGATAATTTCTAAGCACTTGCAGTTTCCCTTCTGAAAGCCCTAATGTTAGCCAGCCTTTATCATCTAAAGTATTGGGATCAAAATAAAAAAGAGCTGCTTCTTTTGATGCTATTTCTTTTTCTTCTAAATAATCTAAGTCCGAGATTGCTTTTTCAAATTCAGAAAAATCAGTTGTAGTTTCACTAACAAATAAATGAGTAAACTGATAGAATATGAGCAAAAGAAAAAGAACAAAACAAAGGATTAGAATTCCGTTTCGCTCCTTCTTATTAAATGTAAAAAAATCTTTCCAGCTTGAAAACACTATTTGAATTTCTTAATTGCACCGCTTTTTAATTTAGCATAATAAGTATCCAAATCAAAACGAACTTCTTTTGAAAGAATTAATAATCCAATAATATTTGGAAAGGCCATAGCGAGTATCATCATATCTGAAAAATCAAGTACTGCCCCTAATTTTACTGAACAGCCAATTATTACAAATAATAAGAAAAGTACTTTATACGAATATTCAGATACTTTACTTTTACCAAATAAAAATGTCCATGCTTTAAGTCCGTAATACGACCAAGAAATCATAGTAGAAAAAGCAAAAAGAAAAATAACTACTGTTAAAATATAAGGGAACCAAGGAAGAACTGAACCAAATGCCATTGAAGTTAGTTGGGCTCCCTCCACGCCCACTACATCATACATTCCTGTAAAAATAATTACCATGGCAGTTATTGTGCAAACAACCACTGTATCGATAAATGGTTCTAATAAAGACACAATACCTTCAGAAACAGGATCGTTAGTTTTGGCAGCAGAATGTGCAATAGAAGCAGATCCAACTCCCGCTTCATTTGAAAATGCAGCTCTTTTAAATCCTTGAATGAGCACACCAATTACACCCCCAAGTGCTGCATCAGGTACAAATGCTCCCTTAAAAATCAGAACAAAAACATTTCCAACTTCAGTAATATTCATCAGTATAATAATTAATGCTGTACCTACATATAAAATAGCCATAAATGGCACTATCTTTTCTGAAACATTAGCAATAGATTTAATTCCTCCTATAATAACGGCACCAACCAAAATAGCTAAGACTAAACCAAACATTGGTCCGCTATCAGCCAAAGCTGGAAACAGCCCCTCTACTTGTGCATAAGCCTGATTGGCTTGAAACATATTTCCACCACCAAAAGATCCTCCAACACAAAGTATTGCAAATAAAACGGCAAGAACTTTACCAAATCCTGCCATATTGTACTTAGCCAAACCATCACGTAAATAATACATTGGGCCTCCTGAAACCTCCCCATTTTCATCTATTTTACGGTACTTTACCCCCAAAGTACATTCTACAAATTTGGCTGACATTCCAAGAAGCCCAGCTGCTATCATCCAGAAAGTCGCTCCCGGTCCTCCAATAGAAATAGCAATGGCTACCCCTGCTATATTTCCTAAACCAACAGTTGCTGAAAGAGCTGTTGTTAGCGCTTGGAAATGAGAAACCTCTCCTTTATCATTTGGATCATCATAATCTCCTTTTACTAAACCTATAGCATGTTTAAATCCTCTAAAGTTTATAAAGTTCATTCTAAAAGTAAAATAAACTGCACCAAAGACTAACCATACCACTACAATAGGAACATCCGCCCCTACATCAAAGCCCATTGCTTTTATAGGATCCCAAAAAATAACAGTAACTAAATAGTTATCTACTATTGGCTTAAAAAAGCTATCAATTGTTTCGCTTAATGTAGCTGCCTTTGCTGAGATAGCAGAAATAAGCATTAGGATAAGAAGTGATAATTTGTTTTTCATTTGTCTGTATTAAAAATTAATTTCGATTGCTTACGCAATAATTTTAGTAGTAGGGTTTGGGTAAACACTTACCAATAAATCAGCAGCATTACTAGCTACCAACATACGCTTAAGTTGTGCAGGCTGTATAAAACCCTGCCTAACAGAATGCTCATTAGTTTCTTTCAAACCTATTGGGCTGATTTGCCCTACAGATTGTTGTACTATATATTTATTGTTTGTTTGAGTACTACTTCCACTATTTGAAATAGTAGAACGTAATAAATTAGGACTGCTTTGCGCCAACGTTAAAAGGGGTAAGCAAAGTAATATAAGTAGTAGTCTTTTCATTGTTAATCTATTGTTTTTAATTGCTCATCTATTATAGCTAAAGACTCTTCAAAAGAATGTGGGTTATACCCTAATTCTTTTCTGGATTTATCCAGAATAAATCCTGTTCTGGGTGGCCTTCCTGCCGTTTGGTTTAAAGTAGCCGTGCTAATTTTATTTAAATTCTCTATTGAGTATCCATAGTGCTTTGCTATTGTTTCAACTATTTCATAAATACTCATGATATCTTTTCCTGAAGCATTAAAAATACCAAATGCTTTTTTCTTAGCTGCTAAAATACAAATATCTGCCAAGTCCTCCGCCAGAGTAGGTGCACGAAACTGATCGTCAATAATATTAAGTGGATCTCCTTTTGCTAATGCACCCTTTGCCCAAAGCACAATATTTCCTTTACTCAAATTCTCTCCTACTCCAAAAACAA
>JACKQG010003321.1_pt1 | contig 19882 bp, 17 predicted proteins | sample 8237621 | NCBI WGS metagenome assembly JACKQG01 (sample SAMN15677084, study PRJNA649215) | marine metagenome | biome: marine; feature: Black Sea; material: saline water; isolation source: suspended particulate matter (SPM) from the Black Sea western gyre | collected 2013-06-09/2013-06-10 | depth... | reverse complement strand
AACTATGAGAACTGGAGTAGCCATTCAAACCTCCAACTACAATTGGGACAACGTCCTATTTTCAATTTGTTCAATATCTTTTGCCGTTACTTCTCTTTCTTCACGCTCTTTGAACCATGAAGATAGACTCTTCTTTTCCTCTTCATCAACTATCTGTTCCTCCACCCAGGTTTTGAAAACTTGAATTGCTTCCTCATCAACGTCTTCAAATTTATCTCTCAAGAGCAATCTGTACTCATACGAACAATAACGATGCTCTAAGAACTTTCGATTACCTATTATGGAACTAATTCTTTCCTTCTGTGTTCCTTCATGAACAAGCCGTAATAAATACATTACAATCCGTTCGAAAATTGTCTTATCTAAATTCCAGAGATAATCCAGCAACTCATTTAGCTTTTCCGGTTGTTTCTCAATTACTGCTTTTCCAACTTCACAAATTCCTCCTACTACAATCGCAATAATATCTCTGTTAAATTTTTCTTCAATTTGATCGACCCTTTCTAATTTTACGTAAAATCCATTCTGCACTGAATAGTCATCTTCGCCAATCTCCTTGAGATAATTGTCAAATATCTCGGCCAGTTGTTTTCCAGCTCTTATGCCATCCGCCTCCCACATTTTCTTGTAATACTTGAACACGAGGTCCTTGTACTCATGTGGCTTAAACTTGGCGTCAATATCCTTTGACAGTACTTCTTTTTTTTCTCGCTTCCATACTTCAAGCAACATCTTTGCAACATCGAAGGCCTTATTAATATCCACCTTCGCTATAGCCCCCATAAACTTTGCTGCTTGCTCTCCTACAAAATGCCAGCTCTCATAATTGCGCCCATCCAAATATTTATTGATGAGCATAGTTCCTTCGCTAATATACTCCGACGGCTTTTTCAAAATAACATCAAGAAACCTACTCTTTACCACAGCATCTTTCGCATCACTACATAAAATTATGTCCAAAACTTCTTTGGGCTTTTCCTCTGCGAGTTCTGATAGATAGCCTGCTTTAATCTGATCAAGTCTCGTTACCTCTGTTGCCTCCAAGTCTTTAAACTCACCAGCTTCTCGTAAAAATCTCAGCCACTTAGCATTTGGTACATCTTTGAATTCATTTCTTCTGTAAATGTAGCAAGCTAAATCTTCATCATTTACAAATGCTTTGTGCAACTCAGTAGCTATCTCATAACAAGCACATTCCACATTTAAAATAAAATCAACAAAACGTGTCTTTTCAAAAAATCCTATTTGAGTCTTGCTAAACACGCAACGAGCAGCTCTCATAATATACTCTATTTTCTCTCCTGCACCTATTTCATGCAGTATCCGATCTACAAGAATTTCATGGTATATACGTTTACCATAAGCTTCTTCTCTGAACAGATTCTCTATATAATTATCAGCAAATATACTTTTTGTTTTTGTTTTATCTAAACCGCTTGCCTCTTGAATTATTTCATTATGTACTTTACCTTCTAGAATGGAATAAGCTTCAAATAGTCTTATAGCATCAGATCCACTTTTACATACTTTCTTCCATTGTACTTCTGCAAACTTAGTTGGCTCTGGGCTTTCCGGTAATTCCTCCAATTCCATCCCTGCTTTTAATAAATCCAATGAGCCTTGAAGGGCATAAGGATGTCCCTCATAATGGCTCAGCACTTTGCGAACTTCTGTCACAGAATATTTTATCTCCCCCATGCGCTGCTCTAATAACTCTTCGACCGATTCTTCGTCCAGAATATCTAATCTCACTTCTGGAATATGTGATACATTATTTAAAGCGCCGAATGTCTCACTCTGGACCAGAACATCCTCCGGCCGTTGTGCTAATATAAACTTTATCTTCCCCGGCAAATTCTTAACCACAATCGCCCATGCTTCATCACTTCCTGGCCTCATATACTTTTCTGGATCAACAATAAATATTGCTCTGCCATTGGAAGGCATCTTTTTGCTTATAATTTTTAGTTTCTCAACAAACTGTTGTCGACTGTCTTTTGAAATATCACGTTTAAGGCTTTTCGCAAGACCTCGAATTGCCTCGAAAACTTTTCCGGCACTGGGAATTGCCTCTAACACCTTATACAATGCAACCCATTGTTTTTTACCACGGTCATCACCTCCCCAGAATTTTTTCGGATTGCTTGCAGCTTCATAAGCATCATCAATCATAATTGCAAGCCGCGAATCCACACTATCTTCCTTCGTTACTTCATATCTTACACAACCGCATTTTAGTTCTGGGTGATTCTCCGCAATCTCCGCCATTTTATTGACCAGCCAAGTCTTCCCTATACATGCCTGGCCAATAACTAATACAGCCTGTCCCGTTGGATCCTTTAGAACTTTTTTGAACTGCTCAAGTTCCGCCTTTCTGCCGACAAATATCTTTTCCGCATCCATATCTCAAATCCCCAAAACCGCCATTCCCTTAAATTATCCCTTTTCTCTGCAAAATCTCTCAAAAATCCCTCAAAAACCTAAAAACTACTACTCTTTTTAAACAAAATCAACCAAAAACTTGCCCCGTTTTTAATCTTAACTTTGAACTTTAGTCACTTTAGCTCACTTTACACTTTTAACTTTTTTCCATCTCCAATTCTCTTGAGTTTAGCTGGCTTCATTAGTGGGCAGCGATAAGCTGCCCGTTGGACGAAGGCTGGTTTCTATGACAAAGCTGGCTTTGAGAATTAGAACCTGACAAGAACACCAAGCCGGCTAAAATAACTACCATAATCCGTGCTAATCCGCGTAAATCCGTGGTTAAATATTATTGTGTTCTCTGTGAGAAATCTGTGGCAAAAAAACAGTCAAAAACGCCCACTCTCAAAAACAAAAAACAAAAATTTCAAATTTTTTTATCTCCTTTTCATATAACGAGTTACGGGTCCCGGGCCCCGGAAAACGATAAAATTTTCGACTCAAAAGTGTCCACTGCACTAATTATAGAGGGAGTGTTTTTTTACTCCCTGCCAGAGTGTGTCCTCGAAAGTCGTAACCGATGATCCAGGCGTTAACTACCGTTTTTACGCGGTAAAGGAGCCTTACAATGATATTAGTACCGCTGCTCGCGGCTTTTACAAGCCTTAAGGGTTTTTTGAATTTAGGTAATATAGATTATGATATTGTTTCGGATTTAGGGACCTGTCCTGAGCAAGGTCGAAGGATTAGGATTTCGAATTTGTGCTATATAAATTCTACGAATTCTTACGTACGAATTTATAAGCAAATTATGCAAAACAAACCCAATTTCAGAAATGACAAAATGAACATAACATTAGGCATGACAAGCATTTACGAGATTTTATCCGCTTTGCGGGGCCAAAAAACAAAGCCAATTCAAACCCAATTCAAAGCCAATTTAACCCAAAACAAACCCAATTTCCATCAAGAAATGCCAAAAATGCACATCTAATTCATTATATCCCAAGGGGGCCTCCGGTAGTCGCCCACCTGCCTGGTTGGCCATGTACCTCTCTTACTGGGATATAGTTATATTTCGTTTTCCACTCTGTTATTATCCCGTTCTCTTCTACCTCAACTACGTAAGGTACTTTCAACTCGTTAGTAGCAGGATTAAGGACCGGCTTACCTATCGACACAATTCGGATAAATCTGATATGTCCATATTTCTTCTGTACTCTCTCCCCGGGTACGCCGCCGAACATTCGACCTGCTTTTGCATAGTCCCGGGCAATCAACGCCTCGAAGAATTGGCGGACGACTTCGGCAGCAATTTCATTATCAGTGAGGTCACCCTGAAGCAGACCTATCTCTTGGGTGGTCTCATCGACCCGCATTGCATCAGAAGGAATATTATCAAGGGTAAAAACCTCCGAATCAATCGGTATATTATAATCGTAAAACTCTATTGTTATAAAAGGAATATATTCCCCATCTTTCAATTGATATGTTTCTAATTTATTTAGAAGTTTTGTGGCCTGATCAACAAACAGTTTCGAACGCTGAACGTGGAGATCGTTTTCTACCGGAAAGGTGGCTGTTATTATGACCGGTTCAGCCTTATTTTCAGGTTCATCGATTTCTATTTCAGTATCACCTTCATCTTGTGCTTGTAGTATGTTCGCAACTGCGTGCTTGGGATCAAACTGTTCTACCATACTGAGCACTTGTGCTGCAATTTCCTGATCTTTTTGGATAAAAAGGAAATTTTTCTTTTTAATCCAAAATTCCATCTTGCCGTCTTTCCATACTATCACACTTTCCCCATCCGAAGGGTCCATCCATGCAGGTTTATTGATTCGCATATTTTTTATTTGTCCGGATGGATCAAATTCAACCCAGCACTCTATAGGCTCATCTGAAATTGAAACCATAAAACTCTTAATATGTAAATATTGAACGCTATGGCTTGCTTGAATTGTTTGTTCAAAGGCATAAGCTGTGGGTGTTGTCTTGTCCCAGATAGTGAATGAAAGTACGACGCCTGCGATTATCACCGCCGCGGCGGCTAATTTTGTAATTGGACTCTTCATAATTGTTCTCCATATATTCGGCTGTGTTAGAGCCGATTTCTTTTTCGATTCTTCCAGCGTGAACAAAACATCTTTAAGTACTCGTTCATCCATCTGAGCACTGGTTTTGTCTGTTAAAATTTTGATCAACCTTTTTATATCTTCTGCTGTTCTCATTGTTCAAGCTCACTATTCAACATTGACCGCAGTTTATCCAGTCCGTAACGATACCGGCCGTGAATCGTACTGACTGAGACTCCCTGCAGCTTAGCTATTTCCCTGAATTTCATATCGCCTTTAAGATGCAGTATAACCGCTTCCCGTTGCTCATAAGGAATCTGACTAATGGCTTGTCTAAGCCGCTGTAATTCCTCTGCTTCTATTATGCAATGCTCCGGATTATCTGAATCCACAATAGCCGGATTTGCTGATTCCAGAGCCTGGGCTCGCCGTGTCCTTTCGCGTATCTTGTCCCGTACACGATTCCTTGCGCAGGTTGCTAAGTAGCCTCTCAGGCTTCCTGTGAGCTGAAACTGCCTGGCCGACCGTGCAAAGCTGACAAAAACATCGTGCACAACATCCTCTGCCGCTGCCTGATCATTCAAAAGCCCTTTGGCTAAAGTAAGCAAATAATCTTTGTACTTTTTATAGACCCGGCACATCGCGTCCCTGCTGCCGCGCCTGCATTTCAAAACAAGTAACTTGTCTTCCAGCATATAAGGCCTGCCTGATTGCTATCGAACTAACGATCGTCTATATATAATAACGTTTAAGCCGCACACTTTTACATAAACCAGGATTATTATTTTTTTTATTTCCGATTACCCGAATCGGCAAATCCTTATTTTACTTGCATACAGCGCATAAAAAAGGCCGAGCCAGACAGACTCAGCCTTTTTTGTGATACGATTAAATAGCGAAACTACTGACCATCTTTGGGCGTGCCGACAGTCCAAATGGCTTCTGTTCCGTTGCTGAGGAAGTACTTTTCTCGTTTGAAGGAGAAGACACGGCCCTCCACTGTTTCCTCATAGGTGCCGAGGTCCTCTCCAGGTCCCGCTTTCTGAAGCCGGCGAAATTCTTCCAACTGTGGCTTGAATTCTTTCCACTGATCCTCGTCAATCGGTAGCATGTCGTCGGCACCTTCCCCCATGTCCTTTATTCGGCCGTCCGAAAGTTGATATCTGTACTCATGCGTTTTCAACCGACCGGTACTGGTTATCGTTTCTTTGATCCTGAGTAACTCCCTCTTGCCCTGTTGGCTCAGGACCTTCATCTCTTCCAGATCCCTTACGGTTTGCTCCGGATCAGTTACTTCGTCGTCATCCATTGTGACGATGGTCTCTAAGTCGTCGCTGATGAAAACGTGATGGCCGTCATCGGTTTTGCCCTTGTAATAGATCTTTGAAATATTCACTCCCACAACAGATATGGCTCCGAGGCCTATCACAATGGCAAGCACCGCAGCTATTTTTGTAATTTGATTTTTCATAATTATTCTCCTTATAGAAAGACTTTCAGTTTGTTTAGATACACACAATTGATTTACTTTTCGCAGAATTTGCTCTTGTCGGTTTGTCATGTCTGTTTCAATCTCTGCAAATAATTCGGTTAGCAAGGTGTCTTCTTTTTTTAGTACGCGCGCATACTCTCGACAGGACTTACATTCATTTAAGTGCAGCTCAAGTAATTGCACCTGGTCTTCTGACAGGATTCCTGTAATATGATCTGCGATTTGGTCTTTCATCTTCTCACAATCGCTACTCATTATTCTTCCTTTCACTCAGAAGTTCATGCAGTTGTTTTCTTGCAGCTCTTATTCTCTGGCATGCCCCTGAATGCGAGATTTTGAGCTTCTCTGCGATGGTCTTTGCGTTTTTTCCATCGAAGTAATACATCGTTAGAGGCAACCGAAGCTCTTGTGGCATCCGTCTGATAGCCTGCTGTAAATTATGATTTTCACTTGTGTTTGGATAAGGTTGCATTGGTTTTTTAACATTATGTACCTTTAAACGTTTTTTCCGGCGTAGAAAATCAAGGCAGAGATTCTTGGCGATTCGCAAAATCCAGGCTTTGAACTGCTCGTGCTTGTCGAGTTTCTTTATTTTTAAAAAACCCTTCAGCATGGCTTCCTGAGCAACGTCTTCAGCGTCGTGTAGATTCCCCAATATGCCCAGACACAATGCAAAAACTTCTCTGTAATGCCTTTTAACCAGCACTGCGTATGCTGACTTGTCGTCCTGTTGACAGGCACGAACCACTCTTTCATCTAAACTTTCTTCCAATCGGAGCTCCTAATACGCTTTACTATAATAAGGACGAATTCCAGAGTACGTAAATGCAAAAAAATTTGTATTTTTAATACAATTGTTCCCAATTCTTGTTGTTGAAATTAGACGAAGGAAGATATCTTTCTCTGAAACAAATAAAAAAGGCCGAGCATAAAAGCCCGGCCTGTTAGAATTCGCCGTCCTTATTATTTGTTGCTGCTTATTGATTTGTAAAGGCCATGGGATCAAAAAAAGCTGCGTCCTTTTGCTCCGAGTAATCAAAGAATATATCGTAATATCCTTTGCTTGGACGGACAACAAAACGGATCGGTAGTTTACTCTCTCGAAGAGCCCATATCTTGAGTGCTTCTGGTGCTATCTCCTTTGCCTTTGCCTTGAAAAGAACTGTCTCTTTTGACGCTGCCGTATCGGCTGTTTCAAGAGGTATAATGCCCTTTACATCGGAAGGGAAGCTTTTGGTGAGGGTATCCAGCGAAAATTGTCCTTTTTTACCACATAACCTCCAAATGAACGGGGGTAAGTTTTCGTCACCATTCAAAAGTTTCTTTGTAGACCGGTCAAAGATGGTGAATTTATTTTTGTCTTTGGAAAAATCTGCAAAGAATACTGTGTTTCCTTCATGGGCCCTAACTCGTGAATCTTCGGACTTCCATATTTCTATCTTCTTCGTTTTGTTTGATGGGTCGCAAAGATATATTGTTATATTGAAGAACGGCACCGACTCAAAACGCTCGGCGACATCCGCCCATACAACAGATGAACTATTAGTGTCGAACTTTTCTATACCTATGAACACAGCGATAACTATTACCGCTGCAGCGGCTAATTTTGTAATTGGACTTTTCATAATTATTCTCCTTAATTTCGGCACAATTGCAGCCGATTTTGGGTTTGTTGTTTTTTCGTTTGCTATTAATACTTTATTGAGAACTGCTTCATCCATTTTTGGATTCGTATCAATAGCCGCACTCTTGAAAAACTTCTTTATTTCATCTGCAGATTTCATTGATCTATCTCACCATTTAGTATTGACCTCAGTTTATTCAAGCCGTACCTGTAACGGCCCTGAACTGTGTTGATTGATGCGTTTTGGATTTTGGCTATTTGCCTGAAAGTCATATCGCCCTGCATATAAAGAGTGACCACCTCACGCTGTTCATACGGTATTTGGGCCATCGCATTGCTCAATAGTGCCAGTTCTTCACTCAGTATGGCCCATTGCTCGGGTCTGTTTACATCTGAAATTGTACAATTCAGGTCGTCGATACCCGATGTTTCGTGCCTTTGCCGGTCGCGTTTTCGATTTCGAATTCGGTTGGCAACACAAGTTATCAGATACTTTTTAAGGTTCCCACGAAGCTGAATTTTTTCCGCCGATTGAGCAAAGCCAACGAAAACATCCTGCACCACATCTTCGGCTGTACTGATGTCATTTACCAGGGAAACAGCCAGTTTCAGCAAATCATTCTTGTACTTTTCATAGAGCTGTCGAAGGGCATCTCTGTTACCGAGCTTGAATTTCCAGATAAGTAGCCTGTCTTCTACCATATTAACGCAACGAATCGCTGAAAGATCTTTCTTCACTTATAACACACCAAGTCAACCGATTTTAGTATAAAGAAAACGGACTTTTTAACACTACACGCCGGAAAGCATAGTTTTTGCCTGCAAGTGCGCAATAAAAAAGGCCGAGCCAAACTGACTCAGCCTTTTTTGGGATACGATTCAATAGCGAAACTACTGACCGTCTTTGGGCTTACCAACAGACCAGATGATTTCGGTTCCGTCGCTGAGGAAATACTTTTCTCGTTTGAAGGAGAAGACACGGCCCTCCACTGTCTCCTCATACGTGCCGAGGTCTTCTCCTGGTCCTGCTTTCTTAAGTTGACGCCATTCCTGCCACTGTGCCTCGCTTAGAGCATATGCACCTTCGGGACCGCCTTCCCGCTGATCAATTGTTCGACCGTCTGAGAGTTCATATCTGTACACATGCACTCTCATTTCAAGAGTGCCGTCCGTCATCGTTTCTTCGACCTTCAGTAACTCCTTCTTGCCCTGATCACTCAGGATTTTCATCTCCTCGAGGTACCTTCGAGCCTGCTCCACATCAGTTACTTCGTCGTCGTCAAGTGTAACAGTGACATTGAAATCCTCGCTGCGGAAGATGGGAGCGCCGTCATCGTTGCGACCCATGTAGTAATAGTACCTTCCAATATTCACGCCCACAACAGATATGGCTCCGAGGCCTAACACAACGGCAACCACCGCAGCTACTTTCCACGCTCTTTTTCCAACAAACATAGTCTGTCTCCTTTCAGTTCTGTTGAGAATCTGCCGGCGCAACTGTCGTCGATGCTGTTCGGAAATATGTTCCGGCAGAGCAACACTTTTGAGGTGTCTATCAATTTTCTCAATATTCTTGTTCATGGTTATGTTCCTAACTATTCCGGCAACACACCCCAACGCACCAGGATATCCTGTAACTTGGCCAGCCCGCGGTGCAACTGGGACTTAACAGTGCCTTCTTTTCTTCCGGTGATCTCACAAATTTCCGCAATCGCCTTATCTTCATAGTAGCGAAGAATAATCACCGTTCGATACTTCATTCGCAGCTCCAGCAGCGCCCTGTGGAGCAAGCGATACTCTTCTTCTGCCGCAATACGATCACCGGCTGACGGATTGTCACTTTCAAGTTCGCAGTTCTGCTCTGAAAGACCGCTGTCGTCCGTCTGAAGACTGATGGCCTTGCCGCGTTTCTGCCGGCGCCAGTACATCCTTACTTCATTGGTGGCGATTCGGTAAAGCCAGGCGCGAAAGGGAATTCTTCTCGACTTGTATCGCCCTATATGCTTTAAGGCTGCGAGAAAGACATTCGATGTCAGGTCCTCGGTAACGATGCTGTCAAAAGTACAATGATAAATATAACCGACGATCTTACTATAGTACTTGTCATAGAGCCTTCCCATTGCTTCTGTGTCTTCTCTGGTCGCAGAAACCAGCATCTCATCTTCGTCAATGATGTCGGTTGAGGATCGCAGCCTACACTCTAACGCTTCTTCAGCCATTCGATTACTCCGGAGTCGGTCTTCATCTATTATAATGCACAGGCTGCGGAAAGGTTGCATTTTCTTAGTGGCATACGCGCAATAAAAAAGCCGAGCTATACAGACTCGGCCTTTTTGCTAAGTTCGCAAATTGGGTACTCATACTTCCTTGTTAAATCCCACCGAAAATTGTCCAGCGTCCGGGCTGGTTATATACTTCTCGGACCCCGATTCTTTCCAGCTTCCACTCGGCTGTTTCCCCATCATGCTCGATTTCCACAGTGCAGGGTACAACCAAACCTTTCGTTTCAGGCACCGGATGTGGACCGACAGGCCCTACGGAAATAATACGGAGGAATTTGAGGTGTCCAAATGTCTTTTGGATAAAATCGGCTGGTGCGCCTTCAAGGAATTGACCTGCTCCTGCATAGTTCTTGGCAATCAATGCTTCGAAGAACTTACGGACAACTTCTGCGGCCACTTCTTCGTCGGTAAGATTTCCCTGCTCCAGACCTACTTCCTGGGTGGTCTGGTCGAGACGGATAACATCGGCGGGAACATCGTCCAAAGTAAACACTTTGGCATCTATGGGTTGATTGTATCCGTTAAGCTCCAACACACTCTGATACTGATATTCGCCGTCCTTGAACTGATAGAACTTTATGGCTGTCACGAGTTTGGTCGCCTGGTCAACGAACAGGACATCGCGGCGGTTTGGACCCGTAGCCGTTACGACAATCGGCTTGGACTTGTCGGAAGGTTCTTCAATCTCTATCTTGACTTTGCCTTCTGCTTCTTGTTTATATAAACGCTCAACAGCCAGCCTCGGATCGAATGCCTCAACTAATTTCAGCATTTGATCCGCAACAGCTTTGTCCATGACGGTTAGCAGAACGTTTTTCTTTTTCATCCACACCTGTGCTGTGTTTTCTTTCCATACCACTACTTTGGCCCCATCTTCAGGAGCATCCCGGGAAGGCATATGTATACGAACTTTTTTGACCTGCCCGTCTTCATAAGATTCAAGCCAGAATTCCTTCGGTTCATCTTCGTGACCCACCGTAATCTCTTTGATATGAAGGTAGCGGACGGAATGGTTGGCCTCAATGGTTTGGTCAAGGGCATACGCTACAGAGCTACCCCAGAAATTGATCAATAATCCTAAAGCTACTATTATTACCGCCGCAGCGGCTAATTTTGTGATTGGACTTTTCATAATCTTAATCCTTATTGTGTGCGGGCGTTTTATTGTCGAGCCTTTCGACTTGGCCCGCGAGGTTAACATCTCAACGGCTTGGGGGTGCTTTTGTTTCCACTGCTCGAAGTCCGTCCGTGGCTTTTCCGAGCCGATTGTCTCGCTCAGCGCTTCATCAAGCCATTTATCGTTTTCAGGACGTTTCATGATTATCTCCCGCTAAACCGTTTCTTTTCAAATACTTTGCAATCTTACGTTTTGCTCTAACTAACCGGCCATTCACTGCCTGTGACGATATATCCAGAACTTTCGATATTTGTACCTGCGAGAATCCGTCGAAGTAACGCATAACAATCAGCTCTCTCTCAGACTCTCGAAGGCTCCATACTGCCCGGCGAATCGCCTCCCGGCGGTCATCCGTATCGTCACGTCTGACAACAGTAGAATTGTTGTCCGGAACAACTCCTCTGCTCTTGCCGGCTTTTAGCATTTGCCTCGAAATATTCCTGCAAATGCCGGCCAGCCACGCTGCAAATCTTTCTTTACTTTTCAAACTCCCTATATCTCGACAGGCTATCGCGAATACTTCCTGTGCGGCGTCCTCTGCCAGGTCCCTGTCGGACAGCATCGAATAAGCCAATGCCACCATAGGGCTGTGATAACGCTCATAGAGAGCTCCGAAGCTTTCCAAATGACCGTTTTGGGCCGCTTCAACTAATTGTGTTTCTGAATTCAATTTCACAACTAATCCATCAATTCAAAGAACTAACTGATATCAGCTTCTGTTAATATAGTGTAATTTAGCCCGGAAAATGTGCGCGGAAAATGAGATTATTTTGATATTAGTTTTTTTACAGGGATAATGGCGCTAAATCTTAACGTTATTTATTGACCATATTATCAAAAGGCGATTATTTCTTGGCCCGCTTGAGCGCTTCTTCCAGCGCCCCGAATCCCTCGTTCCATTCGTTAAGGCGGGTGATGTTCTTTTTCCGGGCGATTGTCATAAACTCCTCGAAAGCGCCCTGAATTGTCTCAGGCATAGGCCAGTCGGCGCCGATTTCTCCGGCCTTTTGTCGCATCTCGTCCCAGCGCGTCATAAAGGTGTACGTCACGGGAAGCTGTGCGACCTGTACCCGAAACCGCAGCTCGGGATTGTCCTGAACAGCTTTTTCAGCGGCCTTTAGATGTGCCCAGCCCTTGCTGAGCATGTCGAAGGAAAGGTATTTGGCCGTGTTCTTTTCGAAACAGCCGAGCCAGTCCTCACTCGCCTCAACGGCATCATGCGTGACATTTAAGTAATCCCTGATATGCCCGGCGGCGGGGCTGTAATAACCGTCGATGAATTCGTCAATAAGTTGCTGTTCATCCAGACTCGGGTCCCATAGCAATTTGGCCAGCACCCACGCCCTCAGCTCCGCCATCTCTGCCCCGTTTGTTGTGTAAGCGCCTTGCTCAAAGATACCTTTGACATGATGCTCGGCAAAGAACTTTACATTCGGCCCCAAGACCCTCAGGTTCGGATGCGGCATTATATGGTGACGGAAGTTCGTCGTATAGTCCCAGATGTAAAGCCGGTTGCTTATCTTCGACCAGCCGACGATATCATCGCGGAAATTTTGGTTGCGTTCGTCGGCCAGCGGTTTGCTGAACGAGCACTCAATACTGCACAGACGCACAATAACATTCTCCCGCGGCTTGACATATTTGGGCGGCTTGCGGGTATATTGATAAGCCAGCGTGCTTATGGCAACATTCGGAAATTCCTCTTTAATATCATCAGCCACGGAATTGACGAATCGCAGCATCAGCCCCGCCGGACTTTCTTCTTCTTTTTCGACAGCGGCGCATTTAGCACATTGACAGTTGCCGTGCCAGTCATTCTGTGAAACCGATGCGATAGTGGCGGCCGGATTATTTCGCAGATTTGCCTTGAGATTTTTTACCAGCTCTTTACGCATTTCTTCATTGGTCAGGCAAAGTTGAGCACGCTCATAAGTACGTTTGCCCTTGATTTCGCTGAACCATTCGGGATGTTCTTTGAAATATGTTTTGGGCGGAATTAATGGATAAAACGTATGCACGAAGCCCTGGTAGGTATGATTGCCGCCGCGTTTTTCATCCAGCTTAGGACGGTTTCCATTGCTCTTGTTGCGCACAGCCCAGTCACTGTCGAACGCGTCGAACCAGTAAGGCTCGCGATATTCCAGAACCGGTACATAACGGACATCGAGATTACCAACTTCGAGCGTAGGCTTATTTGGTATCGTGCTTTCACTCGATGACCACCACCTGCAGCCGAGTTCGTCTTCGAGAAAGGTGTAAACGGCGTACAATGTCCCGCGCGGATGACCGCCCGCTAAAATAAGGTCATCGCCCACTCTACGGATTACTATGCCGTCCGTGCCAAGTCCCTCAGTAGAGAAATCAGGTTCGGCCAGTTTGGCCGCTTCGGCTCCAACCAGAAGGCGGGGACTATCGGCGGCAGGGGGGCTAACTACTTCAAATTCCGCACCTGTTATCTGCTCCAAAAACTCGGCTAATTCTGTTGCGGCGTGCTGTTCGGGCTCGCTTGCGTCCTCGGCAATAACGATAACAGCTTTCGCTACCCCATTTTCCGCTATCAATGCTGAGTCCTCTTTGACCGTTTGTGAACACCCGACGATAAGTAACAGCATAGAAATCAATAATGTAATTATGATTTGTCGTAACCTCATCCTATAATCTCCTTAACGAGTGTAAGATTTAAAACTGTTGATTTTCCGTTTTATTCTCAGTTTACGGCTCTTCATCCTTAAAGTCGAATTGACCATAAACTTTTGAGTCTGGCTTATTTTTACCTGGCCAAACACTTCTCAATTGCAGCTCAGGGAATATCCGGAGTCGGTTCAGGGCTGCTGTCCGGGGCAGGAATGCTCCGAGAAGTTTTTTTTACAGCAAATCGCCTTAATGCTATATTTACAATTCGCTTTATAAGGTTCTCATACGAAATACCGCACTTATCCGCAGACTCAGCAACTTCTTCTCCGTAAGCAAGGTCCGGATTGGAATTGGCTTCGAGTATATATATTTTTTTGTCCGAAGTGAGCCTGATGTCTATCCTTCCATAATCCCGAAGCTGCAGCACCTTGTAAACTTTCTTACAGATATGTTCGATTTTCTTGATTAAAGGTGTTTCAAGCTCGGCGAATCCAAATTTAATATCCCATTTCTCTCTATATTTCGCGTTCCATTTTACTCTGTAAGTGGCTAAGCAAGGCCCCTTATTGTCTTCGATATTAAAAAAACATTCGCGAATCGGTAAAACACAAAGCCTCTTATTTCCAAGAACACTGACATAAAGTTCTTGTCCTTCGATATATTCTTCTGCAATAGCGGCCTGCTTCCATCTTTCGTGTACAAATGTTGCCCGTTCTTTAAGTGTGTCCTCTTTCCATACAATGGATGCGTTGGAAATACCTTCCGAGCTGTCCTCAAATGCAGGTTTCACCACTAACGGGAAATGAAGCATCTTGGGAAGCCTAATAGTCTTGTTTTGAGGTAATAAGACAAACCTGGGAACACGAATTCTGTGCAGACTCAGAAGCTGCTTACATAAGCTTTTATCCCTGCTCAACAAAAGGCCCGTTGAGCCGGCTCCTGTAAATGGCATTTCAAGCATTTCAAGGAGTGCCGCGATATTTTTATCAAATTTGCGGTCTCCGCCTAAATGCTCTGTAAGGTTGAAAATCAAATCAGGTTCCAGTTCCTTAAGCTGTACAATGGCCTCTTCAATGTTTCCCATAGATCCCAGCACAGAAACATTATGACCCAGGTTGCGCAATGCTCCTATAACATGGTATTCTGTACTCTTTTGGTCTCTCACGGCTAAGAAATTCGGGTCTTCCGGAGGAATCTCCGCTATATCAACAAGAACCGTAATATTTAATTTTTTCTTCATTAACGTAAGTTACTCTTGGGAGTACGGAGCTTATTACCGGCAATTGCTGTGATTAAAGTTGCGGCGCCTATTATGTCCTCTTCTTTACCATATAGCTCCAATGCCTCGCAACGACTAATTAGCTTGTTAATCAGCTCGTAAACGTCATATTTTCTGTGCCATGTCCACTTTGTAATATGGTTTAATAGTGCTCGCCGGTGCAGTCTCAAAATCCTCGAAGCCTTCTCACTTGATGGGGTATCGTGTTGTCGTGAAAACAATTTTATCAGATGGGCATCATAAAATCCCATAAATTCCTCTCCGAGAACCTTGCGTTTTCTTTCGTAGTAAGCTTCTAAGGTGGAGGTCATTCGTGAGGCTGACCAGGGAGGTTTTTGTTGGCATACTATTTTTGGAGCTTCATTGGAGATTTTTTTCATTACATTGTCAACATATCTCAATTTTTTTATTGCCGGCCAGCCGCTGTATTTTCTCTCCCAGCAGAAGTTCGGCGTCAGCCAAACTGCGAAAGTTTCTGCAAAATCTTCGTCCGGATGTGACTGAGCATAATTATTCTCAAGGTGTATGACAAAGCGTTTGGAGTAGGGTTGAGAGTAATATGAAGTCGAATATTTGCTCGTAAAAGGCCCGAACAGTTCCCTCCAGCGGGTCTTCTTATAGAGCTTGTATGCATAATTTAAAGAATGCCCTGCTTCGTGCCGAAGGAGTCTCATGCACGATGCGTCGGTACCTCCTTCGACTTCGAGCATCATTTTTTGTTCGATATGCTTGAGTCTTGGGTGAGCAAGGCAAAAAGGTATTCCAATTATCGGCTCCCCGTCGGGGCACAGCCATTCGTCTGCAAGATAACAAGGCGGATGAAACATTATGCCCTTTGCATCCAGTTCCTTGTAGAGGTTCTCTATGAGAGGTTCTAACGGAGATTCATGAATAGATAAATTGAAATCGCGGATTTTTATTTGCAGCAGTTCCTCATCAGAAAGAGCTTCCCAATCTATCTTTTTCCTGACACTTTTCATGAAATTCGTATTTAACTTATTTTTATCAGAATGAAATTAGCGTAAAACAGCCTCTATAACATACCACAGTCTTACTTACTTGTCATGGTTTAGCTGTAAAATCCTGCTAAAATACAATTTCCCGACAAACCGATAATTGTCACAATGAAATTATTCATAGCTTTTCTTTTGTAATTTACTTGTTGTTTACACCGAATCCATAGTATAGCTGTTTTGCCGAACAACGTTTAGAGATTCTTATACTATTTACACACTTATGTTGTCTTCGGATATGAACAATTCTGTTATTGTAAATAATCAATTCGAAATATTTGTAGTTTGCTGTAATCTGTGATTGTCAAAATCAATGGCATTCTCCGCATAAATTTGGTATCTTAACAACAAACTATAAACTAACGACTGTATACTATGAAAAAAGGTTTTGTATATCTTGTTGGAGCCGGCCCGGGCAGGGCTGATTTGATTACCGTTCGCGGCGCAGAAGCCCTCAAAGCCGCCGACTGTATTATATACGATAAATTAGCCAACCCTGCCTTGCTGAGGTTTGCCCCCGCCGGCGCCGAGATTCTCCACGTGCCCAAAAGAGCTTGCGGAGTCTCGGTTACGCAGAAAGAAATCAACAAGCTGATGCTCGAACAGGCTCTGGCAGGTCAAACTGTCGTACGCTTAAAAGGCGGCGACCCCTGCATCTTCGGCAGATGTCACGAAGAGCTGGCCGTTCTTATTGAACACGGTATCGGTTTTGAAATCGTACCGGGCATATCCTCCGGCATCGCCATTGCGGCCTATGCCGGTATCATGCTGACCGATAAGGAGTACAGTTCACAGGTGATTTTTGTAACAGGTCACGAGGCCCCGGACAGGCAAAAGACCAATATCGACTGGCCCCTGCTCGCCAAACTCAACGGTACCATAGTTTTTTATATGGGAATTGGCAATCTGGATTATATTTCCGCTCAGTTAATGGAAAATGGCATGAACGCCGATACTCCGGTGGCTATAATTGCTAATGCTACTTTCCCCACACAGGCAGTTGCAAAAGCCTCGATTTCCGATGTAAGCCGAAAATGCAAACAGGCAGGAATTAAACCGCCCGCTATCGTAGTCATCGGCGCCGCCGCTGCGACTGACACACAGCTTAACTGGTTTATGCAGCAGCCGCTGTTTGGCAGAAATATCGTTGTAACACGGGACGTCCCCGGCAATATTGATTTTGCAGATAAGATTATTCGTCGCGGCGGCAGCCCTAAGAAATTCCCAACGATAAAAATCAAATCCTTGACGCAGAAAAATGAATTTTTACACACGCTTGCAAAAATCACCGAGAACGACTGGATAATCTTTACCAGTGGCAATGGCGTGGCTGTATTTTTTGAAGCCCTGCAGAGTCTGAATAAAGACGCCAGGATTTTCGGCTCAACCAAAATTGCCGCGATAGGCGGCAAAACTGCGGCTAAGTTAAGTGAGTTCGGGATAAAAGCGGACTTTGTACCTGGTGTTTTTACCAGCAAAGAGCTCGGCAGGCAATTAATCGCCCATACAAACTTAAAGGGCAAAAAGGTCTTACTGTTACGTTCAAAGATTGCCTCCAAAGAGCTTGCCGAGCTATTGCAAGAGGCCGGTGCCATAGTTCAGGATGTTGCCGTTTATACAGCCGAGCACGAGAAAAGCAAAAGCGATTGGCTTATTGAAGAAATCAACAAAGGCCGGATTGACTGGTTGACCTTTGCAAGCCCCTCTTCGGTAAATTCTTTTTTCGAACAAATCCCCGGAGATATGGTAAATTCGGCTAACGTCAAAATCGCATCGATTGGGCCTGTAACTTCCGAAAGCTTGAAAACCCTCGGTGTAAGTGTTGATATAACGGCCGCAGAGCATACCCTTGATGGATTGGTTGATGCGATTGAACAGACATATGAATAATAAATATTTCGTTTTCGTCATTTGGAAATTTGAATTTCGAATTTCTGCGAAGGAGTAAATTATGGGCTTTCCGAAAATCAGAATGCGAAGGCTGCGCAGCAGTAGTGCAATGCGAAGACTCGTACAAAAGACTACTTTGAGTGTCGATGACCTGGTGTATCCGTTATTTGTACGGGATGGTAGTGGCATCAAAGAGCCGATTAAGTCAATGGATGATTGTTTTCATTTTTCGCCGGATACCATTGCCGCCGAAGCCGTTGAAGTTGCCTCTCTGGGCATACCTGCTGTGCTGCTTTTCGGCCTGCCCGACAAGAAAGATGATATCGGCTCACAAGCATGGGCAGAAGACGGTGTTGTCCAGCAGGCTATCAGAGAAATCAAAAAGGCCGCCCCGGAGCTTTTGGTTGTTACCGATGTTTGCCTTTGTGAATATACCAGTCATGGCCATTGCGGCGTCATAAAAAACAACAAAGTCGATAACGACCCGACCTGCGAGCTCCTGGCAAAAATGGCCCTCTCACATGCTCAGGCCGGCGCCGATATAGTTGCACCTTCGGATATGATGGATGGCCGGATAAGCTCCATCCGTGAGGCCCTCGAAGAAAATAATTTCAAGGATGTTACGATTATGTCATACGCTGCCAAATACGCCTCTGCCTTCTACGGCCCTTTCAGGGACGCCGCTGAATCCGCCCCGGCCTTTGGCGACCGCAGGACCTATCAGATGGACCCCGCCTCCGGTACCGAACAGGCCATGGCAGAGATTGCTCTCGATATAGAAGAAGGTGCTGATATCGTAATGGTAAAGCCTGCCCTTGCTTACCTCGATATAATAGCCGCGGCAAAACAGCGTTTCGATTGTCCGCTTGCCGCTTATAACGTCTCCGGCGAATATATGATGGTAAAGAATTCCGCCGCCGCAGGTCTGCTGGATGGAAAGGCAACAATGCTGGAGCTGCTCACCTCAATAAAACGCGCGGGCGCAGACATCCTTATAACATACTTTGCCAAAGACGTTGCGAAAGAAATCAAATAAGCCGATGAGCTTTGAGTCCCTTACTTTCTGTATAAGAACAAATAAGAAAGGCTGTGAATGGTTATCACTCACAGCCTTTTTGCTTACATCAAATATCCGGCAAACTTACTACGGACAGTTCTCAAGCCAGTCGGTTGTAAAAGCCGCCAAATCCTGGATGTTGATTATCCCGTCACCGTTGTAATCTTCACATATCGAGAAGCTCGAATCCGGGATGAAGTAGTAATCTTCCGTCTCGCCGAATTCGTGGCCGTCCCGTGGTCCGGAACCAGCATTACCTCTGACGCCGGGAGCACTGCCGACCGTCCAGGGCTTCGGGGAAAGAGTAATCCTCATCCATATTTGCTTGGTACCTGCATCCGGATGCCATGACAGGAACGCCGGTGTTGTGATTTGGTTTAACCCGGCCGGCAGATTGATAAGATACTGATTCTGTACTGCCCACTCGGATACAATCCCTCCGGAACAGGCAAGGGCCGTATTGTTGTTGCTGTCATCATCCCAGTCGCCGTCGCGGTTCCAGTCGCACCAGACATTCACCCAGAGGTTCGTGCCAGGATTGACAACGTTGACGATATAGTCAAGCGTAGTCCAGCGGCATTTTGGCATATTGACCGGGAAGATAATACCGTTGTCGCCCTTGTCGTTGTCAGATGTGTTGGTTGTGGGTTTAATGTTGTTGACTGTATCTTGGTCCGGGCCTGTGTCGGCTTCGTTTTCACTGGTAATAATCTTACCCAAATGGGCCACCACTCTCTGAGCATTCAGGTGAATCGGACCGAAAGGACCTGTGGTTCTGCCGTCGTTATAGACGGTCGGATAATGGGCCTTGACTCCCGAAGGACCTCCCTTGGGATATGCGGTCATATTACGCCCGAAATTGTTGGTGCTGTCCGGTGCGTCTCCGAGGTCTGATTGTGATGTTGGTGCTGAGCCCTCGCAACTGACACCTATCAGCC
>JACKQG010003320.1_pt1 | contig 19886 bp, 15 predicted proteins | sample 8237621 | NCBI WGS metagenome assembly JACKQG01 (sample SAMN15677084, study PRJNA649215) | marine metagenome | biome: marine; feature: Black Sea; material: saline water; isolation source: suspended particulate matter (SPM) from the Black Sea western gyre | collected 2013-06-09/2013-06-10 | depth... | reverse complement strand
AGATCCAATGCGGTTTAGCAAAAATCACAAAAAATGCCCCTTATGCAAAGGTCTCCTTCCACGAAGGGGGTCGGGGGGATTTGATTTTCCTGCTTGCCAGTAGAACATCGAATTTTCTAGTTCGTACTTTGTTTTTCAGAAAATGTTGCACAAATAACCGATTGTTCTTGTCTCGATTGCACTTACAGATTTTAAAATTTTTACTCATGCAATATCCGGCCTAGTCACTCGGCGCACCCCTCCGGGGCATGAAATATTTGGAGGGATATAACATGGGGCCGATGAATAAAAGAAAAATCTCTCTTATTATCTACGACTTTGATGGCACTCTGGTCGATACCCTGTTCGACATTGCTGATGCGGTCAACTTTTCCTTGAATGAGTTGGGACTAAGAACCCTGAGCCGTGAAACCATTCGGAAGTATGTCGGCAAGGGAGTTGAAAGGTTGATGGAACAGTCGATAAAGGGAACGGGTTGTGCCGATCTGCCACGGGCTGTGGAACTGTTTCGCAAGCATTACTCGGATAATTTGATGAACCACACCCGGTTTTATCCTTCAGGCCGGGAAATACTCGATCATTTCTGCGATAAAAAACAGGCCATCTGCTCGAACAAACCCGAAGAGTTTGTGCGGCGCATACTGGCATCCCTGGAAAGCCTGGACTCCTTCGATGCCATTCTTGGCGGCGACAGCGTAAAATCAAAAAAACCTGACCCGGAAGGACTGCTGTATTTACTGAACCGTTTCCAATGTTCCTCGGAACAGGCAGTACTGGTCGGTGACAGTCCTGTGGATATTGAAACCGGAAAACGTGCCGGAGTTTACACCTGTGTGGTCAGCTATGGATTGGGCGATCCGAAAGAGATAGCCCTGGCTGAGCCCGATTGCTCTATTGACCACCTCTCAGAACTCAAGGGCCTGTTTCATTAACCTGGCAAGTGGGAAAATTGCGATAAAATGGGGCCGACTGCTTAATTTTTGGCTGTGTTCCATCTGGTTGACTTTGCACTGGGTTGTTTCTACAATGCCTTCTCTCTATGGAATCTAAAGACATTAAAAACATTTATCTGATAGCAATTTGCGGCACCGGCATGGCGGCACTGGCAGGTCTGTTGAAAGGTGCTGGTCATCGGGTGTCTGGGTCTGATGCCAATATCTATCCGCCCATGAGCACGCTTCTGGAAAATGCGGAAATTCCTGTTCTACCTGGTTACCGCAAGGAAAATATCACTGAGGATATTGACTTGGTCATTGTCGGCAACGCGGTATCCAAAACCAACGAAGAAGTGCAGGCCGTTCTGAAAGCCGGTTTGGAATATATGTCTTTTCCAGCGGCCATTGCGCGATTTTTTCTGGAAGGTCGAAAATCTCTGGTGGTGACCGGGACGCATGGCAAAACCACCACCACGTCACTTTTAAGTTGGGTGCTGCAAGCATCTGGAAGAAAACCTGGTTTCATGGTGGGTGGGTGGTTGAAAAATTTCGACAACAACCATCAGGTGCCTGAAGGGGATTATTTTGTGACGGAAGGTGATGAATATGACAGTGCTTTCTTTGATAAAGGCCCCAAGTTCCTGCATTATCGTCCTGATGCCTCGATTTTGACGGGTATTGAGTTTGATCACGCTGATATTTTTGACGATCTGGATCAGATTAAAGATGCTTTTCGCAAGTATGTGAACCTGATTCGTCCCGAAGGAGTTATACTGGTCAAACACGGCGATGCAAATATTCAGGATGTATTGGGAGATGCCGTTTGCGGGGTCGAGACCTATGGTTATCTCGATGGGGCGGATTGGTTGATCGGAGATTACCGGTTCGAGGCGGGGTACTGTTATTTTTCCCTGTCTTTTCAGGGTGCAAAAAAAGCAAATTTTCAATTGGCCATGATTGGCCGGCATAATGTGGAAAATGCGGCGTCCGTTGCGGCTCTTTGTCTTAAGTTGGGTCTGACCGCCGACGAAATAAACTCCGCCTTTAAAACTTTTCAAGGTATCAAAAGACGGCAAGAGGTGGTCGGGGTTAAAAACGGCATAACGGTGCTGGACGATTTCGCCCATCACCCGACCGCGATTCGCTTAACTCTGGAAGCGGTGAAAGAGGCTTATCCGGGGCAACGGCTGTGGGCCGTGTTTGAACCTCGCTCGGCCACCTCAAGAAGAAAGGTGTTTGAGCAGGATTTCCCCGATAGTCTGCTTGTCGCCGACCGGGTGATTATTGCTGGCTTGTTCGCTCCTGAAAAAATTAGCGCAGAAGAAAGACTGGACCCGGAGCAGGTTGTGATCCGCTTGCGAGAAAAGGGATGCGATGCCCACTTCATCGCGGAAGTGGATGACATTGTGGCCTTTATGACGGAAAATACTGAAAGTGGCGATGTGGTGCTGGTCATGTCATCTGGCGGGTTCGGTGGCATCCACCAGAAAATTCTGGATCAATGATGGCTATGGATAAAATATATCACGGACAAATAAAGCTGGGGCTGATTCAGAGAGGGCTTACGGTTCCCGCTATTTTGCAGGGGCTCTCTGAGGTCGCGGGTGGGCTTTGTTCCGGTGAGCCGGGAGAGGAAATCACTCTGGCTCTGGCGGAAGACTTTATCGTCAAGGCCAATTTGAATGCACCGGGGCAGGACGGACCAAAACTGGTCTGTCATGGAGATCGGTTGCGGCTTCATATGAGAGAAGGAGAGATTGACGTTGGCATCATCACGGTTCCTGAATTCCTCAAACAGCAGTTGAAGCAACGTACCCCTGTCTCTGAAAATATTTGTCTCGATGGCTATTGTCTGAATATTTTCCTCCGTGCTATTGGTCAGGGCAAAAAACTAAGTATGCCGATCGAAGCTATTCTGTCTGTCATTCAGTCGGCTTTCGAAGAAGGGGCGGCAGACCTGGTGCAACTGAATATGGATTTTTGCGATGAGGCCGACCGGGGGTTTGATCGGCTGGCCCCTCTGGTGGTGGCGATCAAAAAACGTTTTAATACCTTTGTTGCGCTGAAAGGCTTCCCACCTTCAAACTCGGGCACCATTGACCTCATGTATGCGTCCGGGTTTGATATCATTGATTTTCCACTGGGTGGTTTTTCCGGGACGATCAAGTCGAAGAAAAAGATGACCGCAAAACAAGTCTACTCTGCCTTGGAGTATGCAGCAGGAGTTTTTCCGCCCGGCACAGTCTGGACCGATCTGGTTCTGGGGCCGGAACCTCTTTCTCAATGTAAGGAAGGGATTGATCGGTTGGCAGGCTCAGGAATCATTCCTTTAATCTATCTGCAAAGAGACAGTAATAAAAACTCTGAAGGATATCGTGATCTGGTGGAACTGGCGGAGCATATGGACAAGGCGATTCAACGCAACCGACTGCCATTAAAATGGCTGTATCCAACATGCCGTTTTTTGAGCCCCCTCGATACCCGGTTTTTTACCGAAGACCCCCTTCAGGCCCGGCTTGCGGTGACACCGGTTTATCGGTCTGGATTGGGGAGAAAAACATCAGCAGGTTTCGCGGCATTGCGGCGCAAACTGCGCATCCGCAACGTCAGTGACTCTTTTGAATCAGCGGGACTTTAACCCTCTGGCGCGGGAGGCAGATGGCTTTATTTGGCTGGCAAAGGGTTATCTCGGCTTGATGAGCCATTGCTAATTCCCTCTCACGGCAGTGGTTGTTTGCTATATGACATGGACACTCAAATAAAAAATTCCGATAAAAAAATTATTCCTGAAGTGCCTTTGAAAAGTCTTGAGACGTTATGGTTGCAGGTTGGGGGTACGCTTTGCAATCTGGAATGCACGCATTGTTTTATCAGTTGCGGACCGAAGAACGATACCATTGCCATGATGACTTTGTCTCAGGTTGAAGACAGGCTGGAGGAGTCTGAATCTTTGGGGGTGAAAGATTATTATATTACCGGCGGTGAAGTATTCATCAACCCGGAGATTTTTGAAATTCTTGTTGCGATACTGCGCTATGGTCCGCTTGATGTTTTGACCAATGGAACAAAGATCACCGCTGAGAAGGCCCGGCGGTTGAGGGAGATTCAGAATGCATCCGCCCATCCCTTGCGTTTCAGAGTGAGTATGGAAAATTTTGAGGAAGCGGCCAACGATGCCATACGCGGGAAAAATTCTTACAGTAAAGCTGTGACCGGAATCGGGAATCTTGCCCAGGCAGGGTTTTCACCGATACTCACCATCACGCGCTCATGGGAAGAGGAACAGGATGGGGAAATGAAATTGCAGTTCATCGAATTTCTCCGGGCTAATCGAGTGCCACAACCGCAAATCAAGATACTGCCGGGTTTTATGCTGGGGAAACTGGCTGAAAATGAACGCCCCTATAATGTCGAAGAGCGGGTGACGCAGGCATGCTTCGAAAATTTTGATATCACCCAACTCCAATGCGCAACTTCGCGCATGGCGACAGGAGAGGGCGTTTATGTCTGTCCTATTCTCGTTGATAACCCGAGGGCTCGCATGGGGAACAATATTGAGGAGACTCTGCGTCCTTTTCCCTTGGCGCACCCTGCCTGTTATACCTGCCGTGTTACGGGAATGACCTGTAAGTCGTCTACTTGAGAAACCGGAGTTTTATATTGAGCCGGTGCCGAAAGGCTGATAGCATGAATTTATCAGCCCGTCTCACAATCCTTTTTAAAAGACGCTCTGTATGAGTTGTCGCAAATAACATACAATGGCTTTAATGCATTCCACCATGGTTCCTTTGGGAACCCCGGCCGCGAGTTTCCAGATTCCTGGAGTGGACTCGAAAACATATTCTCTTGAAAGTTTTGCGGGCAAGAATGTCCTGGTGATTATTTTTATGTGCAACCATTGCCCTTATGTCAAAGCGGTGTTGCAGCGGTTGATTGATTTGCAGACAGAGACAGGGCATCAAGGGGTTCAGTTGGTTGGCATCAATTCCAATGATGCGGAACGCTACCCCGATGATTCTATGGAAAACATGCAGGAAATCGCAAAAGAAAAGGGCTTTAATTTCCCCTATTTGTTCGATGCTTCTCAGGAAACGGCCAGAGCTTATGATGCTGTATGCACGCCGGATATTTATGTTTATGGCTCGGAACGGAAACTTTTGTACCGAGGTAGAATCGATGACAACTGGGAGCATGAAGAAAAAGTGACCCAGCGAAACTTAAAAGAGGCTCTGGATTGTATTGTTGCCGGAAAAGAAGTTCCGTCCGAACAGATCCCCTCTATAGGTTGTTCCATAAAATGGAAGGAAAACTAAGGTAAAACGATGCAAACAATTAAAAAGTGGTTGTTCATTCTGGTGGCAGTTGTTTTTATCGGCTCGCTATTCGCCGATAAAATCCTTTCCTTCTATATAGATTGGCTGTGGTTTGAAAGTCATGGTTTCACCTCCGTATTGTGGACGGTGTTGGGGTCGCAGGTCGGGTTTGGATTATTGACCGGTGTTTTGTTTTTCCTGCTGACCTTCGGGTTTTTAAGTCATGTGTACAGAAAAACTTCTCATCTGCCTATTCTCTTGTCGGATCAGGTTCGTCAGGAAGTGCCGGTGCTGAACATCATGGCGGGCAATTTAAAACTTCTGCTTCTGGTGGCGCCTCTAATTTTGTCGGTTATGACCGGATTGGTGATGGCTCAGCAATGGGAAACCCTGTTGCAATACTTAAACGCTTCCCCGTATGGGGAGGTTGATCCCATTTATGGTAAAGACATTTCCTTTTACTTTTTTACTCTGCCTCTGTGGTTACTGGTGAAGTCTTTATTGTGGGAAACGATGATTGTGCTTTCTCTCGGTGTGGGGCTGATCTATTTTTTCAAGCGTTTTATTTATGTTGGGCCGACCGGGGTAGTTCTTCTTCCTGATGCACGGCGCACCCTCTCGGGACTTGCGGGCTTGTTCTTTCTTTTGTTTGCCAGCGAGTTTTATCTCCAGCGTTATGAGTTGCTGACTCAGGGGGGTAGTTTGATTGCCGGGATCGGGTTCTCCGATGATAACGGAAAAATTCCTGTGCTTTACATATTGATTGCCACTTCTATGGTGGCTGCGCTGTTTTCATTTATGGGGATTGTCCGGCCCGGTATGAAAAAGGTCGTGCTTTCGGGTGTGGGGTTGGCACTGGTATTTTTTATTGCTAATTTGTATCCGAAAATTTTACAGAAATTTGTGGTGGTTCCCAATGAGTTGGTCAAGGAAGCTCCTTATATCGAACACACCATTGCTGGCGCGTTGAGGGCATATGGGTTGAGCCAGACCGAGACGCATGAACTTTCAGGTTCTGCGTCTTTGACAGCCGAAATCGTCCGGGAAAATGCCACCACCATAGAGAATATTCGGCTTTGGGATCCGGAACCACTTCTCGATACTCTGGGGCAGATTCAGGAGATCAGGACTTATTACCAGTTCCAGTCTGTGGACAACGACCGCTACCGCATTAACGGAGATTACCGCCAGACCTTGTTGTCACCACGGGAACTGCTTTCATCCAACTTGCCCAACCGCACATGGATTAACGAGCACCTGACTTTCACGCATGGTTACGGAGTTGCACTGAGTCCTGTTAACCAGGTTACTCCAGAAGGGTTGCCGGTATTGCTCATTAAAGATATTCCTCCTCAATCCAATATCGACTTGGTGGTGACCCGGCCCGAAATTTATTTTGGTGAGTTGGCTAATGATCATGTTTTTGTCAACACCGGAACCAAGGAGTTTGATTATCCGGAGGGTGAGAAAAATGTATACAAAAACTATGAAGGCAAAGGCGGTTTTAAGGTAGGGTCTTTTTTCCGCAAACTCGTTCTGGCGGCCCGGTTCAAAGCCCTCAAAATAATTTTTTCTGAAGATATCAACGCTGAAAGCCGGGTTTTGATGTATCGGAATATCACCGACCGGGTGCAGAAAATAGCACCGTTTTTAAGATTGGACAATGATCCTTATATGGTTATATCAGAAGGCCGCCTGATTTGGCTTTATGATGCCTATACGGTGAGCGACCATTTTCCTTATTCCCCCAAAATCCCCCGATTCGGAAATTATGTGCGCAACTCTGTAAAAATTTCCATCGATGCCTACGATGGTTCGATGAGTTTTTATATTGCCGATGAGTCCGACCCGGTCATTCGAACGTATCGAAATATTTTTCCTGCCCTGTTTAAAGACCTGAGTCAGATGCCGGAAGATTTGCGCAGCCATATTCGCTATCCTTCTGACCTGTTTATGATTCAGACCCATATTTTTGCCACTTATCATATGAAGCGTCCGCAGGTTTTTTATAACAAGGAAGACCAATGGGAGATCCCTGAAATTGATGGGGTTATCATGAAGCCGTATTACACGATCATGAAATTGCCCGGAAAGGATCGCGAGGAATACATTCTCATGCTTCCGTATACACCGAGAGGGAAGAGCAATCTATCGGCCTGGATGGTAGCGCGAAGTGACGGGGAGCAGTATGGCAAGCTGGATGTGTATACTTTTCCCAAGCAGAAGCTGGTGTTTGGTCCCAGCCAGATGGTGGCCCGGATCAATCAGGATGCTGAGATTTCCCGGCAGATTTCATTGTGGGATCAACGAGGGTCAAGCGTTATACAAGGAACCCTTCTGGTTATTCCCATTGAAGAGTCGTTGATTTATGTGCGGCCTTTATACCTGAAAGCCGATGCCGGAAAAATTCCCGAACTCAAGCGCGTCATCGTTGGTTATGAAGACAATATTGCCATGGAACGCACTTTGGATGAAGCGTTGGAGAAATTGTTCACCGGCTTTGCCCGTAAACCTCGCCAAGACATGGGGCAGTCGGTGGCCGAAGTCGAATCTTCTTCTCCGTCGAAATCTGTCAAAGGTCAGAAACTGGTTTTGAGCAAGAGCGACTATGACAATATCCGCAATACTTACCGTCGTATTCTGGCCTCGCAGGCAAAACTGGACCAGTCGTTGTCGCAATATCGCAAAGAACTTGAGGGGTTTGGAGAACTTCTAGAGGATACTCAGGTGTCGCCACATGTTAAAGCCACTCCGTCTCCTTAAGCCTTGCTGACTTTACTGGGAGTTTTCGCTGGAAAATAAACCCAACTGACTGGTGGCTAACTTTTTGTCGATGATCGGGACGGGATAATTGCCATCGAAACATGCGGAACAGAATTTTTTCTTGCCATTTTCCAGTACCGCCATCATTTTTTCCAGACTGAGGTAGGCCAGAGAATCCGCAGCCAGGTACTGGCGCGTTTCTTCCAGATTGTGCTTATGGGCGATCAACTCTTCTTTGGTGGGTGTGTCGATGCCGTAAAAACAGGAGTGCAGAATAGGTGGTGCTGAAATACGAAGGTGGACTTCCCTGGCTCCTGCATCCCGAAGCATTTTCACGATCTTACGGCTGGTGGTGCCACGGACTATGGAGTCGTCGATGATCGCAATGCGCTTACCAGCGATTATTGTTTTTACCGGGTTGAGTTTCAGCTTCACGCCAAAATGGCGGATCTGCGATTGTGGTTCAATGAAAGTCCTGCCAACATAATGGTTTCGAATGAGACCCATTTCAAAGGGCAGTCCGCTTTCTTCAGCGAAACCCATTGCCGACACGACCCCCGAGTCGGGCACAGGCACAACGATATCGACATCAGCCGGACTTTCCTGAGCCATGGCCCGGCCCATGTTCTTGCGAACACTGTACACATGCTCCCCAAATATATAGCTGTCGGGTCGCGCGAAATAAATATGTTCAAACACGCAATATTTGGGGTCAACTTCCTTAAACGGGAAAAATGACTGCATCCCTTGATCGTTGATCAGGATGACTTCGCCCGGCTCAACCTCGCGGATGAATTCGGCTTCGATAAGATCCATCACACAGGTTTCCGAGGCTACGATATAGGCACCATCGAGTTTCCCCAGACAAAGAGGACGAAACCCGTGTGGGTCACGGGCGGCGACCAATTCAGTCTCTGTCATCAGCACCAGGGAATAGGCACCGCTGACCTGTCTCAAGGCATCTGCGGCCCGGTCTACGAAAGTTTCAGCTTTCGACTGGGCCATTAAATGCACGATGACTTCACTGTCGTTAGTGGACTGGAATATTGCTCCCTTTGCACCCAATTCTTCACGAATGGTCTGAGCGTTAACGAGGTTACCGTTGTGCGCCAAGGCTAAGGATCCGGCTGAATAATTGATCAGGCAGGGTTGGGCGTTAACCAGTTCGCTATTTCCTGCGGTGGAATAACGGTTATGACCGATGGCCAAAGGGCCCGGTAGTTTCAGGAGTCTGTCTGGATTAAAGATGTCTGCGACCAGCCCCATGCCTATCTCAATATGCATCTTGGAATGGTTGCTGGCGACAATGCCCGCGCTCTCCTGACCCCGGTGTTGCAGTGCGTAGAGCCCGAGGTAAACCAGGTTGGCGGCCTCGGGGTGACCATATACTCCTACTACCCCGCATTCCTCATGTAGTTTGTCCAGCATAGTTCCCCAGTGAAGTTTTCCAGATTTTTTTTAAGACTTCGATTTCCTGTTTGACAACTTCTTTTCCATTGACCGTTATCGTCAAATGAGAACCACCCACTTTACCGATCAGGGAAAAGTCGACGGGAAATGCCATGGCCAAATCTTCGATCTCGTTAATTCGTTCTTCGGGAAAAGAAACAACAATTCGCGACTGAGTTTCCCCGAACAACAACGTGTCGTTTCTTAATGTGGATTCCAGTGTGAGCGAGGCACCTAAAGTCTCGCATCCTGGCGAGAAACAAGATTCTGCTACCGCGACCGCCAGTCCTCCTTCAGAACAATCATGAGCCGAAGAAATGAGGCCTTTTTGAATCAGCTCCCGGCAAAAATCCTGAACCTGTTTCTCGTGTTTTCGATCCAGAACGGGAGGTTTCCCCTCACTGCGATCAAATATGACTTTAAGGTATTCGGTTCCTCCTAATTCTTCCATGGTAAAACCGATGAGAGCGATTTGATCCCCGGATTTTTTAAATCCTTGAGTCATGACCTTCTTCTGATCTTCGATCAGGCCGACCACGGCAACGGTGGGGGTTGGGTAAATAGCATCTCCTTTAGTTTCATTATAGAGGCTGACGTTACCACTGACCACCGGAATATCAAAAAACCTGCAGGCATCACCCATGCCTTCCACAGCCTGTTGAAACTGCCACATAATTTCAGGTTTTTCTGGATTGCCAAAATTCAGACAATTGGTCAGGCCTATGGGTTCGGCTCCGGAACACACGACATTGCGGCAGGCTTCGGCAACGGCAATGGCGGCACCTTCATAGGGGTCGAGATAGCAGTAGCGGCTGTTGCAATCCACCGAAATGGCCACTGCTTTATTAGTGTCCTTGATGCGCAGGACGGCCGCATCTGAGCCGGGCAAAACCAGCGTATTCAGGCGCACCATGTGGTCGTATTGCTCGTAAACCCATTCTTTACTGGCGATATTGGGACAAGCTAAAAGTTTTTTTAAGGCCGTGTCTCCGCGTGAAAAGTCGGGAAACTCGGTCAGGCTGATATGAACCACTTCATCGAGATATTCCGGACGCCTTGTGGGTCTTTTCAAATCCAGTGCCCCATCGACAACCGGGAAGATTGGCAGGTTCACCACTTCCTGTCCTTCAAATTGAATGCGGACGCTGGGTTCTTCGATCACTTCACCGATGATAGCGGCGTCCAGTCCCCATTTGTCGAGAATGGTCAGAGCTTCCTTTTCATGGCCGGGTTTGATCACGAACAACATGCGTTCCTGAGACTCGGAAAGCAAAATCTCGTAAGGGATCATGCCCTCCTCCCTCAAAGGAACTTTAGACAAATCCATAAACACCCCGGTTTCAGCCCGGTGTGCCATTTCAAATGAAGATGAAGTGAGCCCTGCGGCTCCCATATCTTGCACTCCCACCACCCAGTCGCACTCAAATAATTCCAGGCAGGCTTCGATCAACAGTTTTTCGGTGAAAGGGTCGCCGACTTGGACGGTAGGCCGCTTATCTTCCGTAGTGTCATCAAACTCGGAAGATGCCAGGAGGCTTGCTCCATGAATTCCATCGCGTCCGGTTTTGGAGCCGACGTAAAGAATCTGATTACCGACTCCTCCAGCTCCGGCCAGAAATATTCGATCTGTTTTAACCAGCCCGAGACAGAATGCGTTGACCAGAATATTGCCGTTGTAACAGGCATCAAAATAAATTTCCCCGCCGACAGTGGGAACGCCAGTGCAGTTGCCATAACTGGAGATGCCATCGACCACACCATTGAGCAGGAACCGGGTACGAGGTTCCTCCAGTTCGCCGAATCGCAATGAGTTCATCAAAGCAATTGGCCGTGCACCCATCGTGAAAACATCTCTCATTATTCCACCGACGCCAGTTGCTGCGCCTTGACGGGGTTCGATAAAAGAGGGGTGGTTGTGGCTTTCAATTTTGAATACGACAGCGAGGCCGTCGCCAATGTCTATGACGCCTGCGTTTTCCCCCGGACCCTGTAGAACTCGGGGGCCTTCGACCGGCAGTTTTCTCAAATAAGGCCGGGAACTTTTGTAACTGCAATGCTCGCTCCACATGACGGAAAAAATACCCAGCTCCGTCATGTTCGGGGTGCGGCCTATCAGGTCGAGGATGCGCCGGAATTCGTCCACGGTTAAACCGTGTTCCTTAACGATCTCTGGCGTGATCTCTGGGCCGGGTCGATTTTTTTTAGGTTTGTCCACAGTATCAGGAATTTGAAATAAGGGATTGAAAAATGATTTGACCATCCGTTCCCATTAACTTCGGGTCGGCACAACGTTCAGGGTGAGGCATCATTCCCATTACGTTTTTTTGCTCATTGCTCACCCCAGCCACGGAACCTACCGAACCGTTGGGGTTGGACTCTGCTGAAACTTTTCCCGTTGCATCGCAATACCGGAAAAGGATCTGCCCATTTTCTTCAAGTTGGTTCAAGGAAAAGGGGTCGATATAGTAACTCCCCTGATGGTGAGCAATAGGGATTTCCAGAACCTGGTTTTCCCTGCAATTCCGGGTGAAAGGGGTGTCGGTATTTTCAACACGGACGGAGACGTTTTTACAGATGAACTTCCTTGATTGGTTCTGGATCAACGTGCCAGGGAGCAGGCCCGACTCCAAAAGAACCTGGAACCCGTTACAGATACCAAATACCTTGCCTCCGGCTTTGGCAAAACGGACAATAGAATTCATAATAGGAGAAAAACTGGCAATGGCCCCAGCCCGCAGATAATCTCCATAAGAGAAGCCGCCAGGCAGAACCACTAAATCGAAAGATTCCAGATTGGCTTCCTCTTTATGCCACAGCCAATGGGTTTCCTGACTCAGGACATGTTTAAGGATATGAAAACAATCGTGGTCACAATTGGATCCGGGGAATACGACAATGCCACACTTCATTTTATGCCGGTTCGATTCGTTTTGGAGTGTTATTCAGTGGGAACAAGGCTGAAACGGAAGGATTCAATCACCGTATTGGCCAGGAGTCGTTCGCACATTTCCCGGACCCGTATCTCGGCTTCCTCCTCCGACGCAGAATCAAGTTTGATTTCCAGATATTTACCAATATTGACATCCAGCACTTCATCATACCCCAAATCGTTCAGAGCATGGTGGACGGTCTTCCCCTGTGGATCGAGAACACCTTCCTTGAATGTCACGTGTATTTGAGCGAGCATTTCTTAGACCTTAGCACAAAAATTTATTCAATTCAGAAGGCTTTGTAACAGGAAAACGCCGAAAGCCAAAGACCAATTTTTGACCGACCCAAAATATTATGATAAACAATGAGTTAGAAGCTTCGCCAAATGTGTTTTCTTGCCAGGATTTCTATCCCGTTTGTGTCGGAAAACCGGCAACACTTAATGTTAAATAATTTATTGGAAGAGATATGGAAAATAAATGGAACGATTCAGATGCCCAAGCGGCTATTGAAAAATACAAGGATGTCTCAGAAGACATTGCACTTCGGGTTTACACTTCGCGATTGATAGGTGCGGATCCAGCGCTGGTTCTCCATGGTGGAGGCAATACCTCGGTCAAGTCGCGCACCCACAACAAGGTGAACGAAGAGGTGGATGTGCTTTATGTGAAGGGCAGTGGTTGGGATCTGGATACGTTGGAGCCTCCGGGCCTTCCCGGGGTTCTGCTCGACCATCTGCAGAAACTGAGAACCCTTGACCGGTTGAGTGATGAGGACATGGTCAATGAGCAGAGAACGCATCTGTTGGACGCGTCCTCCCCCAACCCATCGGTGGAAACGCTTCTGCATGCGTTCCTTCCGCATAAGTTTATTGATCATTCGCATGCGGATGCCAGTTTGATCATCGCCAATCAGCCGGACGCGGAGAAAATCTGCAAAGAGATTTATGGGGACAGAATCGCAATTGTTTCATACATCATGCCCGGTTTTGCGCTGGCTAAAGCTTCTGCCGAAGTTTATGAAAAAAATCCGCATGTAGAAGGGCTTCTACTGGTCAATCACGGGCTGTTTACCTTTGGCAATAGCGCGAAAGAAAGTTACGACCGGCATATTCATGCGGTGACTCTTCTGGAAGAATATATCGGAAAGAAAATGGTGAAATCCCTCACTCCCCTTGCAGGCCCTGCCCTGAAAGCCGGGGAGGAAACCTTAATGAATGCGTTGGCTCCCGTGCTGCGCGGACTTTACAAAGAACAATCCGGTAAGGATTGGGTTCTGCATCACCGCGCTGATGCTCAGGCAAAAGCGTTTGCTTCCAGCAAAGAGTGTGAGACCTGGTCCCAGGTCGGAACCGCTACCCCGGATCATGTGATCCGCACCAAACAAAAACCCCTGCTCCTGAACCTCAAACAATGGCAGGACCCGGACAGGCTGAGGGAGGAAGTCCTTCAGGCTTTGAACATTTATTGCGAAAGCTATCATCAGTATTTTGAGGCCAACAAGTCTGCCAAAGGGGTGGATAAAACCGAATTGGATCGATTGCCCCGGGTGCTTCTGGTCGCTGGATTAGGATTGGTGACGATAGGTAAAACGGTTAAAGAGACCGGGATCGCCGCAGATATTTATCAGCACACGATTGATATCGTGCATAAATCTTTTTCAGTGGGAACGTATGAACCCCTCGACTCCAGTGACTTGTTTGATATGGAATACTGGTCTTTGGAGCAGGCCAAGCTGGGTAAAAGCAAAGCCCCGGCCCTGCAAGGCAAGGTGGCTTATATAACGGGTGCTGCCTCTGGAATCGGCTTGGCTACCGCCATGCTGTTTGCTGAACAGGGGGCCAATCTTTTTCTTGCCGATGTAACAAAAGATAAATTGAACGAGGCTGCTGAGGCAATACGCAAAAAATCCAAGGTCGGTGTTGTTGCTCAGGTTTTGGATGTGACGGATGAGTCTGCCGTGCGCCAATCATTTGAGCAAATGGTGCAGATGTTTGGCGGCATTGATATTTTGATCTCTAATGCCGGTAACGCCGTGCAGGGTGCGATTGGGGAGATGGACATGAAAACATTGCGTGCCAGTTTCGAGTTGAACTTTTTTGCCCATCAGGCACTGGCTTCCGAAGCTTTGAAATTATTTCTGAGACAAAAGACCGGCGGTGTTTTGTTGTTCAATGCCTCCAAGGCGGCGTTCAATCCGGGGAAAAATTTTGGTCCTTATGCGCTCCCCAAGGCGGCGGTAGTGGCACTCACCAAACAGTATGCGCTGGACTACGGATCGCATGGTGTTCGCTCCAACGCCATCAATGCAGACCGAATTCGCACGGCCTTGTTCTCTGAGGAAGTGCTGAAAGAAAGAGCCGAAGCGCGTGGACTTTCTGCTGATGACTATTTCAAAAATAATCTTCTGCAACAGGAAGTCTATGGCATCGATGTGGCGCAGGGCTTTCTCAACCTCGCTCTGGCAGAAAAAACTACGGGAAGCATCATTACCATAGACGGTGGAAACATCGCCGCCAGCCCCCGATAGTCGACCACTCGGCGTGGGGCCAGCTAGCAGTAGCTTTTGTTGAAGAGAAAAGATTTTTCTCGGCTTGGTAGGTAATGCAGTTCTGACTCTTCGCCTAGTAGGGAATTTCCCCACCTGATATTCTTCGGGCCTGTTTATCATATTCGAGAGGGTGATCCCAGCCAGGCAGGATAGTTCCGTCTGGTGAGTAAGGGCCAATCTTGCTCCAGGTTCCCGCTTGCTGTTCAGCAACATATTCCATTTCCAGGATCGCTTTGGGGTTTTTGTAACCGTATTTGGAGGGAGCGATCAGCCGCAGAGGAAAACCGTGAGCGTCAGAAAGGGGTTGGCCGTTCATGCTATGGACCAGTAGAACCCGGTCTTTATTTAATGCCTCGCGTGACAAGTATTCCTTATACTCATCACCGCAATGAAACACCACACCCTGAGCGGAAGCATGGGGGCGAACCACCTGTTCGAGTTCTTTTATTGAGAATCCGCGCCATTCGGCACGGGCTGACCAGCACTCCACACATTTGAGTCTGGAAGATTGCGACTGAGTTGGAAGGTTCTTCAGCTCAGTCAGTGTGAATGTTGTTGGAGATTCGCACAAACCACTTATTTTCAACGCCCAGGTTTCGGCGTTGATGCGCCGCATTGGTTTCCAGTAGTTAATGTAGAAGGAGCGGTGTTTTCCTTCTCGGGTTTTACCAACAAAATCGGTTCCTGAAAACGAGTCTATTTCCTGGGCCCAGGCTTTTGTGGTGCCGCGAAACAGGTTCCAGAGAAATAGAGTCGCTGTCCAAAGCCCTCCTTTTATAAAAAGACGACGTGTTAACTTACCTATTTGACGCATCGAAATCCCAGAAAAATGAATCGCTCTGAAGGAACGATCAGGTTGCGGTCAAAAGTTTTACCGTATTCGTAATCCAGGTGATGGTTCCACAGTCCACCTCGGGTGACCCTTTTCCCATTTTCAGAACTCGCAGTCCATTCCCAGACCGAGCCTGACATGTCGCGGACTCCATACGGTGAGGTGTCTTTTTTGTTGAGTCCGACCCGGCGTTTGATGATCCCTGAATAAAACGGATGTGGTTTTTTGCGTAGCGGTTTATTTCCCCAGGGATAGAGCCGGGCATCGGTGCCTCTGGCAGACTTTTCCCATTCTTCCTCCGTGGGCAGGCGTTTGCCAGCTTGCTCGCAATAAGTTTTAGCCTGATACCAGGTTATGTTGGTGACAGGATGAGGCTCGAAACCTTTCCAGAAAGTATGGTCTGAAAACTGTTGCCGGAATTCCTCGTTGGTCACTTCAAACCGGTCGATGGAGAACGTTCTAAGTTGTGCAGTCCTTTTTGGAGAGGCATGTTCATCGATATTGTCACCCATGATAAATTCACCTGCTGGTATTTCCACCATTTCAGATGAGTTCGCACTGTTAAATCCTGATACTAGTATTAAGGAGGTAAAAAGGGCGAGCATTCTCATAAACTCATTATAAATCGGAGAAAGAAAAGCGGGGAAGAAAAACTATGAGGAGAACTGGTTAAGTCTATATGACTTATGATGTTGCCCTGTTATTCCCACTCGATGGTGCCGGGGGGTTTGGAACTGATGTCATAGACCACTCGGTTGACCCCGTGCACCTCATTGATGATACGGTTGGAAAGTTTCCCCAGGAGTTCATAGGGCAGATGGGCCCAGTCGGCGGTCATGCCGTCGGTGCTGGTTACGGCGCGGATAGCTATTACGCTTTCGTAGGTGCGGGCATCGCCCATGACTCCCACGGTTTTTACCGGAAGCAGGACCGCGAACGATTGCCACAAATCGTTGTACAATCCGGCAGCCTTCACTTCTTCCAAGATGATTTTGTCAGCAGCGCAAAGAATCTTAAGGCGCTCGTGGCTCACATCTCCCAGAATGCGGATGGCCAGACCCGGACCTGGGAATGGTTGTCGATTTATGATTTCATCCGGCATGCCCATCTCGCGTCCCAGCACACGAACTTCGTCCTTGAATAACTCACGAAAAGGTTCGAGAAGTTTTAAATTCATTTTATCCGGCAGGCCGCCAACATTGTGGTGCGATTTGATCACCGCTGAAGGGCCACCCTTGAAGGAGACCGACTCGATGACGTCGGGATACAATGTGCCCTGGGCGAGGAAGGTGAAGTCTCCCCGCTTTTTGGCTTCTTCTTCGAAAACCTCGATGAAGGTGTTGCCGATGGATTTCCTTTTTTGTTCAGGGTCGGTGATGCCTTTAAGTTTGTCGAGAAACTTGTCGGCGGCATCGATGACATCGAGATTGATGTTGAAGTTGTCGCGAAACGTGCTTTCTACTTTTTCTTTTTCGCCGGATCGTAAAAGTCCGTTGTCGATGAATAGACAGTGCAGATTATTGCCGATGGCTTTATGAATCAGCACCGCTGCGACCGAAGAATCAACTCCTCCGCTCAATCCGCAAACCACCTTCGAGTTCCCCACTTTGTCCTGGATATCTTTGATCATGTAATCAAGCAGAGATTCCATTTTCCAGTTCCTGTCGCACTGGCAGATTTTAAACAGGAAGTTGTTGAGAATCTTCGCACCCTCCATCGTGTGGACCACTTCCGGGTGGAATTGCAGGCCATAAATTCGGGCTACCGGGTTTTCAATGGCCGCCATGGGCGAGTTGTTTGTGAAGGCAATGCCTTTGAATCCGTTTGGTAGTTTCGAGATGCGGTCGCCATGGCTCATCCAGACGATGGAATTATTTTTAACCTCTTCGAACAGGTGGGAAAATTCTTTCAGCATCAACTCGGCTCGACCGAATTCGCGATGCGGGGAAGGGGCCACCTTGCCGCCCAGTATATGGGTGATGAGTTGCATGCCATAACAAATGCCAAGAATGGGGATTCCCAATTCAAACAACCCTCGATCGCAAAACGGTGAGTCTGTCTCCTGGACGCTTGCAGGCCCGCCAGAGAGAATAATGCCTTTTGCATTAAAAGCTTTGATTTCATCGAAGGGCAGGGTGCAGGGGTGGATCTCGCAATAGACCTGGCATTCCCGTACTTTACGGGCGATGTTCTGAGTGTATTGCGACCCGAAATCAAGAATAAGAATTTTCTGTTCGTGCAGGATGTCAGTGGTCATGGCAATGGGGGAATCTGTTTGGCTTATCCGGAGAAATTCCGGTGGTTCAGTCGATATTATAATTCGGAGCTTCTTTGGTCACGATCACATCGTGAACATGGCTTTCGCGAAGCCCGGCCGGAGTGATCTTGATAAATGAAGCATTCTTTCTCAGTTCGTCAATGCTAGTGGCTCCGCAATATCCCATCCCTGCGCGCAGTCCTCCTAACAGTTGGTGGACGGTGAATGACAAAGTGCCACGGAAGGGAATGCGTGCTTCCACTCCTTCTGGAACCAATTTGCTTTCAGAGAGTTCCCATTCCTGGAAGTACCGGTCGCTCGAACCCTGAGACATGGCGCCGATGGAACCCATACCCCGGTACTCCTTGTAGCTTCTGCCCTGATAAAGGATCTTTTCTCCCGGGCTCTCTTCTGTTCCGGCAAACAGGGAGCCGATCATCACTGTGCTGGCCCCGGCTGCGATGGCTTTGGTGATGTCACCGGAAAGCTTGATGCCACCATCAGAGATAACGGGGATATTTTTTTTCTCTGCGACTTTAACGCATTCCGCGATGGCGGAGATCTGCGGCACGCCAACTCCAGACACCACACGGGTGGTGCAGATGGAACCGGGGCCAATGCCAACTTTGACCGCATCGACTCCGGCTTTGATCAAAGCGGCGGTGCCTTCTGCGGTTGCTACATTGCCGCCAATTAATTCAAGTTTAGGAAAAGTCTTTTTTATTTCCCGGATGGTTGCCAGAACTTTCTCTGAATGACCGTGGGCACTGTCTATCACCAGAACGTCAAGCCCGACGCGGATTAAATCTTCAATATGTTCTACAGGGTTCTGGGCAACCCCCAGAGCGGCTCCGACCAGAAGCCGGCCCTTGGAATCCTTGGCGGCGTTGGGAAATTTTCCGGCTTTTTCAATATCTTTGATGGTGATCAGTCCCTTGAGATGACCTTGTTTGTTGACCACCAGTAGTTTTTCTATGCGGTTGTCGTGCAGGAGCTGTTTGGATTTTTCCAGTGGTGTACCTTCCGGGATGGTTACCAGATTGTCTTTGGTCATCAGGGAACTGATTTTTTTGTTGAGATTTTTCTCAAACCTGAGATCGCGGTTGGTAAGAATGCCCACCAGTTTTTTGTTTTGTGTGATGGGGATGCCCTTGATGTTGTATTTCCGCATGACTTCCAGGGCTTCGCTGATTTTCTGGTCCGGATCCATGGTGATCGGGTCGGGGATCATGGCACTCACCGAGCGTTTGACCTTGTCGACCATCTTGCGTTGCTTTTCCGGTGTGAGATTGCGGTGGATGATGCCGATTCCGCCCTCCTGAGCCAAGGCAATAGCCAAACTGGATTCCGTCACGGTGTCCATGGGGGCACTGATCAATGGACTGTTCAATTTGATCTTGCGAGTTAAACGGGTCGAGAGTTTTACGTTTACAGGTAAAACTTTTGAATGGGCAGGCAGGAGCAATACATCATCGAAAGTGAGATAGGTTGGGACATTTTTAGGGTCAATCATGGGACATTATAACAGAAATTTAGTTAGAAATTGAAAGTTGCAATACTAGCATGACTGCCTGACAGGTGGGAGGAAAAATTTCCACTGGGCGTGGGGCCAGCGTGCCATAGCCCATAAAGCCGAGAGCGCGATTGCTGGCATAAGGGGCTATTGCAATTTGCCAGCGGTGGCTTACACCGCCCACTCGGCGTGGGGCCAGTGTGCCATAGCCCATAAAGCCGAGAGCGCGATTGCTGGCATAAGGGGCTATTGCAATTTGCCAGCGGTGGCTACACCGCCCACTAGGCGTACCCCTTGTATGTTTGCAAGGAGGTAATATTGTAGTAATAGTTGTTCCTGTGAG
>JACKQG010003318.1_pt1 | contig 19893 bp, 15 predicted proteins | sample 8237621 | NCBI WGS metagenome assembly JACKQG01 (sample SAMN15677084, study PRJNA649215) | marine metagenome | biome: marine; feature: Black Sea; material: saline water; isolation source: suspended particulate matter (SPM) from the Black Sea western gyre | collected 2013-06-09/2013-06-10 | depth... | reverse complement strand
GTTACCCAGCAGAAGAATTTATAAAAGATAAGAAAAAATTAACAAGCTTGATGCACAAAGATGATCGTGAAATTATAAGACAGAAAATTCATGCCTGGAGAGCAAGTGGCGCTACCGAGATGCTTACTCTCTGGTATAGAATAAAAAATACTTCAGGCACAACTATCTGGATCGAAGATCGGATGGTTGCCATCACTCCTGCAAGTGGTAAGAAATACGTTACGGGAGTATTGATAGACAATTCCGACCTGAAAAAAGCTGACGAAGAACTGAAGATCAGCCAATCAAGATACAAAGCAGTTGTGGAAGATCAAACAGAGTATATCAATCGATTTCTTAAGGATTCAACCCTTACTTTTGTTAATGATGCATATTGTCGTTTTGCTGGTAAAAGCAATGAAGAATTGATAGGAACAAAATGGCTGAACGAAATTCCTACCGAAGAGAAAGAGGAGTTTCAAAAAATATTTAATTCGCTTACCATTAAAGATCCCGTTGCCACAAGAGAATTTCAAACAGAACTTGATGATGGAATTGCGATATGGACGGAGTGGACATTTCGTGCCCTGTTCGATGAGAATGGAAATTTCATTGAATTTCAATCTGTGGGTAAAGATATCACAGATAGGAAATATGCGGAAGTTGAAAAACAAAAAATCCAAGACCAGCTTTACCAGTCACAGAAAATGGAAGTAGTTGGACGTTTAGCCGGTGGAATCGCACACGATTTCAATAATCTTCTCACAGCCATCAACGGTTATGCCGACCTGGCAAAAACTAAATTAGATAGTAATGATCCGGCTGCTGATGATATCACTGTTATTAAAGAATGTGGAGAGAAAGCAGCAAAACTGACTCAACAGCTTCTTGGTTTCTCACGCAGACAGATCACTGATAAGAAGATAATCGATTTGAATGTGGTGATACACGATCTGAATAAAATGCTTACCCGCCTTATCGGTGGAGAAATAGAATTGAAAACCTGCACATCCGAAGAACAATGCATCGTTAATGCAGATTCAGGGCAAATAGAGCAGGTTCTTGTAAACCTGGTTGTAAATGCCCGGGATGCGATACCCAAAGACGGAATAATTACGATAAGTACAATTAACGAGACGATCACTGCAGGGAAAGCAAAGAAACTTGGTTTTGAGCAAAGTGGTAAATACACTTTAACCTCTGTGCAAGATACAGGAACTGGAATCACGGAAGATATAAAAGAGAAGATATTCGAACCCTTTTTTACAACAAAAGAACTGGGTAAAGGCACAGGACTTGGCCTGGCAACGGTTTATGGAATAATAAAACAGAATGATGGGCACATTATTGTAGAATCTGAAGTTGGTAAAGGCACCTGTGTTAAATTCTATCTGCCTTATGTAGAAGCAGATATTTCCAAATCAGAAACTAAAGTTATCGAGGAAAAGGAACTTCCCAGAGGAAATGAGACAATTCTCCTGGTTGAAGATGAAGAAAGCATCAGAGAGTTTGTTGCTTCAATTCTTGAAGAATATGGTTATAATATTCTGGAAGCGATAAACGGAGTAGAAGGATTGCAACTGGCAAAAGAATATAAAGAACCGATCGATTTACTTCTTTCCGACATTAGAATGCCAAAAATCACTGGCACGGAACTTTCAGAATTGCTTAAAAACGATCATCCAGAGACAAGAGCTCTCTTTATCTCGGGACATACCGAAGATGATGTCCTTCGGAAAATTTCCGAATCAGGCGCAAGTTTGTTAAACAAACCTTTTTCCTTTACAGCACTTGTAAATAAAGTACGTGAGGTACTCGATAAAAAAAGGAATCTAAATGAAAAAAAGTAAAGCTGAACTTGAGAAGCGGATATTTATCCTCTTTTTCATTATCACTTTCCTTCTCGTATTAACCATTATATTCATCGAATGGCAATTGGTGAAATTTGGCATAACGCAATATGAAGATGTAAATCTGAATTTGACTTTTTCAGATTTCAAAATAGTCCAGAATGAAAAACAGGCAATTTCACAAAATAAACTCATAAAATTTACTTCCGACATCAAACTTGAAGATGTTATTATAATTAAGGATACTAAGCAAATATCAAATCGCTTACATTCACATTACGACCAGGCAGATGTAAATAACCTCACGATTTATAGCAGGGAGAGGATGGTTCTTTTTGGAACAAAATGGGATCTTATAGACAAATATCTTGCTCAGATTTATCAGAATGCCTCTCAAGAAGAATCAGGATCTTTTATAGCGAATTTTGGAAATAAACTCTTTCAAATTGATTATTATCCCCTCATATCCAGCAAAGAGATCATTGAACTATTGGCAGTATTCATCATTGTGGAAAAAATCGAGATCAACACATTCCATTTTAATTCAGAATATAATCTTAAGCTTGTGCCTTTTGATGGTAAATTGAACGAAGTACAGATACCACTTGCCTTAAAAAATCATATAGCTGATCTAAACTTAATTGTTCAAAATATGTCTCAAAACCAGGAAATTGAATCGATTCACAGGTTAAATGTAGAACACGCAGTTGGAATACATGTTTTGTATGACTTACATAACCAGCCAGGTGGCATCCTTCTTATTTCCTATTTCAGAGATACAAATAGATTTGCTAATCAGAGCCTGCTTCTTTTTGTTCTTATTTTACTGGCTACCACACTTATCATGATCGTCCTGCTTGGGAACTGGTTCAGCAAAACCATCCTGATACCTGTCAACAGCATCAGTGAAAGAATGCGAGAGATATCGGCTAATCCATCCACCATTAAACCAATTGAACAAAAATATACAGGTGTTCTGGGTGACATGGTAGCTTCTTTCAACACGATGAATATTGCTCTTTCCAATCATCGCAAAAACATGCAGGAATACAAGCTCATCACAGACAATATCGATTCAGGTATTTTCTGGCTTGATAACGATTTTACTATTATACTGTTCAATCCCAGTTTTATGAAGATCACCGGCTTGAAAAAGGAAGAGGAAATTATTGGTAAGAATCTTTCGCGGCTTTTGGGAACCAAAGAAAACATTCTGAACATATTGGAAGGTTATAGTATTACACTACCCCAACTCGAGATTTATCCAAATAATAGATTGAAGTATGTTACATTAAATCTTCGTCGGACCAAATATGACGAGGGTTATCGCTTTTTTGGAAGTATTACAGATATTTCTAATGAGATGAAGCAGACAAAAGCCAGAGAAGCACTGGAACTGGAGCTTATCAAGAGCAACAAAGCCGCTGAGCTCGGCAGGAAAGTGGAAGGTATTGTTCATAATATCAATTCCCCCCTCAATTCGATTCTGGGATATGCCCAATTACTCAAAAAAGAATACAAAGACAACGAGGATATAACTAAAATTATCGATGCCGGGAAAACGATCGCAAACAATGTAAAAGGATTGCTTACCAAAGTAAAACAAAGCAATATTTCAAGTGTACGGCCTATCAAGATCAATGAACTTATAGATCGGGAGTTGGATTTCTGTGAACATAACCTTTTCTTTAAACACTACGTAACCCTGGAAAAGAAATTTCAGGAAGATCTTCCCAAACTTAATGCTATTTATAGTGATATAAGTTTATGCGTTGCCAATATCATCAATAATGCTATCGAGGCATTAAAAAACAGTGAAGATAAATTCCTGCGAGTTAGAACCTACTCACATAACAATATGATCGCTATAGAGATAGAAGATACAGGTGAAGGCATTAAAGAAAGAGATATTCCCAAGATATTTGAATCGTATTTTTCTACAAAAACAGGTAAAGATGGCACAGGTTTCGGACTGGGGCTGGCAATTACAAAAAGTGTGGTTGAAAAGTATAACGGTTACATTACAGTCGACTCTAAAGTTGGACTGGGCAGTAAGTTCACAATAAACCTGCCAATTAAGTAAAAGGAAGGATCTATGACAACTAACACACAAAACAATAATGAAAGTAAAAAGGCACGAATTCTTATTGTTGATGATGAACAGGATACACGAGACATCTTTAAGCGTCAGTTGGAAGAAGATTATTACATCGATACTGCAGAATCTGCATTTGTTGCAGTGGAAAAAATAAAGAATAATGATTATCACATTGCACTTACCGACCTTGTTATGCCCGGTGAAGATGGGCTGGAACTTCTAAAGACTATTAAGAAGAATTGGCCTCAAATTGCAGTGATGGTCATAAGCGGTAAAGCTTCCATCGAAATGGCTGTAGAAGCAATGAAGCTAGGCGCTGACGAATTCATAGAGAAACCTGTGGAAGACCTGGATCTACTTAAATTGATGATAGAAAAGATCCTCAAGATCAAATGGCAGACAGAAGAAATAAAACGTTTGCGTTCTATCCTGGATCATGAATTTGACAGAGCTCATATTGTAGGTAATAGTTTAGCTATCCAGCAACGTTTAGAAAAAATAAAACGTATCGCTCCGCTGGATACTACTATTCTTATCACTGGAGAAACTGGTGTTGGTAAAGAACTATTTGCCGAATTGATCTATAAGAACAGTAACCGGAAAAACAAGAAATTTGTTGCAGTGAATTGTGGTAGCCTTCCGGAAAATCTTTTAGAAAGCGCTCTTTTCGGGCATAAAAAAGGCTCGTTTACCAGCGCTATCCGCGATAAAATTGGTTATTTTCAGGAAGCAGATGGTGGTACACTTTTCCTGGATGAAATAACCGAAACCAGTCCTGAATTCCAGGTAAAATTGTTAAGAGCTTTGGAAAAGGGTGTTATCCGCCAAGTGGGGGGAGAAAACGATATTTCTGTAGATGTGAGAATAATTGCTTCAACAAACAAAGATTTAGAAGAAGAAATTATTAATGGGAAACTCCGTGATGACCTTTATTACAGGCTGAATGTAATAAACATTCACATTCCTCCTCTGAGGGAACGAATGGAAGATATTAAATTATTAACAAAAACGTTCGTAACCGAATTCTGCAAGAAATACAATAAACCAGACCTGAAAATATCCGATGCGGTTTTTTCTATTCTGAGCAGTAATGAATGGAAAGGTAACATAAGAGAATTAAGAAATGCCATTGAACATGCCGTAGCACTTGCAAATCATGATACGATCTTGTCTGAAGACCTGCCTTCCAGTATAAATATAACTCATAAACAAAATGACCGAGGATATACTAGGAATTATGATAATCTTCAATTCTCTACTGCAAAAGATATATTTGAAAAAACTTACATAGAAAGCCTGATGAACAAATGCCAGGGTGACGTTACAAAAGCATCCAAGATATCTGATATTAAAAGGCAGAATTTATACGAAAAATTTAAAAAATATGATCTCGATCCCAATAGTTTCAGAATAACTAAGTAATCTAATCAGCCTCTTTCTTAAAGAGATAAAACATCATGATAATGACATAGAGCAACATACAGAAATCTGCTAATAAAATGAATTTGAAAAATATCCGATAAAGTGAATTAAATAAAAACGCCGAGAACAGAAATATTAAACTAAAATTAAGCAACTTTTTCAAATCTTTTGGAATGATAATAACAAACGAAAGAAGTGGCAGCCAGATCACATTGTTATAAGAAAGCCGGGCTGCAGGAAGAAAGAACTCGCTTAGAAATACTAATGTTAAACCAATAAAAAAGATCATTTCTATTGAAACATCCTGTTTCCTTTTTCTAAAAAGAAAAATAGAAAATAATAGAATTACAATTATAAGCGATATCCACAAAATATTGGAATGTACTTGTACATTCAGATACCTTCTGAATAGTTCCTGGAAAGATGAATCTATCATGGGAAGATTACCGGAAATGACGGAATTTTTTACACCTTCGATCATATTGAAATTCGGATGTAATGATATTGATGATTGAATAATACCCAGATGGAATAATTCATGAATTTTCATTGCAGAAAAATAATTTTGCCATATACTGAAATCTGCAGTTATAAATGAGGAAGCAATTCCAATAATTATTCCGATGATCCCTCCGACTATTACTTTCCATTTCCGATAAATAAGAAAAGGAATACTCATTAATATTACAGGAGGTCTTAAACTCAATGTAAAACCAAGAATTATGCCAGCTATAAGTAAATTGTATTTAAAATCTTTTTTCGATATCCAATAGGCTAATACAATCAAAAATGCAAAAAGTATGTAAACTTGCCCCTTTTCAATATAGAGACGCCAGAAAAAACTTCCTGCAATAAGTAATAAACCGATTATCCATATTATCTTTGATCTTATATCCGAATCTGTTATTTTGGAAAAAATAACAATCATAAAAATTAACATCATCCATTGAAATATCGCCCAGAGGATCTGCTGAGTTTTGTAAGGGATCCCAGCAAAAGGAGCATGAAGTAATAAAAAAGTTGGTGGTACAGTAAGCCTGCTTACCGGAAGGTCCTTAAAAAAATCCCTGGCATCTACATAATATTCGGGTGTATCATTATTCCATTTAAAATAATATGGATCCTCTCCTTTTAATAAAAGTCGTGCTCCTACAACGCGATTCCTGAGATCGATAGCACCGTATTTTAATGTGTTCACAACATCAAAACTGATACAGATCGCAGCCATTATAATTGAATAACATAAAAGTACAGCAGCGAATATTTTAATATATTTATTTCTCTTCATTTTTTGTTAATAAAAGTTGAAAGAATAGATTCTGAATTAATAATTATTAAAGAAAGAGGTATAAGCCAGATAACATTATTATATGAAAACCTGGCAGCTGGAATGAAAAATTCCGAGATTAGGACCATCAGTGAACCATAAAAGAATAGAACTTCCATATTCGCTGATTTTATTTTTAATCTCAGTAATATAACAATAAAAACTATCAAACATATAATTAAACCAATTATAAGGGAATTTGAAGGTATTCTTATATTAAAAAAATTGTAAAACATTCCCTGAATAGATGAATCAGATATAGGCAATTGCGCTCCCATCCAAAGATCTCTTGTATCTTCAATATTTATATACGGATATCTTTCAGTACTCATTTTGAGAATACCCAAATGTACTTTCTCATGAATATCCATAGCAGTAAAATAACTTTTCCAAATTTTGAAATTAACGAAGATAAATGAAGTGAGTATACCAATAATAAAACCAATTATTTGCCCAACTATAAATCTCCATTTCTTATATATTAGAAATGGAACTCCAATAAAGCACATTGGCGGACGCAAAGCTGTTGTATAACCAATAATGATTCCACTTAAGATAGAACTAAATTTATTTTTATCTTGGTATATGTAATATGCAGTAGAAAATAAGAAAACAAATAAAATGTAAATCTGTCCTCTTTCAACATGTAATCTGAAAACATAACTTCCTGCCATAAAAAAAAGACTTGTTATCCAAATTAATTTAGTTTTTATGAGATTTTTTTCTGATTTAGTAAAAAAATAAATACTTAAAATTAATAATATCCACTGAATAAAGGTCCATGCATAACGTTGTATTTTGTAAGGTAAATCGGAAAAAAAAGAATGTAATTGCAAAACAGTAGGAGGAACAGTAACCCTGCTTACAGGAATATTCGGATGATCACGAGAATCTAGGAAAAAATCAGAAAAGCTGTCATTCCATTTAAAGAAATAAGGGTCATATCCAGCTTTTATTAATCTGCTTCCTACTACTCTGTTCCTCAAATCCATACCTCCGAATAGAGATGTATTTTCAATATCCTTTATAAATCCAACTACAGCAAAAAAAATGGACATTATTAATAAAAATGATAATAGTAGATTAATCTCATTTTTCTTCATGATAATCCTTCTCAGTATTTACTTCCCAGATATTATCTTTAGTTTTGATATTATTAACAATATTTTCCACGGCCATCATTGCGGTGAGCATCGAATGATCCTGATTGTTATAACGGTGCATTCCGTTCCTACCGATCAAAAACAGGTTCTCGAATTTATCGGTGAACTCCCGGATTTTATAAAACTTATCATAACTTCCAAAATAAGCCGGATAGGTTTTAGGCATCCTGATAACAACACTGTCCAGGACATCTTCTTTTTCTATCAGATCAATTTTACAGAACTCATCGATCGCAAATTCCGCCAAATCTTTATCTGCCATACTCCACAGTTCATCACCTTCATTGCAGAAATATTCCAGGCCTATCCAAACATTGCTATCATCTTTAACCATATACGGACTCCAGTTATTGAAGATCTGAAGTCTTCCCACTTTCACATCTCGTTCCTGGATGTATATCCAGTTATCAGGAACGATATTGTTCATTGTTTTGAGTTTCGTTTCATTCTTTATCTTCATTTTTTTCAGGAGAAGCCCCACAGTAACAAAGTCCCGATAGATCAGCCCTTCAGATATTTTTCTTACTTCTTTGGGAACATTTTTATCCATTTCTTCGATCAACTCTTTCACAGGCATGCATGAGAAAAAGTAGTCGCCTTTCATTTTGAATTCATTTCCGGTTTTTTCGTTGCGGATGGTAACGCCGGTTATTCTGTTCTCATCTATCTCGATACCGATGACTTTCTGATTCAGGTTTACTTCTCCCCCTTTTTCAGAAATTAATTCTGCAACTTTTTCCCAGAGCTGCCCTGGTCCATATTTGGGATAAAGGAATTGTTCTATCAAACTGGTTTGGGTTTTCTTTTGATCTAAAGACTCATCTTTTGAAAAGATATTCTTTAGTGCATGAATTATTGCTTTTGTAATGGAAAGACCTTTTATACGTTGAGCTCCCCACTCCGGTTTTATATTACTGCAGGGAACTCCCCACACTTTTTCTGTGTAATCTTTAAAGAAGGTAAGATAAAGCTCCTTTCCAAACCTGTTAGTAAAGAAATCTTCCAGGTTTTTTTCTTTTTTGATGGGAAAAAGACGGATAGTCAAGTAGCTCCACGCGATCCTGATGATCCTGAATATTCCTAAATTTTGAAGGGTCTTCAGGTTCAGGGAGATCGGATAATCAAAGAATCTCCTGAGGAAAAATATCCTGGAGAGTCTGCTTCGAACCAGCATAACTTCATCCTGCTTCTGCGGGTTGGGTGCATTCGTTTCTTTTGAAAGAGGAATATTCCTATCGAGCAATAAATCGTCTTTTGAAGGAGCTCCCTGAAGCGGAAGAATATTCTGCCACCATTTCATTACTCTTTCTGATTTAGAGAAAAACCTGTGCCCGCCAAGATCGATCCTGTTGCCTTTATAATTTATAGTTTTAGATATTCCGCCGATATCACCGGAAGCTTCAAATACAAAAGGAACAATATCGGTTTTCTGTAATAATTCATAGGCAGCAGTAAGGCCGGCAGGTCCTGCTCCGATGATTATTGCTGTTTTTGCTTTTTCATTCATAATTCTTCATTGTAGTCTCAAGGAATTCTGGGTGGATTATATTTTATATAGTATTCAGGTTTCTGATAATATTCCAATTGAGCGCTATGCCAGAAATCAATCATGTTCTCCAGTTCATTGGCTTTATCCAGATATACTGAAACGACATCGTTAATCTCTTCCGGATCATTTTCCAAATTAAACATTATCCTTTCATTAAGGGGATGATATGTTTTGACTAATTTCCAGGGCCATTCCACGATCCCGTCCTGCCATACAAAGATATTATTATGAACAAAAATATGACGTGGTTCAATATCGGAAAATACAGAAAATCCCTGAAAAGAATCGGGTATTTGTAATTTCATTAGATCGAGCAGTGTGGGAAACAGATCAATATGGCTGATCGGATTTTCTATAATTGAAGTGGCAATACCTTTTGGAGGTTTTATAAGGGTAAATGTTCGAATAATTTCATCGTACATTGTACCTGAATGATTAGCGAAACCATGTTCATAAAATGCTTCACCGCTATCCCCAATAATAACGAAATAGCAATTATCCCATATTCCTTCCTTTCTCAGGAAATCAACAAAATCATTAATCAATTTATCAAGGTTGAAGAAAGCGTTATAATATCGATTTCGCACATGAACTGCTTTATCTTCTGGCCAATCAGAGTAAACCATGGGAAAATCGATATCGCTGGGTTGGAATGGTTCTTCCCCACCTTCAGGGATCAAATAATTAAAATGGGTATTTTGCAGATTCATACCCAGAAAGAATGATTCGGAATCAGATAAATCTGCAATCCAATTTTTTGCAATTCTTAAAGTTTCAGAATCTTCGATTTTTCCTGCAGTTGCTATTTTTTCTTTTATTAATCTGCCCAATCCTCTTTTATCATCTTTATTATACCATGTTTTTTTATCGTAATTTTCGGAATGATAGAAATAATCGATGCCTTTATCTTCTAACCAATTGATCATATCTCCCCATTTCTCGTTTTGAGATGATATATATCCAGTTTTATAATTATTCATGTTAAAATATTCAAAAATTGAAATGCCGCGATAAGGAGAATGTTTTGAATACGGCTCGCGAAAATCTGCCCGCAGGGGATAACGAGAATACCAGATAGAAATATCTGAATAGTTTGAATGTGTGGATGTAGCATACGATTTATCAAAAAAGAAAGATTGAGAGATCAAGCTTTTCATAAATGGGATCGGGCTTGGGTCAACGTTTATCAGATCCATTCTCATAGATTCTATCATGATTACAATTACAGGCTCATTCGCTGATTTAGAAGAAATTGTTTCAGCATGTATTTGGTTGTTCAGCTTGGGGGTCATTAATGACAGTAATGCTGTTTCATCTATATTCTGAGACTGATTTACTGTATTCAGCGCACTTAAAAAAGGATGGAATTTTTCTTTTTCAATATTGAAGTTAATCAAAAGAATGCACAATAAGCCAATAATAATTATGCCAACCTGATAGAACTTTAGATCGAATTTCTTATATTTTTCCCTGAAATTCATGAGCACAAAATTTACCAGCAAACTTCCTGATAACATAATAAAGAATAACATAATTATCAAACCAAGGCTTGTTTGAAAGAAATGTAAAAATAGCAATCGGAAATTCGATAGAGCAAAAACAATTGAGTTATTTATAAGAAAAAAACTATTCCTGAAATAAAATTTCCAACTTGATATATCCAGTAAAATTAAAAACATAAAAGCTAATATTGGAATTATTGCCAGCAGGTAACAAAAAGCTTTTTTTAATTCCAATATCAAAATCCAGAACAAGCTGATAATGGCAAATATAATAAACCATATAATCGAAGAAATAGCGGAAAGTACAATTAAATGTCTGATCTCAAACAATGTCCTGGAAAGACGAAACACATTCGCCAGGGTATATACAATACCCGATTCCAGTATTCCAGCTATTATTGAAATGAATAATACTAAACAAAAATACTTGTAAACTTTCTTTAAAAATATCATCTTACCTCATCGTGAATGGAAAAGTAACTTTTTTCTGGCAAAGAAATTCCATAAATAAACCACAACCGTCGATACGATCTTGGAAACTAAATAATAAAAATGCAGGTATTCGGTACAACTCCATATTATCAGTTCATTCATCCCCAGTCCAACTATCCCGATAATTCCGAAAATAATAAATTCAAGATATCTATTGGAAACGTTCCTGGTATTAAATACCCAGGTAATACTCAAGATGTAATTCGTTGCTAATCCCAGTGAAAAAGAGATCGCTGCAGATACCAGGTAATGTATCCCGGCAAATTCGGTTAATAGAAATAGCAAACTAAAATCTACTCCGAAAGCAATTGTTCCTACAAAAGTATAACGGAAAAGCTGTATCAGAGTATTATCTGTTTTATCTTTAATAAACTTCTCTATCATATACGTCCCAATGACATCAACATAAGCTTTAAATCGTCTATGTTAATAATTTGTCAAGATTTCAATGGTTGGCATATATTTTTGACGCACAACCAGTTTATGTAATTCATTTATGACATTCGCTGAGATCACAAAATTAAATACAGGATTTAATAAAAATTTTTCTTGCCTACTTAAAACCTTTCTATTAAATAGGTTTCGATGAATTGCAGGCTTCCTGAATTTGCATAAATAAGATTGGCACACCGATTGCATAGGTGTTACCGTGAAGCATAGAAGTGGATTTTAAAAAAACAAAAGGGATTAAAAAAAACCCTAAATTAGGAGGAACAAATGGGAACACAACAAATTCTGTTGATCGTATTAAGTGTAATTATCGTTGGTATTGCTGTGGCTGTGGGTATTACAATGTTCAATGCTCAGGCTACTAACTCTAACCGTCAAGCAATCGTAGGTGATATGAACAACCAGGCATCTTCTGCACTGGCATTTTACAAAACTCCGCTTACACATGGTGGTGGCGCGGGGAGTTTCATTTCAGCTAATGCTGTAGGAACCTGGATCGGTTATGATTGGGATGGCACGATTCTTACAACTGGTAATGGTACATTTACTCTTGCTGTTGCTGGCGATGTTTTGACAATTACTGGAACTGGTACTGAAATAGGTAGCAACGGTTCAACTAATGTGCAAGCAACCATGACAGTTACCGGTGCAACAAGTGCTATTGTTACAACAGTAAACAACTAGGAATTACCTTAAATACGTTATTAATTTGGACATGGGGGGAAACTCCCATGTTCGAATTATGTATTCTTTAATATAATAAATTATGTTAAGCGAATATAAGTACCAGGGAGTAACCTTAGGCGGAAAAGGTGTACAGGGCATAGTACTTGCCCATAACAAAGGCAAAGCGAAAAAAATAGTAGAATCGATAGCGTTAAAAAATAAAATTAGAATCAATTCAATTATAACTAAAAAACTTTTTCTATATCATGTTAAATTGCCAAATGGCAAAAAGATCAAGGGTCGGCAATCAGCATACGCCAAAGGAGAGGTAGCTCGTGCTTTGGCTACTATGGGTTTTAAAAATGCCAAGATCGAACAAGCCATCATAGATATAAAACTTAAACCTCCCTATTCCAGCATTCTTATGTTTGTAAATCTCAGTTCTTTTCTGTTAAAAGAAAAAATGAGCTACGATAAAATTTTACGAATGCTTGCCGATGAAGAACCGAATCTTACCCTGAAAGAAACTTTAAAAAAGATCGAAAGTGAACTTAAGAAAGGAAAAGAAGGAACAGAAGTTTTTAATAGATACCAGGACGTCTTCGGAAGATTTCCAGCCTATATGCTGGGATTGGCCACTAAATCCGGTAATATGGCCGAAGTATACGATGCTACAGCTAAATTCATGGAACGGGAAGCAGAATACAAGAAAAGTCTGCGACAAGCTTTAATGCAGCCTGCTGTAATGGTTATTGCCATGATCGCTGCTGTCCTATATTATGTTATTAAAATATTTCCGGACACTGCCAGAATGTTTGTAAAATTCGGGATCGATGTACCTCCAATGACTGCTGCCACACTTGCACTAAGTGATTTCTTTGCAGCAAGCTGGTGGTGGATAGCTCTTATGTTTTTGATTCCTGCTTTTATCATCTTCCTATGGTGGAGAACACCAAAAGGAGAGGTTTGGAGAGATAAATTCCTTATCCAGCTACCCGTGATAGGACACCTACTTCACAAATCAAGTATAGAGATATTCTTCAGAGTATTTTCTGCGATCTATGCTGGAGCCGACAATAACATTGAAACTCTAACAGCTTCAGCGGAAGCTTGTAGAAATAAGTATATTGAAAAGGGCGTAAAAGAAATTGCGATTCCATTAATGTTGAAAGATGGAATGTCGCTTGTTCCCGCCTTAGCAAAAGCGGATGTATTTAATCAAAGTACATTATCTCGCTTAAAAACAGGTACAGAATCCGGTAATATTCTACAATCTGCTCAACAGATAGCTACTTTCTATGAAAAAGAAACAACATACAAAATGGAGAATATTATCCAATCCATCCAGATGTTTGTTGGTATATTCATTGCAATTATCATTACTTTATTAACTATTGTATCTTCGGAAGTTGCAATGATTTCACCCAGAACACCTGGAACGTAGTATAGCAATGATAAAGAAATCAAGATTCGGCCAGTTATTGTTGAAAAAAGAAGTTATTGATAAAAAGACACTGGAAAAAGCTCTATTGATCCAGACTGATGAGGATCCGGAAAATACCAGAGCCCTTGGTGAAATACTTGTTACTGACTTTAAGATCAACCACCATGCTATTTATGGTTTATTGGCAGAACTTTACGCGTTTCGTACACTCGAGATAAATGTTAATGAAATTGATGAAAATCAGATCAAACATACAAAAGAGATACTTTCCAAATTTCCCGAAGACTTTAAAAATAAATTAATTTATAAAAAAATTCTCCCCTATCAACTCAGCTATGGACGAAGAAATACTCTTATCGTCATAGCTGCCGACCCATCAGAGAAGATTTCGGAACGCATTCCTATATATACTGAATTTAAAAAATACGAGATTGTATATGTACGCCTCGATGTTCTGGAAGAAGTTATAACTCTTATTGCTCCTCAGAAAAACGAATTTCTAGACCTGTTGCAGGAAGCCGAAGAGCAAATGGAAGATGTTGACGAGACTAGAGGTCAACATGATGTAGATGAATATGCTCTTGATGATGAGATAAATAAAAGCCTTCTGGTAAATTTATTCGAGGGTAGTCTTATCGAAGCTGTTCGTAAAGGAGCCAGTGATATTCATATTATTCCTTACCTGCGTTCAAATGTGGACTTTTACTTCAGGATAGATGGTAAACTTATTCGCTGGCATCGTCAGGAAAACACTTCTCCCGAAGCAATGTCTGCCGTGGCTAAAGATAGAGCAACAGGGGTAGATCGTTTTGAAAGGGACACAGCTCAAGACGGATTTATGCAACGTATTATTGATGATCATCTTATCCGTTTCCGTGTATCCATAATTCCAATTACTTCTTCGGAATATGAACGTCGCTTTGAAAGCATCGTGATAAGAACCATTGACGATAGGAACGTGATAACTGATTTACGAAAACTCGGTTTCCAGGAGCAGGCAGAAAAAGATTTCATAGATTCTATTTCAAAATCGAAAGGTATAGTACTGGTAACCGGACCTACTGGTAGTGGTAAATCTACTACCTTGATGGCTGCACTCTATCATACTATAGATCCATCTAAGAACGTTCTGACATGTGAAGATCCGGTGGAATATCATATTAAGGGAGCAAGGCAACTTAAGATCGGGCACAGGTTCACCTTTGATAATGCTATTCGATCCATTCTACGACATGACCCGGATGTTGTTATGGTAGGTGAGATCCGTGATAAAATAACAGCCGAAATAGCTATCAAACTTGCCAATACAGGACATCTAACATTCTCAACCCTTCACACAAACGACGCTCCCAGTGCTATTTCGCGAATGTATAAAATGGGTGTTGAAACTTTCCTGTTGGCGTATGCTATAAATATAATAGTTGCTCAGCGTCTTGTTAGAACATTATGTCTCGAATGTAGAAAACCGATTTCCAAAGATAAGTGGCCTGCTGCAATCGATCTGGGGTTAACAGAAGAGGAATTGGAATCCGGTAAAATATATGAAGCAGGAAAGGGTTGTAAGAAATGCAATCGTGGTTATAAAGGAAGGATCAACATCTGTGAAGCTTTGTATTTCAGTCCCGAGATACGAAAAGCTATTGTAGATTCCGGTACTGAGATAGATGAACAGAATATCAGAAAAATTGCTGAAAGTCAGGGTATGTTATCTTTATTGGAATCCGGACTGGACAGGATCAGAACGGGATTAACAACTGTTTCAGAGGTAACTTATGCAACCTCGGAGGACTAGATCATGAATATCCAGATGTTGTTAGTTCTATTAGCATTAGCGCTTTTTTCAACAATGCTGTTGAATACTTATAACATTATGCTTGATCAGTCTGCCTTGGTTTATGATAATATGCATTACCTGCAGGGACAAAAAATCGCCGACAGGTACTTTCAGAGAATCGAAGCAGAATTACTGGGAGATCCTCCGGTTTTATATTTTTCACGAATTCATGAAACTTATTTAAGTTTGAGTGAAACTAAGACTGTGAATAATGTTATTTATAATATTCAAATTAATTCAACTTATTGTGATAGTTTGGGAAATACTCCACATGCAGATACTTTATATCAAAAAGTGGATGTACGCATGAATTGCCTGTCTACATCAATGGATACCTTATATATAGGAACGTTGAATTCTCCATTCAGTAAAGTTTTTTTCAATAGGGGGTTCTAAATTATGTCGAGTTTAATAGATGTAATGGGTGCAACGATAGCCGGAAGCCTGGTACTTCTGATGATATTTGGTGCACTTTCCAATATGCAGGTGGTAAGCTATAATACTCAGCTCCAGATCAGTTTAACCCAGATGTCTGAAGATTTGATTACAGGAAGGAAAGTAGGAAACTTAGACCAACCCGGTCTGGAAAGAATCTTATCCAAAGTTGGTGCTGGAGTTCCTGAAGGTACTGATCCAATAATCGAAGTCACCTCAAAAAGTTTTAAATTTCTTGGACAGACAAATCCGACTTCCAGCATCAGTACTTTTTATTTCGTTCAAGAAGATTCCACCAGTAATGGTTTTCCTTTATACGTTTATCAAAATAATATGACTAACTCGATCTTAGGTCCTTTCTGGATGGCAGATACATTGGCAATTACATATTACGATGTGAATGATAACTTAATTATTTCTCCAGGCTCAAACCATGGTCTGATTCGTTCAATTGAGGTCAGTCTTACATTTTTCTATGATACTCACCAACCTGATATAGATAAAAGGTTTCTCAGGCACAATATAGTATTCTGGAAATATTTTAAAAATTTGTACTTATAGTAAATAATAATAAGGAGTTAACAATGGGAAAATTATTAATCATTATCCTTTTAATGCTAACGGCTGTTTTTGCTACTATTGCCGTTTCGGTTCAAAGTAAAAGTGCTGATATTCCTGATTTGATATCTTCCAACATATCGGAAATCAAGGCTAAGTCTTTAAGTAATGAAGCTCTTATGTACAGTATAAGACAGTTGAACCAGGGAAGTCTATCAGTCAGTGAATCCAGTGTGAGTCAAACTTTCTCAGATTTTGATGTTCTGGATGGAACAATAGACAGTATCAAATATGTGATGATCGGCTCCGGAGATACTCTGAAGATAACTTCTTATGTAACTGCTAATGTCAATGGAAAAAGAACTCAATATCAAAGTATAGCTGAAATTCTTTATACCTCTGCAAGTTTTGATAATGCCATCACCTGTTCAAAAGACCTTGATGTTACAGGTAGCTCAACCATCATAGGAAACGTAGAGGAAAACGTTGATTTAGATTTTGCAACTGTTTTTGGCATGACAATGGCACAGATGAGAGCTATTGCCGATAATGATTACACGAATCCACCAAATAATGTGACTCCCGTAAATGGAATAACATACATAGAAGCCACAGGTAACAACAAAGCACACTTTACAAACCATCATTGGAGTGGTAGCGGTATCTTAATAGTTGATGGAGAATTCCACATGACCGGTGGTACTTTCGACGGTATTATCTGGGTGGAAGGTGGAAGGTTCATGATGTCCGGTAACGGTCTTGTGCAAGGAACAATTTTCATTAACAGCGAACCTGATGAACAAACTAAAGTTACTGGGAATTGTGATGTTTATTATGATCGAGATATTATACAACAGTTGTTGAGTACGTACAATATTTCTTCTGGTCCGGCAATCACGATAATAAGTTGGAATAATTAAATTTAAAGATCTTGAGATCTTTAAGAAAAGGAGGTAGTTTATGGGCAAGTTATTGATAGTAGCCATATTTATTGTTGCTGCAGTAATAACAGTGATCTTACTTTCCGTTCAAGATAGAACCGAAGAGATTCCGGAACTTTCATCCAGTAATATTGCAGAATTGCAAGCTAAAGCATTATGCCATGAAGCCATAGTATACGGGATGAGGAATCTCAATGACGGAACCGTCACCTTAACCGCGGGAGAAAACACACAGACCTATACTAATTTTGCAGTTATGGAAGGCACAATAGACAGCATTCAATATAACTCAAATACAACAAATGACACCATAGAAATTGTTTCTTATGCAGGTTATCAAAATGCTGATGAAACAATTCAACACAAAAGCAGTGCCCTGGTATGTTGGGTTCCCACTTATGCTCAGGCAGCCATGTCTGCAAACGGAGAGATCGAAGTAGGCGGTAGTGCCGATATCACTGGTGATATTATTGAAAACAGTGATCCTCCTTTATCTTTTGAAGATCTATTCGGAATTACAAAAGAAGAAATGGAAGCTATTGCTGATAACCACTTTGAGGACCCTCCCAACAACCCCGCGGGTTTTGAAGACATAACCTGGGTTTCATTCGCTAATGAGGGCGGTAGTTTAAAGGTAACAAGAACAGACTGGGTAGGAAGTGGAATACTTATAGTCGATGGTGATGCCCAATTCTCCGGAGGCACTTTCGATGGCATAATGTGGATTACCGGTACATTATTCATTAACGGTAATGATGGTTTTAACGGTGCAATTTACGTGGAAGGCGGAATCCAGTACGAGGATACACTCGTTCTCGGTAACTGTCAAATTACTTATGATCTTGGTGCGATACTTGATGCATTTGCCGATGCATCTCTAACCTTAGATTATGAACTTAAAATTATCAGCTGGTTTGAAGATGAATAACCTTTAAGAAAGGATTGGAGTAACAATGGATACACTCGATATAATAAATCATGAAATCCAGATGAATAAATGGTGGTCAAAGATCCGCTGGTTTATAGTGCTTATTCTATTTGCCATAGGTATATTACGAGTAAATCAGATCGTGGAGATATATCCCATCGTGGTCTTTGTCTCTACATTTATCGGTATCTGTGTTTTGAATATGTTTTTTCACATGCAGATAATAAGAACGAACACCTTATTCAGTTCATTGCAAATTCTTCTTGATATTGTTTTTGCCACTTTAGTTGTACATCTTACAGGGGGTTTGAACAGTTCGTTTGTGTGGATCTATCTCATCGCTGTGATCACAGCCAGTCTTAATATTGAGAATTTAGGAGGAATTTTAGCGGCAATGATAGGCAGCATGTGTCTTTTAATGCTGATATTGATGTATAACTTTGGTTGGCTGGCAACAGTCAGCGGTGAAACATTCGATGCTGATGTAGCTTCTCAAACCATTTTCCTGATCTCTTATACCGGTCTTTTCAGTGGAATTGCTTTTGTATCTAATTTCCTCAGTGACTTAATGAAGAAAATTGCAGTCGAAACGCAGAAAAGTAAAGATTTAATAAAGGAACAGGAAAGTGTTATTTCTGAAAAGCAGAAAGAAATTATTCAAAACAAAGAATCTCTTGAAAAATATAAAGAAGTAGTTTCTGTAGCTGCGTCATTAGCAAGTATAGATCACGATATAAATAATCCGCTTACAATAATTTCTCTATCGATCAGAAGAGTGATAAAAGCAGCTCAAGATTATAAGGATGACATGCTAGTAAAAGCGGGCGACCAGATGACAGAAGCTATTAATGGCATTAATGGCATCCTGGCAAGACTTCAAAAACTAAAAAACCTGGAATTAATTCAGAAAGAAAGCAAGAATCAGGATTAGGGATAAGAAATGAAAAAACATATATTGATAGTGGATGATGAACATAGCATCAGAGAGCTATGTAAAGAGCTACTGGAAGAAGAAGGCTATAAAATAACTCTGGCTGTTGATGGGCAAGATGCACTCGATAAAATGGACTACGAAGTATATGACCTGTTCATTATAGACATGGCTATGCCCAGGTTAGGTGGATTTGAACTAATGAAACTGATCAAACGAAAACAACCTCTGGCAGTTATCATTGTACTAACAGGTTTTTCCAGCATAGAAGGTGCTGTAAAAGCTGTTCATGCAGGAGCTTTTCAATATCTTTCAAAACCTATT
>JACKQG010003317.1_pt1 | contig 19896 bp, 12 predicted proteins | sample 8237621 | NCBI WGS metagenome assembly JACKQG01 (sample SAMN15677084, study PRJNA649215) | marine metagenome | biome: marine; feature: Black Sea; material: saline water; isolation source: suspended particulate matter (SPM) from the Black Sea western gyre | collected 2013-06-09/2013-06-10 | depth... | reverse complement strand
GGACGGGTCGAACAGTTTACCTAAAAGTAATTGTCGTCGGGCCTCAACATGATCGTCGTGGAAGAGGGGCCCCTTCGTACGAGGATGGGCCTGACCCAGAAGATGGGTGGGGGGGAGGGGGATGTAGTCGCTGTCCTTGATGCCAATGTGGGCGGGACCTGGTATCACTTCGCCGTAGACAATGGGGCTGACGGTTCAACATACAAATTATGGTTTGACATCTCCGGCACAGCAACCGCCATTGCGCCACTGGGGGGGGAGGCCCGTTTACTTTCGTTCATGGGCCTCCTCTTTATTTTCGACGGTGGTCATGCTCATATGATCACTTCCATGACGTATACGGCCTGGGCCACTGTTACCGTGTATGCGGTGGGTAGCCTGGTAACCAATAACAACATTGGATACCGCTGTATCGCTGCTCACACCTCTGGGGACACTGCTGATGAGCCTGGAGTAGGGGCTACCGAGGCAACCTATTGGGAATCTCATTGGGATGACATGGTCTATGACACCGGAGGCGGGACCACAGAACCTTATCAATGGACGAACCGGAGCGCTGCATCTGGTGGCACCATTGATATTAACGCGACCATTACCAGGGTGGCCCAGAAGTTTACTACCCATGATTGGGATGCGGATGACAAGATCCCTCCCACTCACATGTATGTCACGATGCAGAAGGCCAACGCACCGACTGGAGATCTAAACTGTTCTCTTCGCAAGGTCTCTGATGATTCTATCCTTGAGACCGTGACTATTATGCAAGCGGAGGATTTAACTGGCGCTGCGGTAGAGTATGACATCGCTTTTACTGGTAGCGACCGGACCAAGTGGATGGAAAAGAACACGGCCTACTACCTATCTATTGAGTGTGCAGGCACGAGCGCTGCTAACAAGGTACAGGTACATTATGAGACCGTAGCTTCTGGCGGCCTGGCTTTCGACTACGACGGGTCTTGGAATGCCAACGCCACTAAGGATATAATCGGAGCCATAAAGCCAGGCGTTGATGCAATGGGCCACTTCGTTGATGGCATCGTCTGGGAGGATCGGATGTACTGTATTGAAGGGGTGAGCGGTGCAAAGCCATCTGCCATCCACTATTGCAACGCCGGTAATCACTTGGACTGGTCAACGGCCAATGCCGGTGGAGTCTTCTACTGCATTGATGCAAGCACCACAAACTTTCCGGTAGGCGGCCTGGTGGAGTTCTATGATGCTATCTGGGTCTTCGGATTACAGAAACAGCCGTTCATGGGTAAGCTCACAGGGAGTCCTGGCAGCTATGCAATTGAGAACACCTTGCAGGAGCTGTCCGGCCACTACAAGACCTTGGTAGGGACACCGGCATCGGCTTGGCACCTTCATAAGGCAGGGATCGGGAGCGTACGTACGATCGAGCAATACGGTGACGTGAGAGCCTCCGCTGAGGCGTTGGGGTGGCGCTCGATCATTTCCGCTAACTATGGCGAGACAGCGTTCTCTGGGTATGAGCCTAACTTCGGGACCTACCTAACCAAGCTGAATGGCTATGGTCAGATCTTGGCTGTGTCTACCTCGATCATCTCCGGCGCAAGCAAGGGACAAGTGCGGATTCCTGTGTCTCCTGTAACCCGGTGGGAACTGGCGATAAGTGATGATCCGACTTGTTTTGGTAGGGGAGAAGGTGTCTGTTACGTTGGTACTGACGCCGGGAAGACATATTACTTCGACACTAATGCCTACGAGGACAATGACAACGCGATCACGTATTACGCGAAGCCCAACTTTCCTTCAACTAAATTCGGCCAGGCAGAGGTCATCAAGGTAAGCTGGAACACCATGGGCAAGTTCGGCGGGAGTTTCAATGTTAAATTCTACCGGAACCATAGTCAGACGGCATTCCTGACCAAGGCCGTGGCCGTCCCTTGGGCCACGAGCCTGGACATTACCGAGTTGACCCAAGAGGTGGCTGACCTCGGCTTCCTCGTAGACCCTGACATCTACTATGACCGGCTGGAACCTAACTTTGATTTCAGATCGCTCATGGTTTCAATTGAAGACATTGTGCTGTACGGCGCGCCATTGCTTGTTGGTGGCTTTACCGTATTAGCTAAACCGACTGGAGGTTTGTGATGGCGCGATTAGGAATACTTGACAGCACTGGTTATGCAGCCTTTGTGGATGCAGAAGCAAACTTTATTGAGGTATACAGTGACATCTCAAACCTTTCTGCTTCTGGTATTGCGTATGCTGTTACACCAAAAACAACGGCATATCAGCTACTGGCTGCCGACATGGCTGGGCATAAGGTGTTCACCAACACCGGGGCTTCCGGTTCGGTGACGATAACACTGCCAGCCGGTGTGGCTAATTATAAGGTGGGCTTCTACGTCGATGCGGCCCAGACCCTTAAGATAGCCGCAGCAGCCACAGAGAAGATTCGAGTCCTTGCCAGCCTTGGTTCTGCTGCTGGGTATATCCAGAGTTCTACTGAGGGCGATTATATCGAACTGTTGTGGAACGGAACCGAGTGGTCTTGTATCCTAATGCATGGAGATAACTGGACTGACGGAACATCCACATTTAACTACCTGAACACGGCCAACGTGTGGGTGAAGAGTCAGAAAGCAACTATACAGACCTTGACAGATGGGGCTAGTATTGCATGGAATATGGCGCTTGGCAACGATGCAAAGGTGACCATCGCCGGGGCAAGGACGCTTGTCAACCCGTCCAACCCGGTGGCCGGTCAATCGGGATACCTTTATATAGTGCAGGATGGGACAGGGTCTCGAACGATAGGGACCTGGGGCAACCAGTACTTCCACAAAGATGGCACAGAGCCGGTACTATCAACCGCTGCCTCTGCCATTGACGTGTTGACATATCACTGCTATAGCTCGACTGTAATCAATATAACCCATTTAGGGGTATACAGCTAATGTCTACTTTAAGCGCAAAGCCAGGTGGCCCGACACAGTTCTATCCAAGAAACATCCCCTATGCAGCGGTGTTTAATGATGATGATTCGGATAATTTAACAAAAACATACGCCTCTGCTGCTACGAATCTGAAGAAGCAATATTGGTCGTTCTGGATTAAAAGAGCAAATGTATCTTCAAATATGTATATCATGTACGCCCAAAACGCAGGGGCTACAGATTCAACTTTTATTTGGTTTTCGGGTGATAAGCTACGGTTTGAAAATTGGATTGCCAGTACTCCTGAAATGCAATTAATTACCACTCCGCTTTACCGAGATCCTACAAACTGGATGCACATTGAATGTTTTTATGATTCAACCAATGCGGTCCCCGATACAGACGATGTATACATTAAAATAAACGGTGAGAAGGTAACTGCGTTTGATACAGAAGATTACCCAACGCAAAATCAGGAATTAGCGTCACTAAAGAATACGCATACCCAACTCATATTCACCAGCGGTGGGGCTTGGTTCGACGGTTATGGTGCAGAAGTAATAGCAACAGATGGGCAGGATTATGTAGCAACTGGTGAACTTAAAAATGGAGTTCATGTTCCGATTACCTCCCTATCTTCAGTTGTGTATGGAAATAACGGATTCAACCTTGACTTCGCTTCGAGCGGCAATCTCGGACTCGATGTTTCCGGAAATGGAAATTCGTTTGCCACGAATGGGTCTCCGGCTCAGGTGACGGATACGCCTACTGACAACCATGTAGTTATCAGTTCGGTTTCTCCCTCTCCCGGCACGCTCCAATACGGTAATACAAAAATATCCGGCACGGAAAACGGAGTCGGAACATTCTTTGTTTCATCCGACAAGTGGGCCTGGAAAGTCACATCCGAAGAAAATGGCAACTATGGAATTATCGCTGACGATGCCGCAGGTACTCAATATGTTGCCGCAGACGTAAGTGGAGAAGTAATCGAATTCGAGCTTGATCTCGATGGAATGACGTTAAAGAAGCGAGTCGATGGTGGCGGTCTTGAAACCGTACAAGACCCCATTGCGTCCGGCAAGGCGTGGGCTCCACATTTTGAAGCGGGTGCTACGGTTGACTTCGGGGCTACAAGTTTTACTCCGACTGATAGCGATTACAAAACCCTATGCTCCGCAAACATAGCTTCAAACCTCACCATCCTTAACTCCATCAACTCCCCAGCAGGAGCTGTTTATGTTAGCCCACGACTTGGAACCGGAGCAGAAGCAACTATCTCCGATGTTGAGTTTGATGTAAGTGCGGGTGCGCTGATCACGATCAAAAATAGGGATCAGGCAGACGGCTGGAAAGTGCACTCAACCGTAGGCTTGACCGGAGTTGATTATTATCTTGCCTATGACGCAAATACAGCACAGACTCAAAACGCAAACGGTCTGACCGCGTTATCCTCAACCGGATACACCATTGGCACCGGTGCAAACGGTTGGAACGACAACACCGAGAAGTTTATTGATTGGGTTCTTCGAGAAGGCGCTGCTTACGGACTTGATCTTGTAACTTACGAAGGCGACGGCAATGCAAGCCAGTTAATCAACCACAGTGGCGGGGCTGTTCCTTCAATGATGTGGGTTAAAAACGTTGACGTTGCAGATTCGTGGGCGGTTTATCATTCGCTTGCTGCAAGTGATCCTGAAACAGATTATGGAGTATTGGATACAAATGTTGCTTTTGCAGATTTGGATACTTATTGGAACGACACTGCTCCCACTTCCACGCAATTTACTGTTGGCACAATAGACAATGTAAATGCTCTGAATGAAACTTATGTAGCGATACTTTTCTTTGACATCCCCGGCCTTTGTAAAGCATTTGCGTATACTGGAAATGCTAATGCTGATGGGCCTTATATTCCGTTAGGATTTAGGGCTGTGAATTTCTTTACTCGGGAGGTACTCCCAGCAGTGAGTAACAATTGGTTTAACTTTTGTGCAAAAATCGATACATATAATCCTGTCGGTACTCGTTTGTATTATGACGGAGATGGATCAGAAGGGGGATCGTATGAGCATGATATCTTATCACAAGGAATCAAAATAAGATTGCCGGATACCATATTTAACGGCAGCGGTAAACTTTTTGTTGGCTTCGCTTGGGCAGAACAATTTGGATGTTATAGTAACGCAAGATAAACTTCATAAGGAGTAAAATTATGTGGAGAGTACCGCAGGGGGTAAAGGTTATGGTCAAGGCCAATGACTGGCGGGAAGGACCGAGAGAGATAGCTCGCCCAATGCCAACCAAGGCCTTTATCAATAATGAGTGGCACAGGGTTAAGCCTTATCATGACGGTACCCATCTTGACTATGGAATTAAGCCGATCCGTCAGCAGGGGTATGATTCAGAGAATTACACTGCCACCCCAACAGAAGATGAAACCGCTACCGAGATCGTGAAGGGCTGGACGAACCCTCAGCCGAAGATGTCAGTCGCCAATCGTAAGAAAGCTTTCGACGTCTTCTTAAAGACCCTTGGCGCTTCGTGTATCCAGACGGCTAAACACTGGATCAACGACTACTTCGGGGAGCTCGATAACAGCAACCCGAAAAAAGCCGAGTGGCAGCAGTACATTACCGACCTGAAGGCTGCCTATCAAACTATCAGGTCAGAAGCGCTGCCGCTTGACTACGATACCTTGGTGGCATACATCAAGTGCGAGCCGGACCCAGAAACGGACGGCTGGCGCAAACATATACCGGATCAACCAGATCCTGAATAGGAGGTATTATGGCTAACAGTAGATATCCCAGTTTAGCCCAATACTGGGTAAACAAAGGCAGAACGTCAGATTCGTTGGGTGGTGCTATAAATGACGAGTTGAAGGCTGCTTTAGATGCAGCGTGGGCGGCAAAAACTCCAGCTCCAGCGGCTCCGGGAGCTCCAGCTCCAGCGGCTCCGGGAGCTCCAGCTCTAGCGGCTCCGGGAGCTCTAGCTCCAGCGGCTCCGGTAGCTCTAGCTCCAGGTTCTGACAAAACGTACGATACTGTTCTTACAGATAGTGGAGGTTTTGTAGCGGAAGTGGGCCTTCCCTCAGGAGAAGGCGGCTGGGATCCGCTCCCCAAGAACATGACCGGGGATTCATCTCCCGGCACACCAATATCCCTGTTTAGAAGGGAGGAGGACCGCGGCTGGGATACGCTCCCCAAGAACATGACCGGGGATTCATCTCCCGGCACACCAATATCCCTGTTTAGAAGGGAGGAGGACCGCGGCTGGGATACGCTCCCCAAGAACATGACCGGGTATTCATCTCCCGGCAACACCAATATCCCTGACGATCCAAATAGTGGTTCAGGTGGTGGCAACATCGACCTGTCAAATCTTGGGCTGCCTCAAGTCAACGAAGAGTTCAACTCAACCCTCGCCACCCTGTCCGGCATGCTTCCGCAGTATCAGAAGTCAATGGACTTCCTGTCTGGCCTGCCGGACATGATCGATCAGTATACTCAAGATCAGATCAAAGGCACAAGGGTCAGGGGAGATGATATCAATGAGGCCTTTTCCCAGGCAGCTAACCTGCGTGCAGGCCGTGGCATTATGGGCGGCACAGAGTCCGATAACCTACGGGCCAAGCTCTTGGGTCAGGTTCGAGACAGGGTTGAAGAGAAGCGCTTCAATCTGGCCAGGGAAGGTATGCTGGCTAAGACCTCTCTGGGACCTGCAGTTTCTCAGGAGATGGGTCGGTCTGCTGCGCTGCTGGGCTCCATGTTCGGGACCAGCGCCGAAGCCAACATTAACGTAGGCAACCTGATTGCACGCATGATGGAAGCCGGATACACAGGGTAGGTGAATTATGAAGAACAGTTTTTTTAGAAGCTGGAACTTGTTCAAAACCTTCCCGCTTGCCATGTACCTTGAGGCAGACCGGGACGATGAAGGCGGTCTTTCTGGAACGCATGGAGGGCAAACGTCAACAGGGATGGGGCCGGGAGATGAGACGTTTGGTATGGCCCATGGTGGGTCTACGACTCCAGGCTTCGTAGGGGACCAGCCACCAGGAGGCAAGGGCCGAGGTGAGCATGGTGGCTCTATTGCGGAGAACGCCTTCTGGGATGCCGTAGATGAGCGCGCAAAGTCTCTCCAGATGGAACCATGGGAGGTTTTTAGGAGCCTACTCAGCCGTGGTGTGATCGGAACCATTGCTGGCCTGATAGGCAAAGGCCTTGATGCTAACGCCGCTTTCGATAAAGCCATGAAGGACCTCGGCTTTACTTCGGAACAGGCGAAGGGCTTCAGGACGGCTGCCGGTAATGTGCCTGGCTTTAATGAGGCAATCAACCAAGGAGACGGGGAGCGTGCCAGTGAGATTCTTATTAACAATCCTAATGGGGGAGCTGGCGTTCCTGGTGGCGCTGGGCTGCCAGGTGCGCCTGCCAAAACATCGATGGAGGCGTTTGCTGATGCGAAGATCCCAGGCCTTGATGGCAAGACCGTTGGTGACATGTATAAAGGTAGGTTCAATACAGCCGAAGGTGCGAAGGGTGAACTCGAAGAGGAGAAGGCTAACTGGCAGGAGTTCACCAATCGCAACAAGGAGCTTTTCGCCAATATTGCCAAGCAATACGATGAAGAGATCGCTGGCATTCCAAAGCTGAACGTCAACGTGGGAGAGATGTTCGGTGGAGCCAGAATCCCAATGTCACCTGGCAAGCACATCAGAGACATAGGCATAAAGCGCGATGCCAGAGAGACCGGCCTCACAAGGGCTGCTGGTATTGAGTCTACCGGGCTGGCCAATGTCTCCAACAACATTCTCAATCGATACAAAGTCGGCCATAAGCAATATGACGATCCGATCCAAGAGGCTCTCGACATATCCAGTCTGGACAAGACCCTGGCCAACCAGGAGAAGATTGCCCAGATCGGCGCTGACTCAAGAACAGAGGCGGCTGAGGGAAGCTTCTGGGACCTAATTCCGGCGATAGCGTTTGGCGCTGGATCTCTATAAGGAGGACACCATGGGAGTGAATTTCAAAGCATTGGCTCAAATCCCCGGTATGTACAGGGCTGGCCAGGAAGCTGGCTACCGGCGTGAGCAGCGCGAGACTGCGCGGAAGGATCGTGCCTACCAGGACCGCCTGAAGGAAGCGTCTGGCAAGATCGTCAGTATGCCTGGCATCACTGGTGACCAGGTCCTGGCACTGGCCGCTGAATACGAATTAAACCCGATGGACATCTATAAAGTCTTGTCTGCCTTCAAAGCGGTTCAGCACCAGAACGCTCAGATGGACGAGTTCTCCAAGAGTGCCGCCTACAATGAACAGGTACGGGCGCATAACGTCGGACAGAATCAACGGACGGTGGAGAAACAGGGGCTGGCCGACAATCTAATGGCCGACATTGCTACCCGTGAGCAAGGCCTTGGCGGCATGGGAGGCCTCCAGCCAGCAGGGATGCCGATGAATCCAGCCGAAGAGGGGCGTGATGCCGGTATCACCCAGCGATCCGACAGAGGCATAGCTGACCAGCTTGTCCAGCGTGGCATAGGGGCTGACATGGGCCGTGGTGACCTCGGCGCTTTGGCTGAGACCCTTGGCCTACCAAGCACACCTGGCGTGGGCGTGGGCGCTGCTGAGAAGAAGGTGACGATGTATAAGATTAATCCTGATGGTAGCGTGGTTCACCAGGACTTCTCTGACAGCAACATCTCTGATGCAATCAAGCAGGGCTGGAATGTGGGCAGGTATACCGCCGCGAAAGCTGATAAGAAGGACAAGGCTATTACTGGCTCCAAGGTGAAGAGTGCTTTAAAGGTAGAGCAGAAGAACAGGCTTGTGAGGGATGGAATAAACACCATGAGAAAAAAGGCTCCACCCAACTCACCGTTCCATAAGCTGGACGATGAGGAGCAGATAGACGCATACAACGAGACCATATACGGACCTCTTGATGACGGCGTCCCGAAGAAGGGCTGGAGCGGATCTTTCTTTACCGGAAAGAATGCGGAGATAGAAGAATCAGCAGAAGCTATCGCCAAGGTTGCTGCTGAACATCAGCCTCCTATCGAAGTATTCGCTGCTTTCCTGAAAGAGAAAGGCTACAGTGCGGAGGACGTTAAGAAGATAATGTCTGCTGTCCACAAGATCCTGTCAGCAGAAAAAGCAGTACCGGCCAAGAAGGCGGCCAAACCAGCTAAAGCGCAATAAAGGTATGCCATGGGTTCCTACATCGATAGCTTCAAGGACGTGGACGTCGGCTCTATGCCTTGGTTTAACGAAGATCCTATTGACAGCAACTACATAGAGTCCTTCAACCTGAGTAATGAAGACGTGGCCGGGCTGGAGTCTGGCGAAGACAACGAGGGAGACAAGTGGCAGCTTGGCAAAGCTATGATGCAGTCTGCTAAGGACATGATCCGGCAGCGGCATCTATTCAAGGCTGGAGTTGCCGACTTGGAACCAGAGATGGACCCTTCTACTATAGATCGCATCGTGCTTGGGGGTGGCGTCCCAGACCCAGGCGCTGCTTTTAGTTATGGTCCTGAACAAGCTAAGATATTTAGGAATATAGCCCAAAGCCCTGCATTCGCAGAGGACAGAGCTTTCTCAAGTACTACTTCTTTTTATGAGGATGTGGCCGGAGTTCTGCCGCAGTTAGGTATGCAGGCCTTTATGTCACTCTCAGGAGGTCCTGCCAAGGGTGCGGAGGAGATGACTCGCATGATAGCGGGTGGCTCATATGAACAACTACTTGACAGCGACGTTGAGGATAAGAGAGCGATCTCTTTTGCTCTGCTCAATGGCATGGCACAGGCACCGCTTGAGCAGATAGGGCTTGGCAAGCTTGGCAAGGTCTTTAAGGTGAAAGGCAAGGTCTTGCAGAGACTCAGACAGTGGGTCATGGGTTCGACGCAAGAAGGTCTGACAGAGTTTGCCCAGAAATATCCTGATGAGATCATCACTCTCTTTGCGAAGACTCCTGGCGAAGATGCTTCCGCTCGTATAGGGCAGGCGCTGGATACAATAGGTAGTGGCAAGGTTTTTAAAGAAGGGCTTTACGAGGGAGCAGTTGGCTTCGTTGCTGGCGCTGCTGGATCTTCACCAGGCCTGGCAAGGATGAGTCAGGAAGAAAAGAACGCTGCCCTGGCTGAAGCTGAAGAGAAGAGGCAAAGGCAAACTATCAAGGACTATCTTGACCAGCTTTCCAGCGAATATGATTTGATGTTCGGTGAACCTGTCACTGCTGAAGTGGGAGAGTCTGCCCCTGTGGGTGAGCAGGTTATTGATGGAGAAGTAGACCTTGGCCTGCCGGTGCAGGAGGAGCGTAAAAAAACACAAGCCGAGTATGACGAGGAGTATCGCAAAGAACAGATACCAGTCGCTGGCGAATTGCGTAAAGATGAAACAGAAAATCGTACCGAAACAAAAGAAGAAGGGAAGGCCAGACGTAAGCGCGAAGCAAAAGAGAGAAAACAGGGTGCTATCGATGAAACAGGCATGGATGTCGATGAGGCTGACAAGCTAATTGCAGAATCTACCTCCAGTATAGAGTCCAGAACACAACCGGGTGATGAAAGGGATGCCGCATTTAAGAAAAGGCTGGATGCTGCGAGGCGCAAGGCCCTGACCCTTGAACCAGGTGACAAGCTACGGTCAGATGGCGCAGATGCAGATGAAGACTTGACGGTTCACACCGTTACTGTAAGTACCACTGGCGAGGTAAAGATCGTTTTAGAACATGAAGGAGAATTATTCAATACGGATACTGGCACATTGATAGGGGGGAGATTCACACGTCCAGACGGGACTGTGGGTGAGGAAGGACCAAAAACTATCATCAAGTCAAAAGAAAAACGTACCGAGACAGACAAGCGCGAGAACGTAGAGAGGGTTCTGGCACAGATCGTTGAAGACGAAGTCTATGACACCAAGTCGGTCAAAGAACTACAGGGCCGCCTCAACGAGCTTGGCACTAAGCAGAGAGATGCGGCTATCACTACAATTGAAGAGCTTGCAGCGATCCCAAAAGAAGAGTGGACCACTGAACAGGTGGAGCAGTTGAAGGAACTGAGCGGGTCCAGTGTGAAACTATCCAAACGCAGCCTGCCAAAGGAACCAAGCATTAATATAGGGTTGGACGTTGGGACCAAGAAAGGCGGCCTGACTGAGGCCAAGGCTGTCAAGGCCCTTAAGGACATCGGCATCGAGGTTACCAGCAGCAAAATTGTCCAGTCCAATACTGAACAGACACTACAAGGATACCTGTCCAGAGCGCCCACAAAAAAAGAACTTCACGACCTGTCTGCTACCCTTGGCCAGGAAGCTATCGCCGCGCACACAGGCACTGAGGGGATGCTCGAAGGTCCCAAGAAGGATAATCCTAATTGGGGTGGAGTGTTCAATCCTGAGTTTTATCTGGACCAAGATGGCCGGAGTTTTAAAGAGTTAGCCGAGACGAGGGAAAAAACTACCGGCCATGAACTTAAGGTTATGGCTCAACAGGTCAAGGACGGCAAGAGGCCTGGAGTTAAGACCGACAAGGTTAAGCTGTCCAAGGGTGATATAGAGGGTGGCGTCTATACAAAGGAGGGTCGGATTGCTGGCGTTGAGGCTCCAGTGGCTGCTGGTTTGTATCGGCCAGCTATAAGGATAGGTCCCAAAGAAACTGGTAAAATCCACACCATGAGGCCTGGTATAGAAATCACACACTACCAACTCATGCAGCAGCCAGGCGTCGCAGATGCAGTGCTGGACGCTGATGTAAACGAACTGGCTGACGGTTTTATAGATGTAGGCTCTAAGGAGTTCTTCACCCGGCGCCAACTCGCTGACAAGATAGCAAAGGAGCGCCCAGAATTGATGGCCAAGGTCGGCAGAGGTATCGACCTGATGGACTTGAAGATACAGGAAGGTGCTGCTGAAACTGCGGCGCTTCACCAACAGGGTCTCATCAAATGGTCCAAGACACAGCTTGGAGAAGCCCCAAGCAAAGCTGACACTGAGGCTCTGAATAAGCGCCATAAAGAAGTTGCCGATGTTGCCAAGGGCCTGAACGACAGGGCCGCCAACGCAGCAACAACCCATGTGGTTAAGACTCAGGCTGAACTCCCACAACCTGTATTAGAGAAAGCCTATACAGAAGACCCTTACGTGGATGTCAGGATCGATGGTACATACTATAACGGAGAAGTATGGCTTGTATCGGAGAATCTACCTACCAATAAACTCGTAGTCGCTAAGTGGACGCATGAGCAGGTTGGCCATAAGGGTTTGAAAGAGATCTTTGGTAATGACCTTTTATACAAACAGTTCTTGAACGACTCGTATGATGCCATAAGACGGACCGATACTGACCGTGCCTTTGTCGACAAGATCGCTGACGAGTATGAGCTTGACCAAGACAACTATAACGACCGTCTGGATCTTGTTGAAGAGATCCTTGCCAACCGAGTCGAGGGCTTAAAACCTACCACAAAAAAAGAACTGTTAAAGCGTTTCGTAGAGTTCTTGAAGAGGTGGCTACCCAAAGGTCTGCTTGGAAAGAATGAACAGATACAACCAGAAGACATAGACCTGATCCTTGAGATAGCAAAAGAACATATCTTCAAGGGAGGCGTCAGTAAATACCATAAAAAGATAGTAAAAGCCCTGAAGGCCAGGGAGCCGAAGGTTAAACAAAAGGATCTTGATAAAACAAAGTGGCCGTCTTTCCAGTACAATGATGACCAGTACATGGATTGGATAAGGGAGGTCATGGAAAAGGCCCCCGCTGCAAGGTTCTGGTATGAGAGCCACGCTCCTTATATGAAGGGACTGGTCGGCTCTGACTTTGACCTGCTGTCCATTATTATTGCATGGACCTCGCCACAACAGAGAGTCGTGTCGAATATGGCTATGGCTGTGACGCAGTATGCAGCACTGCTTGGCAAGGAGAACAATCCTAAGGCCTCTATAACAAAACACCTGCTGGAGAAAAAGTTTAAGGTTTGGATGGGCGGTGGTGACATTCTCAGTACCCTGAATAGCGGGACCTATAAGGTAGAAGAGTTCCTGCGCGGATTGCTTGGTGATCAAGATGCCACAGTAATGGACCTGTGGATGCACCGGGCATTTTTTGGAGAACCGAAAGGTGAGATCGATCCAAGGAGGTTAGACCTCTTCTCTCCTGCCCAAAACGCTGCCGGACGTCACAAACTTCAGGAGTTGGCGAAGCGTGCTACGAAAGAGTTGGGCAGCGAGGCCGATGCCTACACACCGTTACAGGTTCAGGCCATAATCTGGACACATATCCAGGCAACGAAGACAGGCAACGAGATATCTAAGAACGAAGACTTTATGACTTCAATGCATAAGAAGTCGAACATGCTTGGAGGCAAGACGCCAGCTGAGTACCTGTTATCGAAGTTTGAGCCTGAAGTCCTGGCGGCAGGGCCTCTCTCTGAGCTTCTTGGTATCGAGAAGTTGGAGATGGCACCTGTGAGCAGGTTAGAGAAGCACCGTCTGTGGAAGCTGCACGAGGAAGGGTCCTCCAAGGCGATCGAGACCGAAACGATCAAAGAAAACAAAACCATTGGTAGAGCGAAGCAGACGGGGTATACTAATAAGGATGGCACGTCTGGATTTTCTATTAATACCGATGGCGATATACTTGACGTGTACAATAAGTCTAAAGTGCCTGGTGTCGGAATAGACATGCTGGTTGATGCTATCTCTAAGGGTGGAAGAAGGATCAGCGCCAGCAATGATTTCCAGGCCGAGTACTATGGGAAAATGTTTGGCTTCGAGGAAGTCGGTAGGACCCCAGGCTCCATCGTGATGGAGTTACCTGACAACGTCTTAAAGATTTACAGAGGTGGCAAAGATGCCGGAACTATACGAAAAGCAACTGCACGAGGACACATTGGAGGTTTTGCAAGCAATTGGGTTAAGTCATTTGCCGACAGGGATGGCAGTGGTAAGAAGGACAGCGATATCAGTGATAGACAATCTGACCCAGCAAAAGGGGAAGAAGTACATGCTGGAGAATCTGGAGTGGTGGAGGACACAACTGAAGGAGATGGAAGTAGCCTTATAGTTGTGCATTATGGGTCTCCCGGCAGAGAAGAGGGATTGACCGGCGCTCCAGAGGGCAAGTACCGAGGCTACTCTATAAATGACACTGCTAAACGCCAAGAGGAAGGCACTAAGGACTGGCCGTATCAACAACTGCTCAATGCCTACAGCGAAGGAAGCCAGCCAGAATCCAATGTCAAGTCTGGGAACAAACAACTCTACCGTATCGAGATCGGGGATCTTAAGATCTACGAACTTGACAGGGACCCCAACGGGTATATCACCGAGGCAAGGACTGCTTACTCAAATGCTACAGATCCATTCAATAAGCCTAACCTCACCAACGTAATAGCCAAGATCATTAAAGACAACGGGTATGACGGGTATGTTGTGGATACTCGTACTGGTGCCAACTATCTTCTGTTCGGAGAGCATGTACCTGTTGAAGACACAGGTTCAGATATCAAGTTCGCAAAAAGGGTAGGTGACCTGAAGACGGTGGCTTTCCCGATATCTGACCTGGGGATCACTGACAATACAAAAGTTACATCCATCTTCGAGGTAGCAGAAGCAGGACCTCTGGCCTATAAGGTCGAAGGAGGGAAGGCAACGAGTAGGCCAGGGATAAGACCCCAGAAGACTCTCAAGGAAGTGGCACCGGGCCAGATCAAGGGTCTCGTGAAGGAAGCTGGGACCAAGGCCGCCAGGATAGCTACCGATATCTATGATAAGGAGACCGAGGAGTTGAAGGCCGGTTACCGCAAGGCTCTTAAAGAAGGTAAGGACCAGGTCGCAGAGACGCTATTAAAGAAGGTCAAGCTCAGAGACGCCAGGAAGAAGGAGCTTAAGGCCAGGCGGGATGAGATCAGTGGCATCATCGCTGATCTGAAAGCTGCCAGGAAGAAGATCCCGAAGCTGTCTGACAATATCAAGGAGGCCGTGGAGGGGCTACTGTACGGGCTTGACTTCACCTCGCCATCAGAAAAGACAGTACGGAAGCTCTATTATAAGTTCGGTGACCTTAATGCTATCAGGGAGGAACTGGAAAACAACCCAGAGGCCGAGATCGATGACGATGCACTGGCTGCCCTGAGTCGCTTGACTGCCACACCTATAAGGGATCTGTCCATCGGTGACATGCGCTCCCTGCATGACTCAGTGCTTCACTTGCTGCACCTGAACAAGAAGAAGAACGAGCTTAAGGACGGGCAGCGTATACGCAGGCTCGACAAGATGAGGGCTGAAGGTATCTCTGAACTGAAGTCGCGTAAGGATCTACAGGAGGCCTTCCCAGGCACTGGCCGGTTTGACTCACTCGGCAAAGCCATGCAAAGCGCTAAAGATATCTGGGGGCTTCTCTCGAACCATTGGGATTACGTCATAGAGAAGATGGCCGGAGCAAATTCTGTGATACACCGGGTTGTGTACAGAGATGTGAAGAAGGGTATCAATAAAAGAGACAAGGTTCAGCAGGACGCCTTCAAGGCATTCAGGGCAGAGCTTATATCGAGAGGCCTCATAAACGATAAGGGCGTAGGACTGACGCTTAAGAACGATAAGGGCAAGCGCGAGAAGGACCTGAACGCCTGGCTGGGTGAGGCTGTCCCTACTCCTCATATGCCATGGGCAAAGGTCCCCCGGTCCACAAGGATGTCGCTGTATATGATATCGCAAAGCCCTGACAACCGCAGGCATCTGCTTGCAGGCGGCTTCACTGTCCGAGAGTCCGAGAACCCTAACGATGCCTACAACATGACTGCACAGCAGCTTGACGATATAGTTGATACCATCACTGACGATGAGAGGCAGTTCGCTATGTCTTCTCAGGGAGTGTTTGACTCGATGTGGGATGAGACCTCTGACGTGTTCTACGAGAAGAACGGATACCGGCCCACTAAGGTGTCTGGAGTCTACTGGCCTATAAAGGTGGCTCCTATCTCTCTTGGAACCGATCAGCAGGCAGAGGACACGGTCCTCGATAAGATCAAAGGCAGAGGTGCCAGGCCTGGAATGTCAAAGGGCCATGTGAAGAAGAGGGTTAACAGTAAGAAGCCCGTGGTCCTGGTCTCTTTCGAGAAAGCGTTCAATCGATCAGTCAGAGATTCCGCTGCATACATAGGCCTTGAGCTACCTATGACAGAGGCTTCACGGCTACTGTATGGTCAGAACGGAATGCAGGCAGAGATCGAGAATCGCTACGGAGTCAAGTACTTTGAAGCGATAGACAAAGGCCTGCGCGATATCATCGGAGAGAACAAACCCATGGACGATGCAGATAAGCTGTTCATGAGGGTCAAAGGCCGATATGCAACCTTTGCTCTTGGTATCCGGCCAGCCGTCATGCTCAAACAGTTGCTGTCCTATGGATTGATGCAGGGGTACGTGGACGCTGAGTACCTATACACTGCACCGATGAGGTATGCACTGAACCCCAAGGCAGTCAAGGCCCAGCACAGGAAATACTCGCCTGGATATGTCGAGCGATCTGAGCAAGGCCCTGGCCGGGACATTGCCGATATCTTTAAATCTGGAGCAGCAAAGAAGATGTTCGGCGGCAAGGCTAAATGGTTCGGTCTGCAAGGCGTGAAAGAGAAGTCAATGGCTGGTATCAAGCTGTTTGATATCACCGCTGTGGATATGGGTATGCTGGGCGCAGTGAACATGGCGCTGGACAAGTTCGAGAAGGGTAAGCTTACCGGGAAGATGAAGCAAGCTCTTAACATAGAGGACAGCGACATCCCCTCCACCATGGAAGCACGCATGGAGCTTGCCTACGAGTGGGCTGACTGGGTAGTTGAGCGGACGCAGCCGATGTTCTCGCCGGAACACAGGAGCGCTCTGTCACGAGGTGGCATAGCAGCGCAGACGTTCACCATGTTTACTTCATTCACTAACCAGGCGCTCAACCTCCTGAAGCGGCAGACCAGGGACGCCATCGACAATCCCACTGCTGAAAACATAAGGAAGGTCGGCATTGTGTACACTCAGTTTGCTCTGAACATCCTTGGAGTGATGATGATCGATGACCTGTGGAGAGCGCTTCGAGGTAAAGAGGATGATGAGGAAGGCTACATCGATACCATTATTGACTTCATGTCCGGCATAGCGGTCCTGGGGTACGGCATAAGAGATGTTGCCGGTGCCTACAAGTGGGCAAGAAAGGGCTGGGGTGGTGGCGCTGACATCGATGCTCCAATAGTAAGAGAGCTTGAGAAGCTGGCCGATGTTGCTGTCCAGGTAGAGAAGGCCATGACCGCTGACTCGGACAAGAAGAGAAACAAGGCGCTGGAGAAGATGGTGGTCCAAACCACAGAGCTTGTGGCTGGTTACGGGCTGGGCTTGCCGGTTGGGATTCCCTTGCAGATATATAAGGCAACAACCAAAGACGATTAAGGAGGTGGTCCTGTGGGTGGGGGAGATGTTAGGCCGTGTAAATACTGTGATGAGCATTTCGATATTAAGGGTTCGTTGATCGAGGGAGGCGTTACGATGAAGGGTCTCAAGTGGATGTTTGGTGGGATATGTATTCTTGCGATAGCGATATTAGGCTTCCTCGTGACAATCACCGGAGACGTAGGCGAACTAAGGGCTGAGATGGGCAAGGCTATTGCGGTAGAGACCGCAAAGGTTGAGGCCATGCAGAAGCAGGTTGACCACGTAGCTGCTATCCAGCAGACCGTCACAAAGTACATCATGGAGAGACAGGTCGAGGGATCGAACAAGCCTTCGATTAACGTATACCCGCACAGGGATGGTAATAAAGTACAATGATGTTCTGCATAGCTGGATGTGGGTTTTATTCCCTGAGTCTTACGAGATGCCGGGACTGTGGCGCTTCTATGGAAGAGGTTGTGAGGTGTCCTGGGTGCTTGAGCCTGAAGAAGAACGGAGCCTTCTGGCACTGCTTGAAACACAACAAAGAGATATTCAACCCAGACATGGCTGGGTGTGAGGAGAGGACTTGAACTTAAGAGAGAAACAAAGCAAGTTTATGTTCATGGTGGCCAGGTTGATCTTGCATGCTCAGCAGTTGGGCTTTGAGGTTACTGGGGGCGATTTATATCGTGACCCCAGGGCTACGTATGGGCATCCAAAAAGCACTCACAGGAGCAGGCTGGCCATCGACCTTAACCTGTTTATCGATGGTGAATATATCCAAGACGGCAGAGGCCATGATAAGCTCCATGATTATTGGGACAGCATCGGTGGCGCTAAGCGGATTGAAAAAGACATGAACCACTATTCCCTCAAACATAACGGTGTTCGTTGAAATAGATAAAAAGGTTCCCTGTCAATAAACATTATTGCAAGATTGGAGGCAGCATGGAAACAGGCAGATGGACAATTAAAGAGACTAACGTCGAGGGCTGGGATCTCCTGGCTCCTACGAGCTACATAGAGGCCACTGAGGAGGCGATCAAGGCCAAGACGGGTGGGTGTGGGCCTGGATGGTTGGGTGACCTCCTGGTGCCCGATACGATGCTTGGTGAGTCTGTATTTCTGGCGTGTCAGATCCATGACTGGATGTATGGTGAGGGTGAGACCCCAAAGGATAAACGGGATGCAGATCGAGTATTTCTCTGGAACATGACGGTCTTGATTCAGGATACGCCTCACGGAGACACCAAAGAGGATCAAAAGCTGGACCTTATCCGGCTACGGACAGTCATGACCTATTATGAGGCCGTTAGTTATGCCGGTTCAGATTCCTTCAATGCGGGTGTGAGCGTCCGAGCAAAAGACCTGACATAGGCCACCAAATAGCCCCGTCAGCAGCCTAAATACAAAAAGGGCGACCCGTAGGTCGCCCTTTCTTCGTTACAGTCGCAACAAGCCGAGTGAGTTAGCCGTTGGCTGCTTTTGTTCTCGTGATTGCGTGGAAGGCCATGATGATATTGTCGTACTCATCAACCGTAGTGGGAGTCAGACATGCCGGATAGACCGTTCCGTCGTTAGGATCGGTGGCTCCATTTGTCATGGCGTGCCTCAACTGGGCCTCATTAACGGCTGCCATATCATTGATAATTTTCAGCGCCTCATTCATATCATCATCGCCGGTCATTTCAAGCGGGAACCTCCAGCCGTCAGTTCCATGGCCAGGGTCTTCCGCTCCTCCTGAAGGGTCCTCATTGAGATCCGCTCCTTGACCAGCGCCTTCACCCTTTGTCCAGGCCACCAGTTCTTTTCCGTACATTCTCTTAAACTTCTTCAGAAGTTTCTCGATGATGTCGGCTGGGGCATACTTCCAAACACCGCTCTTTACCTGGTTGTTGGCCCACCCCTCAAACGTGGTTTCCTTCTTCAGGTTCGCGTAGGCGAGGTATGCCTCCCAGGTGGGTTCGATGTCTTTTTTCTGGGTGGCCTTGATCATCATGTCTTGGAAGGTGAACTCCTTCGTCCCGCCACCAGCGCCTACCAGGGCGTACATCTTCTCACCGGACCCTGTATCTTTGAGCTGACAGGTGTGGCTCTCGATGCAGCCTTCACCTTTGCCAGCCGGGAGGTGTACGCCACACTGTTTGCATTTGACCATGACCGGGTCTCCAATCAGGTTGTCACCGGCTGACGGTCGCCTCGCCTGCTTGCCGGAAAGATCTTGGCCGGACTGAACCAGCGGATCATTCTCTGGCGTACTGGGTGTTGAAACCGGCTTTGAAGATTCCTGCGATCCATCGGTCTCTGTCTCCCCCGGCGGTTCCTCCTCCGGTGCGTCCTTCACCTCATACCTGGGTTTATCGTCAGACCCATCAGTGATGGCGTCCATCGGTATTACGTCGATGTCGAGAAGCTGTTTGCCAGTAGAGTCAAACTGGTCCTCGGTCTGCGCTGCAAACTGAAGCTCTGGGGACATGGGAACCCGCTTCACAAGCCGCTTTACAGCGGTCTTGCACCACATGGTCGGTTCCATGTCCGGCTGGTTCCATGGGGAGTCCTTCATT
>JACKQG010003316.1_pt1 | contig 19899 bp, 23 predicted proteins | sample 8237621 | NCBI WGS metagenome assembly JACKQG01 (sample SAMN15677084, study PRJNA649215) | marine metagenome | biome: marine; feature: Black Sea; material: saline water; isolation source: suspended particulate matter (SPM) from the Black Sea western gyre | collected 2013-06-09/2013-06-10 | depth... | reverse complement strand
GCTTCTATCGGGCATCCATTTGTTGAATATTTAGGAGATTCCCGCTAAAAACATGTGACTGAAAGGAATGCCTGTGGTGCGGGAATGACATACATTTTAGTCACTAATAAAAAAGTGCCTGGTAGTGAAATGAATTAGAAACCTGTTTTCTAGATTAGCTGGTTTTAAAAATTTCAATTAAGCGGTTTTAAAAATCGGTTCCACACCTTCTGCCATTTTTTTTAATTTTTCAATTTCCTCGTCAGTGATCGGGGAAAAATTTTCTGCAATCTCCACACCTTTCCAGAAAAACTGTTCATCACCCGGCGGAATAGCTGCTGTGGTTCCCTGCGATAAAGTAAAGCGAACTGATAAATTTGCCATTTCAGGATCATCCATAGGTTGGTACCACAATCTTTTGTAAGGTCTTTCTTCACCTTTTGGTACATAAGAGAGCGCTAATGTTTTTAAAGCTATAATGCCCATCCCTTTTTCTTTGGCTTTTGCCACAGCCCTTTGACCAAAATTCCCCTGAAACCAGCAGACAAAATTTATCGGAAAAAGAATTGTGTCAAAATCGAACTGTTCCATTGCAAGCAACGCTGCCTCTTCAGAATGGGCAGAAAAACCAATGAATCTTATTTTACCATCCTGCCTGGCTTTTAGAAATGTTTCCATGGCGCCATTTGGGCCAAAAGCCTGTTCCACGTCTTCAATTTTGTTCAATGAGTGCAATTGATAAAGGTCAAAATAGTCTGTTTGCAATTTATTTAAAGATTCATTCAATTCCAGTTCCGAATTTTCCCTGTCTCGTTTTGTTGTTTTACAGGCTAAAAATGATTGATTCCTGTAAGGCTTTAATGCCGGTCCCAAAACATCTTCTGCATTGCCGTAGGTTGGCGCTACATCAAAATAGTTGATACCCCGGTCAAAAGCCTTTGCAACTACACTGTTGGCGTAAGTTTGTTCCAGCTCTTTGACGACAATTCCCCCGAAACCGATGATGGGCAAAGTTTCACCTGTTTTACCCAATTTACGCCTGGGATATTTAATTTCTGGTTCACCCTCTTTTTTTGAACAGTTTAAGAAGGGGTAAATTGACAATGAAGCGCCCCCCATAGCACTGTTTATAATAAATTGTCTTCTTTTCATTGTATTCCTCCAATTATAAGGTGAAAATTTATAAAGATAACCAACAATTTTTATTCGCACTTTCGACAATTTTTTCTAATACTTTCATATTTGCAACAGCGTCTTTAATTGGCGTTGGCACTTCGGTATTTTTGATTATTGCCAGGGAAAACAAATCTCCCTGAATCGTATATTGATCGCAAATATCAAAAATTATTTCATCAATTTGATTTTCATTTTGAAGCCACATTTTAGTCGGTTTGTCATGTGGTGCATTAAAAGGAATTTCGATTTCAATCCTTCCTTTTGTACCAAAAATATTAACCCGTTGATAACCGGACAATTGTGTTGAGCAGGTAAAGGTTGAAGTGGTTTTTCCAAAATCCATCATTCCGGAGGCAAGGCGATCTGTTCCGAAATTGGGATCATATTCCACAATTCCGCAAACACGTTTCGGCTCTGAATTAATAATAAAGCGGGACAGCGAAATACAGTAGCACCCAATGTCCATCAATCCGCCACCGCCAATATTTTTTTTATTTCGAACATTATTTGGATCATCATTAAAGTAAGAGAAAACAGACTGGATTGTCCGCAGTTCACCAATTTTACCATCATTAACAAACTGTTTCGCTTTTTGCCATTGGGGATGAAAACAGTACATGAACGCTTCCATTAATTTCAAATTCGATTTTGTTTTAGCAAAATTAATTAGTTGCTGACCTTCTTCAACTGAAAGTGAAATTGGCTTTTCGCACAAAACATGTTTCCCTGCTTCCAAAGCTTTGATAGACCAGGGTACGTGAAGGTGATTGGGCAGCGGATTATAAATTGCATCGATTTGCGTATCTGCCAGTAATTCTTTGTATGAACCGTAAGCTTTGGGTATTGTTAGTTTATCAGCAACCTGCCTTGCTTTTTCAATAGAACGCGAGGCGATTGCAATTACTTCACAGTGTTCGCCTTTTTGCATGGCAGGGATGACTTTTTGTATGCCAATATTTGCGGTACTTAAAATGCCCCAGCGGATTTTTTTCATGTTTGTCCTCAATATGGTTTTAGTGATTTATTTTGTTTTATAAAAAAGTAGCAATAGCAGTTGCAGTGGCAGATAAATAATGAACGTATGGTTATTTGGGATACTGCCTCTGCCATTTGCAGCTTACAGCGCTATTACATTTAGCTTAGTCCAACAAGTACTCTTTCCCAATCAAATGCCGGACCAATATCTTCCTTGCCTGAAACGCGATAATTTATATGTGATACAATACCATTAAAATCAACCACATCATCAAAAGTGATATAGCGAAAATCGAGTGGTAAAACATTCCTGGCAATGTTATACCGCGCCGTAAGGTAGCGAAGTAAAGTGATTAGCGACTCGTATTGAGCGTTGGTAAAAGTGGCAAAAAAATTAAAGCCGCGGAAAAACGTCTGGTCGAAATATTGTGTTTGATTATTATTTCAATAGATGCCTTCGTTCCAATGTTTCATTCCTTCGTTTGTACGCGTGAGGTGACCGATGTTGGAAAGCTCAATTCCAATTGTCGCCCTGCTCCTTTCCTGGTTTCCACCGATTGCCCCCGGACCAAGATGATAGGACCAGTTACCTGAGTAAAATAAATTGTAAATCGTTCCATTTCTACCGATAACAAATGGAACGGAAACATGTTCTCTCGACGTGGTGAGTTTGCCGATGTCTCCCTTTAAATAACCCATGGTGTAATGGAGTACTATTTGATCTTTGTCAGTTTGTTCAGGATAAAAATATGCCCGATCCCGGAGGCAGGTTGCGTAAGTACATAATTCAATATTGTGCTTTCTCCGGGGATTTGAATTTGACGTTGTGTAAAATTATGTTTTTTGCCCGCACTGTCAATACCTGTGGCATCAAAATTTTGTTCATAAGCTGGGATGTCTTCGACCCGCATAAACTACTCCTTACTAGTTCTACTTTGTCGCATTATCACTGTTCGTTTGTCATTCCGGTTGAAGCGAAGCGGAATACCGGAATCTCAATATATTGAACTGGAGATTCCGGCAAAAAAGCCCAGTCTGTCAACATCATATAAATTTAAAGGTAACTGGACAGGCACGCCGGAATGACAGATGATCGTCATTTTTTTGTAATCTGACAAAGTAGAACTAGGTTAATTTAATATTTTGTAAATATACATATTCGATTCATTATCTTCTGGAATAAAATAAAATCTCAATTGATCCTTACCTATTTCAAAGTAGAAAGGATTACGGGTCATTACTGCGCCTGATTGAGCACACATGGTAATTGGTATTTGGTGAATTGGCACAAATGAAGTGAGATCAATCAAGTCAAGACCACCTAAAGCAAAGCTTCCCTTTCCTTTGATGATTGAATAGTCATTTAAGCCGCCGCAGAGAATACAATTACTTCCTGCGTAATGACAGTCCTGGTAATCGATGTAAAAATTTCCATTCAATTTCATTTTATAATTCGGGATTTTATTTTCATTCTTTTCGTTAAAACTGTTGAAATCCGAATTGTAATCTAATTCCCAAAAATAAAACCTTCTTGAACCCCAACTGACACCGACCAATCTATTGTTTTTTTTATCACAGCTAACAGCCCCGATATGGTCATTAAAGCGAAAAACAGGCTCACATTCTAAAGTAGTGGGATTGATTCGATAAACGAGAGATCTGCTGTTCGGTCGATATTCAGCTACCGGGGCCCAAATAAATTTTCCGTCAAAATCAATTCCACCGGGATGGTGAATAATACTGTCGCCTAAACTAATTTTGGAAATCAATTCTCCTTTCTCATTAAATTTGAAAAGATGCCCGATTCCCTTACCGGTAGAGCGGTCATGACCGTTTTGAAGGTTTTTATATTTTTCAGGGCTGGTTATTTTTTCAACAGAACTCAGGTAATAAAATTTACTGATTTTTACCATTCCTTGCGGGTGGTATGTGCGAAAATTAAGCTTAATTGTTCCTGTCAATTCCCAGGATGAACTTTCAGTGATATTGCAAAATTTGCTTATGAAATTATTTGATTCAGCGGAAGCTGGTGTACTTTGTCCAAAAATGGAAACAGCCTGGAATAAAAAGACGGCGATAACATTTAAGATCGTTGTTATTTTTATCATGGTTTTAGAATTTATTTCAATTCAACAGAAGTTCTTAATTTTTTTTCATTTTCAAATCTTTGCAAAGCAAGCTCAATTAACCTGGTAATGAGTTCCGTGTATGAAATGCCACTTGCTTCCCATAATTTTGGATACATGCTGATCCTGGTGAATCCTGGGATGGAATTAAGTTCATTCACAAATAGTTGATTGTTTTTTTTGAGAAAGAAATCAATCCTTGCCATTCCCTCACAACATAAAACTTTGAAAGTTTTTATTGCCAGTTCCTGGACTTGTTGAGTAATATCAGGAGGTAAATCAGCCGGTATTTGCAGCGTTGCTCCGCTATTGTCAATATATTTGGCATCATAAGAATAAAATTTGTGATATACGGAATCAGTGACAATCTCACCTGGAACTGAAGCGATTGGATCTTCATTTCCTAAAACAGAGCATTCTATTTCCCTGCCAGGCATATTCTCTTCTACTAAAATTTTAGTATCATATTTGAAAGCTTCCCTGATGGCAAAACCAAATTCACTTTTGTTGCTCACCCTGTTGATACCAACAGATGAACCAAGATTTGCCGGTTTAACAAAAAATGGCAGACCAATGAATTCAACAATTTTAGCAAGTTTAATGTTAGCCTTCTCATGAAAATTGAATGTCAGAAAATCACCAATCGGAATGCCCGCATCTCTTAAAAGCCGTTTCATCACATCTTTATCCATTCCAACAGCAGACCCCAAAACACTGGCGCCAACAAAAGGAACATTTGCCAGCTTTAACAATCCCTGGATGGTGCCGTCCTCACCGAATGGCCCGTGAAGTATGGGGAAAACAACATCAATTTTCCCGATTGAATGGCTATCGGATGTTTTGACTAACTGGCTATTTTTTTCACCCGGGACTAACGCCAGGTTACCCGGTATATTTCGTAATTTAATTAATTTTGGATCGTCTGAATTTAATAAAAATTTTTCAGCATCATTCAAATGCCATAATCCCCCTTTGTCGATACCGATCAAAACAACATCAAATTTCGATTTGTCGATTGCTTCATAAACATTTTTTGCTGATTGTAAAGAGACTTCGTGTTCTGCTGATTTTCCGCCGAACAGGATTGCGACGGTGATTTTTTTTGTCATATAGTTAAATCCGATCCAAATTATTTATTGTGAATTGTCAGTAAGTTTTTCAACTCTCCAATCGGAAATATTTCTCTTTGAAGTATCAAAATTAATTCCAATCAAAAATATATCTCTGCCTGAAGTCAAGTATTTCTCAGCATATTTTTTTTCTTTGATTTGAGCTATTGCCGTATCTGCACTTTGGTTACATTTTAATTCGATGATGTAAACTTTGTCATTAAATTCTACGGCAATATCGATTCTGCCATAACTGGTCAGGATTTCACTTAACACCTGTACGCCGGAGGCAGACAACATTAGATAAAACAAAGAATGATAATAATTTTCTGCCTGGTTTGCTATTAGATTATAAGGAATAGCAGCAAAAATGCTATTTACTATTTGAATAAATGATTCTAAATTATTGTGTTTTAGATAACGCGAAATTAGTTTGTATTGATTTTTCAGTTGGGTGTCTTTTACCAGGCTGAAATGTTTATACAAATAACTTAAAAATGAAACCTTGACTTCCTGGTTTGGATAGCTTAATTGGTACATAATATCATCGTGATCTTCAATTGTGATATAGCCGGTTTGAAATAGCAATGGCTCTAAATCAAGCGTTTCCAGGTCGTAAGTTGTAAAGGAATCTTCCGGCAAAGTTAATTTTTCGATTGTTGGAATTGGATAATCCTTTTCTTCTATCAAGTTCACCAAAAACGAAGGCGTGCCGGTTTCAAACCAATAATTTTGAAATTTTTTCTTCTTTAAAGCATTCAAAACCGAAAAAGGATTATAAACTTTTTCAAACTTCTCGGTAAAACGATAACCATTATACCAGCTTTGTAGTTGATCTTTGCATTCTTGATAGCTAATCGCTAACTTATTTGCCATTATTTTTATATAATTATGAAAATTATTTTCCAGTTCATCTTCCGTATATCCAAACATTGCGCTAAACTGTGATTCCATTGATAGGTCATCCAAATTATTCAAATCGGAAAAAAGGCTCACTCGGGTGAATTTGGAAACCCCAGTAATAAAAACCAATCTCAAGGCACCAGAAACGTCTTGTTCTTTTAATACACCAAAAAATTGCTTCAATACATCGCGGTTTTGTTTAGCAATTTCTAATTCCTTCTCACCTTTCCCAAGATGGCTGATCAAGGGTTTGTCATATTCATCAATTAAGATAATGACATCTTTCTCATATTTTGATTGTAATTTTTTTATTAACTCCACAAAACCATTAGGAATCATTTTAGACTGTAATGAAATTTTGTACTCTTTCCCAATTGTAAAAATTAAATTCGTCAGACTTTTCGTTAATAAAGAAGGCGTGGATGAATTTATCCCGTTAAAATCTATCTTCACCACCGGGTGCTTTTCCCATTTCCAATTTGTATTCTCTGCGATCCACAATCCATTAAATAAATCTCGCCTTCCCTGAAAAAGATAACCCAATGTAGAAACCAAAAGAGATTTTCCAAAACGGCGCGGGCGGGATAAAAAATAGAAAGCCTTTGGTGAGCGGATAAGCTCATAAATATCTTTCGTTTTATCGACATATACAAAATTTCCTTCGATCATATCTTCAAAATCTTGTATGCCCAACGGTAAAAATTTTTCAGCCATGGCTTTATCTCACAATGATATTCATTTTTATTTGAATACTTTTTTTAATGTTAATATAGATACTTTTCGCCTAAAAATCAAGATGTTTTCCTTTTGCGAACCTTTTCCACAAATCCCTCGTCTTAAAAATCAGAAACGGGAGCCCTGAGATTGAAAAAAGAGCAAGTACTTGTACAGCGCATGCAACAAGGAGACATGTCAGCATTCCGGGAATTAGTTGAGCGCTATAAAAAAAATATCTATTATTTAGCCCACGATCTGACCAGGAATCACCATGACGCGGAAGATCTGTCCCAGGAAGTGTTTATCAAAGCATTTCGTTCGATGCAAAATTTTCGTGGTGATGCCAAATTGAGTTCATGGCTTTACCGGATTACGGTGAATACAGCAATCAGTCAGAAACGAAAAAAATCCGTTTCAAACATGCAGTTACAGGAAAATTTTGATGAGTGTGTTAACGAAAGTGAGCAAAACAATAAGTCCTTTTCCAGGAATCCTGAAAAATTGGCTGAAGCCGGTTTGATGCGCGACCACCTTGAGAGAGCAATACAAAAACTAACTCCCCGGGAAAGATCAATTTTTGTGTTGCGGCATTACAACGATCTGCCGCAAAAAGAGATTGCTGAAATTTTAAAAATCAATGTAGGCACGGTGAAAAGTATGCTGTTTCGGGCGATAAAAAAGCTTCAAGATGAATTGGCGTTTTATAAGCAAGAATTGGGATAATTATTACCAAAAAAAAGCTATTAAGAGGTTTGCAATGAAAAACTGTCAAAAATTTCGTTCAATGTTCACAGATGTACTTTATGGTGAATTATCTCTGGATCAGAAAGATCAATTTAATCACCATTTAAAGTCATGTTCTAAATGTGCTGTCGGATTCGCTCAAATGAAGTCCGTTACAGAAGCAATGGACAACCGTACTCGCACTGAACCGGATGATTTTTACTGGGAAGGGTATTGGGACAATCTTGTTGATAGAATGGAAAAAGAAGAAAAGCAAGTCTCAAGATCAATTTTATGGTGGCAGCGATTCAAAGAGACTTTTTCATTAGAGCCCCGATTGGTGTACCGTTTTGCAGGAGTAGTTGCTTTGCTTTTCATTGGTATCCTTATTGGGAAATTCTATTTTAGCGGTACTGAAAAATTAAAATTTCATTCCCATGTTTTTGAACAAAATACAAACTTATCAGCTCAACAAATAGCGCTTCAAAACCGGGTGAACCGTTATTTTGATCGTTCCAAAGTGTTGCTGCTGGGAATGATAAATTTTGACCCAGAAACAGAAGATGTTTTTGCACTTAATCTACCTTATCGAAAAAAAATATCTCAAAACTTAGTACAAGAAGCAGTGGCTTTAAAAAACGAAATGCAGGATCCGTCTTATAATCAATTGAAACTGCTTATTTGTGATCTCGAAGTAATTTTAATGCTGATTGCAAATCTTGAATCCGAGTTGGATATTGATGGAATCGAAATGGTCAAAAGCGGGGTCGATAGAAAAGGGATTATGTTAAAAATAAATCTTGAAGCAATGCAGGAACCTGATGAAGGCAATAAATTGTACAAGATAGAAAAAAAGAGAATAATAATGTAGAATAGTTTGTTGACATTATCATGCTTCGACTCCGCTCAGTATGAAGCTACGCTGACACCTCACCCTGAGCGGAGTCGAAGGGTGAAAGTAGATAGGAAAAACATACTTAGTGTCTGAACGAAAACCCCTAATTTTGGTAATTTTCTGTCATTGCGAGGAGCGAAGCGACGAAGCAATCCCATCAATAAGCGTTTAATAATCAAGAGATTGCTTCGCTCCTTCGTCGCTCGCAATGACAGGTGCATTTTTAAATTTCGCTAGTTTTCGTTCAAGCACTACTTACCCTGATTTGTTGAGTGGATTCTAATTAAATTTGTACTTTCATCTGAATGGTAACAGATGTTTATCAATGAATTTGAAAAGGAGTAATGAAAAATGAAAACAAAAACATTTACCGTGATACTTATCTGTTTATTAATCTTGAGTATTTCCAATGCATTTTCTGCAGCAGCATATTTTCTTTTAGAACAGGACGATGATGCTAAAGCATATCAGAACGCGCATAATTTTGTGCTTGATGAGAAATGGAGTAATGCAATTAGTGTGCTGCAAAATTTCATTGAAAAATATCCGAAAAGTAAATGGGTGGATGACGCCCGGTTTTGGAAATGTTATGCGGGCGAAAAAAAAGGTGACGATTTAGAGACGGTTTTTGAATGCTATCAAAAATTTGTTAAAAAGCATCGCAATAGCAAATGGACTGATGATGCAAAAAGTAATATGATTCGCCTTGGTACAAAATTATCAAAAATGGGAAAGTCCGAATATAAAACCATCGTCGAAACTATGCAAAACAGTGATAACGAGGAAGTGAGCCTGACAGCGCTCTATGCCCTGCAAAGTATTGGAAGTGACAAGGCGTTGGATGTCACGATTGATTTGTTTGATAAAACAAAAAGCGAACGTGTCAAAGGAAAAATTGTTTATGTCATTGGAAGTTCAGATTCACCACAGGCGCTTAAAAAACTAATCAAAATAGCAAAAACAGATCCCAGTTCAAGTGTGCGAAAGAAAGCAGTGCATGCACTGGCTGGGAAAAAACATACCGATGCCATAATCGCGTTGAAAGATATAATTAAATCCGATGTTGACGCAGAAATTAAAAAGACTGCGCTCTATGCTTTGGGTGGAATCCGGGATCAGGATTTAGTGCCATTTTTATTGGACATTGCCAGAACAGAAAAGAATGAATCATTGGCAAAAGCCTCGGTCTATTCGTTAGCCGGTATGAAAAGCAAAGGGGCGACCGACGCAATCCGTGAAATACTTAAAGCATCTGTACATGAGAGTGTTCGTAAAGCAGCGCTTTATTCAATTGGAGAACGAAAAGATCCGGAATCTTTAGCTGTTTTAAGAGATTTTGCCTTGAATAATAAAAATTCTGAATTGAGCAGAGCAGCGGTTCATGCAATTGCCGGAATTAGAAGCGAAGCATCAGCGCAAGTACTAAAAGCGATCATCCTGTCAGACAGACCAACGCGTGTTAGAGAAGCAGCGCTTTATGCCATCGGAGAAATGAAAAGTAAGGATGCACGAGAAATTCTAATCAAAGTTGCAACCGACAATAAAGATGAGAAGTTAGCCAAAACAGCAGTTTATTCGTTAGCCAATGTATTGAGGGGCGATGATACGAATGTGATTTTAGAAATTTTACAAACTTCTAAATTTGATGCAGTGAAAAAAGCAGCTCTCTACGCAATTGCCGAACAAAACAACAATGCCGGCATAAAAATGATTGCAAAAATTTTGAAACAGGAAAAGGATGCAGGATTAAGAAAAATCGCCGTACGCTCTTTAGCCAACTCAAAAGATAATGAAGCAGTTGATGCGCTATTATATGTAGTCGAGCATGATGATAATGTGGAAGTGCGTAAAACAGCAGTGATGGCACTGGGTGAGATTGGGACTCCCAGGGCGCAGGAGGCACTTGTAAAGATTCTTGAAAAGAAATAATTGGTGAGATGTGATTGGTTAATGGTGATTAGTGCAGTGGGTAATTAGTCCATCATTGTTTTAATTCAGGATATCATTTATTTACAGGATCATACACAGGGTCCGGACTGTGTATGTTTGTAATCTTAAACACAATTAATTTATAAGGAAATTCATCATGATAAATAGAATAAAAAATAGTTTGTTATCTTTTTTGATATTACTACTTATTCAAACACAAGGATTTACTCAAACAATCATTAAACATCCTAATTCAACTCAAAATCTAAACGAACGCTGGAAATGGGCAGAAAAGAAATCAAAAGAAAGTGAACATCAAAATGGCTTTTGGATTGGTTACAGCATAAATCGCTTAATGGGAGAGAATTCATACACCGGAAGTTTTAACAGCGACCGATCTTGGAAAGAAAAAAGCCTTGCTGAAATAGTATACGGTAAGAGAATAAAGCCGCTTGAAGAAAATCTCACAGATGATCAAAAAGTCAGGAAAGCGGCAAAAAGAGTATTAGAAGAATTGGAAAATCCAAATAAGCCTGGTAAAAAAATCTTAAAAGAAGTCGCATTCCTATTTAGATTTGATAAATCATCAAAGGACATTAGTGAAGTTAAGATCAGTAATTTATTACTTCCTGTTGACCTGGACAATGTGCCATTGATCTGGATTGGTAAAACAAACGACGCTGAAACTATTGACAAAAACGGCACAAAGGGATCGCTGCACTGATGTGCGGAAAAAGGCAGTTTTTAGCATCTACAGGATGAAAACGGAGAAAGCAGATGAAGCTTTGATTGATTTAGCATATCATGCTAACAAAAGACAGGTTCGTGAAAAAGCGATTTTTTGGCTCGGTCAGAAAGAATCACCCAAAGCTGCCAAAATTTTAGAAAACATTGCTACCAATGATGCGGATGAAGAAATTAAACAAAAAGCAATATTCGGACTCTCGCAATTGAAAGACGATCAAAGCACCAATATTTTAATCAAACTGGCAAAGAAACATCCCAATAAGGAGTCCAGGAAAAAAGCAATTTTCTGGCTGGGACAGAAGGCTTCCAAAAAGGCTGCTGAAACACTGGAAGATGTGGCAGCTAATGAAAATGATATTGAAATTCAGAAAAAAGCCATTTTCGCTCTTACGCAATTGGATGACGATAAAGGGATCCCAATTTTAATTAAGTTAGCAAAAACACATCCGAACAGTGAAGTCCGGAAAAAGGCGATTTTCTCCCACAGAAAAGAAATCCCACAGAAAAAAACCAAAAAAAATATTTTTTCTGTGGCGTGTTCTCCTTCGGCGAACCTGTCCGCCGTTTGTTTGGCGGATCAATGCGCCAGAAAAGACAACGCATCTTCAATCTATTGAAGAAATCTGCCGAAGATTCTGTTGCTGTGGGCTGATTGTTAAAACGAATTTACCCCAGTGATCGTTTACTATAAATTTTACCCATTGTGCATTAAATTCACAGTTTAGAAACTATTTCGCTTTTAACCGAATCTCGCCTTTATCAGTTTCAATATTTAATTTTGCACCACCCTTGTTAAAAGATCCTCTATAATATTTTTCCCGGTCTTTTCTGCCTTTCCTGTCTGTTTTAATATCAAAATCAGAGTCCAATTCACCCCTGCGCCCGAGATCTAAATCCAGGTCAAAATTAGTCTTTTCAGGCAGTGAAATTTCAATGCTGCCTTTATATGTCTCAAAACGATTTCTCCCGATCATTTTTTTATAATCCACTTCGACTTCGCCTTTGTAGGTCTCAAGATCGATTGATCCTTCCAAATTATTGATCTCCACAGTGCCTTTGTAGGTTTCTAACTCAACCGAAGCGCGTAAGTCCGAAATTTCTGTGTCCGATTTATAATCTTCTATGATCAGGTCTGCTGTACGAGGCATCTTAATTTCATAATGAACCAGTGGTAAAGAACCAGTGTCATTTGAGAAAATGCCCCAAAAAGAAGATGATCCTTTCTTAATTTTATTGTAATCGGTTTTGATTCTCAAATGCTTCGGAGAATGATCAAAATCAATTTCAGTGAACTTAACTTTTTTCTCCGCATATTTATCCCAATCGTCAACCTCGATTTTTACGACAACTTTTACTTCCGATCTGTCCCAGGTTTTAACTGTGATACTTCCTTTATATGTATCAATAGAAACACGACCTTCCCTGTTGAATCTGAAAGATTTTTTGATTTCTCTGGATTTTTGGCTGAAGGATGGAAGGGTAAAAATAAGGACAATGTAAGTTAATAGAAAACATGAAAATAGTTTTTTCATTTTGATACTCCTTATTAAAAAGTTGGATTTTTAATTTAATAGCGAAATGAAGAAAGAAAAGTTTCGTTTTCTTTTTTGATGAAGGTGGTTTTTATTCACTTAAGGTTTGATACAAGTGTATGTTTTTAAGGAGATTTTTAAATTATCGTAAACGACTTATTTTAACAATATCATTCTTCGCGTTTTCACAGTTCCTCCGGCGTTGACACAAATGAAAAAAACTCCGTTCATCATGTCTTTTCCGTCAAAAACTACTTTGTGGAGACCTGCTTTTTTGTGACCCTCAAATAAAGTTAAAATCTCTTGCCCGCGAATATCATAAACTTTTGCAGTTACAAATTGAGGTTTAGTCAAAGAAAAGTGAATGTTGGTTGAAGGATTAAAAGGATTCGGATAGTTTTGCTTCAATTCAAATCCAACATCATTTTTATCCAAGTTCCTAATGTACACCTCCGCAATGTTTGAAAAATAACTTTCAGTTCCGTCTTGAAGAACGACCGTTGCAGCGTAAAAAAAATGATCTCCATTAGTAACATTATCGTCAGTATAAACTGCATGTGTGTTATCAGAAGCGCCAATAAAATGGAAATTTAATAATCTATGCGTTGAGCGGTATATATTATAATGAGATACATTTGTTTCCTGGCTGGATTTCCACGTTAATTTAACCGCCTGGGGGAAAACTACCGAGTTGCTATAAATCAGGCTAATCAAGATAAAGAGTATTTTGATTGAAATTTGTTTATTCATTTTGGATGAATTCTGTTGCTAAATTTTATTGTTTTGGTTGAATTCAAAGATTTGGTGTGTGGTGCTTCTGAAAAATATAATCATTTTTTAATACATTTACAAGTAATGTTGCAAAATTATAATAAAAAAATATTGTATTTTTCTATTGACTTTTAAAAAAAATTTTCATATACTTGTTTCTTCAAAATTATTGAGTTTGCAATAATTTGATTGGATTCGACAGTCGCTTGTAACTATCTAATTTTTAATAGATTGTTTTTTATAGAAAAGGATACGCGTATGAACTCCAATTTTTATTGGAGCCGAAACATTACCTCATTTTTACCCCAACAATTTTTTCTTCAAATTGATTCCCTCGTTTTATGTATTGACACAAAATTTATTAATAAAAAGGAATATAACCGATGACTGAACAATATTTACCGGTTCTGCTTTACATTGTTATAGCCGCATTAACAGCAGCACTCATTTTATTGCTCAATAAATTACTCGGACCCAAAGCGAAACATAGAAAAGATTATCCGTCAAAATTAACTCCTTTTGAATGCGGATCTGATCTTCTGCAGGATAATAACCGTCGCGTAAGTATTCGTTTTTATTTGATCGCGCTGTTATTTGTGCTTTTTGATCTGGAAGGAATTCTACTCTATCCCTGGGCAGTTGTTGGTCGCTCACTCGGTAAAATTGCTATAATTGAAATTTTTATATTTTTATTTTTCCTGGTTGTTGCATTCATTTATGCTTATAGAAGAAAAGCCTTTGATTGGAGGTAGTTTATAAATGTCAAAAAATGATATCCCTGAAAATATAGTTACAACAAAATTAGATCAATTCATTGGCTGGGCGAGAAGCTACTCGCTATGGCAATATGTTTTTGGAACAGCATGCTGCGCCATGGAATTTATGTCAGTGAGTTCTTCTCATTATGATACGGATAGATTTGGTGCTGCGATGCCCCGCTATTCACCGCGACAGTCTGATATGCTCATGGTGGTGGGAACAATTAATCATAAAAATGCGCCGGTTTTGAGACGAATCTGGGAGCAGATGGCTGATCCTAAATATGTTGTTGCTGTGGGCGCTTGTGCGGTTAGTGGTGGATTTTACCGAAACTATGCAACGTTACAAGGCTGTGACCTGGTTATTCCAGTGGATGTTTATATTCCTGGCTGCCCGCCAAGACCAGAAATGATTCTTGATGGCATTATGGCGCTTCAGGAAAAGATAAGAAAATCCAAACATTATTTATAGACAGGTACAATAGATGGAAAAATACTGGCTATTACAAGACGAATTGAAAGATTTTTTTGATTTATTTAAGGACGTAAAATATTCAGAAGAATTCGGTCAATCAAATATTCGTATTCATTCAAAAGATTTGGAGAAAGTGTTTGACTTTCTTAAGAATCATGACGAATTTCCTATGGACATGCTGGTGGATGTTACCACGGTTGATTACCTCTCCAGCGATTACGCGGAAAAACCAAATTTAACAGGACGTGAAGAAGATTTATATTCCGAGACGCGTTTTGACATTATTTACCATTTTTATTCAATGCGCACAAACAAGCGTGTTCGATTAATTACCAGTTGCGGTGGAGAAAATCCCGAAGTATTGAGCTGTTATAAATGGTGGCAGGCAGCGCATTATTTAGAACGGGAAATCTGGGATATGTTTGGTATCAAGTTTACGGGACATCCAGATTTGAGGCGAGTGCTCATGTATCCCGAGTTTGAAGGTTTCCCATTAAGAAAAGATTACCCAGTATTGGGTGAACAACCCAGGTTAGAATTACGAAATCCGGAGCAAGACAATGGCAGAAATTGAAATTCCTGCAAAATATAAAGTTGAAGAAGTATTAAAACGCAAGGAAATACTTGAACTCACGATTGCGGGTCCAACTGATGAACCAATGAGGATTAATCTCGGTCCATCCCATCCAGCGATGCATGGAACAATAAAGATGATTGCAGAACTGGTCGGCGAAACGATTGTCAATTTAGATATTGAGCCGGGATTCCTTCATCGCGGCATGGAAAAGATGTGCGAAGTTCATAACTACAATTCAGCGCTTCCATATACAGACCGGTTAAATTATGTAACCGCGTTTATCAATAATTTTGGTTATGCGGCAACGATAGAAAAATTATTCGGAATTGAGATAACCGAACGTACTTCCTGGTTGCGAACGCTATTTTCGGAATTATCAAGAATAACAGATCATTATACATGCCAGGCAGCTATTTGCAGCGAGATTGGCGCAATGACACCATTTCTCTATTTAATGCAAGCTCGTGATTACATCTGGGAACATTTTAACTGGGCAACCGGGGCACGCCAGACTTATAGTTATTCGCGGATTGGCGGATTGGCTAAAGATGTCAGCAGGGAATGGTTGGATAAAGCGAAAGAAATATTACTTGACAATATTCCTTTGTTACACGATGTTCATGGCTTGATAGATAAAAACCGCATCTTTTTAGATCGAACCCAGGGTGTTGGAGAAATAAGTAAAGAAGATGCAATTAATGCGGGAATTACTGGTCCGTTTTTAAGGTCAACTGGTTGCGATTACGACGTTAGAAAAGCAATGCCTTATTTTAAATATGATGAAGTGGAATGGGAAGTGCCGGTTGGCAAATATGGCGACAATTATGATCGCTGGTATATTCGCATGCGCGAGATAGAAGAGTCTTTTAAAATTTGTCTTCAGTGTATTGAAAAAATTCCAGAAGGTCCGGTAAATTCAGATGATTATATGGCTCATCTCCCGGAGAAAGCAGAAGTATATGGCTCCATCGAAGGATTGATCAACCATTTTAAAATTGTCATTGATGGTCCGAAACCGCCCAAAGGGAATATTTATCACTGTGTTGAAGGAGCCAACGGCGAATTGGGATATTATGTTGTATCCGATGGAACGGGAACTGCTTACCGGCTTCACGTTCGGGCGCCGAGTTTTCTAATAATGGGCGCATTGGATAAAATTATCATTGGTCACCAATTAGCAGATATTATCCCCATCTTTGGTAGTGTGAATATGGTTGGTGGGGAGTGTGATAGATAAATTTGTATTTGAATAATGTTATTTCAATTTAAAAAAATAATCAAAATAAAAGATTAAATACTTTAACTTAATATGAAAACAGCAAGCAAATCGTGGTTAGTTGTTCATATATTTTATCCTATATTAGCTTTTTTGTTGGAAGGATTTATTCGATTTGTAAGCTCCAAATTTACGTTTTCAATGAATACTTTTAGCGGATCAACTCTGGCAATGTCTCAAGGATTGTTTTGTATTTTTGTAAGCCAAAGTTTGCTTAATGCAAAAATTATTTTGGATGATGAAGATAAAAAACAATCGAGAATTATGTGGGTTACTGTTTTTACATCAGTGGCAATTGTATGTTTTGTATTATTTGGATTAATAGTATTTTCATCAACTTTATTTGATTATCATGATATACAAGTTGCAAAAGAAATAAAAAAATCATTTGAGATAGTTGTATTTATCTCTTTCGTATTCGTGTTACCTATGGCAACGCGTATTCAAAGTAGTTTTGATTTAAGAACAAATTTAAAATGATTGAAAGTATTAAAAATATAGATTTCTTATCATCAGTGTTAGTAGGGATTGTATCTGCAATATTTGCCATTTTAATCTTTACCATGTTTAGAAGATGGTTTTTGGATAAAGTACTTCCAATAGCTCATAATATTGCGATTATTGGCTTTGAAAAAGCAGGAAAAACAACGCTTATTACAACAATTTTTAAAGAAATTTTTGCCGATAAAATTCTTGGTATAAAAGCTATACCAAAAGGGCAAAATTCAATTAGTATAATTAATGAAAACATAGCAACCCTTGAAAGAGGCAATTCGTTAAAACCGACCACTGATCAGGCAATGCGATCTTATACAATAAATATGACCAAGGGCTCGCTTTTAAGAAAAAAAACGTACAAAGTTCAATTGGCAGATTTCCCAGGAAAAAAATCTAAAAAATTTGCTGATGAAAATATTAAATCAATAATTAATACTGAATTTTTTAATTGGGCAATAGGAGCTGATGCATTCATATTTGTAATTGATTTAGCCAGATATCTTGATGATCCGGTAAGTAGCAGAGAGTACGTTGCAAATTTATCAAAGGAAATTAGAATAGCCTGGCAACATATCTTGAATTATCATGAAGATAAAAAGGAAAAGATTCTTCACAAACCTTTAATAATACTTTTCACAAAGGCGGATCTTTTTCATTTATCTAAAAAGCCAACAGAAGATCATAAGACAATAGAAGAAATAAAGAAAAAAGGATTCGGAGAGAAAATTCCTGATGAAATTAAATTAAGCAAAACAACGATAGATGAAGCCGCTAAAAATGCGAAAAATGATTTTTCTGATTTAATAAACTATCTAAAAAAAGACCAGGTTAAAAGTAAAGTTTTATTTGTAAGTAGCTTTGGTTATATAAATAGAGAAAAATTAAATTTAAGCGAATTAATAAATTCAATTTTGCCATAAAATTGACGTTCAAAGGATTATTGTAAAAAATTAGGTTAAATATGGAATTCACCAAAGAAGAAAAACAAAAAGTCGCTCATTTACGAACACGATACCCTGATGCACGTTCACTCACGTTACCGCTGATGTGGATGATTCAGAAACGAGAAGGTTATGTTTCCAATGAAGCTGTCGATTTGATAACTGAAGAGTTGGACATCCCGAAAATTTGGGTCGATGAAGTGAGATCGTGGTACACCATGTTCTCCGAAGAACAAGAGGGAAAATACGTTTTAGAAGTGTGCAGTAATATTACCTGTGCTATCATGGGCAGCCAGGATATTATTGACCACATTTGCAAAACACTGAAGCTAAAAGTCGGTGAAACAACCGCTGATGGAATGTTTACTTTAAAAACAGCCGAATGTCTTGGATCGTGTGGTACTGCTCCCATGATGCAGGTTGGTGATGATTATTACGAAATGTTAGATGAAGAAAAGGTGAATCACATTTTAGGAGATTTAGGAAAAGGTAAAAAGTACGAGCAACAGCCGCAGGAGTGGGTGGAATATAAATAAAAAAAGAAACCACGAATTACACTAATTTCACGAATTAACTTTTTGAAATTATGAATATTGATCAAAGAGTTAAAAAAGCGAATGATATAATTGAAAAACTGCCAAATAATTTTAAGAAAAAAAATATGGGCAAATTTGCGGCAGTAGAGATTTTGAGTGGTGATTGTTTTTTTGGCAGAACTGAATGGGATGCTTTCAAATTAGCAAAAAAGAAATATCCGAAACAAAAATTTGTTTTTCTGAAAGTAGGTTCAGATGCGACTCATTTTGTGGGAGTGGCAAAAGTTGAAATGTATTTTTAAAAAAACACTAATCCACCTAAAAAACGGCGGACTTTCAGTTTCACGAATTAACTTTTAAATATTATGGCAGAACTGATTTATAAAGACGAAGTTTATAAGATTGTTGGAGCTGCCATGGAAGTACATAAAGTATTAGGGTGTGGTTTTTTAGAAGCTGTCTATCAGGAAGCATTAGCAATTGAATTTAAAATACGAAATATTCCTTTTGATGATTTTCCAAAGATAAAAATTTATTATAAAGAATATAAATTAGAAAAATATTATGTCCCTGATTTTTTATGTTACGATAAAATCATTGTGGAAATTAAAGCAATACGTCAGTGTACACCAAATGAAGAAGCGCAAATTATAAATTCACTAAAGTCATCAAAAATGAGAGTTGGAGTATTAATTAATTTTGGTGAGCCATCTCTCTATTGGCAAAGATATGCCAATTAAAATGGTACAAGTTTTTAAAATTAGTGAAATTCGTGTAATTCGTGGTTTATTTTTTTCGGATTTGAAATATTAACAGAGATAACGATGCCAAATAAAAAGATTCTTCTCAATTACGAACGAAACGGAAAAAGTCATACATTAGATAGCTATCTTAAAAGAGACGGTTATAAAACTTTGACTGATAAAATAGCAAAGTTGAAGCCGGAAGAAGTTCTGGGCGAAGTTAAAAAGAGCGGTATTCGCGGGCGTGGGGGAGCAGGATTCCCAGCGGGTATCAAATGGTCTTTTCTTCCCAAGGATGGCGACAAACCAATCTACCTGATTTGTAATGGTGATGAAGGGGAACCGGGTACCTTTAAAGATCGGGTGATTCTTGAGGAAAATCCACACATGCTGATTGAAGGCATGATCTTGAGCGCTTATGCCATCAATGCGAAACATGCTTACATTTATATTCGCGGTGAATACGGATTTTCTTTGAAACGTACGCAAGATGCAGTGGATGAAGCGTATAAA
>JACKQG010003315.1_pt1 | contig 19906 bp, 17 predicted proteins | sample 8237621 | NCBI WGS metagenome assembly JACKQG01 (sample SAMN15677084, study PRJNA649215) | marine metagenome | biome: marine; feature: Black Sea; material: saline water; isolation source: suspended particulate matter (SPM) from the Black Sea western gyre | collected 2013-06-09/2013-06-10 | depth... | reverse complement strand
CGCCACGTCGCTCACGCTCCTCGCGATGACGGAAAGAAGAACAGGGATAACAGGCTCTGTTCCAAGCGCTAATGAGGAATCTCGCCCTTAGCAATAACAAGTGTCACTAATGTACTGGACGAGTACATGTCTTTTTTAAAGCAAACGTGCTACACTAGATTTGGAAATGATTCAACCTGAAACGACGGAAAAGAAAAAAGGCTTACTTGATAGACTGCCCAGGCTGGGGCGGGTAAGCCAGCTTATCCTGCTTATCGGAGCTTTCCTGATTATCTTCATCCCTATATGGTTCGTAGACCAGCAACAGTCAAAAAGACAAAATGAGTTAAAGGCTACACTTGCCAACCTGGATAGGATACTGGCAGTAGAGGAAACACCAAAAGCTAAACTGGAGGCTGAGCTGGCGCAAGCTACGGCAGAGACGGAGGCGACGAAAGCCATTTTCCCCAATCTTAACCAATCGCCTGAAATCATCGACAGCCTTCTCGAGCTGGCCGAGCTAAATGACATATACATTACGCAGACCAAGGTATCAAGCTCCCAGCCAAAAGAGGCAATAGGTCCGACATTGATTATTCAGCTTAGCCTTAAGGGACAGGTGCCCAAGTTCCAGAATTTCCTGCTGGCACTGGATAACAAGCTCCCCACATCCCAGATTACGCAGCTGACCTTCAATATAGTCGGAGAGGAGGGGGCGGAAGATACCGCCAGCATCAAGATAGACATACTTTGCTATGAAGGAAGTAAGTAGCAGCCACGAGTCACCCTCACCCTATCCCTCTCCCGTCAAGGGAGAGGGAATAAATATATGTTCTCCCTCCCCTGGCGGGAGGGAGTTAGAGGGAGGGGGAAAGAGATAGCCAGCTATGGTCACTTTAGACATTGAAGATACCTCTATAAAAATAATGGCTGTCAGAGGAAGACGCGTGGAAACGGCAGTGAGCCTGCCCCTGGAGCCAGGTCTAGTCCATGACGGTGTCGTCACTGATACTGCTACGGTTAGCCGGCGCATTGCCGAGCTTATGTCAGCCCAGGGCATCAACGAAAAAAAGGTTGTGGTCAGCATCAGCGGCATCCACTCTATATACCGCACGGTCAACATACCTAAATTGCCAAAGAACCTGCTAGATGAAGCGGCTCGGCGAGAGGCGGAAAGGGTAATGCCTGTGCCGCTGAACGAGCTTTATACCTCATGGCAGGCAATATCCATGTCAGACATAGAGACTACCCTGTGTATCGTCGGTTTGCCACGCAATACAGTTGACGCCATGCTGGACACACTGCGTCAGGCAGGGCTACAACCTGAAGCCATGGACATTAGGCCTCTAGCCCTCGCCAGAGTGGCTGATGAGAGAGATGCCATAATAATAAATGTCCGACAGACCGGGTTTGACATCGTTGTCATGGTTGACGGCATTCCCGAATTGCTCCGCAGCCTGCCCTTCCCAGCCAGTGCTGCGTCCGTACCTGATAAAATATCCGAGGTAAAAGAGGAGCTGGAAAGGACTGTTGCCTTCCATAATTCAAGTCACAAGGAAAACCCCATCACTAACTACACAGCCGCCTTTGTTAGCGGTGAGCTGGGTGAGATGCTGGCAGGAACAATAGAATATCGGGTCAAGCCATTGCCTCAATTGCTGTCTTACACCGACAGTTTGAACACCAGTGAATATGCAACGAACATCGGCCTGGCTCTTAAGCTTATGCGTGCTGATATCAATCAGACGCAGGTCAATATAAATGTCACGCCAGAAGCTTATCTGCCCAAACCTTTCCCCATCATCCAAATCGTTTCCTGGGCGTTCATCCTCGTGGCCATCGCAGTGATCCTCCTACTAGCCATATCAACGCTGCAGGCAGTCAGACAGACCCAGCTCTTGCAGGCTAAGGTCAACAGCGCCCAGACCCAAATTCAACTCCGGCAGGGAACTGAGGAAACAATCAAGCAGCTACAGGCAAAAGTTGATGAAGCCGAGAATACACGCGATTACTTTAAGCCGTCGCTGGATAGCGCCGAGGCGCAGCGGGCAAAGGTTAATGGCGATTTAAGCAAGGCAACCAGCCTGTTGCCAGGCATTGCCGAGCTAAATTCAATCAGCTATAGCCACAGCCTGACCAAAGGCGTTGCAATCCACAGCCTGACCATAACTGGCATAGCTCCCGACGAGACGACCATTGTGAACTATGTCCGCTACTTGAGGAACTCCGGCCAGTTCTCCGAAGTGCTGATATCAGATATGAGTGAGCTGCAATTCAACGAATGGAAATTTACCCTGGCAATGAAGTAGCAATGTCCAGACCTCAACCTCCTACCTCCTACCTCCTGCCTCCTGCCTTCTATCATTCCTAGTATCTTACCTGTCATTCTAAGGAAACCACCCTTTGTCATTCTGAGGGAGCCATCCTTTGTCATTCTGAGGGAGCGCAGCGAGTCCTGAACGAAGTGAAGGAAGAATCTTGCCTTTAGAGAACTCGAATTTTGGTATTTTTCAGGATCTGTGATTTCCATTAGGCCCGCTCCTTACGGGTCACCCGCCTACGGGTGACCCGTCGTGGTTTGTATTGCATGGTGGGTCACCTGAGGGCAGGTGACACCTAGAAAGCTCCCTACCCGTCATTGCGAGCGGAGCGTGGCAATCTCGGTGGCAGGTAGGACATGAGAGATTCTTCGCTGCGCTCAGAATGACAGGATGTAGAAATGAGACCGCTACGGGGCTAACGCCCCTCGCGATGACAGAAGAGAGTGGGATTGCTTCGTCGCTACCGCTCCTCGCAATGACAGTTCTCACCTTGTCATTGCGGGATAACCACCCAAAGCAACCCCCAAAATAAATAGGGCAGACCTCTTAGGTCTGCCCTATTACACAACTTATGACGCGATTACAAAGGACACTTACACACTAAGCACATGTGTGTCAAGGACACGGGGTATTTCCCACGTTGGTAACCAGGCCAGTGGTCCCCATGGAGTACGCTCCAAGCGGTGAGCTAAGCAGATAGTTGCTGGTGACCAGGCCGTCTGTGGAGTCGCACGGTGGTCCACATGTAGTTTGTACACGGTCCACCATGCAAAAGCCGCCACGGCAGTCTGAACATTGTGCCAGTCGGTCTGGCAAGCTTCCTCTTGACCTGACCCAATAAATTGGGTTACGCCGAGAGTGACCACGCCAGCCAAAGCTGCCAGGATACCGATTACCACCAGCAACTCGATGAGGGTGAAGCCCTTCTCACCACCACTGTAAACCTTCCGTATGGCTTTTGCTAGCTTTCGCATTATGTTCTACCTCCTTTCAATTGTCGTTTGCCTACCAAAAGGCAGGTGTATAGTTGTATGATATACCACTCATGCTAAAGCATCAATATGAAACAGTAGCTATTTGGTACGCCCAAAACTAGGAAATTAGTACTAGTTGGCATGAAACAACCTCCCCACACTATTAAGGAAGCCCTAAATCCTAATTTCTAAACAAATTCAAAACCCCAAATACCAATGACCAAAACCCACGAAGAACTGTCATTGCGAACTCCCTACCTGTCATTGCGAGCGAAGCGTGGCAATCTCATAGTGTTACCCCCCACCTGAGATTCTTCGGTCGCTTCGCTCCCTCAGAATGACAGGAGTAAAAAATCAGAATGACAGGAGGGGAAAATCAGAATGACAGGTGGAGAAGAGAATCTTTGCATTTTCATCTGTCATTTTGATTTTTAGCTTTTAATTTTTAATGTGGCTTCTCCACTCGGCTGACATCATCCCCAAGAAAGTCTTATAATAGCAGTGCCAAATGGAAAACCAAAATACCGGGGTCAGCATCTACAAACGGGCGCTGGAGATAATCTGGCTGGCAATTATTTTCCTGATCCCTCTCTTCTTCAACCCTCAAAGCCACCAGATATTCGCCATAAGTAAAGCCTCACTGCTTGTTTTTCTGGTTGTGTCAATGCTGGCATTCTGGTTGGCTGACTGGATTCTCAGCCCGGCCGGTCACAAGAGGCTAAGATGGCAGGGTGTCTTCACCTCTCCACTGCACCTCACTATACTGGTCTTTGGTCTGGTGACAATCCTGGCTACGGCAGCTTCCATAACCCCGGCCATAAGCTTCTGGGGAAGCTATTTCAGAAAGGCGGGGCTGCTCACGCTAATATGCTGGATACTATTCTTTCTAATAGTCGCACAACAAATCCGCAATAGAACACAGTTACTCAGAGCTGTTTATACACTGCTGCTTTCCTCTGGCATCGTCTCCCTCTTAGGCATCCTGCAATGTCTCTTCCCCGACATAATGCTAAAGGTGATTCACGTCAAATATACTGGCAGGGTATTCTCCACAGTCGGCAATCCGCTTTTCCTCAGTTCCTTCCTGGCTATGGTCATTCCGTTTACCCTGGCTCTCATAATACATTCGTGGAACAAGATAACGTCTACATGTCACCCTGAGCAACAGCGAAGGGTCTCGAAACCCTCAGCGGGGCTTGCCACAAGTCAGATTCTTCGGTCGCTTCGCTCCAGATTCTTCGCTTCGCTCAGAATGACAGGAGGAAATAGGAAACAATCTTCGGACAACAGAGGAAAATGGGAAACCACCATAATACTAATCTGCTTGGTCATTCTGCTGGCCCTGCAGCTCTGGTGTCTGTGGCTGGCACAATACTCCATCACTATCCTTTTGTACATTATAGCCCCCATAATCTTCATAATATTGCTGGGCATAGTCAAGCGAAAGAGGCTTATGCTGGGCCTCGGCGCAGCATCTCTGCTTGCCCTGGTGATAATAGCCAGCTTGCTCATGGCACCATTGCTGCTTTCAGACACCAGCGTTGAGACCCCTGAACCCGAAGATTTAAAATCTGTTCCAATCTCTGAAGACATCGGACTTCAGACTCTGGGATGGAGGATACAATACTGGCGAAGCACCGTTGACTTAGTCCTTGAGTCACCCGAAGTCCCGTTTTCTAACGACAGGTTACATGATTTTCGTAGGCTTATCGGCTACGGCCCGGAGACATTTATCGTCACCTTCCAACTCGTTTTCCCAGAAGAGTTCAAAAGCGAATACACTTACAGGTCAGAGCTTATTGACCGTCCTCACAACCATTACCTATACCTGCCCGCTACAATGGGGCTGCTGGGTCTAATGAGCTTTATATCCATCCTGGCTGTCTTTTTCTACCTTTGTTTTCGCTATCTGCGCAGGGCAGCGACAGACATTTATAAACTGCTTTTAATAGCCATGGTGGCTGGCATGGTTCAATATATGGCCGATATCTTTTTCAACCCGTCTACAATACCACCCGAGCTTGTGTTCTGGTTGATGCTGGCCATGGCACCCGTAATCGATAGATTAACCTGGAACAAAGAGCCAGCCAGGGCTGAGTTTGAAGAGGTATCCCAACCTGAAAGCGGTGCAGTATCTTACGCCACAAGAACGAGGTTCTATCTCTCTCTGGGTTGCGCTGTAGCCTTGATAATTGTCGGCACAGGCATAGCTATAAGACCGTTCTTAGCCGATATGTACTTCCAAAAGGGTATAAATCTAGAGGCCCAAGGTGATGAACAAGCCATCTACGCCTTTGTCAAAGCAACCAGGCTAGAGCCTGGAGAAGCTATTTACTGGTACCGCCTCGGAGCGTATAGTGACTCTGTGGCCCGGCGTGTTACTGAAGAGCCTCTTAAGAAAGAAATTCTGACCTTAGCTACTGACGCCTACGATAAGTCACGGAAGTTAAGACCTTATATTGCCTTGGGGTACTATTACCCGGCCGGTGCCTACACTTACTGGGCCAAGAAAGGAGCCGTTGATAAATGGCCTACAGCCTTGTCTCTCTATGATAAAGCATCGCAGTTATTTCCACGCAATGCTGTCATATTGAATAAATGGTCGCTGGCACTAATCGCCAAAGGAGATTTGGACGAGGCTCGAACAAAGCTCGACTACGCGGCATCCATTGACCCTGACTGGGCAGAGACCTCTTTCCTGTACGGACTCCTGCTGGCCAAGGAGGGGAAAAATGATGAGGCTGTGCTTAAGCTTACGGCACCGATACAAGACAACCCGGCCAATCTCAATTACTTCATTGACCTGTGCCGGTATTTCATGGTGTACGACATAGTAAGCCCGCTAATAGATTCTTTGGAAATCTACACGCAAGAAATGCCCGACGACTGGATTGCTCATACTCTGCTCGGACCCACCAGCCTGTTTGGTGGCGATGTTGATAAGAGCCTCGATGAACTCAACACTGCTATGCTGTTGGTGCCAAGCAACGATGCCGGACACCTTTTCCGCGCCATCTTAAAGCTCTCCACCTTGAGCCCACAATTCAAAACAGCACTACCCGGCGTGGCTGCTGAATGGCGAGCCAAGCTAGCCCAAAGTCCGGAGAGGGATACACTGCTACCTGAACTAGACAAGTTAGTGGGCACGTCACAATGAGTACTCGGACATTCGTGCTTTAACTACGAGTCACCCGCCTACGGGTCCTTCCTGGGAAGGACGGGTGACCGTCGCATGGTGGGTCACCTGAGGGCAGGTGACACCTAGAGAAGGTGAGGATGAAATATGAAATCCTAAATCCGAAATTCCAAACTCTAAACAAATTCAAAACCCCCAAATGCCAATGACCAAACATACAAAGGACTGTCATTGCCAGCTCCCTACCTGTCATTGCGAGGAGCGGAGGCGACGAGGCAATCCCACTTTCTTCCGTCATCGCGAGGGGCGTTAGCCCCGTGGCGATCTCGTGGTGGCTGGAAAAGGCAATGAGATTGCCACGCTTCGCTCGCAATGACGAGTGGAGAATTGTCATTGCGAGTCCTTCCTTAGAAGGACGTGGCAATCTCGGTGGCAGGGAGGACATGAGATTCTTCCCCTTCACTTCGTTCAGGGTCAGAATGACAAGGGGAAAATATTTATGTAGCTTCCGCTCATCGCCTTTAATGCCAAACTTTCCACATTTTGCTATCATATTGCCGTATTACACTTAAATGCCTTCGGGCCAGGTATAAAAACTAGCTTGAGCACCAGGGATATCTTCAGAGAAAGTGGCACAGTCGGCAAAGATATTATCCATAATATCGCCGAATCTGCAGAGGCGTATACCGACCCTGATGGCAAGAGGTATCCTGTTATCAACCTGAAAGCTGTGACTTCCATTGCTAAAGCACAGAGAATCGCAGTTAGAGACGTAGAAATAGCCGCATTAAAGCAGGGCATCACCCCCTGGCGCTATCTCCGCAACATAGGCACAATTGGCCTGGACGGACAAATAAAGCTATTGCAGTCAACTGTAGCTGTAGTGGGTGCAGGCGGGTTAGGCGGAACTATAATAGAACTCCTGGCCAGGCAAGGTATAGGACATATCATCATCATTGATAATGACCGTTTTACCGAACAGAATTTGAACCGGCAACTTATGTCCACAGAAAAGAACTTGGGCAACTATAAAGCTACCGTAGCGGCAAAAAGAGTTAAGGAAATAAACTCAGCAGTCACAGTTACAACATTTTTGAAGAAACTAACCAAGGAGAACGCTCACAGGCTACTAAAGGATGCCCAGGTAGTGGCTGATGGACTGGATAATTTGCCATCACGTTTTGCAGTTGAGAAAGCTTGTCGGGATTTAGGGATTCCCTACATCTACGGAACGATTGCTGGCTTCATCGGGCAGCTAATGACTGTCTTCCCGGGAGATACCGGGTTGTCTTGCATTTATGGTTACTCCGACAGCCTTCCTGAGCAGGGCATAGAAGTGAAAATCGGTAATCCATCAGCTACGCCGGCAATGATTGCCGCATGGCAGGTTCAGGAAATAGTCAAGATTATTACCGGAATCGGGAAACCACTTCGTAACCACCTTCTCATACTGGATGCGATGGAAGGTACTGCTGACAAAATCAAATTGAGCAGGTATTAAAAATGGCATCAATCGCTGTAAAGTTCTATAGCCTCTGGCGGCAATATTTAGGCGTAGACAACGCCACCCTGCAAGCTGACGGATTAGACGAGGCTCTGGACCAAGTTGAAGAGAGATTTGGCTCCCACCTCCGGGAACAACTCCGAGGTGAAGGAGTCCAAGTGGATGGGAAGATTCAAGATTATTCGCTTATTTTGCTTAACGGGACCAGTCTACGCAATCTCAAGCAGACCAGTTTGAAGGAGGGGGATGTTTTGCAGATCTTCCCTCCTGCCACTGGTGGATAAGAACCAAGATATGTGGTTAGCTCTATTCTTCTTGCTCGGTGCCGCCGTGGGCAGCTTTATCAATGTGATTGCTGACCGCCTGCCAGCAGGTAAATCAATCATCTCGCCGCCATCCCATTGCACCGGATGCCAGCGCGAGCTTTCAACCAAAGACCTGATTCCAATCTTCAGCTATCTGTGGCTCAAAGGGCGCTGCCGCCATTGTGGCGTAACCATTCCCAGGCGTTTGCTCTGGGTGGAGTTAGGCACAGCGATTTTGCTTGCCTTCTTATACTGGCATTACGGTCCTAGCTGGGAGCTGGCACTAGTTGCCCTCTACTGCTGCTTGTTCATCGTCCTTTCACTCATCGACCTTAAGCACAACATACTGCCGAATAAGATAGTTTACCCAGCAGTGATTTTTGCCATAGTCATAGCCGCTCTGGGCTCTATATTCGGCTTTGAACCGAGAGCCATCGCCGGCACCGGCTTTCGGCTCTGGATTGTCGATGCAGCCATCGGCGGCGGCATCGGCTTTGTGCTGCTACTTCTTCCAGCCCTCCTTTATCGTGGGGGCATGGGCTGGGGAGACATTAAACTTGCGACATTAATAGGGCTGGTCACCGGCTTTCCGCTGGTCCTTATAGCTATGTTTTTAGCTATAGTTAGCGGCGGCTTAATAGCTGCAATTTTGCTATTGCTCAAATTGAAAAGCCGAAAAGATGCCATACCTTTCGGTCCTTTCCTGTCCCTAGCCGCCATGGCAACGTTATTCTGGGGAAGCAACCTGCTTAACTGGCTAATTCCGTCTTAAGCAACTCTGCCCTCGCATAGAGCTTGGATATCCAGATTAGCATTCGCCTGAGGAATGACAGACTGGAATATGGATAAGCCTCACCCATCATACTAAAGTATGACCTCGTGTCATCAAAAGACCTGACACTGAATTCAACCCCTTTATGTGCGCAAAACCAGCCATCCTCTCGATTACGGAACGAAGTCAGTATTATAAAATTAAACGAACCCTTTAGCGGCAAGGTTTTAACATGTTCAACAAAAGATATGGAGAAAAAGCGGCTGAAATCAAAGAGTTTCCGATTTTCTCTGGTAGTAATAGCCTGAAACTAAAGGGCAAGATTCTTTTCCCCGAAAACTAAGGAGGATAAAATGCGAGTACTTATCACAGGCGGAGCTGGACGGTTAGGCATAACCGTGTGCAAAGCCTTCTTACAAGACGGAGCTAATGTCAGGGTGTTCGATTTGGACACCTCCGGGAACAGAAAGAGTGTCAAAGGACTTAACGGGAAAGCTGAGATACTGTGGGGTGACATCACACAGCCCGATTCAATTCAGAAAGCACTGGAAGGAGTAGATGCAGTCGTCCACATGGCTGGCATACTGCCGCCAGTGGCATACGAAAAACCCAAACTGGCCCAAAAGGTCAACGTGGATGGCACCAGAATAATCGTCGACCTGATAAAAGCAAGAGGTGGCAATATTCCTTTCCTTTTCACTTCCTCGGTGGCTGCGTTTGGCCCCACTCCCCAAGCCACCAAACCCCTTTGCCCCAACAAAAATGTGCCCAACCCAAAAGGGGCATATGGCGAGACCAAGCTCCAAGCTGAAAACATCATTAAAGAATCAGGAATTGACTATGCAATCCTACGCCTTACCGCAACAATGTACTTGAGCTTTAAAATAAGCGACCTCAGGCGAATGTTTACCGTTCCGCTGAACAACCGTGTTGAATATTGCCACCCAAGCGACACCGCAGCGGCGATATTAAACGCTGTCAAAAACTTTGACAAGATAAAGGGAAATATTCTAGTCATTAGCGGCGGGTCTGAGCAAAGAATGCTATACAAGGATATGATTCGCGCCATGATGGGAATCATGGGATTGCCATTACCGCCAGCTCATAAGTTCACCACGAAACCTTATTATCTGGACTGGTACGATACAACCAAATCTCAGGAACTTCTCAAGTTCCAACGACATACTTTTGCCGACTACCTTAAGGACTATTCTAAGGAACTAGCCAGGCAATACGGCTCTTGCTTCCTACCCTTCATGCGCCACTTAGTCGGTCCTGTCTTTGGAAAAGTCATCGTTCAGTTGTTCTAACGCCGTGAATATGACCTCGTTCAGATAGATGAGTGACACTCGCTCTCGTCATTGCGAGTCCTTCCGCTGAAGGACGTGGCAATCTCAATGCCTCCCCACCAAGATCGCCACGTCGCTCACGCTCCTCGCGATGACAGAAAAAAGAAGGACAGGATAGCAGTTCCTGTTCTGAGCACCAACGGGGAATCTCGCTCCTAGAAAAAACAACAAGTGTCACTAATGTATTGTACGAGCACAGGGTATTGCATCCTCGGATGCCTTATGATATACTATTATCCAAGTGAGGCCTTTAAGTCAGTCCAGAGAGGCTGGCAAGGGAAATATGACAAAAGATTGTAGCTTCACAAAGCTTCTGTTTAAGGTTGCTTGTTTAGAAACCTCTTGCCAGTTCTCGGCAGGAGGTTTTTCTTATGCCTGAGAGAACTCTCATGTCCGCCGAGGACATACAGAGAGCCTTGGTCCGCGTTGCCCACGAGATTGTGGAAAGAAACAAAGGCGCCAAGGATATTGTTCTGGTAGGCATGCAAACCCGGGGAGTCCCCTTATCCAAGCGGCTGGCCACCACTATCCAAAGTCTTGAGGAAATTGCTATCCCGGTTGGCTCGCTGGACATCAGCCTGTACCGCGATGATATTTCATCGTTACATCTAAAGCCTGTAATTCACCGCACTGATATCCCAACCGATGTTACCAATAAACAAGTAGTTCTGGTTGATGACGTCTTCTATACAGGACGCAGCATCCGTGCAGCCATGGATGCCCTTATGGATCTGGGACGGCCTCAATCCATCCAGCTAGCAGTTCTTATCGACCGAGGCCATCGCGAACTACCTATTCGTGCTGACTATGTGGGTAAGAATATACCCACATCAAGCAATGAGGAAATAAAGGTGTATGTTAAAGAGGTAGACGGTGAAGACAAGGTGACCATACTTCTACCTAACAAGGGGGCGACCGATGAAAGCGATTGAACCGAATTCGAGTATCGCAACTCCAGAGACTTTCCCGCCACCATCCGTAGCCGTGTGGCAACATAGTCATGTGCTTGATTTAGATGACTTTACCCAGGAAGAAATCGAGCTTGTCTTAGAAACAGCCGACGCTATGGCAGAAGTACTTACGAGAGAAGTAAAAAGGGTGCCAACATTAAGAGGCAAGACAGTTGTTACCATGTTTTACGAGCCAAGTACACGCACTCGTGCCTCATTCGAGCTAGCAGCTAAAAATCTAAGCGCCGACACAGTGAGCCTCGATGCCTCCAAAAGCAGCATTGTCAAGGGGGAGTCTTTGATTGATAGCTTGCGCACCATCCAGGCTTTAGGCGCCGATATTATAGTCATGAGGCATTCACAATCTGGTGCCCCTTATCTCGCCACACAACACGTAACCTGCAGCTTGATAAACGCCGGAGATGGCTGGCATGCCCATCCTTCCCAAGCCCTTCTCGACCTCTATACCATCCGCCGTCACCTGGGTACATTGGCTAATCTTAAAGTGACCATCATCGGCGACATCATGCACAGTCGGGTAGCCCGTTCCAACGTCTGGGGCATGACTACCATGGGAGCCAGGGTAATACTATGTGCCCCACCCACCCTTCTGCCACGGGGATTAGATAGCTTCATCGCCAACTGCCAGCTACCAAATGTCAGCATCGAAACTGAAATTGAGCCTGCCCTGAAAAATGCCGATGTGGTAATGCCACTAAGGCTACAGATGGAAAGACAACAAAGCGGGCTATTGCCAAGTCTACGAGAGTACATCCAGCTTTATCAGCTAACTCTGGAACGACTTTCCCTAGCCAAGCCACACGTCTTGGTTATGCACCCCGGTCCTATTAACGAAGGCATTGAAATCAGCCCCGAAGTCGCCCACGGGGCTCAATCGGTAATCGAAGAGCAGGTAACCAATGGTGTAGCCATCCGAATGGCATTGCTCTACTTAATCGCCGGAGGTAAAAACAAATAATGTCCCCTAACCTACTGATAAGCGGTGGACATATCCTTGATCCCAGCCAGGGAATAGATAAAGTCGCTGACCTGCTTATCACCAAAGGCAAAATCGCCTGGCTCGGTGATAAAGGCGCAGCACCGTCTCAGTCCGATTTGACCACTATAGATGCCACCGGCCTTGTCGTCTGTCCCGGATTCGTCGACCTCCACTGCCATCTCCGAGAACCAGGCTTTGAGGACAAGGAAACTATCGCCACCGGCACTAAAGCTGCCGCCAAAGGTGGTTTCACCACTGTTTGCTGTATGCCGAATACAAATCCCCCTCTAGACACTCAGGCTTCCATAGATTATGTAAAGAAGACTGCCGAGATTAAGGGAGCGGTTCAGGTGCTGCCGATAGGCTGCGTAACCAAAGGAAGGCAAGGCAAAGAGCTAACCGAAATGAGCGAGCTGGCTAATGCAGGAGTCGTTGGTTTCAGCGACGATGGTGACCCGGTAGCCAGCTCACGAATCATGTCACTGGCTATGGATTACAGCCAAGCCCTGGGTTTGCCGATTATTAACCACTGTGAAGATAAAGAATTGAGCGATGGCGGCTCTATGAACGATGGCTGGGTATCAGCTCGCCTCGGGCTTAAAGGTATACCTAAAGCTGCCGAGGAAATCATAGTCGCCCGTGACCTTGCCCTGGCTCACCTCACCGGTGCCAAGCTACATGTCGCCCATGTTAGCACAAATAGCTCTGTGGAAATTATCCGCCGAGCTAAAGAAAAAGGTATCGCAGTCACTGCCGAAGTCACCCCCCACCACTTGACTCTGACCGAAGAACGAATAATGGGCAGCCAATCGGAAAAGCATAACCAACTGACATATGATACCAACGCTAAAGTCAATCCTCCATTGCGCACCGAAGAAGATATTGCCGCTTTAATCAAAGGGCTTAAAGATGGCACTATCGATGCCATTGCTACCGATCATGCTCCTCATACCTCAGTGGACAAAATGTGCGAGTTTGGACTGGCAGCTTTTGGTATCAGCGGGCTGGAAACAGCTTTAGCCTGTCTGATGAGTCTGGTACATGGCGGACGACTAGACCTGAAAACTCTAATCTCCAAACTCACGTTCGAGCCAGCCACAATTATCGGCACCAGATACGGAGAGCTTGGCACATTGAAGCCCGGCTGCCGAGCTGATGTTACCCTTTTCAACCCAAATAAGGAATGGATAGTCGACAGCCGTGACTTCGCTTCTAAAGGCAAGAACACCCCATTCGATGGCTGCCAGTTTAAAGGCAGAGTAATCGCGACCATAGTAAGCGGAAAAGTAGTCTACAGAGACAAGCCGGAATAAGAAAGGAGATAGATTCTGCATGCCAAGGCGTAACGATATCAAGAAGGTGATGATTATCGGCTCCGGCCCTATCGTGATAGGACAGGCCTGTGAATTTGACTACTCTGGAACGCAGGCTTGCAAAGCCCTTCGAAGCCTCGGCTATGAAATCGTGCTGGTAAACTCAAACCCGGCGACTATCATGACTGACCCAGGAATGGCAGACATAACATATATTGAACCGCTTAATCTCGAAATGATGACCCAAATTATTGAAAAAGAACGACCTGATGCTCTACTGCCAAACCTGGGTGGCCAAACAGGTCTCAATCTCAGCGCCGAACTGGCACGTTCGGGAGTCCTTGACAAATATGGCGTCCAAGTCATTGGCGTCGATATTGACGCCATTAAAAGCGGCGAGGACCGCACCATCTTCAAGGAAACAATGAACCGTTTGGATATAGAAATGCCCCAAAGCCAGGCGGTCTACAGCATCGAGGATGCGGAAAAAGTCGCCGCTGAACTCGGGTATCCGGTGGTTATCCGCCCCGCCTACACCATGGGGGGAACCGGCAGTGGTCTTGTCTACAATGTGGAAGAACTACGCGCCGTTGCCAGCCGCGGCATTTCGGTAAGCCTTATCGGGCAGGTGTTGGTAGAGGAATCAGTTTTGGGATGGGAGGAATTGGAGCTGGAAGTCGTCCGTGATTCCAAGAGTCAGAAGATCACCGTATGTTTTATCGAAAATATAGACGCCATGGGCGTGCATACCGGCGACTCCTTTTGTGCAGCTCCTATGCTTACAATAGATACCGAGCTACAAAAACGCCTCCAAGAGTACTCCTATCGAATCGTTGACGCAATACGTATAATTGGAGGCTGCAACATCCAATTTGCGCATGACCCCAAAACAGGTCGTGTTGTAGTAATTGAAATCAACCCTAGAACTTCACGCTCATCAGCATTAGCTTCTAAGGCGACGGGTTTCCCGATTGCCCTCGTTTCCGCTAAATTGGCCGCCGGTCTCACACTTGACGAAATCCCCTATTGGCGTGACGGGACCCTTGAGAAATATACGCCATCGGGTGATTATGTGGTAATAAAGTTTGCTCGGTGGGCCTTTGAGAAATTCAAAGATGCTGAGGACAAGCTTGGCACTCAGATGCGCGCTGTCGGCGAGGCAATGAGTATTGGCAAGACCTATAAAGAGGCACTGCAGAAAGCAATTCGATCCCTGGAAAAAGGTCGCTACGGATTGGGCTTTGCCAAGGATTTCCACAAGAAATCGCTGGACGAACTGATGAGCATGCTGAACGAACCGACGAGCGAGCGCCAGTTCATAATGTATGAGGCTCTGCGCAAAGGTGCCGATGTGCAGAAACTCTACGAGAAGACTTACATCAAACCCTGGTTCATCGATCAAATGAAAGAGATGGTCGAGCTGGAGGAGAAAATTCTTCAGTACAGAGGCAAAGTGCTACCTGACGAACTGCTTATTCAAGCCAAGAAAGACGGGTTCTCAGACCGTTATCTTTCACAGATTCTCGGTGTGCCGGAAAAAGAAATTCGCCGAAAACGTTTTTCGCTTGGGGTGGTCGAAGGCTGGGAGCCCGTTCCTGTGAGCGGTGTGGAAAACGCAGCCTACTATTTTTCAACCTACAATGCGCCGGACAAGACAACAAGCAGTAACAGACGGAAAGTAATGATATTAGGTGGCGGACCCAATCGTATCGGCCAGGGCATCGAGTTTGATTACTGCTGTGTCCACGCAGCTTTTGCCCTGCGCGACGAAGGGTACGAGACTATAATGGTCAATTGTAACCCCGAAACTGTCTCTACAGATTACGATACTTCAGACAAGCTCTATTTCGAACCGCTCACAGTTGAAGACGTCTTGAGTATCTATGAAAAAGAAAAACCTGAAGGTGTGATCGTCCAGTTCGGAGGGCAGACACCGCTCAATATTGCCAACGAATTGTCAGAAGCCGGCGTCAACATCTTAGGCACATCACCTGAGACCATAGACCTTGCCGAGGATAGAGATCGCTTCCGTCAGATGATGCAAGAGCTTAACATCCCCATGCCAGAATCTGGGATGGCCAGCAATTTGGAGGAAGCTTTAAGCGTTGCCAAGCGAATCGGGTATCCATTGATGGTACGGCCATCATACGTATTGGGCGGTCGTGGTATGGAAGTAGTCCATGACGAGGAGATGCTCAAAGAGTACGTTGCTGCGGCAGTAGATGTAACTCCGGACCGTCCTATCCTGATTGACAAGTTCCTCGAAAACGCAATTGAGGCTGAGGCGGATGCCATCGCTGACGGAACCGATGCCTTTGTTCCGGCAATCATGGAACACATCGAGTTAGCCGGTGTCCACTCCGGTGATTCAGCCTGTGTACTCCCACCTGTCAGCATACCTCAAGAACACATCGACACTATAAACGCATACACCCGGAGAATTGCCACGGAACTTAATGTCATCGGCCTAATGAACATGCAATACGCTATAGCTAAGGATGTTGTCTATGTGCTAGAAGCCAATCCCAGAGCATCACGAACTGTGCCGCTGGTCTCGAAAGTCTGTAATGTTTCCATGGCGCGTATTGCAACCCAAATCATGCTGGGCAAGAAGCTTTCCGAGCTTGACCTCAAGCTGCGTCGGATTCCTCACTTCGGTGTCAAGGAAGCGGTATTCCCATTCCCCATGTTTCCCGAGGTAGACCCCATACTCGGTCCGGAGATGAGGTCGACCGGCGAGGTTCTGGGGATCGCCGATTCATTTGGCCTCGCCTTTTTCAAGGCACAGGTGGCTGCACAGCAATTGCTCCCAATAGATGGGACAATCTTGATAAGCCTGTTTAGCAAAGACACACCGGCTGCGTTGGAAGTAGCAAAGCGATTCAACGAGCTTGGATTTGGAATTAAGACAACACGCGGCACACATAAATTTCTAGCCAGACACGGCATCAAGTCCGAGCTGATACTCAAAATGCACGAAGGGCGGCCCAACATAGTGGATGGTATCAAAAACAGGGAAATCCAGCTGGTAATAAACACTCCCAGCGGCAAGCTGGGCAAATACGACGATTCTTACATCCGCAAGGCAGCAATTAAGTATAAGGCGACTTACATAACAACACTTGCTGCCGCTGCTGCTGCTGCCAAGGGAATTGCCGCATATCGTAACGGCAAACTAGAGGTCAAATCCCTACAAAGCTACCACGCGGACATAAAATAAGCTGTGAAGCTAAAAGTGTTTTAGTAGAATTGAAACAAATTTCAGCTACCGTTATCTCCAACATCGAGCTAATGCCCGGATATCATCTTATTTGTGTCGACACGCCTGCCATTGCTGCCACATCCCAGCCAGGACAATTCGTCACAGTCAAATGCGGAGAGGAGCTTACGCTGCGTCGCCCATTGAGCATCCACAAAATAGCCAAATCGAGGCAGGTCTATTTCTTATTCAAGGTAATCGGTAAAGGCACCGCCTGGCTTTCTCTATGCCGAAAAGGAGAAAGGCTGGATATACTGGGTCCACTGGGTCACGGTTTTTATATTAGGCCCGCTTCAAAAAAGTTGCTGTTAGTGGCCGGGGGCATAGGTATTGCCCCACTGACCTTCCTTGCTCAACAAGCATTAGGTCAAGAAAAGTCAGTAACTTTGCTACTAGGCGCACACACCAAAGACGAACTTTACCCGCAGAAACTCCTGCCTGATGGAATTAAAACCATAATTACCACCGAAGATGGCAGCTATGGCGAAGAGGGCAAGGTGACCGACATCCTGTCCGGACATGTTAATTGGGCTGACCAAATCTACGCCTGTGGGCCATTAGCCATGTACAACACAATAGCTGGTGAAAGACAACAGTGGCAAAATAAGAAACCTGTCCAGGTCTCACTGGAAATACGGATGGGCTGTGGCATCGGAGCTTGCTTTAGCTGCAGCATAAAAACAAAAAATGGCATGAAACGGGTATGCCTTGATGGCCCTGTTTTTAACCTGGATGACGTTATACTGGAGGAGGTAAAAATATGACGGTGCTAAGCAAAACCATCCGCATCAGCACCAAGGGGAACTGCGACATGATAGACATAACCGCTGAAATAGCCAGAGAAATCAGCAACTCCACTATCAATAACGGCACAGCAACTATTTTCATCGCCGGCTCAACTGCCGGCATAACAACTATAGAGTACGAAAATGGATTAATCAGCGATTTCAAGGACATGTGGGAACGGAATGTACCTTTGAACCTACCCTACCAGCATGACCGCAGATGGGGAGACGGAAATGGACACTCCCACGTGAGGGCTTCACTTCAAGGCCCATCACTGGTCGTGCCCTTTGCCAACAAGAAAATGACACTCGGAACCTGGCAACAGATTGTAGTAGTAGACTTCGACAACCGCCCAAGAGACAGAGAAATCATACTGCAGCTTCTAGGCGAATAAGAAACGTTGGGTCATACTCCACCAGCAATAACTAGCAGTCAATGTTTACTTGTCATTGCGAGGGGCTTCTTTTACTCTGTCATTGCGAGGAGCCCTTCCACGGAAGGGCGACATGGCAATCTCAGACAAATGCAAAAGTAAAACATCAAAAGGCAAAATGACAAGTCAAAAGTTAAAAGTGGGGACACGCTTTCAGGTCTGTTCACCTCTGAAAGAACAGAAGCATTTTTGCATTTTTATCTGTCATTTTGATTTTAACTTTTGGTCTTTGACTTTTTGGAGATTGCCACGCGGAGTTTATCCTGAGCGGAATGAGATTCTTCCCCTTCATTTCATTCAGGGTCAGAATGACAGGAAGCGAAGGGCTCGCAATGACACAGACGAATTACCTAACAGTCTCTTAACACACAATTGTAATAGCTATTCCTCGTAAGGTAAAATGTTGTTTGTCTTTTCTTATTCGATTCTGCTCACTTTAAGATAGAGACAGGCTGTCAAATGCGCGTCTGCTTGCTTAGCTACCGTAGCTATCGCTATTCCGGCGGACAAGGTATTTACCTTCGCTACCTGAGCCGCTCCCTCCGCGACCTCGGTCACGAGATTGATGTGGTATCGGGACCACCATATCCGGATTTGGACGATGGGATAAGTCTGATTAAATTACCAAGCCTCGACCTGTATTCAATGCCACCCGACCGACGACTACTCATAAACCCTCGCAAATTAAATACGCTCCCAAACCTGGTCGAATGGCTCGGCGTCATAAGCGGTTACTTCGCAGAACCACTGACCTTTGGCATGAGAGCGCATGGTCTAATACGCAATAGCGAAAACAACAAATACGATATTGTTCATGACAATCAAACCCTCGCATATGGCGTGCTCAAAATCCAGGAACTGGGTTATCCGGTCGTTGAAACCATTCATCATCCTGTAACCATTGACCGTGATTTAGCCGTTAACTCAGCAACCTTACTGAAAGATAAGCTGGGGTTGAGAAGATGGTTTTCCTTTATCAACATGCAAATCAAAGTTGCCCGCAGGCTTTCTCACATCATTACGGTTTCACAGACTGCCTGCCAGCACATTGCCAAAACCTTCGGAATTTCTGAAGGCAAACTGCGAGTTGTATATAACGGGATCGACACAGATATTTTCATCCCCTCCCCGAAAGTGGATCGCCTGGAAAACAGGCTGCTGGTAGTAATAAGCAGAGACACAGCCGTTAAAGGTTTGAGATATATGCTGGAAGCACTAGCGATATTGCGGCAGAAGCACAATCTCGAGCTAATAGTGGTGGCAAAAGAAACAGATAATAGCACAACACAGAAACTTATTAGCAATCTTGGTATAAGAGATTATGTAAAGTTTATTGATGAGATAGATACTGCTGAACTTATAAACCAGTACAGGTTAGCCAGCATTACAGTCATTCCATCAATATACGAGGGTTTCGGCTTACCCGCTGCTGAGGCTATGGCTTGCGGAGCTCCGGTAGTCTCCACAACTGCCGGGGCTCTGCCTGAGGTAGTAGGAGATGCGGGAATACTGGTGCCCCCTGCTGACACAAAGGCTTTAGCAGAGGCAATCTCGGCACTCGTACTTAGTCCGAATAAACGTAGACATCTAAGTGAAATGGGACGCAAGAGAATCGTGCAAATGTTCAACTGGCGAAATACAGCCCAGCATACTGCCGATGTCTATGCCGAGGCAATCAAATACCAGAAATACTTGGAACGCAAGGGGTAGTTCCTGCTCGTTCGAATAGATAGGTGGCAACTTTATAGTGTGACATTGAGCAATGTACCCGGTGTCATTGCGAGCCCTTCGCTTCCTGTCATTCTGACCCTGAATGAAATGAAGG
>JACKQG010003313.1_pt1 | contig 19920 bp, 18 predicted proteins | sample 8237621 | NCBI WGS metagenome assembly JACKQG01 (sample SAMN15677084, study PRJNA649215) | marine metagenome | biome: marine; feature: Black Sea; material: saline water; isolation source: suspended particulate matter (SPM) from the Black Sea western gyre | collected 2013-06-09/2013-06-10 | depth... | reverse complement strand
AAATCGACGTGCATTTTTCAAGAGTTTTCTCCGGTATTTTATTTTTTAAAAGGGACTAAAAGTTTTGTTTTTTTAGAATTATTCTGGAATCTCATTTCTACGTTTAAATCTGCACTAATTTGAATTTAATTATTTCTCATTATGAATAGTCGAATCGTATGGAAAAAAGCCTGATCGCCTGCCAGTAAAAAAACGTATGAAATTAAAAAGACCTGCAATTCAAAATGGTTCAAAAACAGGCATATTCTAAATACCAAAGATTATGGTTTTCTTAAATGAATTTAATTTTCGTATCAGCAGATCACTTTTTTCAATACTATGCTTACCATTGAAAAATCTGGCTAGTTCGTTAACTGTTTTTATAAAAAAAGCAGCTAAAAACTAATACCAGTTCTTTTAAATTTCATATTCTGTAGGGCGCAAAACATGGGAATGTTGATGCAGAAAACTCCCCTATAAAATATCAAGTTATAGGGGACGCAGAAACTGACCTATAGTTCAGTTATTGGGCTTGATTGTACGGACTAAGGTATGAAAAATGATGGGTTTTAGTCTGATGCTTGATTCGTAGAATACGGCTCTCAAAAACTATCATAAGCTGAGGCTAACAAACAGGGAGGTTAAAATTTCTCCCTGCCAGCAACTGGTCGAGCTTAGGTGTTCGTAACGAGTCTACTTAGCACCGATGCACTTAACCCATGATCGGAGTGAGTCGAGCAATGCAGAAGAGTTGCCGAGTAGAATCATTCTTAAGACCGAGCAGTTGCTGGCGTTACCGAAACGCAAAGGCGGAAACATGAGTATTTCATCTAAACATATCATCTTTCTGGTTCTGGGCTTAGTTGGCTCAATCGTGCTATTTGAATACAGTTCGCTTGATGTTCAATTACAGCAACTGTTTTACGATCATACGAGCAGACAGTGGTTAGTGGACAGGGATAACGCCATCCTGAAATTATTGCTGTATGACGGAGTAAAGCTGGCGTACATCCTGTTTGTAATGGTGCTACTGTTTAACGTGTTATTTTTCAGGAAAAAAATACTGGTAAAGCAGTATCAGACGGGCCTGTTGATTGTATTGCTATCGTGTGTGCTGGAGCCAGCACTGGTCGGTTCTTTAAAGTCCGTCACCAATATTCCCTGTCCACGGGATCTAACGCTGTTTGATGGTAGTTATCCTCATGTAACCCTGCTTTCGACTTATCCCTCATCTTTCCATCAGGAGAAAAGCATCCAGTGTTATCCGGCGGGTCACGCGAGTGGCGGTTTTGCGTTGATGTCGCTGTTTTTTCTTTTCCGACAAACAAGAAACCGGGTGATCGGGCTAGCTTCTGGCTTTGTTACCGGGTGGGTGACTGGGGCCTATAAAATGCTCATCGGTGATCACTTTTTAAGCCATACCGTGACCACGATGTTTCTGGCCGGTCTGATTATTCTAATACTGGCCAGACTACTTTTACCGACAACCGTCACTCAATTACCCGACAACCGTTAATGCCGGGAAGGTGTAATCCTATAGTTTCAAACGCCGCCTGAATGCACAATTTCATAATACAGTTTTTCCAGCTCTGCACGGTGTTCAGCCTCTTCGAGACTGAGGTAGGTAAACAGCTCGCGTAGTGGACCGGCTTCGACTTCTTCGGCCAGACTGCCGTACTGCTCCATCGCTGCATGCTCCCGGGCCATGGCGTATTGCAGTATGGTCTGGTCATCCGGGCTTTCCCCCAGATCTTTGGCGTGGATGGCGAGTGAAAAGCGGGTATTGCTGGGTGGTGTCGGTACCATGGTTGAAAGTTGCTTTTCGATTTCAGGATTGGCCCGTAACTCGGAAAACAGGCGGAAATGCTCCTGTTCTTCCTGTGCCAGCTCTTCCACCAGATAACGCAGGTTTTTGCTGACGTTAGGAATCAGGTTGGTGTAGAACTCATGCGCCGTTTTTTCGAATTGAATCGCTACATCCAGGATTTCAGCGATACTGGTTTTGGAGCGTAATAGTTTACGGCTGCCGGTTTCTTTAGTTTCTTTAGTTTCTTTAGCCATGATTCCTAACTCTTGTTAGTTTTGATCGTTAATTGTTGCTGAATACTGGCGGCAACTCGGTGCCCATCGGCAACCGCATGCACCACATCCGGCCCACTCACGCAGTCGCCGGCTGACCATAGCCAGGGTTCTGAAGTGCGTCCATTCGGGTCTATTTTGATGCGGCCCCGGTTCCATTCCAGTTTTTCCGTCAGCTGTTCACCCAGTAGTGTGGTATCGGCAAACTGTCCGATCGCTTCAATCACGCTGTCACCGGCATGAATAGTTTCTTCGGTTTCATCGTAGCGAGGGGAAAACCGATGCTCTTCGTCGAAGATGGAAACCACCTTCCAGGTCTTCAACCCGATCAGCTTACCGCTCTTATCGATTTCACAGCCCTGTGGGCCACAGCTGTCGCGGATGATGATACCTTCTTCCAGCGCTTCCTTGATTTCATCCGGATCTGCCATGAAGTGCTGTTGCTGCTCCAGCGCTGTTACGGTGATTTTGACTTCTCCAAACTGCTGTTTCTGTAAGCGGGCGAGTGAACGCGCAATATCCATCGCGACGTTACCGCCACCGATCACCACGGCACTTTGTGGTAACTCAAACTCTTCCCCACTGGAAATCTTTTGCAACAGGTCAACGGCCCGGTAAACATGCCGATGTTCAGAGTTAGGAATACGGGTTTGACGCCCTTTGGATAAGCCGATTGCAAGCACCACCGCATCGTACTTTTTCTGCAGCTGGGCCATCGTTTTATCGGTGCCAATGCGGCAGTTGTAGTGAATCTTGACGCCGAGCGAGGTAATCACGTCAATATCCTGCTGTAGCGTGTCGAACGGCAGACGATAATCGGGAATGCCATAGCGGGTCATGCCACCGGCGTGGGGCAGGGCTTCGAATACATCCACCTTATGCCCGGATCGAATCAGATCGAAAGCAGCGGTGAGACCTGCTGGGCCGGCACCGATGATCGCTACCTTGTGTCCGCTCGCTTTGGGTTTACCGTCTTCTTTAACGATCTGTTTGATACGATCATGACTGACCTGATCCATCGCATAGCGCTTGAGCCAGCGGATCGCGATCGGTTCTCCACGTATTCCGACAGAGCAGGCGGTTTCACAACGTCGGGTACACACGCGTCCACACACATGAGCAAAAGGATTGGTGCGGTAAATCTGGCGCACTGCTTCTTCGACATCGCCATTCCAGATCGCCCGGATATATTCCGGTGCATGCATATGGGTCGGGCAGGAATCATGACACATACCACACTGAATACAGCGTGAAGCTTCTACAACCGCCTGCTCTGGAGTGAAACCATGTACGATTTCATTGAAGTTGGTATCTCGATTAGCCGGCTCCAGCTCTGCCATCGCACTGCGAGTCAGGCTCAGCAGATCCGAGTGTTCGGTTTTTTGCCAGCCCTGGCCGAAATGCTTTTTATGCATGCCGTTAGGGTCGGGCAGGATGAAGTAACTGTCGATATGTTCCTGGTCGCAGGTATGTACGTATTCACGAGACAATGACAGCGAAGCACTGGGGCAGATATCCACGCATAAGGCGCACCAGCAGCAACGTCCATAATCGATCGCCGGACGATGGTTGCGAATGCCTTTGACAGGGTCGTTCTTCAGGCCCGGTATTTCAACCATGGTGATCGCCGCGTTATCGCATATCTTCTGGCAGCTGGCACAACCGACGCAGGCTTCCCAGTCGTTCAGATGGAAGCCACGGTAGTTGAGTGAAGCGAGTCTGGGCTGGAGCGGTTCGGTAATCGCTTTGCGCCCCAGGAACTGCAGGTTTTTCAATGGGTTGAGTAGTGACCCCGCGCTTTTATAATCAAGAACAGGGGCTTTATTGCCGATGGTTTTAGGGGAAGACATGCCTATAGCTCCATAACCGAAGGACTTGTTTGTAATTTAATTTGAGTGCTCATCTATCCACCTCTGGTGGGCAGGCATCGAGTGAAAACATGGTCTGTGCCACATCTTCGAGTCGACAGCCCACTGAGAGCTTTTCCAGTACCTGAACCGCATGCATCGAGGAAGGCCCGCGAATATGAACACGATAGGGTTTTTCCTCGCCATTCGACACGATGTAGTAAGCCAGCTCACCCTTGGATGATTCTACCCGGGTATAACTGTCACCGGCCTTTACACGCCAGGCCAGCGGATTCGGAATCGGGGTCCGTACCGGACCCTTGATGTCGGGCAGTGCCTGAACCACCTGGCGTACGATACGGATACTTTCGACCAGTTCCATGCGTCTGACCAGGGTGCGAGCCCAGGCATCGCCAGCATCTTCAGTTGGGATATCAAAATCGAGCTGATCATAGATCAGGTAGGAATCATCACGCCGCACATCAAAAGCGAGGCCACAGGCACGCAGGTTAGGGCCGGTAACACCCCATTCCAGAGCCTGTTGCTGATTGATCACGCCGACCCCTTTGGAGCGGCGGATAAATATCTGATTGGTGAAAAACAGGTTGTCATAATCTTTCAGTCGTCCATCGATATAATCCATGGTTTGAGTGACACGCTGCAGAAAGCCTTCTGGCATATCCTGACGCACACCGCCGGGCAGGTTATAGATGCTGTAAACACGGCCTCCGGTCAGTTCTTCGAACAGGTCGAGGATCAGATCGCGATCGGTAACGCCCCAGTACATCGGCGTATACATACCGGTAGTGGCTGCATGCCCACCAAAGGTAAACAGGTGTGCAGCGATACGCGAAAGTTCGAGTTGAAGGACGCGCAGCCATTGTGCGCGCTCCGGCACCTTAATATCGTCCAGATCTTCTACTGCCAGTGAATAGCAGACTTCCATCGGCACAGGGTCAGGCACACAGATACGCGGAACCAGTGCAATATTCTGAATCCACAGTCGATTTTCCATCAGCTTTTCAAAGCCACGATGCAGATAGCCACCATCGGCTCTGGCCTCTATCACGATATCGCCCTGCAGTTTTACCTTGAGCGCATAGTTGCCTTCGATTCCGGGGTGATTCGGACCAAAGTTTAATTCGTATTCATGACTCGGCGGATGATTAACCGCCTGATAGTTTTCTGGTCTCATCAGCTACTCTTCCTGCTCGAATCAGCACTCTTAACCACACCACCACCTTGCTGCTCAATCTGTTTTAGCCAGTCGGGGTGGTAATCCTGCCAGGTGAAGTTATCCATCACCCATTGTTCGGAATCAAAGTCTTTGCGCATCGGTGGTGGACCATCCCATTCGGTCAGGATAAATTTGCTCATATCCGGGCTACCCTCGAAATAGAGTCCAAACATTTCGTGGATATCACGTTCAAAAAAAGCCGCCGGGGTATAGATATCAAACACCGACAGATAGATGCCGGGGTCGCGTGCGACGCGAATATGCGCCGAGATCAGGATCGAGGTTTCATAGGACCACAGGTGGTACACCAGTTCAAACTGATCATCTTCGATCCAGTCAACACAGGAAATGGCCGATAAATGTACATAGCCTGCACGTCCGCGCAACAGCGCCAGCAGGGCAGGCAGGGCATCGGCACTGATATCGGCGCGTAATCGACGCTGATTCTGATGCGTTAGCTGGATGCCTTCAATCTCCTGCAACAACACGTTCAGACTTTGCGACTGGGCTGAATTCATAGTTTCATCTCCAGCGGTTCCATCGGCTTCTGCACCTGTTGTAGAATTTTAGTGTGCTCGCCCAGAGTTTGTGGCCCCATCAGACGATAAATCTCTGCTTCACCGATGACATCGGTCGGCGTCTGCCAGTTATTGCCGAACAGCTTTTGCTGGTTACCCAGGTAGTAATCGTAGTTTTCGTAGTACTGTTTCCATGAATTGGCCTGATCGTTTTTAATCTTGTCCATCAACTGCTGCAAGCCTTCAATAACCGCTTCTGGGCGGGGCATACAGCCAGCGATATACAGATCCACCGGCATATACTCATCGAGTTTTTTCGCGGTTGCGTAACTTTGCCAGTACATGCCGCCATTCACCGTACAGGAACAGATACCGATCACGTATTTGGGTGATCCCATCTGCTCGTAAGTCAGGATCACGCGCTTCAGGGTCTTGATCGAAACATAACCGGTAATCAACAGGATATCGGCCTGACGTGGCGTCACCATGGGCTGAATACCGAGACGTTCCATATCAAAACGCGAGGTCATCGCTGGCGGTAGTTCGATCGCTCCACAACCGGTGCAGTAGTGCAACATAAACATCGAACGGGAACGGCAAAAGCGCACCAGGTCGTCGAATACATTCGCTAGCGGATTGGTACGTTTTGGCATTGTTTTCGGATTAACTTCGATTCTATCCAGGTCTGTGCTTTTCATCTCATAGCTCCTTCAATTTCATTAGTTCATCACAAAGGCAACGCCAAGCAGCGCCAGCATGACCGGCCATTTCCATACCAGTCGAATCAGATCTTCAGTGCGATAACGCGGGAACAGATAGGCGATCAGAACCGGAATCGCCAGTACAGCAAAACACTTGATCAGGAATGTTACCCAGTTTTCACCGCCACCGAGAAACAGTGAAACATACAGTACACTGGCGGTATAAAGCTGGAATGTTTGCATTACGAACAGGCCGCCAAGGAACTTTCCGCCCATTTCAACCATAGGTCCGGTAGCAATTTCTGCCGGTGCAATGTAGATTTCAAACGGCTGCTTACCGAGTGAGGCATGCAGCGCGAACAGGCCAGCGATGGCCAGTATCGGCATTTCGCTGATGCCCCAGCCCGCGATTCCTTCTGCCTGCTGGGTGGCAATGATGCTGACCAGATTGGTGCTGCCAAAATGATAAGCCACACCGAAAATAACAATGATAAATGGAATATCGTAAGCCAGCATGGCGGTCAGCGCACGTGAAATGCCGATCGAGCCGTTCGGATTGGCGCATTGCCCGACACCGAGCGCAAGTCCCAGTGAAGGCACCATCATCAGATACGCCAGAGTGACCAGACCGCCCTTGGCCGCGATGCCATCCATGCCCGGAACCGGCAGTAAGGCTTCGGCCGCGACATACCCGCCAACGGCCATGATGATACCGATATCGTGGATCAGTCCATGCGAAATCTGGGTCTGTTTGCCATACAGTTTAACGATGTCATACAGCGGCTGAAACAGCGGGGGACCGACTCGGCGCTGTAATTTTGCCGCCAGTTTACGCATCATCAAAACCATAAACAGGCCGACGATAAATGCCACCAGGGGCATCAGGATAACTTCCAGAATGGTGAGTAATATGCTGTTAGCCATCTCAAATTATCCTATAAAAAAATACAGTGAAAGCGTAATCGCCATCAGCAGGTAAAGCGCCGGATGGAAGCTGTTATACAGCAGCTGTGCGCCGCCACTCAGGCTACTGACGACAGAGATGAGTGATGATTCTAGCCACAAAAAGCTGCCGCGATACCAGCTGCCGATATGATGCATCAGACCGGCATAAAAATTATCGCTGTAGTGATAGCGTACATCTGCGGTGAGGAAATGACCGCCCGCATAGTTGTCCAGCTGATGTACCCGTTTCGCTTTATTACCGGAATAAAACAGTAGCGCACCGACGGCAAAACCACCAAATAGAACCGAGCATACCCAGATCATATCCAGACTACCCTGTGTAGACTCTACGCCACCCAGGGTATGGGCCAGTTGCGGCATACCCAGCGCCACCTGTGCCGAGCCGACCCAGTCCAGAACCAGTCCTGGCATAAAGCCAGTGATGAAAACGATCGCCGACAGCACCAGCATTGGGATCGTCATGCTAAGCGGAACTTCACGTATATGTTCGTGTTCCAGGCGTAGCTGGCCGAGGAAGGTATTGTGGATCAGTTTATACACCGACAGTATGGTGCCGAGAGTGCCTATGACCGAAGCCACAAACAGCAGAGGCATACCTTCTATGATGAGTGAACGGTACACCAGCCACTTGGAAACAAAGCCATTCATCGGTGGAATACCAGCCAGACCAATGATACCGATCAGCATCACCAGAAAGGAAAGAGGCATGCGGGTGACCAGTCCGCCCAGGCGATTCAGATCGGAGGTGCGGGTACGGTAAATAACGGCAGAAACCGACAGGAACAGCGCGGCCTGATAGGTGGCGTGATTAAACACATGCATCAGACCGCCGGCGCTGCCGTAAGGATCCAGCACCAGTAGACCGATCAACATATAGCCACCCTGACCTATACCATGCCAGGCCAGTAGACGGCGTGCATCACTCTGACGCAGGGCGATAAAGGTTGGGATTATGATACTGATAGCCGCAACCCACATCAGCAGGTCACGCAGGGATAGAAAACTGTACGGAATTTCAATCTCAATCAGGCGCACCAGACCGATCAGCTGAATGATGACGACCAGAATCGCGTATAGACCCATGCGGGATGAAATGGCACCGAGAAAAGCGGTACCTGGCCCGGGTGTTTCTGCGTAGGCATCGGCCTGCCATAGATGGAACGGCAACAGCCCCATTTTGATGCCGAAGCCAAAGAAGAAAAGTAAGGTAAGTGTCACAATCTGCAGAGTATTCAGTGCAGGTGCAACGGCTGCCAGATCGTCATAAGCAAAAGAGCCGGTCAGTTGAAAGATGATGGCAAGTCCAGCCAGTACCGCCATGGCACCAGCGGTGGCGTAGACGATATAACGCATGCCAAACTCACTCGCACGTCCACCCGCAATCACCATCAGCAGTAGACTCGCCCAGCTCACCAGTTCCCAGCCGATAAACAGCGAAAGCAGGTCACCGCTTCCCAGTAGTAACAGCATGGCTAACACATTCAGCGCGATTGAAAACTGTAACAGGCCGGGGTTGCCGCCTTCCTTGCGGTATTGGTCGCCCCAGGCGCCAGCCGCAAAGGCCGAACCCGCCAGCGCAGAACCGATGGTGATCAGTGCAAAAAACCAGGACAGAGCGTCATAGCGCCAGTTCAGGGGTTGGCCGAGTATCGAAAAACCGAAGGAAGCATCGATAATCTCACCGCCATAGCCGAGTTTCCCCATCAGCAGCAGAGTCAGCAACTGAGCCGTCAATAACAGGGTGGCTATCCAGCCGATAAAGGTAACGCGTTGCCCCAGTCCGGTGAGTAGTACCGTCAGTAGCGAGATCAGTAACAGGGTATCGAGCATGCTCATTGTATTTTCCTCAAGGCAGGCACCTGAGCGTTAGATAATGTGGTGTTGATATAGAGCGATCTATTACTGGCTTCGGCGGCAATCTGATACAGCTTGTTACCCAGCGGAGTAATGCTAAACAGTGAGATAATCAGCACCACGCCCAGTGCAGAACTTATGGACAGCGTTAAACGACCATGCTTTGCGGATTGACTGCTGTTTTCATCGGCGGGCGCATACAGTTGAATGGCGCAACGGATTAGGTAGTTTGCTTCAATCACGGTAGCGGTCAGCAGTATGCCAAGAGCCAGTAGATACAGTGAGTCATCGGCGCCCACCAGTCCGGTCACCATGATCAATTTGGCCCAGAAACCGGGAAAAGGAGGTACGCCGATCAGCGATAACGCAAACAGGATAAACAGCGCTGCGCCGAGTGGAGATTGCCGGGCCGCTCCGGTCAGGCTGGAGATGGAACCGCTCCAGTTTTCAGTGAGCATAAATAATGCCGGTTTTACCAGTAGATGGTGCAGCATCATCGCTAATCCGGCGAACATACCGGCTTCCCCGGGTATAGAGAATGCGACCAGCACCATACCCAGTTGTCCAATCGATGAAAACGCGAACATACGCTTCAGATCTTTGGCGCGCCAGGCGGATAGCTCACCCCAGATGATGCCGAGTATGCCAAGTACCAGCAATAAGCTTAACGCGTCCGTATCGGCGTAAGCCACTACCAGTAGTCTAACGATGGCTAACACCGCCAGTTTGGAGATCAGGCCAGCGAGTAATGCACTGATACGTGGTTTAGCCGTAGCATAGACTTCAGGAACCCAGCCATTTACCGGGAAAATCTCGGCTTTGACACCTATACCGAGCACGATCAGGGCAAAAGCCGCAAGCCCTACATTATTGTCCAGCTGAGCCGCCAGTTGACCGATGTGAGCAAGGTTGAGAGTACCGGTCTGGGTGTAAATCAGACCAATGCCGGTGAGGGCAAGCACTGTTCCAAGACCACTAATCACCAGATAACGGAAGGTGGCGGCAAACGCAGCGCCATTATGTGTACTGGCAGCGAGTCCGAAAGAAGCCACCGACAGTAGTTCATAGAATACATAGATATTGAATAGATCACCCGACAGAGCCATGCCACTGGAAGCGCCAGCCAGTAACAGCAGTAAGGCTTCTTCACGAAAACCCTCGCGATTGGTATAAGGCCAGAGCAGCAGCAACATGAGTGGAATAATGACGGCCATTAGCAGCGATAACTGATCCAGATGGAAAGAAATGCCGAGCGGTGGCAAAAAACCACCCAGTGCTAATGCGACCGGATGTTCAATAAAGATAAAGTAGGCGGCGGCGAACCAGCACATGGCCAGCAGTACGAATGGACCGACCAGGCGTGATGCTTTAGCTGAACCGTTATGGATAACCGGTAACAGAAAGGCGGCGAGCAGGGGCAGGGCGATATTGAACGCAATGTTATTCATTTCCGCCTCGCGCAATGTCATGGTAGCCGGTAACGGTCTGCGGTTCCGGTAAGGGACGTTTTCCAGCCGGTTTATGCGGACTCAGCAATGGGCGAACTCCGCTTTCCTGATCGATATCATTCATCAGGCGTTGATGGATCTCGCGTAGATCCAGCGTTTTATAGTGTTGATAAACCTTGATAACCAGAGCCAGAGCCAGTGCCTGAATACCAACCCCGATCACGATCGAGGTCAGTACCATCGCCTGCGGTACCGGATCAACCATGACGCCCGTTGCCACCGAGCTGCCGCTTAAAATAGGCGCTATTGCGTCGAAACGATAGCCGGCAATCACCAGTAACAGGTTAGCGCCGGCTTCAGCAATCACCAGTGCCAGCACGATACGAAAAATATTGCTCAGGGTGACGACACCGATGATGCCGATCACAATCAATCCGAATGCGGCTGCATACAGCAGCCAGTGTAATTCCATGGCGCTCACTGATGGGCACTCCCTTTTACTGATTGAGTTTCAACAGAGATTTCTGCGACTGGGTGCGCTGGCCCGATTTCTGCCAGATTCGCTAACAGACCGGATAGCTCAGCGCCGACCTTTAATCCCACCGCAATATAAAGCAGCGGTAAAGTACCGGCCGAGAATAGTGAGCCCATTGCGCCATGCCCCATGAAGGGTTGCAGGAAAGCATTGCCCTGAAATAGAGCAATGATGCCGATGAGAATGAATGCAGCACCGGAAAAGCCTTCCACCAGCGCCAGACCGGAGTGATTCACGCCATGTCCTGGTACCGCCAGTAACGGCAGGAAAAATGCAGCGGCCAGAATTACGCCGCCCTGAAAACCGCCCCCCGGGGTTAAATGTCCATGCAGCACAATATACAGCCCCAGAGTCAGTAATAACGGGAAAAGCAAACGGCTACTGCTGATTAATATGGTGCCGCTTTGAGCAGTATTGGGCGCCGGTCTGGATCTCTGACCGGAGATGGAACTGAGTACCAGAGAGGTGGCAGTCGCAGCGGTAAACAGGATCGCTATCTCGCCCAGGGTATCGATACCGCGATAGCCCAGAACCACCGAGGTCACCAGATTGGCGGCGCCCAGTTCGTCTGCGGCCTGTTGTAGTATTGCATTGCCAATCAGCATGGGTGCTCCGCCGATGGTGAACTGCCAGGCAATAACCATCAACAGAAAAGCCAGCCCGGAGGCAAACAGTAAAGCACTGTAATTACGCATCGTTGTCTTCTCCTGCAGGCTGAGCTTGAAGAATACGATGCAATGCAAGCGCGAGTATCAGAGTGCTCAGACCGGCACCGACGACGGCTTCTGTCATCGCGACATCGGGAGCTTTAAGAACCACGAATAAAACGGATAAAGCGAGCGACACCGCCGACGTGGCCGCCAGCGCAGAGATATGACTTTCGACTACCAGCACGGCAACAGCAGCGGTTAGCATTATAATGACCATTAACGCGACAACCCAGATCATGACTTTTCACCCGTTTGATGTTTAAGACTGGCCGAGGCTTTTTCTTTATGTGACCAGGGCTTAACGCCGGATAAATACACGGCTCGCGCCAGCACGGATGAGCTAACCGGGCTGGTAAACAGCAGAAAGCCGGAAATGCACACCAGTTTTCCCCACCAGCTGGGGTAAAGTAATCCAACTCCCAGAATGATGGCTATCGAGCCAAGCGTTGCTGCCTTGGTTCCCGCCTGTATCCGGTTGTATATATCCGGCATGCGAATCAGACCGAGGGCTCCTAGAAAACAGAAAACGGCACCCAGCAGTAAAATAATGTCTGCAATCAATCTCATGCCTTGCCTCCTTCTATGACACGTGCGATGGCAACGACGCCAACAAACGATAAAGCACCGTAGACCAGTGCGACATCGAGATAAAGATCGCTACCGAAAGCGGCAGCAACCAGAGTCAGAGCGGCTGTTACGGTAACGGACATGGTGTCAGCACTGATCACCCGGTCGGGCGCGCTGGGGCCGATCAGCATTCGAATCAGTCCAAGCAGTAAAGCGGCACCGATGATACCGATCGCTAATTGTTCTAGATAATTAAGAGTCACTCGAGAAAACCTGAAATATGTTGTTCGAAGCCGGAGGCGATGTCGTGGGTTGCCTGTTCAAGACTGATCCCCTCAGGCGCTGCAATCCAGTGGACCAGAATACGGTCATTGTTGAGGTCGACCGATAGAGTACCGGGTGTTAGCGTGATGCTGTTAGCCAGCAACATTTGACCCAGCCTGGATTTTAACCGGGTTTGAACTTCCACCACCGCCGGACTGATCGGCAAAGAAGGAGAAAGGACGCGTCCAGCCATATCAAAATTGGCACGAATCAGCGCGACGAAAAAATATCCCAGATAACGTAAAACTGCGACGACTGCCATCGGTGTATAGCGCACCCCATTAAAAATATCGAGATAGGGGGCAGAGATAAGCGACACTATAGACGCAACCAGAATTCCTGCCAGTAACTCATCCATCGCGAGTGAGCTGGTAAGCAGTAGCCAGAGAAATAACAGGGTTGAAAATAGAAACAGGTGATGATGTAGATTGTGTTTGTTAATCATGAAGCTCGCATTGCTGCTGATAAATTTGAAGAAGTTACAATGGTCAGAAATCCCTGAGCCAGTAGAATGAAATTACGGAAATAGTGTAGTTAGAAATTAAATGGATTGTCTAATTTTTTTTACCGTGCCTTATGTTAGTGCAATAAATATAACTAATTTTTGATCCAGATCAGTATTCCTGCCTGGGCCGTAAACATAGATTTATTTTTATAGGGAGAAAATTGGCTTTTTTGTTAAAACCTTAAAATATTCAAGGATTTAGCCAGGGCCGTCATGCAGCAGAAAATATCCACCCAGATTACACTTTAATCACAGGCCCATAGATTTTTAACGGCTTTACTTATAGCCTTAGCCAATGAAAATCATTCACAGCTCTGACTGGCATATTGGGCGCCAGTTTCATAATGTTTCGTTACTCGAAGATCAGCGTTATGTATTAAATCAGCTGATCGAGCAGATTCAGCAAAACCAGGTCGATGCACTGATTATTGCCGGCGATATCTATGATCGTTCGGTGCCACCGGCCGCAGCCGTGGAGCTACTGGACGATGTGCTGAGCACCATCTGTATCGATCTGTCGGTCCCGGTGATTATCATTCCCGGTAACCATGACAGTGCTCAGAGGCTGGGTTTTGGCGCGCGCCAGCTGAAACAGACCGGGCTACATATCCTGGCTGATCTGAGCGCGATCTGTACACCGGTAAAGATCCAGAAAGGCAGCGAAACCTGCTGTTTTTACGGCATTCCTTATAATGACCCTGAGCATGTGCGTAATCAGTTTTCGCTGGGGCTGGCCGATTACCAGGAAGCTCATCGCTATCTTATTGATTTGATAGTGAAAAATATGGATGCTTGCAACGCAAATATTGTCATCAGCCATTGTTTTGTGGATGGTGCAGCAGCGTCTGAATCGGAGCGTCCATTATCAATAGGGGGCGCTGATCGTATTTCAGCAGAGCTGTTCAAGCCTTTTGACTACGCCGCTCTGGGGCATTTACACCAGCCCCAGTATAAAGGTGCCGAGTTTATCCGTTACTCCGGCTCCCTTTTAAAATACAGTTTCTCGGAACAGCATCATAACAAGGCCGTGACCCTGATAGAGTTCAGTGATAACCAGCTCCTTTCAACTTCTCAACTGCCATTGAAACCACTGCATGATCTGCGTGTGATTGAAGGACGCATGGACGACATCCTGCGCAAGGCTGCAGTCGATCCGCATGCTGACGACTATCTACTGGTTCGGCTCACGGACACCCATGCGATACTGGATGCGATGGGCAAACTGAGACTGCTTTATCCGAATATCCTGCATCTGGAAAAGCCTGGCATGCTACCTCAGAACGACAATCCTCTGCTTTCTCGGGAGACACTCAAGCGTGGTGAACTCGAGATGTTTGATGATTTTTATTCACAAGTTACGGGCCAGTTGATGAATCAGGAGCAGCGTGCTGCGCTGGAACAAACCCTGCAGCTATTGCACAGGGATCAGGAAACCCGGTCATGAAAGTCCTTAAACTGGAGTTACAGGCGTTTGGACCGTTTGCCGACAGGCAGGCGATAGACTTTCGCCAACTGGGTGACAATCCGCTGTTTTTAATCAATGGCCCAACCGGTGCCGGAAAAAGTGCCATTCTGGATGCAATCTGCTTTGCGTTGTACGGGAAAACCGCTACTGAAAAGCGTGAAGCTGGTGATATGCGCTGTGATCAGGCAGACGTGAATACGCTGACAGAGGTCACACTCGATTTTGCACTGGGGACAAAACAATACCGCGTAACTCGCTCTCCACAGCAGCAACGTCCCAAGGCAAGAGGCGAGGGCTTCACCCTCGACACAGGTCAGGCCACTTTATGGGAGATTCAGCCGGATGGGACGCCCAGGCTGTTAGTCGCCAGAAAATTGAATGAAGTGACTCAGCAAATTGAAAAGCTGAGTGGTCTGAACGACCAGCAATTCAGGCAGGTCATGGTGTTACCGCAGGGCAAGTTTCGTGATTTGCTGGTGGCCGACTCCAGCGAAAGAGAGAAAATATTTAGCCAGTTATTTCAAACTTCAATCTACAGACGTATCGAAGATCGATTGAAACAACAGGCATCCAGCATCACCAGTGAAGTGAAGGATTTGCAGAATCAGATCAAGGGCTTATTGCAGGGCGTTGAAGTCAGCTCTGAACAGGAAGTGACAGTTCATCTCGAACAATTGAAGCCGCTGGTGTTACAGGCGTTACAGGCAAAAAATGAGGCAAATAAAAACCATCAAAAGACGTTACTGGATAAACAGTCCGCCCAAAAATTAGACTCTCAGTTCCGGGTTCTAAATGATTTGCTGAAGAGTTTACGGGAGCTGGAACAGCAGCAGCCAGAAATGGAACGGGAACAGCAGCGCTTAAGCCTTGCCACAGCAGCACAAAGGATAAAGCCCGGGTTTGATGAAATGAGCAGGCTGGATCACGAGTTGACACAGCTACAGCTGGAACTTGATAAACTGCAGCAATCAGCCGCCGAGGCACAGCAGTCATTAATTATTGCCGATGCCCTTTTCACTCAGGCCACACAGGGCTATGCCGAAGTCGATGCCCTGAAAGCTCGAAAAAACCTGTTGTCACAGGTCGAAACTCGATTGCAGCAGCGCCAGTCTGCACGCCAAAAAGCCGAGCAGTCATCTGCAGTCAGTCAGCGCAGTCATCAGCAACGGGTTAAAACCGAGGAGCAACTGGCACAGCAGTTGCAAAAGCGTGAAGCACTGCAACTGCAGCTGGTCGAATTTCGACAGGCGCTCAGCGGGCTTCCGGCCAGCAAGGTGCAGCTGGCTGACTTGTCGAGGCAGTTACTGCAGCGCGATAAGCTACAAGGCCTTCAAATTCGCTCTCATCAGGTCATGAAAACACAAACTGAAGCACTGCTGAAACGACAGGGTTTACAGCAAACCGTGTTAGCTTCTCGCAAGCGCGCCACTCAACAGGAGTCCGACTGGCATAGTAGTCAGGCAGTCAGTCTTGCGCTGGAGCTTAAGCCTGATCATCCCTGTCCTGTATGCGGTAGCACGCTCCATCCGGCACCCGCGCAGGCGAATCAGCAACAGCTGATTGTGAGTAAACAACAGCTGGATCAAAGCAGGGCACAGGCGGATGCGGATCAAACCCTGCTTCAGCGGATCGATGACGAGATAAAACAACTTGAGTACCAGTTAAAGCAGCTGCAGCATGATGCTCAACAAATTACCGAGGATTTGGCTTATTGCGCAGAGTTCAGTGCCGAGCAGATCAATACCTCGATACAAAAGCTGACGACTGAAATTAATACGGTTGAGCAGCAACAACAGTCTATTACTACAATAAGTGAAACCCTGCGCCAGGTCGGATCAGAGATCGAGCTACTTCAGCAAAATATTGTGCAGGATCAGAAAAATGACGAATACGCTCAACAGCAGGCGATCACTGATCAGGCCGCACTAACCCATCTCACCAATGAAATACCAGATGAATATCGGCAGCGTAGTCATTTGGCCGATGATATTGAACAGATTACAGCGCTCATTATCACGCGCACCGAAGCTTTACAGAAGGCTCAGCAGCAGCGTGAACAGGATAAAAATCTGCTCACCAGACTGCAGACCAGAGAGCAGGATGCAAGTGCTCGAAGTGAAGTCTTACAGGCCAGGTTAACTCGCGCCAGAACACATTGGCAGCAAGTGCTTACTGCCAGTGTCTTCGATACTGAATCGGTGTTTCAGCAGTCGCTATTGAGTGAAGCTCAGATGAGTGCACTTCAGGCAAAAATTTCCCACTTCCAGGATCAGTTTAAAGAGTTACAGGGGCGTATAAAGCAGCAGGAAAAAGCGCTGTCTGAGCAGCAACTGCCCGATCTGGAAAAAATAGAGCGGCTGTTTATAGAGCAGGAAACGCGCTATCAGCAGGCCGACCTAAGCTGGAATAACTTGAGTTCGAGACTAAACCAGTTCACTGAAGTACACAAAAAACTGCAGACACTATTGGCTGAAAATATCCGGCTGGAAGCCTCATATGCGGTTTATGGCACATTAAGTGATGTGGCGACTGGGAAAACCGCGAATAATATTAGTCTGCAACGATTCGTGTTGAGTGTGCTGCTGGACGATGTGCTGATTCAGGCCACTCAGCGTCTTGGCATGATGTCTAAAGGGCGTTATCTGCTGTTGCGTAAAGACCAGCGCAGCAAGGGACGTGGAGCCTTTGGGCTGGATCTGGATGTAGAGGATGCCTACACAGGAAAAACCCGCTCGGTGGCGACCCTGTCCGGTGGTGAGTCGTTTATGGCAGCGCTGGCGCTGGCGCTGGGACTTTCTGACGTGGTGCAAGCCTATGCTGGAGGCATCAAACTGGACATGTTATTTATTGATGAAGGGTTTGGTAGTCTCGATCAGGAGTCACTGGATCTGGCAATCCGAACCCTGATTGATCTGCAGGCCAGCGGTCGCATGATCGGAATCATTTCTCACGTGAGTGAGTTAAAAGAACAGATGGCTGTGCGACTGGATGTGGAAAGCTCAAGGACAGGTAGTCGGATTAAGCTGGTAATGGGATAAAATCAGTGGGCTGAGGTAACTATCGAAGTTGAAACTTCGCCGCAGTAAAATCATTTTTGTTACCCCGCAAAGCCGGGGCTGAAAGCTCATCCAGATTAAATTGTACGACGAATTGGCTTGTTAATTGATGCTGTTACTCGATAAGAAAGTCAGACTGTATCCGGATGACTGAAATCAACAAACTACCAATAAAGATAGTTTTACGCTTTTAATTATAATATTGTGACCTATCATCTATATCTGGCTTAGTTAACCAGCTAGACTGTTGCGAAAAATGGCTAAACGAGTGGTTTTAGAGTTGAATATTAGATTTGTCTGCGATAAAGCCACAAGCCAATGATTCTGAACAATAATCGGTGCGACCCTGGTTAAAAAACTGTTGATCTGCTTGATTCAGGTTGTAATCATGAATTAACCAGTATTTGATTGGTTTTTATCAGATTCATACAGAATTAATTAGTAAACTGTAAAGAATGGACACTTTTATGGGATTATATTGCTCAACTTGAGACGACAGTCGATGTTGTTTTGAGGGTTAATTCGAGAAATAAAAAATTGAATACCAAAAGAAAAAATACAGGACCATTTACCGAATTTTCCAATATCGAGCCTTATGAGAATGCCCGACGTCTGAGTGTGTCGCGTAGAAGACGCCAGATTGTTATTGTCGATGATGAGTCCACCGGACGCACCATACTGGAAAAAGTTATCCAGAATATTGCCAATGATATTCAGGTCAACGGTTTTGACTGTGCCCACAAGGCTCTGACCTGGCTCTTAACTAATCGAGCGGATCTGATTATTACCGATTATCGGATGCCCGATATCAATGGGGTTGAGTTTATAAAAAGGGTCCGACTGCTGGCAGGTTGTGAAAGTATACCGATCATGATGATAACCGTCGTGAGTGAAAAATCGGTTCGCTATGATGCACTGGATGCTGGAGCTACGGCCTTTCTAACCCGTCCTATCGATCAGATCGAGTGTCGAACCAGTTGCCGTAATCTGCTTAAAATACAGGAACAGCAATCTATCATTCAGGATAAAGCCGACTGGCTTGCACGCCAGGTGGCGGTTGCCACCATTCAGATTGTGGCACGTGAAAGAGAAACCCTGTTGCGCCTGGGCCGAGCCGGTGAGTATCGGGATGAAGATACCGGTAATCATGTCATTCGGATGGCCAAATATGCTCGGGTTATAGCCGAGGAACTGGGACTCAGCGAAATGGAATGTGAAGATATCGAATACGCAGCACCCATGCACGATATCGGAAAAATAGGCATTCCAGATAATGTGCTGTTAAAGCCCGGCAAGTTCATTGCTGACGAATGGGGGGTGATGAAGCAGCACACCGAAATAGGGCACAGTATCCTGTCTAATAGTCAGTCACGCTATATCCAGATGGGTTCTATTATTGCGTTAAATCATCATGAGTGGTTCGATGGTAGTGGATACCCGAATGGCCTTAAAGGCAGGGAGATTCCACTGGTCGCTCGTATCGTTGCGGTCGCCGATGTGTTCGATGCACTGGTTTCTACCCGTCCTTACAAACAGGCCTGGGCAACGGAGGAAGCCCTTGAGTACCTCAAGCTGAACTCAGGCATTCATTTTGATCCCCAGTGTGTGAAGGCCTTTTTTGACCGGCTGCAGGACATTATGCGTATTAAGTCTGAGCTCAAGGACGATCAGTAATCGCTAAATCCAGGGAAAGATACCGATGAATTTTTTAAACTTAACAGCTGGATGGCATCGACTTCTGAAACGGGTTCGTCAGACGGGGGATTCCGAGCCTGAGCAGGCCATTAAAATACGTTTGAGCATCGGGGTTTTACTGGTGCTGTATTACAGCTTTCCCTGGTCAGCTGATAGCAGTTTTAGCCAGACCTTCTATTCTCTTTCCAGTTTAATTGCGCTTAATTACTATCTGATGGCGATTGTTCTAGCGCTAGCCATTATTCGTAATCCCAGGCCTTCCCCGGTCCGGCGGGTGCTCGGAATAATGCTCGATCTGTGTTCACTTTCTGCCGTTATGTTTCTGGCAGGCTCCGCCAGCGTGCCATTATTTGTGCTGTATCTTTGGGTCATCCTGGGAAATGGTTTTCGCTATGGAACCCGCTATCTATACATTTCACTGGGTATTGGGCTTG
>JACKQG010002014.1_pt1 | contig 19922 bp, 15 predicted proteins | sample 8237621 | NCBI WGS metagenome assembly JACKQG01 (sample SAMN15677084, study PRJNA649215) | marine metagenome | biome: marine; feature: Black Sea; material: saline water; isolation source: suspended particulate matter (SPM) from the Black Sea western gyre | collected 2013-06-09/2013-06-10 | depth... | reverse complement strand
CACACCCCCTTTTCACACCGCTCCTCCCGACCGGTCGCCTCCCCTCTTTCTGCCCCGCAGCCGCGGGGGGGAGCACCCGCGGGGGCGGAACCCCCCCACCGGCCGCGGGATGGACCACCGCGAGGATGCGGGCGCCCCCCCCCGCCGGGGGGGACCGGGGGGGGGTCCGCGCCTGGCACCCCCCCCCCCCCGGAACCCGCCCCCCCGGGAACCGCCACGATCTCTGCTGTCGCCAAAGTTTCCATCCGGGCCTCGCCTGCTGCCGCCTCCATTACGGGAGCTGCCGCCGGATCGATTGAACATATTGCCGCTTGGGTATCTGGGGCCATCCACCCTTGAGCGAGATCCGCCCCTCGGGTCGCCCCTCGCTGAACCACTCGCACCCCCTTGGCCCCGCGAACCACCGCGCCCGGCGGGAGCGCCCAGCTGAAACTCCTGCGGCACAGCGGAGGAAGCCAAGGCGATCAGCTTGTGGTTTTCGAAAACCGCCTCTCCGTGCTGGAACGACAGGGTGACATGCGCCATCACCGGCAGCTCGTTCGTGTAGAGCCACTCCTCCTCCCATTCCTCCGCGCCGTCCGGCAGGAATTCCACGTGGAACGCCACCACGTCATTGGCCAGCACGAGCGGGTTTTCCAAGTCGTCGATGTTTGCCTCGTACAGGAACGGCTGCTGGCGCAATACCAGCCGACCCAGACCGTTGGTGCCCGGCTCCACGGAGAAGTTCACGCGGCGCATTGGCTGATACTCGAACAGCGCGCTGCGCGGAAAGGTCTCCGGCAGATGCGACACAAAGCTCAAGTAGGTGGAGTCGCCCCGGCCCTCGGCGATGAAGGTGTAGTTCGTCTCGTTGGCGAGGAAGTATTTGACTGAGCCAAGCGACTGCTCGAGCGCCCGCATGGCGACCCGCTTGCGCTGGGCATCCGCCGACGCCTCAAGGCCGATGCGCGTGGCGCGGTGGATCGCGGTCCAGCTCGTGTAAATGCCGGTGATAATCAGCGCGAAAATCGATAGCGCGATCAGGATCTCGATCAGCGTGAACGCGGATCGGCCCCTGCGCTTGGCCAAGCGCGTTGTGTGACCGCAAAAGGGGTTGTTGGTCAGCTTCATCATCTGGGCCTCGAAGACCTACTACGGGTTGTACGCGAACTGCCCGTCGAGCCGGTGCGCGAGCGGGAGATGCCGTTGGCACCCTGGCCTTGGCCGCGGTACATCAGCACGCTGTGCCGCTGCGATGAGCCGCCGGGGCCGTTCAGGGTGATGTCCACCTGGTACAGCCCTTGATCGTCAATGTCGCCACCGTACTCCTCAAGCACCGGGTACATGTAAATCTCACGCGTCCAGTTCCAGCCGGGGTAATGGTCGCCGAAATCCCCGGTCTCGAAACCCTCCTCGACCACGTTGGTGAGCGACAGCTCCGACGCCACCCAGCCGATGTCCGGCTCGACGAACTCCAGCCGGCGCGCCGTGTTGAGACTCTGCGTGGTCAGCGACAGCAACCCGAACATGCAGATGAAAAAGATGCCCATTGCGATCGTCACCTCGATCAACGAAAAGCCGCCGCGCTTGGCCAAGCGGGCTCTTTTAATTCTGCACAATCTCATACTCTGTCTTGATGTAAGCCAAACCGGTCACCGAGTCCAGCTGCACAAACCGCAGTACCGCGTCGCCATACTCATGCCGCATCCCGATCGTGAACTCGTCCGACGTGCCGTTGGAATAGAATTTGACCACCACCTGTTCCGCGTCCATCAGATCCTCGAAGTTCACGAAGATGCCGTGAACGGCCACCTCGTCGTGGATCCGGCCGTTGAACCCGGCACCCCCGACTGGCTTGGGCGCGGGCTTGGGCGCGTCATCCGCAGGCCCTTCCATGCCGGTGTAAACATCGTCGACACTGGCCGGCTTCGGCCTGCCTCCCCCGGCGCCGGCATTGATAATGTAGCCGGTGCCGCCCTCCGCGCCGCGGATGGTCACCTTGGCCGTGCCGCCGGAGAGGATCGCCTGCCGCCTTGCTGCCGCGCAGGCCTCCATCACGGCGTTGAGGCTCTCGCCAAGCGGTGTCCGGTTGCCCTCCACCATTCGCGGCACACCGATCGCGATGATGATCATCATCAGGCCCATCACCACCATTAGCTCGATCAGCGTGAAGGCCGAGACGGCGGCGCGGGCCGGGTTGGCGCGGCGTGGGCTCATTACCGGGCGATGTTGTTGGTGATCGTGAAGAGCGCCTGCAGGATGCTGAACAGCAGCCCGCCCACGCCAACGGCCATCATTATGATCATCGCCGGCTCGATCAGGTTGGTCATCACGCGCAGCTCCAGTTCAAGGTCGTTTTCGTACGTGATCGCAAGATTCTCCAGCGCGCCCGGCACGTCGCCGGTGTCCTCGCCGATGCGCACCAGGTCGATCATCAATTTAGGGAACAGGCCGCTGCGGGCGAGCGGCTCGGCTAGCGATTTGCCATCGGTCACCGCCTCGCGCGCCATGACGACAGACTCCTTGATGATGACGTTGGGAACGACATCGCCGGTGATCCGCAGCGCAGTCAACACCGGCACGCCGTTGGTGAGCAGCGTGGAGAGCGTCCGGGCAAACTGCCCGAACAGGTTGAGTCGCATCACCTTGCCCAGCACCGGCAGGCGCAACTTCGCGTCGTCAATCTTCCGCCGACCGCTTGGCGTGGCCTTGTAGCGGATGGCGATGATGACGACAACCATCATCACCACCAGAAACACGATCCAGAAAAACGGGTTCACCGCCAGCGCCCCGACATTCATCAGCAATTGGGTGGACTTGGGCAGCGTGGCGTTGAAGCTCTCAAAAATCTCCGAGAACTTCGGCAGCATGTAGGTCATGAAAAACAGGATGATCACAAACCCGACAAGGCAGACGATGGCCGGATAAATCATCGCGGAGACGAACTTCGACTGCACCTCGGCGAACCGCTCGTAATGCTTGGCCAGGCGCCGCAATACCTGCTCGAGCGCGCCGCTCTCCTCTCCGGCGCGCACCATGTTGACCGACATCTCGTTGAAGATGACCCGATGCTTCCCCATCGCCTCGGAGAGGGTCTTGCCCTCGGTGACGTTCTTCTTCAGCTCCGTTGCCACCTCCTCGCTGATGCCCTTGCCGGAGATGCTGATCATGCTGTTGAGCGCCACCGACAGCGGCATGCCGGAACGCAGCAGGTTGGCCAACTGCAGCATCCACGTCGCCGAGTCCTGCAGCTTGGGCTTGCGGCCTTTTCGGCGGAATCGAAAGCGCCCGCCGCCCCCCTCATTGATCGGCTTGACGGCGGCGCGGGGTGTTTTCTCCGGCCTGGCCTTGGCCCCCTTGGCAGCCTTGCCCTTGGCTGGCTGGATCGACACCGGGAACAACCCGTCGCGCTGCAACATCGACAACGCCCCCGCCCGATCCGCCGACTCGAGCACGCCCTGCATCACCTCGCCCGAGCGGCTGCGCGCCTTGTAATTGAATTGTGCCATGAAAAAACCGCCGGCTGGCCCATCGGCGCCACCGGCATTCGGGTGAATGAATCACCAAAAAGGCGGAAAAGTTGCCGAAAACCTCGCGCTTGGCAAAGCGGGATCAGCCCAAAAAACGGTGCTTTCCCACCCGATAAACCGCCGAAAACGCCTCGGCCATCTGCTGCTTGGCTAGTTCCACCGCCTTCGGCAGCCGCTCGCCCCGCGCCAGAAACGCCGTGATCGCCGCCGAATAAGTGCAGCCCGTGCCCGGCGGCGACACCCCGCGCACCCTCGGCGCCGACAGCAAAAACTCCTCCCGCCCATCGAAAAACAGGTCGATCGCCTCATTGGTTTTCAGGTGCCCGCCCTTCACCAACACCGCGCAGCCGAACCGCTCGTGGATCGCCCGGGCCGCGTCCCGCATCTCCTCCGGCTCACTCACCCGCCGCTTGGCCAACGCCGCCGCCTCGTCGAGGTTCGGCGTCACCAACTTGGCCAACGGCAACAGTCGCTTGGCCAAGGCCGTCGCCGCACTTGGCTTCAAAAGTGGCGTGCCGCTGCTCGAGACCATCACCGGATCCACCACCAACGGCAGCCGCTTGCAGTTGGCCAAGCGCACCGCCACCGCGTCGATGATCGGCCGCGAGAAAAGCATGCCGGTCTTCACCGCGCGGATCGGCAGGCTGCTGAAAACCGAATCGAGTTGCGCCGCGACGACCTTGGCCGGGGTGGGGTGGATCGCCAAGACCACGCCGGGGTTCTGCGCCGTGACACACGTCACCACGCTGGCCCCGTGCACCCCCAGCTTGGCCAACGTCCGCAAATCTGCCTGCAGCCCCGCCCCGCCACTGCAATCCGAACCGGCGATCGTAAGCGCCGCAGGTTTATCTGGTCGCCCCGCCATCAGATCGTCAACACCAGCAGGATAAACGTCGCCAGGCCGGAGAGGATCGCCACCCAGCCGGGCTTGCGCGTCGCGGGCAGTTTCCACCACAGGTACAGCCCGGTGACGATCCACGCGATGATCGCAAAACAAAGCAGGTCCACCACGAACGCCCAGCCGGTGTACAACACCCCGCCCCGCCCGTAGCCGTGGCGGACGTGCATCCGCGCCATCAACTCGGCGACTGTGGTCCTCTTTTGCTCGGCCACAAGCTGGCCTTCATTCTTTTGATACGTCACGCGAATGGGATTGCGAAACTGGATCAGGTTGATCAGCACGGATTGGCGATTCTGCCGGACGTTGAACCCTCCCTTGATGCCGTTTCCATCCAGAACACCCCGCGCCCATTCCCTGAGTTTCGGCTGTTGTCGCGGCACATCCGCCTTGTATTCCTTTTTCCAAAGCTGCGTCCATGAGTCCGGCTGGTTGAACTGCCCGTGAAACAAGTCGCGGTGGTTGAAGATGAACGTCGACAAGGCGAAAATGATCACCCAGGGGATCAACAACATCCCGAGGTAAAGATGCACGCGCCGGAAAATAAGGTTGGTGTTGTTCATCCTCTTGTCAGCGTCATACGGTGAACATGAAAAGTAAAAACAGCCCGATGCCAACCAGCCCACTGATGCCGCCCCACACCCGCGCCGGCTTAATCTCGAGCCACATCCAGACCCCGGACAGCACCCAGAACAGCATCCCCACAATCACCAAGTCGAGGATGATGCCCCAAAGGTTCGCGGCAATGCCCGGATGCCCGATGCCGTGCTTCAGGTGCAGCCCGACGAGCAGGGACGCCGTCGTCGTTTTCTGTCGCTCGATGATCACCTTGTTTTCCCGCGGGTAATAATGGATCCGCTCCGGCCCGATCGCCCGGTTGCGATTCACCGTGAAGCGCTCGGCTGTCAGCTTCTGATTTTGACCGACCCAAAACGCCCCCTCCCGATCGAGGTCACGTAAAATCTGCAACCCCGCCTCGCGCGGCTCGATGCCATCGGAAAACACCACCTCGTACGGCAACTCCTCCACCTTCTCAAATTGGGCCAACGGTTTCCCGCCGCTGAAGAGGGCGTGATGGTTGAAGATGAACGAACTCAGCGCGTACACCACCATCCACGGCGTCAGGAACAGCGCCAGATACATGTGCGTCCGCCGGATAAGTTTGCTCCAAGAGATGGTTTTCATCGAACACCCAACGATGCCCTTAACAGGGCCACCGTACGCCGCTTGATTGCGCAGCCAACCCAAAAACCGTACAAAAAGATCCGTTCCGGGGGTTTTTTTCGACATACGAAATTTGAGCTTGCCATGGTAGGACAGGTTTGAGAGGTTTCTTGGCCTTTTTGAGGAAAAAAGGGGTAATTTTGAAAGCTGAATTAAGTGCAAAAGCGTTGAAATTGGTTGGTAATCCCAATGTGTTGATCAATCTGGTCTCGCGGCGTGTGCGCCAATTGAACTCGGGTGGCAACCGGCCTCTGATCATGGAAACCGCCGGGTTGAGCACCGCCGACATTGCCCTGACCGAGATTGTCGAGGGCAAGATGGAGTGGGAGACGGATCTTCCGAAACCCAAACGAAAGAGCCGCCGCCGGGCGCGCAAAGCCTGACCGCGGCACAGCGACTTGACATCAGCCAGGGGCCAAGCGCCTCTGGCTGTTTTTGTTAATGGAAACCATCCTCACCAACTCGAAGGCCCGCCACGAGTACCACATCGAGGAGACGTACGAGGCGGGCATCGTCTTGGCCGGCACCGAGGTAAAGTCGCTCCGCGCCGGCAAGGGACAGATCCGCGACGCGTTCGCCCGGGTCGAGAACGACGAGGTGTGGCTGTACAACGCGCACATCGCGGAGTACTCGCATGGCAACACCGCCAACCACGAACCCAAGGCGCCCCGCAAGCTGCTGCTGCACCGGCGGGAAATCCAGAAGCTGTTCGGCATCTCGGCGGTCAAGGGCAAGGCGCTCATCCCACTGTCGTTCTACTGGAAGAACGGCAAGGTGAAGGTTCAGCTCGCCGTCGGCCAAGGCAAGGGCGCGGGCGACAAGCGCGAGACGCTCAAGAAACGGGACAGCGACCGTGAGCTGCGACAAACCTTGATGCGCCGCCGCTGAGCAGCCAAGCGCTTGGCCAAGTTCAAGCCTTCTCGACGGTCACCCAGGCGTTGTAGTCGGGCACGCCGCCCCGGGCATCGACGCTGCCGCGCCGAATGATTGTGTTCCCCTCCGGGTAGTGGATTTGCAGGTTGCCGGAGGCGATCGGCGCGATGAGCACCCGGCCGTCAAATTGGCCAAGGTCGTTCTTCAGCAATACCCGGTCGCCATTGGCCAATCCCAGTTCGCCGGCGTCGTCGCCGCTCATCAGCACCGAGTCGCGGTCCGCGCCGTTGATCGGGTCGCGCTCGCTGTAGATGAGCGAGTTGAACTGTTTGCCGCGCCGGGTGCTCGCAAAAAACTTGCCCTTCTCCAGCCGCAACGGCGGTAGCTCGACCGGAATCACATGCCCCTTACCGTCGGCGGTGGCGAAATTTCCGTCGGCGCACAGGTGCGGCCCGCCGTATTGGAAGGCGTCGTGTGTCTCGCGCAGATGCTGGACGCCGTCGTAAAACGGCACCACACGGGCGATCTCCTCGCGCACTTTCCAGCCGTCTTCGCAGCCGAGTTTGTCCGCTTGGCCAGGGCGGGCGGCCTTGGCCATTTCGAGCAGAATCTTCCACTCCGCCTTGGCCTCGCCGACTTGCCGCGGAATCTCCGGGCTGAAGGCCACCCGGCGCTCGGTCGTCGTCTCGACACCGCCATCGTCCTGCTCGTAACGGGTCTTGGCCGGCAGCAACAGCACGCCGTCCTCGCCCGGCTCGACGAACATTTGGTCAGTCAGCACGATGTCCTGGTGCACCCGCAGCGGGACGTTGGCCAACGCCTCGGCCACGAAACCGGGCTCCGGCAGGTTTCGCAGAAAGTTGCCACCGAGACAGTAAAACAAATCCAGCTCGCCGGCGTGCGCGGCATCGATCATCCCGGTGGTCTGCATCCCGGGCCAATCCGGGATGCCGAAACCGTACTGCTTGGCCAAGCGCTTGGCATTCGCGGCGTTGACCGGCACGCCGCCGGGGAACACGCTCGAGTAGGCACCCATCTCCGCGCCGCCCTGCACCGACGAGTGGCCGCGGATCGGCATCAGCCCGTTTTTGTCGCGGCCGACATAGCCGCGCAGCAGGCCAAGGTTCAAAATCATCTGCACGCCGTCGGCTCCCCACGGGTGTTGCGTGATCCCCATGCTCCAAACCAGCACCGCGTTTTTGGCGTCGCGAATCAGCTCGGCGAATTCCCGAATCGACTCACGGCCAAGGCCGGCTTGCCGCTCGATGTCCTCCCACGAAATCTGCTCCGCTGCGGCGCGAAGCTTCCCCACATCGACCGTGTGCTGCTCGATGAACGAGTCGTTCAACCAGCCCTCGGCAAATAAAATCTTGAGCACGCCGTACAGGAACGCGATGTCGCCGCCCTGCGAAACCGGGAACCAGTAGTCGGTGATGTCGGTGCCGAACAGCGCGCTGTCAGCGGAGGACGGCACCCAGTAACGCTCCATGCCCGGCTCGTTGTACGGATTGACGAGCGCAATCTTCGTGCCGAGTTTTTTGGCCTCGTGCAGGTACTTGGTCATCACCGGCTGGTCATTGGCCGGGTTCGCACCGAAGAACACGATCAGATCCGTGCCGTACAAATCTTTGTAGCCGCACGTCGTCGCGGCGACGCCGATCGCCGCCTTCATCGCCGCCGTCGATGGCGAGTGACAAAGGCGCGCGGCGTTCTCGACGTTGTTTGTGCCAAGGAACCGCGCCACCTTTTGCGCCACGTAATACACCTCATTGGTCACGCCGCGAGAGGTCACGAAGAACGCCAAGCGCTTGGGGTCGATGTCGCGCAGCTTATCGGCGAGCAGCGCGTACGCCTCGTCCCAAGAGATGCGAGTGAACCCTTTCTCGCCCTTGCGGCGCAGCATCGGGCACGGCAGTCGGCCCAGTTTTCGCAGCTCGGCATTCGGGCGCTTGGCCAAGCCGGCGACGTCCTCCAGCAGCGCTGGGTCGAACGCCGGCATCGTGTTGAGCCGCAACAGGTTGAGCCGCGTCATGCAGAGGTGCACGCCGTCGATCGTCCAGTCGTGCAGGCCGGCGACACCGAGCGCGCAGCCGTCGCACACGCCCTTGCTGATCACCTTCCACGCATAGCCAAGGTTGTCCCTGTTTTCCCAGGCCACCTTGAGCATGTCGCGAAAATGCTTTGGCTTGGTCAGGCCAACGCCAAACGGCAGCAGCCGCTTCAGCCGGTCGGCTCCGGTTTTTTGGACCTTGTGTGATGGCACGGCTCAAATGTTACGATCGGCCACGCAGTGTGCAGAAGCACGCGGCCCGAGTCGAGGGCACAGCCGCCCGGCCGGGCACCCGCCTAAAACGCCCGGGCTTCGTCGTCGTAGCCGATGATGTAGGCGTCGGCGGAGCGGCCGCGGTCAATGAACAGGTAGATCAGTTTCACGTCGGCCTCCTCAAGCGCTTCGAGTTGGGCCTGCGAAATGCCTTCCTCCTTGGACGGTTCAAAAATGAACTCCTCCCAAAAGTTATGATGCCCGGGCGCGTAGGTTTGGGAATACCAGCCGTCCATCACAATCGGCTCCTCGGTCAGGCCGGTGATGACGGTTTCCTTCCACGCCTTGAGCGGGGCAGTGTAGCCGGCGCTTGGCCCGGTGGGCGGCGGTGGCCAGTAAAACTTGATCTCGATTTTCTTCCCGCCCTTGCCCTTGGCCAAGCGCTCCTGCAGCAGGTCATCGGGACCGACCCCGGCGGCGGGATCGAAACCTTGAAGCTCTATTTGGTCGGCGCGAACGTTCTTTTTCTTGAGGCCGGAACCCCCGAAGGCTTGCCGTTGATAATCGGTTCTCGATTTTTTGTAGTTCGCTTCCAAGCGCCAATCCAGCTCGCCCGCGAAAAGAATGGGCGAGCTGCGATCCGGCATCCATCTCGGGATGCCGGCGGAGAGCTTGTACGTCACCGTCTCGCCACCGAGCGTCTCCTCCCACTGGTCAACCAGATAAACCACGTTGTTCTGCGTGCCGGTGCTGTATCGATGGTTGTCCCACTCCTTGATCCCGTTCTTCACGACTACGGGTTTGCCGCCAATCACGCGCGTCCACGAGGCCGAGTCCACGACGGACGTTTTCTTCCCGGCAGAATTCAGGACACGACTCGTTGCACGGATGTTCCAAATGGACTTCAGCCGGTGCCGGGCAAACACGCTCCCACCGTGCTCACCCTGATATAAGCGCAACATCGTCCGGCCACCCGCGAGTACGGGGATCGGGGTTTTCAACTCCTGAGGCTGCGGCACTTCGCGAACCTGTTTGACGATCAGTTTGCCCGGCTCGATTTTTTTGTACTCAAAGTCCAAGGTGTATTGTTCCCGATCGACGGCGTACCGCGAAAAACCCACGGCCACTTTTTCCAGCAATTGGTGCAGTGACTCATAGTCGTTTTTCCACTTCATCACATGATCCCGCCCCACCTGCAGCAAACTGGAGCGGCTCTCGAAGGTGGCTCGACGGCTGGTCGAGCCGTTCGAGGATCGATAACCGGAGACACTCACCAGCTCAGGCACGGCAGTCGTGTCGGGGTTCGCCACACTCGTGGCACCGACCTGTGTCGAGAGATTGCTCCACATGTTGAATGAATTGCCGGTGTAATTATTGAACGTCGACACCGCCACGCCGTTGGCCAACTCGTTCTCGTCCGGGAACGAGTGATGCACGAGGATCGCCATGCCGCTGTCGGCCTCGTCCACGCTGAACCGCCGACGCTCAAGGTAGGCGTTGTCGTTATAAAAACTGGCGTACACGCGCCGGATCGCGCGGAAGACGCCGCGCTCTTTTTGCTTCGTGTCGTCGCAGGCGCACGGGCCGGCGGTGTCGTCATCGAGATCGTCGAGCAGGCAGCCGCTGTAACTGTCGTACAGCCCCGCGCCGGTGAAGTGCCTGCTGTCCTCCATGTTTGTCGAGCTGCGAAACCGGATTTTTTTGGTTTGATCAAACGGCGACAGCGCGGCAATGAGCGCCTGCCGCTGGCTCTCGACGAACTCACCGCTGCGGATCAGCTTGCGAATCCCCTTCAGCGCGTCGGCCAAGTCGGCAGGAAGCCCGGACTCGTGCGCCTTGGCCAAGCGCGAGTCGATCTCTCCGCGCAGCGACTTGCCGTTGGCCAAGCGCTGGGTCATGAACTCGTCCCACAAATCGAACGTGATCGCGAGAGCCGGGTCGGGCGAGTTTTTCGGGATCAACTTTCGCAGCAGACTGAACTTGGCCGCCTTGCCGCCGACGAGTTTGGTGTCGCTTGGCTTGATCGATTTCATCGGCAACGTGTAGGCGCCGGCCTCGGCCTTGGCCGCGAACGTGAGCTTGGGCGGTGCCTTGAGCTGGGCGATGGCCGCGCGGAAACCGTCCGGCAACTCCGCCTCGAGTGCCGACAGCGTCGCCGTGGCACCGGAACTGTTGATGCCCCAGCCTTCCGAGGTGCGAATCATCACGTCGCGCCCGGCGAGCCCGAGCAGCCCGGCGCGGGTTGCCTCGTTGCCTTCGTAGTAAAACGGCACGCCAAAGTTTTTCGCGAGGATCGCGACGTGCGAGTTGGGCGTGGAGGGGTTCAGCGCGACGATCCCGGCGACGCGCGGCACCTCCGCCGGCACGTGGTCGGTCAGCAAAATATCGGCACTCGTCAACTCGCCGGCGCGGAACGCCGCAGTGATATTGCCGCCCTCGACAAACACCAGCCGGCCCATCGCCCAGCCGTGGGAGTAAATCGCGTCCGAGCCGGTTTCCCAAGGCTGCGCCGAGACGACCGGCACGTCGTTTTGGGCGAGGGCATCGGCCACCGCGCCGCTGATGTCCGCCTGCTCGAAGGTCGGCATGTACAGCCCGCGCAATATCTCCGGCTTGTCGATCGCGCCATCGACGAGCTGCCAAAGAAAAGCCACCATCGGCGCGGGAAACCTGTCCTGCCCGACGAGTTGGATGGCGTACTCGCTGTTTTTCTCCGAGAACAAAACCGCGCCCACCACCGCGCGGCGGCCGGCGTGGTACAGCGTCGCGCCGTCAAACGCCATGTGCGTCATGCCGTCGAACTCCGGCACGTGCCGCGTGCCAAAGTCGTAGTGAAATTTCAGACGGTTGCCGTCCTGAAAATAAACCGTCGTCAAGTCATCCATCAGCACGGCGAATTTCACCCACTGCGTCTCCTTCGGTTTTTTCGTGCCGGGCGGCACCCAAGCGCCGCCGTCGGCCGCCTTGAACTCGACGAGGAATTGGTCGCTGGGCAGGCTGAGCTTGGTTTTCCAGTTGGGCGACGCGCTCAGCTTGGGCGGCGTGGTCTCGAGTAGTTGATAAAACCGCTGCCGGCTTCCCGCCGGTTCGCGGAAGCCCAGCGCCGTCTCCGCCGTGGCCGCCACCGGAAACCAATTGGCCAAGTCGCCGGAAAACATCAGTGCGCCGACGCGCCCTTGGCCAATGCCGCTGGCCTCGACCGTCGCTTGGCCCGGCGCTTGGCCAAGCCGCACGCTCAACTCCGACGCCGAAGCCAAGCCGGCAAACACCGCCAGACCAAGCCCGACAGCACCCGCTACGCGGTTTTTGAATATACGCATCAATCCTTTGCCCGAAGCCGATGGCACATCGCCCCAACGCTCACCCGCCTTCGTTCGGCGGGAGTGGGAACTTGACTTGTTCGCCGGGGTTGATGCCGGTTCGGACATCGGTCAACTCGATTGTCAGCGAGCCGTCCTTTCGCAGCAGCACGGCGAGCAGGTGGCCCGACTTGCCGTTGGCATCGGCGCCCTTGGCCAGAAGAACAAATCGCGCGCCCTCGCCGGGGACGTGCCAGCGGACGGCTTCCTCGACGTGCTCGATCTCCCACGGCGTCTTGACGTGGTCGCCGATGCTCAGGTGAACGATGGTCACCAGCGCACTGGCCAAGTCGCCCTGCGGATCGATGAAATGACTCCGGCTCCCCTCGGGCGGAACGATGATCCCGTGCGGTTCCGGCCAAGGTTCCGGGTGCGGCTCCGGCCAGTTGCCGTCATCGCCAATACCCACGTGCCCCACCTCGTATTGTCCATCGCCAGTCTCGGCGATCTCAGCGAACGCTTTCTGCACGTCGCCGTCGCTGTTTATCACCAGTAAATCGATGAGGTAAACCGTTTCTTCCGGCCCGAAACTCAGCCGCAACGCACCGGTGACCCGATCCAGCTCCAACCCCTCGGCATCGGCATGCTCCAGTGCGAGCGCGGCCAGTTTGTGCACAAGATCGCTCTCGGGATCCAACTCCTCGGTTTTGCCGCCGAACCCAGGGTCGACCGGGTCAACCGGGTCAACTGGTTTATTAATGTCAAAGTCGAGAATATCGAAGCCGCCGTCCGCGGTTTCCGCCACCTCGGCGAAAACCGTCAATTCGTGCCCCTCGGCGTCCTTGGCAACGAGGATTAACTCGATGAATTGATGATCGTTGGTCGTCATCCGATCCATGACCAAGACCTCGGACAGCTTGAGGCCGGCATCCTCGAGACGGGCCACGGCCGCCTTGACGATCGCTTGGCCAAGGTCGCTCTCCGGGTCGATCGACTCGACATCCCCCATGCCGCCGTCGGGATCGTTGGGGTCGAACGGATCATCCTCCACTTCATGAACCTTGAAATCCCCGTTGGCGTCCCTCTCAACTCCAAAAAACAGCGTCATCACTTGGCTGTCGCCATTGACCAAGAGCACCACCCCGAACATGTCGCGATCGCCATCGTTGTACCGGTCGACGGCCACCACTTCCACCGACTCGAATCCTTCCCCATCGACATGCGCCAGCGCAGCCTCGATCAGCGCTTGGCCAATCTCACTCTCCGGGTCAACGCGCTCAATCGCATCGATGCCATCATCGGGATCGTCCGGACCGAACGGATCGCCATCGTTGAACATATCCGCATGAACCAGCTTCAACTCACCCTGTTCGTCCGCCTCCACTTCGCCGAACACCTCCAGTTGGCCGCCTTCGCCATTCAGCACCTCGAGATGCACAAAATAAAACTCGCCTTCGTCGTCCGTCACTTTGTCCACCGCGGCGATCGAACCGAACGTAAGGCCTTTGTCGTCCAACCCACCCATCACGAGCTTGGCCAGCCGCTTAGCCAAATCGCTCGCCGGGTCGATCGATTCCTCCAACTCGATGAGATCCAGTTTCCGTTCCCCGTCGTCCCCGACCCTGAATTCGCCCAAGACAACAAACTCGTTCCCCTCAGCATCCTTTGCCAGCAGTGCGACTAAATAGATGGTGCCCTCTTCCCCGATGGACAACTCCGCCGCCTGCTCGACTTCGATCAACTCAAGTTTCTGCCCGTCGATCCCCGCCAACAGCTCCTCCGCCAGCGCCATGGCCAAGTCGCTTTTGTGGCCGATCTCCGTGAACCCACCCATCGGATCGTCATCGTCCGGAAATCCCGGCTCAAACGGGTCGGCGGGGTCGGGTTTCTCGACATCGGGGCCGCCGGGGTTTTCCCCGCCATCATCCCCGTCTCCGTCGGCCCCGCCATCGTGCGCCTCATCCGGGCCGCCCATCGGCTTCACGCGAAAAAAATGAGTCGGCCCCTTCAGGGAGGCTGGAGGATTCCAAATCAGCGACGTGTCACCAGTCATCAACTCGGCGAGGCGCTTCCAATCAATCAGGTTGGCCGAGCCTTGCACCTCCAGTTTCACCCCGGCCGGCGCGTCGATCAGGATCGACAACACGTCGCGGTCATAAACAGAAATCTTCGGCTTGGCCAACTCACCGGTTCCGGCCGGCCCCTCCCCTGATTGCCCCAGCACGCCGCTTGGCCAAGCGCAAACCAGCATCAACCCAAACCAAACCAACCCAGCCGACTTGAGCCCAAAACATGGAAAATCAGTGTATTTCTTCATGACAACGGAGAAAGTACCACTCACCAAAAACCTGTCAACTGATTAATTTTGTTTTTCCAACTTCCAGCCGGGGGCGATTTCGGCATCGAACGATGATGTGTTACATCCCTCGGCCAACTGCATGTGAGCGGCCATGCCGACCATGGCTGCGTTGTCGGTGCAGAGTGTCGGGTTGGCCAGGCGCAGCGTAAAGCCGTCCCGCTCGCACGCCGCGCCGAGGGCTGTACGCAGGCCGCTGTTGCAGGTCACGCCACCGGAGGCGGTGATGCATTTCGCGCCGAGCTTTTTCGCCGCGCGGACGGTTTTGCTCACAAGCACCTCGACGATCGCCGCCTGCACGCCGGCGCACAGGTCGCGCAGCCGCCGGCCGTCCTCGAGCACGCCGGGGTTGTCGCGGATGAAGTAGCGCACCGAGGTCTTGAGCCCGCTGAAGCTGAAGTCGTGCGAGTCGTCGCGCATCATCGGTCGCGGGAAGTGGTGCGCGGTGCCGTCGCCCTCGGCGGCCAAGCGGTCCAGCTCCGGGCCGCCGGGGTACGGCAGGCCGATGAGCTTGGCGGCCTTGTCGAAGCATTCGCCGGCGGCATCGTCCACCGTCCCGCCGAGCACGCGATGCTCGAGCGGCGCGGCGACATGCACGAGCATCGTGTGTCCGCCGCTGACGATGAGCGACACGTTTGGCTGAAAGTCGTCGAGCGCGAGCGACAGCGGTTCGCCACCGATCCACGGCGAATAGAGATGCGCCTCGTGATGGTGCACGCCGACGAACGGCTTGGCCAAGGCGAACGCCAGGCCTTGCGCCGCCCGCAACCCGACCAGCAGCGCCCCCGGCAGCCCCGGCCCGCGAGTCGCCGCGACCGCATCGAGGTCGCCGGTCGCTACGCCGGCTTGGCCAAGGGCCTCGCGGGCGACCGGCATGAGGTTGCACAGATGCTCGCGCGAGGCGAGTTCCGGCACGACGCCGCCGTATTCCTCGTGAAGTTTTACTTGGGAGGAAACCGCGTTGGCCAAGACGCAACCGCCGCGCAGCAGGGCGACGCTGGTTTCGTCACAGGAGGTCTCGATGGCCAACAGCAGCATGAGAGGGGTGCAGCCTCGCTTGGCCAAGTGCCAGAATCACTCCGGCTTGTCGTCCGGCCCGTCTTTCTCCTTGGCCTCGTCCTTCGGCTTGTCGTCCGGCTTCGGCTCGGGCTTCTTTTCCGGCTTGGATTCCTTCTTTGGCGTTTCCTTGGGCTCGGGTTTTTCGGCCGGTTTTTCCTCTTTTGGCTCGGCTTTGGCTTGAAGTTGCTTTTTGCCGGTGAGCAACTCTACCGCCTTGGCCAATTGCGGATCGGTAAACTTCTCGACCGCTTCGCGGCGGTCATCCGACACCATCTTCAGGCCGCCCGGTGTGCGCTGGAGGAAAAGCAGTTCCTCCTCCTCACGACTGAGTTTCACCTCGTGATGCGGCTTGATGCCCTTGCCGTGAATGACCTCGTGGCTTGGGGTGTAATACTTGGCCGTGGTCAGGCGCAGCGCGGCGCCGTGTTGGCCGTTGATCGGAAGGATCCTCTGCACGGAGCCTTTGCCGAAGGTTTTTTCGCCGACAATCCGGGCGCGGTCGTTGTCCTTGAGGCAGCCGGCGACGATCTCCGAGGCGCTGGCGCTGAAGCGATTCACCAGCACCACCACCGGCAACTCGGGCCGGGCGTTGCGGCCGGACGACTCACGCTTTTCGTTCTCCCGGCGACCCTCAGTGGTGACGATCGGCTCGCCCTTGGCGAGGAATTTCTCACTGACCCGGATCGCCTGTTCCAGCAGGCCGCCCGGGTTGTGGCGCAAGTCGAGCACGAGACCCTTCATGCCCTCCACCTCCAGCTTGCGCAGCGCCTCCTCCAGATCGCCCGCGGTCGACTCGCCAAACTGCGTCAGCCGCACGTAGCCGATTTTGTTTTCGTCTACGGTGAACTTGCGCTCGTTGTTGATGTCCTTGACGGTGGCGACCTTGATCAGCGCCCGCTTGAGGGTGACCTCGATGTCCTTTCGGGTGGACGGGCGGAAGAGCGTCATTTTGACTTTCGAGCCCGGCTTGCCGCGTAGCTTGTCGATCGCCTCCGGCATGGAGATGTTGCGCGCGTTTTTGCCCTCGATCCTCACGATGCGGTCGCCCGACATGACGCCCGCCTCGTAGGCTGGGGTATCCTCCATCGGGGCCAGCACGGTGAGGTAGCCGTCCTGAATGTTGATGTGCACGCCGACGCCGCCGAACTTGCCCTCGGCGTCGTCCATGATATTCGAGTAGCGGACGGGTGGCATGAACTCGCTGTGCGGGTCGAGCATGCCGATCATGCCCCGCAACGCGCCGTGTACGAGATCCTCGTACGTCAACTCGCCACCATCGACGTAATCGTGGCGGATGCGCTCGAGCACGTTGACAAACAGGTCGAGGTTGGCATGGGGATCATTGGCAGCCGAGTTGGCGTCGGACTCGGAATAAACCTTGGCGCCGATCGCCAGGTTCAACAACAACAACCCGAGCACCGCGCCGTGAACTATTTTTCCTGCAGCCTTGGTCTGAAGCATTGCCCGGCAACCATACGCCCATCCGGGCCGCTTGGCCAAGCGGGAATCAAAACTGGCTCACGAGCCACGTGTGCTTGCCCCGGGGCGTCTTTTCCACCTCGGCGACCTCCCGCAGCACCAGCCGGAAATCGTCGCCCAGCTTGCGCAAAATGCCACTTTCGATCTGGTCCAGCCGCGAGGAGTGAAACCCCGGCGACGGGATATAGCGGAACTCCGCCACACCCGGTTCCTCCTGGAAAAACTGCACGGCGTACAGCCCGTCAAAGATCGCGTCGTGCATGTTGAATGCAGTCAGCGAGATGCGCCGCCCCGTGACGGTGACGAGGAACTCCTGCCCCCGCCCGGCGATCTCCCCGACCGCCGGCCAGGCGAACTCGCGCCGCGCCTCCGGCTTGGCCAAGCGCACGAAGTCGCCGGTGCGGTAGCGCACCAGCGGCATCGCCATATTGTGAAACGTCGTCCCGATGACCTCGCGCAGACCGTCCCCGTCCGGCTCGCCAAACTCAACATAGCCGTAGTGCGGCCAGAAATAGGCCAGCTCCGACTGAGTCCCCTCACAGGCCAGCACGACACGCTCGGCGTGGCCGTACCAACGCAGCACCCTGCAGTGGAACACACCCTCAAGCAGCCGCTTCTGCGACAGCGTCAACTGCTCCGAGCCGCACAGGACGGCCGTGAGCGGCGTGCGCCAGCGCTGGTCGTGCCGCTGAAGATAGTCGGCAAGCTGCAGTGCCGCCGACGGGTAGATGTTCAAAAACTCCGGCTCAAACTTTTCCAGCGCCTCGAGGTACTCCGGGATGCGCTCGTCGGTGAGGTGATACGACGAAAGCATGAGCCAGTCGCGAGTGGCATCGTACGCGATGATGTTGCCCCTGGCCCGCGAATCGGTCACCTGGCCCCGGATCAGTGCGAGGCGGGCGTTGTCAAAATACCCGGCGCGGCGCCAGTTTGCCTCGAGGAATGCCTGCTCCTTCGGCCGGCTGACGCCTTTCTGAAGATGAAATCCCACCGGCACGCCGGTCGAGCCCCCGGTGGTGATGTACAGCTTCTGCGCGTCGGCGATTTCGCTCGAGGTCAACTCGTCAAAATGCTGCTGGATGTCCGGCTTCGTCAGCGACGGGCAACCTGCGAAATCGTCGAGCGACATCATCGCGTCCGGCCGAAAGCCGGCCTTCGCAAAGGAGCGGGTGTAATACGGACAGTAACTTGCGGCGTTGACGAGCGTGCGGCGCAGCTCGCGCAGCTGGTATTCGCGGATGTCCGACTCGCTCCAGCTTGGCGCCTCCTCGGCGAGTTCGCGAAACTGGCCGTACGCTTTGCCGTAGCGAATCCGCCGGGGCAGCCGCCGGTACGCCGAGCCGATAAAATTGCGCGCCCCCTGCGGCAGCCGGTCGTACAGCGAGAGCAACGGATAAAGCCGATCCTCAAGACTCATCGCGTTTTAATCCGGCGGCCAAGCAGTAAGCTGCTATTCATGACAGATTTGATGCGTTCTCCCTCTCCCCAACCCTCTCCCGCTGGGAGAGGGAGCTTGGCCAACGTTTGGGAGGGGCGGGTTTTACCTCGCCCCAAACAAAACATAAAATGGGGCAAGGTGGAACTTGCCCCTCCCGGTCCTGCTTGGCCAAGGGTGAGCGGCATGATGCCTCCTCCCTCAGTGAGAAGGCGGCCGGAGGCCGGATGAGGGTGAACTCTCCGATTTTTTTTGTTAACGCCACTATTTGATCGCCGGATTGTTGGCTTGATTTTTCGGCTCGCGCTCGATCGCAGCGACCCAGCCGAAGTGCGGTTGAAATGCGAACAACCCGTCCGCTTGGCCAAGCGGCCCATCCCACTCCGGTCTGTTTGACACAAGGCGTATGTCGCTTGGCTGGAACGGGATAAAGCTGCGTTTTTGTATCTCGAAACTGTTTTTCAGCAGCCGCAGTTTTTGCCAGTCGAAGCCCATCAGCGTTGCGGCGGCCATATCCACGGCGGCCGGATGGGTGCCGGCGAGGATGGTGCCGCACGGCTTGGCGTCGGGGGCCATCGGGCCGTTGCCTTCGCCGCCGATGATGCCATCGACCACGGCCAAATACCGCAGCGGCTTCTCGCGGGGTTGACCGGCGCCGTCGAAATCGAACAGGCATTTGTTGAGGTCAAGCACCATCCTCCAGCAGGTGTCGTTGCCGTGCCAGTTACCGGAGCGGACAACTTTTTGTGTGTCACCAAAAAACAGGCGGCCCATTTTTTTTAGCGGGACGAACAAACGCGACAGCAGCGGGCGTCCGTTGACGATGCGCTTGGCGCGGCCCATCCACGAATGCTCGAGCTTGGCCTTCGCGGTCGAGGCGGAGAACTGATCCCCACCCTGCTCGGGCGTGCCCTCGGTGTGGTGCGGCAGCCAGTTCTTGTTGGCATTGATACCGACCATGTTTTTCAGCGCGCAGGTCACGCCGACCTTCTTGTGCGTCTTGAGCTTCGGCAGGTTGATGAGCACGTCGGCATCCATCGGCGTGCGGCACAGCAGGTACTCGTGTCGCTCGCCGGAGTGCCGCTGGTTCGTCTCGGCCATGTTGAACGACGCACCGAACAATTTGCCGTTGCCGTGAAAACCAACAAACTCGCTTGCGTCGTTCAGCGCCACGTGCGTGTCACCCGCCGGGTCGCCGGGAAGCGGCGTCTTGGACACGGTGACGCCGTCGACGGCGTGCCATTCCTCCGGGCGCAGGTCGAGCAGTTCGATCGCCGTGCCGGGGAAGTCGCGGCGGCAGCGGTCGACCATTTCGTCGAGCCCGCAGTATTCGTTGAGTCGGGCGAACGACGAGTCGGTCTGCGGCGCGTCGCAGATGGGGATCGAGCCACTGCCGGCGAGCCGTGTGCCGGCCCCGCGGGTGGCCGCCTCGATGACGGCGGGGGGCGGCCCCGCCGGGTCCCCCTGGCCCGGGGCGGGGGGGGGGGCGGCCTGTGCCCCGGCCCCGGTCCGGCTTGGCGCCCCCCC
>JACKQG010003312.1_pt1 | contig 19925 bp, 20 predicted proteins | sample 8237621 | NCBI WGS metagenome assembly JACKQG01 (sample SAMN15677084, study PRJNA649215) | marine metagenome | biome: marine; feature: Black Sea; material: saline water; isolation source: suspended particulate matter (SPM) from the Black Sea western gyre | collected 2013-06-09/2013-06-10 | depth... | reverse complement strand
ATGCGTGAGACACTTTATGATTTTGATACAGATTCAGATGCGCTCTCAAACTGTGAGCAGCCAGGTTGTTGCAGTGATATTCCCGACTGGACCATTGCGAAAGGTGCACGTCGTTTTGAGCCTGGAAGCCCCAACATGTTGGGCATTCACGGGCTGGAGGCATCGCTCTCCCTTATTGATGAAGTTGGCATGGAGCAGATAGAGAAGCTGGTGCTGGAACGCTCCAGGTTTCTTGTTGATGCTATTCAGGCCCACCCAAAATTGGAGCTAATTACTCCGGTCGACCCCGAACGACATGCAGGCATTATCACCTTTTCAGTCGGAGAAAGTAGTTTAGAAGTTACGCATAACAGACTGACTGAAAAAGGAATTCAATGTGCGGTACGCTCTGGTGGAATTCGCTTTTCACCCCATTTCTACACATCAATAAGACAGCTTGAGAAGGCAATAAAATTACTCTGATAGTTATGAAATCATTCGCTTAACTCAGGCACAGTTGTTTACAAACTCTAATAGATCGCCCATGGCTAGATTACCTGATTGATTTTGCAGTTGTTTTAACCAACCTAACCACTTTTGGAAAGATCTTTGGTGAGGTTACATTAGAGACGAAAGAGTCGTTGAAAATTCTCTGTAGTGATCCGATCCACCTCCTCTATACTCCAGCCGCGCAGCTCTGCCACCTTCTCTGCCACCTGACGTACATAGGCAGGCTGGTTGGGTTTTCCCCGATATGGAACTGGGGCTAGATATGGTGAATCAGTCTCTATCAGCAGCCGATCCTGCGGTACCTGTTTCACCACCTCACGCAACTTTGCCGCACTGTTGAAGGTGATGATCCCGGAGAAAGAGACGTAAAACCCAAGATCAAGCGCCTGGCTAGCCATCTCCCAATTTTCTGTAAAGCAGTGCATCACCCCGCCGCACTGCTCCACCCCCTCCTCCCGCATGATGCGAATGGTATCCTCCCGTGCCTCACGGGTGTGGATGATTAGCGGCTTGTTGCACTCTTTGGCAGCACTGATATGGGTTCTGAAGCGGTTACGCTGCTGCTCCAGCTTCTCTGCATCTGTTACATAGTGGTAGTCGAGCCCGGTCTCGCCGATTGCCACCACCTTTAAATTCTCTGCGCGCTGCAGCAGATCATCCAGGGTTGGCTCAGCCATCTCCATCTCATTTGGGTGGACACCAACTGATGCATAAATCCTGTTGTCTGAGTTTGCGATGCGCAAAACCTCATCAAAGTTCTCAAGATCGATACAGACATTAAGAAAGCCATCGACCCCCTCTTCTGCAGCACGATCCAGAGAGTCATCAAGAGTCTCTCCTTGCGGGATTTTGAGCCGGTCAAGGTGGCAGTGGGAGTCGATCATCGAAAACGGCTCCACTCCAGCAGCAATCCATCGAACAGAAGCTCCTTGTTGATGGGGGTAGTTGAGAGGGCGATCGCCTCTATAATTTTGTCATGAAACAGGAATAGTTTTCGTTGGTCAATCTGCCGCAGCGTCTGACTGATCAGGGATAGTGGCTCCCTCCCCCTGATTGCTGCAACCAGCCACTGCTGCATCCATCGCAGGGTAGTTGTTGGATTATGCTTGCTCCAGCGATATGCAACCTTGATTGGATTTGCTCTTCCCTGAAGCAGATCCAGAAGCTCACGCCCCATCTCATTATAGTGTTCAAGATTGTCGCTATCGGAAAGTGCAAGCGCCCTCAGCGGTGCACCTTCTGCCAGCCCAAGCACAACATCAACTTCTACTTGATCATCTAGCTGCCCTCTTAACCAGGATGTCGCATCCTCTGCTGACGGCTGAGGAAATGCCACTTGTTGACAGCGACTACGTATAGTCGGCAATAGTTTGGCAGGGTTATGGGTGACAAGCATAATAACCGTATCCCCAGATGGCTCTTCCAGAGTTTTCAGGAGACTGTTTGCAGAACTGCGATTCATTGACTCCGCCGGATTTAATACAACTACCTTACGTGCAGATATTTGTGGAGTATATGAGAGCTCCTCAACCATTGACCTAACCAGACCTACTGCTAAAACACTTTTGCCATCTTCTGGCTCAAGATAGCTAAAATCGGGGTGGGTCTCAGCCTCATATAGGTTACATGATGGACAGCTACCACAAGCCTCGCCAGTTTTATCAGGTTGACTACACAACAGGCTCTTGGCTAAAAATCGTGAAAATATATCTTTACCAGTACCCTCCGGGCCATACAGCAACAGAGCATGAGGCATACGCTTTTGACTAATCCTCTGTTGAAATCCTGTCCAGATATCATGTTGCCATGGGAGAATAGTGTTCATGCTCTCTGTTCCTGGATAAATGGGATCAAGTGGCCATCAATCTCTTGCTGCACATCCTCTAACGGCATGGATGTGTTGACCACCCTGAAGCGCTCAGGAAACATCCTGGCCCGATCCAGATAACTATCTCTTACCCGATGAAAGAAGGCGATCTCCTCCTTCTCGAAACGGTCCAGAGCTCCTCTCCTGCCTGCACGCTCCAGCCCGATCTCCGGCTCAATATCGAGTAGCAGGGTCAGGTCGGGCTGTAGCCCTTTCTGTACCCACTGTTCCAGTGCAGTAATACGTTCGGTTGGAATCCCCCTGCCACCACCCTGATAGGCGTGGCTGGCATCGGTAAAGCGGTCGCAGAGCACCCACTTGCCTGCATCCAGTGCTGGCTGGATCACCTGAGTCAGATGCTCTGCACGGGCGGCAAACATCAGCATAAGCTCAGCATCCTGCGACATACCGGTGTGGCGATGATCGAGCAGCAGTTCGCGCACCTCCTCACCCAGCGGGGTGCCACCTGGCTCTCTGGTCTGCACTACCTCAACTCCGTACTCCTCCAGACGGGCTCGAACATGGTTTATGTTGGTGGTTTTACCAACCCCCTCGGAGCCCTCAACGGTGATGAATTTTCCTCTATTCATAGGGAAACTATTCTAGCCAATCTTCATGACCATGTCTGATTCTAATTATGAAAACATTGCCATCATCACTAATGGTATAAATGGTGATATGAGACTGAATTGGGTGGATACGAACAGGAGACCTTAGAAATATTTGTCAACATCAATAAATCTTGTAAGGTGTGTAACTATCGGATCTAAAACTGAAAACTGTTTATCTCCAATCTGCCGTACTGGCCAGACATGGATAAGGCTGTTGCTGCAGAAGGCCTCCTCCATCTCACTTAGTTCACTAAGGTGGATGGGACGAACTGTTACTGAAATACCATCCTGTTGGAGCTGCTCAATCAGCATCTCTCTCATCACCCCGGCAACCCCACACCTAGTCAGCTCTGGGGTTATGACCTCTCCACCCCTCACGAAGAAGATGTTGCTCATGGTCCCCTCAACTATATGGTCTTCACCATTTACCATTAAACCCTCGGCAATATCCGGATCACTCCACTCGCCTCTGGCCATAACCTGCTCCAGTCTGTTCAGGTGTTTTATGCCAGCCAGTAGTGGATTTGATCCCAGCCTGGTTTCACATAGATGGAGTCTGACACCGCTCTTGTAATATTCCGCCGGGTATTCAGGCCATGGAGAGAGGGCGAGAATTCGTGTTGGTGCCGGGCTCTCTGGCGGGCGATATCCCCTCCCCCCACTGCCACGGGTAATAGTAATTTTCAGCACAGAACGAGATGAACCATCACTGCCGACAAGCTGTTCTGCCTCGGCTAGAAATAGCTCCTCTGGCGGCAGAGGAATAGATAATTTTTCTGCACCCCGTTGTAGACGTGCCATATGGCGCCCCCAAAACTCCAGCTTACCGTCAACAACCGCAATAGTCTCAAACAGCCCGTCTCCATACTGAAGTCCACGATCTGTGGCACTGATCTGCTCCGTCTCAACCCCATTCACCAGCATCACGGCTCAACCCCCAGCGCCATCAGCATCCCCCTGGCCTTTGCCCTGGTCTCCTCCAGCTCTCTCTGTGGAATTGAGTCATGGACAATACCGGCACCGGCACGCAGGGAGAGAGTGTTCCCCTCCTGGGTGATGGTACGTATCAGAATATTCAGATCCATATCACCATTATGGTTGAGGTAGCCGAAACTCCCTGTATAGGCACCACGTGGCTCCGGCTCCAGCTCATCGATAATCTCCATACAGCGCACCTTGGGACATCCGGTAATAGTACCACCCGGAAATAGCGCACGAATAACATCACCGGGGGTAATGCCATCTCGTAGCTCTCCGCCAATATTGGATACGATATGGTGGACGTGAGCATAGCTCTCCAGCACCATAAGCTCATCCACTTTGATGGTTCCCGGTTGGCAGACACGCCCCAGATCGTTACGCTCCAGGTCAATCAGCATAATGTGTTCTGCCTGCTCCTTGGGGTGTGCCAACAGCCTCTCGGATAGCTTTTCGTCCTCACCCAACTCTCTACTACGTGGATGGGTACCTGCGATTGGTCTGGTTTCGGCAACTCCATTGGTGACCTTGATAAGTCTCTCAGGAGATGAACTGATAACTGCCATGTCATCCTGTAGAGCCAGACCTGCAAATGGAGCTGGATTGCTCTCCCTTAGCCTCTGGTAGATCTGGTATGGCTCTACCGATTCAGAGAGCTCTCCTTGCCACTTGCGAGAGAGATTTACCTGAAAGACATCACCCTCGACGATATAGTGTTTTATCCTCTCAACACCATCAAGAAACTTGCCGGGTGACTCTTCACTGATTGTGGCAGGCACGATTTTTGCCGCCGGATGGTGCAGTGGCTTCAGGTTTGAGAGATCCTCCTGCATGAGTTTGACTCTCTCTGTCAGCTCACCATCCTCATCCACAAAATGGATACGCCCAGTGGAGTGCTCCTGGAGAATGGCTGCCGGTATGTGTGTAGCGTAGGCTTGAGAGGATGGGGATGTGTTTCCACTGGATGTTGCGCATCTTGACAGTACCGGCTCAATCTCGTGGGCCAGTTCATAGTCCAGAAACAGAAACCACCCACCTCGAAAAGGGAGCTCACTATCTGCTCCATTATCAAACCTGCAGCGCGCCCTTGCCCATGCTCTGTCCAGCGCCGCAAGAAACCCTTCATCTTCTACTCTTATGATCTCTTCTGGAAAGGCAAAGAGAATATCCCACTGTGCACCACTGCCGGATGCAGCACTCTCAAGCAGATATGGGTAGCGCTCCGGATTTACCGCATGCAGCGCAAGCAGGTCAATCACATCTTTTTCAGGATGACGGTTCCGTTGGTTCCACCAAAGCCAAACGAGTTGGACATTGCAATATCAATCTTCATCTCACGCGCGGTATTGGCAACATAATCAAGATCACACTCCGGATCCTGGTTAAAGATGTTGATGGTGGGTGGAGAGACCTGATCCCTGAGTGCCAGAATAGAGAAGATAGCCTCAATACCGCCAGCCGCACCCAACAGGTGTCCTGTCATGGATTTAGTGGAGTTGATCGCAACCTTGTAGGCGTGATCACCAAATGACTTTTTCACCGCTGAGGTCTCTGCAAGATCACCTGCCGGAGTGGAGGTGCCATGTGCGTTTATGTAATCAATATCTTCGGGGTTAATGCCAGCATCTGCCAGTGCGCTATCCATGCAGCGCGATGCCCCTTCACCGCCAGGTGATGGTGAGGTCATGTGATAGGCATCACCACTCATCCCAAAGCCGGTCACCTCAGCATAGATGTTGGCACCACGCGCCCTGGCATGCTCATACTCTTCAAGCACCAGTACACCGGCACCATCACCCAGCACAAAACCATCACGGTCTACATCCCATGGACGGCTGGCTGTTTGTGGATCATCATTACGAGAGGAGAGCGCCTTGGCCTGGGCAAACCCACTCAGCCCAACTGGACAGGTGGCATTCTCGGCACCACCTGTAATCATCACATCTGCATCACCATAGATAATCATCCGCGCAGCATCACCAATGCTATGGGTCGCAGAGCTACATGCGGTAACAATGGCGGTATTTGGCCCCTTGGCTCCAATCATGATGGAGAGGTTGCCGGAGACCATGTTGATGATATTGGAGGGGACAAAAAATGGGGAGACCTTTCTGGGGCCACCATTTACCAGAGAATCCCTGCCCTTCTCGATACCTGGCAGCCCACCGATACCGGATCCTACAGAGACACCAATACGGGGGGCATTCTCATCCGTAATCTCCAGGCCGGAGTCACGAAATGCCTGAACCCCGGCAGCAATACCATAATGGATAAATGTATCCATCTTGCGTAGATCTTTCCTGGTCAGGTACTCCAGTGGGTCAAAATCATCCTTGATTGAACAGGAAAATGTAACCGGAAATTCAGTGGCATCAAAATGTGGTACAGGACCTGCCCCGCTGACTCCAGCGAGAATATTCTTCCAGCTATCTTCTACCGTATTTCCAACTGGAGAGACCATCCCCATACCGGTTACCACAACACGTCTGTCGCCCTTCATCTCGTTTCCTTATCAATTCAAAAACCAAAAAGCCGCACTTCCTGTATGAAATGCGGCTTTCATCATAAAACGATATCTTTGATATTCAGATATTAGCCGTTTGCCTTGTTGATGTAATCAATCGCAAGCTGAACGGTAGTAATCTTCTCAGCCTCGTCATCAGGAATCTCACAACCAAACTCCTCTTCCAGTGCCATCACCAGCTCAACTGTATCCAGAGAGTCTGCTCCAAGATCATCTACAAAAGATGACTCATTAGTGATCTCACCCTCATCTACACCCAGTTGCTCTGCAACAATTTTGGTAACCTGTGCTTGAATATCGCTCATTGTAATCCTCTACGATTTGTTATTTATGGAAAAACTGCGGACAATTTTACCACCATCACCTCTATTTGCCATAAAAAAATAGCAACAAGAAAAATAGTTACATATACATCCCGCCATTCACATGTAGTGTCTGGCCTGTAATATAAGAAGCCTCTTCTGAAGCTAGAAAACCTACTGCATTGGCTATATCTTCCGGCTGTCCCAGAGATCCTAACGGAATCTGGGTTTTAAGAGCATCCTTCTGTTCCTCAGGAAGTGCCTTGGTCATGTCAGTATCAATAAAGCCTGGTGCAACCGTATTTACAGTAACCCCACGTGAAGCAACCTCACGAGCCAGCGCCTTGCTGAACCCCATCACCCCGGCTTTTGCGGCCGCATAATTGGACTGTCCAGGATTACCCATGGCACCTACAACAGATGTGATACTTATGATGCGTCCGCTACGGGCCTTCATCATTCCCCGCAGACAGGCCTTGGATACACGATAAATTGAGGTCAGATTAGTATCCATAATGGCACTCCACTCCTCTTCCTTCATCCTCATCAACAGATTGTCGCGGGTAATTCCTGCGTTATTAACCAACAAGGTAACCGCGCCCTGTTCATCAGCTATGCGCTTGATGATTGCTGTAACTGCATCTCCATCAGTTACATTAAGGTTCATCCCCTCACCTTGCATGCCGGCCTCACTCATATAGGCAGAGATTTTTTCAGCACCACTATCCGAGGTGGCGGTTCCAACCACATATGCACCCATCTTGCCTAGCTTGAGCGCAATTGATTGACCAATCCCGCGACTGGCTCCAGTTACCAGTGCAACCTGTCCTTCCAGACTCATGACTCTTCTCCATTGACTGTGTTGATAGCTGCCTCAAGACTAGCGTTATCGAAAACTGCCATAGCTTTCATCCCTCTCTCAATCCTCTTGTTCAGGCCGGCCAACACTTTGCCTGGACCACACTCAACAAGCATATCAACATCCTCACCGTGCATCTTCCGAACAGTCTCAACCCAACGCACAGGATTGTAAAGCTGGCGAGTTAATGCTTCACGAATAGAGTCCGGCTCTATCTCTGCACTAACATCAACATTGTTGATAACGGGAATCTCTGGTGAATTGATCATCACAGGTTCCATTGCTACGGCAAATTTCTCTGCTGCCTCACGCATAAGTGAGGAGTGTGAAGGGACACTTACAGGAAGAGGAAGCGCACGTTTTGCGCCTGCCTCTTTTGCTGCCTCAATGGCACGCTCTACTGCATCCGCACTACCGGCAATTACCACCTGCCCGGGCGAGTTGAAATTTACCGGCTCAACTACACCGCCATCTGCCGCATCACTACAGACCGCACGAACCTGATCATCTTCCAGACCCAGAATAGCTGCCATTGCCCCCTCTCCTTCAGGAACAGCCTCCTGCATTAGACGCCCGCGCTCTGCTACCAGTTTAATGGCGTCACCAAAGTGAAGAGCACCAGCAGCAACCAGTGCAGAATACTCACCCAGGCTATGGCCTGCCATAATAGATGGCGCGATACCTGCCTGTTGGTTCCACACCCTCCAGGTTGCAACTCCAGCAGCCAGCATTGCAGGCTGCGTATTGGTAGTCTGGTTAAGTGCCTCCTTTGGCCCCTCCTGCACCAACTTCCAGAGATCCATGCCCAGTTGATCAGAGGCCTCACCAAAGGTTTCACCTACAACAGCATGGCTCTCGGCAAGTTCTGCAAGCATGCTCACAGATTGTGAGCCCTGACCAGGAAAAACAAACGCAAGTTTCATTATTAACTCCTATAGACGAGCGAGGACAGAGCCCCAGGTAAATCCGCCTCCAAAGGCCTCCATCAGCACAGTCTGCCCCTTCTTTATCTTTCCACTCCGTACCCCCTCATTAAGTGCCAACGGCACTGATGCGGCCGAGGTGTTGCCATGATTCTGTACAGTAAGAATCACATTATCCATGGACATCTTGAGTTTTTTGGCAGTAGCGGCAATTATTCGCACATTGGCCTGATGAGGCACCAGCCAATCAATCTCCTCTTTCTTCATCTGGTTGGCATCCAGAGTCTCATCGACTATACGCCCAAGCGTATTGACAGCCATTTTGAATACCTCATTACCCTTCATCTCAATATATGGCTCACCATCATATCCAGATGATATCCCACCAGGAACATGTAGCAGCTCCTCATACTTTCCATCTGCATGAATATGGGTAGATAGAATTCCGGGCTCCTCAGAAGCCTTCAGCACTACGGCTCCAGAACCATCACCAAACAGAATTGCTGTTCCTCGATCCTCCCAATTTACAATTCTGGAGAGAGTCTCGGCACCAACAACCAGAGCACATTTTGCGGAACCGGCACGGATGAAATTATCCGCAACCGAGAGCGCATAAACAAACCCCGTACATACCGCCTGCACATCAAATGCCGGAGAGCCGTGAATATCCAGACGTTGCTGTAACAGACATGCGGTACTGGGGAAAATCTTGTCTGGTGTTGTAGTTGCAACAATTATCAGATCAATATCGTTGGGATCAATGCCCGCGGCCTCAATTGCCTGACGCGATGACTGTTCTGCTAGATCACAGGTAGTCTCGTTTTCTGCAGCAATATGACGGGTTTTAATTCCAGTGCGAGCCACAATCCACTCATCGGACGTGTCCATCATTTTTTCAAGATCTGCATTGGTTCTGACCGCCTCGGGAAGATAACCACCAGTACCTACAATTCTTGAATAACTCACTCTTTACCCTCTACCAATGTACGATGCAGATGCGCATCAATCTTCTGTGGAACAGCATGTTCAACCTCGGCAACTGCAACATTGATTGCATTACTAAAACCCATAACATCAGTACCACCATGACTTTTTACCACAATACCACGCAGACCCAAAAGACTGGCACCATTATAGTTGCGTGGCTCTATGCGGCTACGAAATGCCCTCATTACAGGCATGGCAATCAATCCGGAAATTCTGGTCAGCAGATTTTTACTAAACTCTGTCTTGATGAAGTGGCTGACCATATGAGCCAACCCCTCACTTGCCTTAAGGGCGATATTCCCAACAAAACCATCACAGACCACAACATCAACCGTCCCTTTGTAGATATCATCACCCTCTACAAAGCCATAATAGTTAAGATCACTGTTCGACAGAATCTCGGCAGCCTGTTTTACCGTCTCATTACCCTTGATCTCCTCCTCGCCAATATTCAGCAGACCAATTGATGGATTGGGCTTGTCCGCAACCGCAGTCACCAGCTCCGCCCCCATTACCGCAAACTGAAACAGGCTCTCAGGAGTTGCGTCCACATTGGCGCCAAGATCCAGCATATAACTGGTGCCGCGAACAGTGGGTAGTGCAGCAGAGATTGCGGGACGGTCAATCCCGGGCAACATCTTGAGGACAAACCGTGAGGTTGCCATCAGTGCGCCTGTATTTCCTGCACTTACGCACGCGCCTGCATCACCATCTTTTACAAAATTGAGCGCAACACGCATGGATGAGTCTTTTTTCTTACGCAGAGCACTGGATGGAGATTCATCCATCTCCACGGTCTGGGATGCATGTTGGATCTTGATCCGGCTCTTTAGAGCTGAATCAGCCTGCTCCAGATGTGTCGAAATTTCATCCTGATTACCGACCAGAATCAGGCGCAGAGAGCGGTTTTTTTTGAGCGCATGGATAGCGGCCGGAACTGTAACATCCAGACCGTAGTCACCACCCATGGCGTCAATTGAGATGATGCTCGTCACGAACTGATTGTGGTTACGGCCATCAAGATCCGTCCCCACACCTCATCACAATGAATGGTAAACACGCCAGATAAAATTAATCTTCTGCGCTATCCTGAATCACTTTGCGACCACGATAGTAGCCGTCAGGAGTTATGTGGTGACGCAGGTGAGTCTCTCCTGTCTCTGAATCAACAGAGAGTGATGGGCTTGTCAGCGCATCATGAGAACGACGCATGCCACGTCTTGAACGAGTCTTCTTGTTTTTTTGTACAGCCATTGGATCTCTCCCAACATTAAATACAGAATAAAAAAAGCAGCCGCTCAATCGAACAGCCACCAATATTGGCGCGAATTATAATTGAATTTGTACTGTTTTGCCCAGTTTTTGTCACCTCTTCAACTGTTCCAGTATCTGGAAAGGATTTCTCTTTTTCTCCTCCTCAATTACATTGGAATCCTGAAGATAACGGGATGCACTACACTCATCTATGGGATGAGTCACCACAACAGGAACTGCCAATATCAACTCATCCTCAATAAAAGCGAGAAGAGAAAAATTCTTGTCATCAACCAAGAGTGGCTCATAACTCTCTGGCAGTGAAGAGAAGTCATCCTCATTGCGAACAAGGCCCATCACGAAGCTAGAGCTTATTGGGGTACTCATCGGTTCCATACAGCGCTGGCACGGTAGCTGAACATCTGCAGAGACCACCCCTTCAAGATAGATGACAGCTGCTTCATCAACCCCAAAAACAACCTTGATATCCACACTGCCACTTTTATCAAGCAGAAGCTCAGTGACACGCTCAAAATTATCGAGAGGCAGTGTCTGCTCAATGGTTCTGCCGGATAGAGCCAGCGCAAAAGGGTCAACATATTCCGGAAAGTGGTCTGTCATGAGAACAGAATAATACCCAAATTCCCAGATAGAAACATGGGATAATGTGTAACCATGCTTCCTCTTCCACTAATACTTGGCTCTAGCTCTCCTTTCAGAAAAGAGCTGCTATCCCGACTGCAACTCCCTTTTGAGACCTTTTCACCGGATATTGATGAGAGCCATATAGATGGGGAGTCCCCAGAACAGTTAGTGGAACGTCTCTCTATCGAAAAGGCTACAGAGGTTGCACACCACTTCCCTGCTCATCTGATTATCGGGTCAGATCAGGTTGCTCTGAATGGCACTGAGATACTGGGAAAACCAGGAAGTTTTGAGAATGCATTTCAACAGCTGGCCGCGGCATCAGGAAAGAGCGTACATTTTCTTACCGGAGTTACACTACTAAACTCTGAAAGCGGAAAGAGTCAAACTGAGGTAGTGCCATTTACAGTCCATTTTCGTGAGCTTGATGACAACATGATTAAACGTTATCTGCATGCGGAAGAGCCGTACAACTGTGCCGGAAGCTTTAAGTCCGAGGGGCTTGGCATCAGCCTGTTTAAGCGTCTTGAGGGAGATGATCCAAGTGCTCTGATGGGGCTTCCTCTTATTCGTCTGGTACGGATGCTTGAGCAGCAAGGGGCAACAGTTCCCTGACCAACTTGATGGAATCAACACAGGCTATTGGGTTGTGGCTCTGTAACCTCTCTGCAGAGTGGACCCCATAACAGACCCCAACCGATGCAATTCCAGCCCGTTTTGCCATCAGCAAATCATATTCACTATCACCCACCATAATAGCCGCTTCTGGATTAATCTGGAGCTCATCAAGAATCTCGTGGATCATCTGCGGATGTGGCTTGGAACAGGTCTCGTCTGCACAGCGGGTTGAGTGAAAAATTTCGTCAAGTTCGGTATCTTTCAAAACCAGATCAAGCCCTCGACGACTTTTTCCGGTCGCAACCGCAAGTAACACACCCTCATGTCGCAACTCATTTAATAGCGACTCAACTCCAGGAAAAAGATTATCTCTTCCCTGTGCAGTACCAAAAAAGTGTCTCCTGTAACCATCTGATACCTCTTGGGCAAATGACTCATCTGTTCCCGGATATAGAGTAGTAACAGCCTCATTAAGCCCCAACCCGATAATGTTGCTGATCTCCTCATGAGAACGTGGCTCAAGATCCATGTCACGAATTGCCCCCTCCATACAACGGACAATCACATCCACTGAATCCATCAAGGTTCCATCCCAGTCAAAAATGACCAGCTCAACAGGCGCACTCAGAATTGGCGGCATGACTCATCCTCTTGAATACGTTTCAGTAAAGCAGACAGTTCCGGCGGAAGCGGGGCCTCCATCCTCATGGTTGTTCCACTGTCAGGATGAGGGAAAACCAGTTGATCTGCATGGAGAAACAACCGCCCCAAACCAAGTTTACTCATCTGTTTATTGAACTCCTGATCACCATACCGATCATCACCGGCCAGAGGGTGGTCAATATGTGCGCCATGAACACGAATCTGATGTGTGCGCCCAGTCACAATCTCCACCTCAACCAGAGTCGCAGATTGGCAGGAGATTTGGGGGCGAAAATGGCTCTCTGCGCTTTTGCCGTCAGGATCAACAAGTACCATCCTCTCTCCTGAACGCAGCACGTTTTTTCTCAGTGGCGCCAAGACAGTCTTCGATTTGCGCATCTTCCCTGCAACCAGAGCCAGGTAGCGTTTCTCCATCCCGTGTTTACGAATGAGATCATGAAGAAAACGGAGTGCACGTCTCTTTTTGGCAATCAACAACACCCCTGATGTTGCACGATCAAGACGATGTACCAACTCATAATTAACAGCCTCTGTTCGTAACGCACGAAGCGCTTCAATCACGCCATACCTGATGCCGCTTCCACCATGTACTGCCAGACCAGATGGTTTATTCAAAACCAGCAACAGGTCATCCTCATAGATTATTGCTTTCTCGATCCACTCAACTGATGATTTCGCTGGAGGAGTATTACCTTCAGAGATTCGCACGGGCGGGATTCTCAAGAGATCCCCCTCCTGCAGCCGATAAGTTGGTTTTACCCTTTTTTTATTAACCCTGACCTCACCCTTTCTAAGAATTCGGTAAATCCTGCTTTTGGGCACACCTTTCAGTTGTGACAACAGAAAATTATCGACGCGCTGTCCAGCCTTCTCACTATTGATCTCGAGATAACTCACCTGTTGCCGATTTTGTTCACTGGATTGCATGGGGATATTTTACCCGAATCCTCATTTAGAAATCGGATATAGAGAGCTACTCACTGTTTTCAAGATCCCAACTTTCGTTGGGGATGATGGTGCAAGCAAGATATTTGGTCATATATTAGAATTGCTGGTGTGGGTTTTAATCGATTGCGGCACAGTAGATTCACTGGTATAGTCGCGAGTTACATCGCTCGCCAATTAGGGAGCCTCTGATGATTAAGTAGATGATTAAGTCATCCTCGCGTAGGCGGTAATGACGAGATTTAGACTTAATCAGAAGTTCCTTAGCAAAGCTAAATAGCTTTGGAAAACCAAACGCATAGAGAGCTTATGAAAAGCTCATGCCTAGAGAGCGCTGTAAGTGAAAGAATTTATGGGCACACACTGCTACCTGGCAGGGTGATTGAGAATAGAAAAACTGAGCCCGAAAGATATATGTGATGAAGATAGACTAGAACGAGATGTTTTGAGAATCATCTTCAGCAGAGGAATTTATTACTGACCTGATACTTGCTGACAACAGCACATCGGGTCAAGAATGTAGATGCAGAGCGTATCTGCCTATTTGGTATAAAAGACAATAACTAGATGTTTTACAACACAAAACAATAAGTTGTTTACCAATGCAATTGAGAGCCAGGCTCTCAATTTGCCAATATTCCCTGTCTGATCTGTTCTCCTCGGCCTGAGTCCTTTGGATTCCGTCGACGCAATCGTTGCGTCACTTTCGGAACACAAACACTGAGAACTGTAGAATGAAAAGAATTTTAATGAATGCAACCCAGGAAGAGGAGTTGCGTGTAGCGTTGGTGGATGGCCAATATCTTTACGACCTGGATATCGAGAGCGCCGCCTACGAAAAGAAAAAAGGCAATCTCTACAAAGGAAAAATTACCCGCGTCGAACCTAGTCTGGAAGCGGCCTTTGTAAATTATGGCTGCGAACGTCACGGCTTTCTCCCCTTCAAGGAGATCTCCCGCAACTACTTTAAAGATGGTGCATTTGATGGTGGAGGACGCCCAAATATTGCAGATTCGGTAAGTGAGGGACAAGAGGTAATTGTCCAGATCGAAAAGGAGGAACGGGGTAATAAAGGGGCTGCTCTAACAACCTTTGTCAGTATGGCTGGACGATATCTGGTCTATATGCCAAACAACCCACGTGCCGGAGGCATCTCTCGCAGAATCGAGGGCAAGGATCGTCAGGAACTCCGTACGGCAATGCGCGACATGAATATCCCCAAGGGGTCAGGGGCAATTATTCGTACCGCAGGTGTCGGCAAAACCACTGAAGACCTGCAGTGGGACCTAGATTACCAACATAAAATCTGGAGTAGTATCGAGACTGCAGCAGAAAAACCTGCCCCCTTCCTGATTTATCGTGAAAGTGACATTGTGGTACGGGTTATCCGGGATTATCTACGTGATGATATCGGCGAGATCCTGATCGATAATGAAGACACCTATCAGATTGCTCATGAATTCATGTCTCGTGTTATGCCTCATAACCTGAGAAAACTGAAGCAGTATAAGGAGGAGACCCCAATCTTTACCCGCTTCCAGATTGAGAGCCAGCTGGAATCTGCTTTCCGGCGCGAGGTGAGACTCCCCTCTGGCGGCTCTATCGTAATCGATCCTACCGAGGCGCTGATCTCTATTGATATCAACTCGGCAAGAGCCACCAAGGGTAGCAATATTGAGGAGACAGCTCTTAACGCAAACCTTGAGGCGGCAGACGAGATAGCACGCCAACTGCGTATCAGAGATAGCGGTGGCCTTGTTGTAATCGACTTTATCGACATGCATGCAGGTAAGAATCAGCGTGCTGTTGAAAACCGTCTACGTGATGCGCTACAGCAAGATCGCGCACGTGTTCAGGTTGGCAAAATCTCGCGCTTTGGGTTACTGGAGATGTCTCGACAGCGCCTGCGCCCATCTCTCGGAGAGTCTGCACATAACGTATGCCCACGTTGCAGTGGTCAGGGCACCATTCGTGGCACTCAGTCAATCGCGCTGTCTGTACTACGTCTGATTCAGGAAGAGGCTCTCAAGGAGGGTTCTGGACAGGTCACCGCACAACTCCCCATACCGGTAGCAACCTACCTGCTTAATGAAAAACGAGATATTGTCACCGAGATTGAGAAACGTTGCGCAGTATCAGTGATGTTGATTCCAAACCAGTCACTGGATACCCCCCATTACAGCATCGAACGTTCCAGAAAAAGTCCAGACAGTCAGGAACAGAAGCAGCCACCAAGTTACCAACGTGTGGAGAAAAAAGAGAGCAGTGAGGATGATGTTATTCAGGAGACCTCCTCGGTGAAACGTGACAAACCTGCAGTTAGTGAGGTCATGCCTAGTGCACCTGCGCCCAAGATAGTTAAGAAGGAGCCTGCTTCAAAGAGACAAGAGAAAAGTAGTACATCATCCCCCTCCTGGATTAAAAAGATCATCACCTCTCTGTTTGGAGGCAGTAAAAAGAAAAAAGAGGAAGAGGAAAAGAAAAAGAGAGCAGCTAACCAACGCAACCGTAATCGTGGGCGTGGAAGAAATAGACAGGGCGACAATCGCAGTGGTGGAGGTGGTCGTCACCCCTCACGTCGCGGCCAGGGAAACAAAAACCGTTCTCAGCAGCGTGGAAACCGTCAAGGGCAGAAAGGCGGTGGTCAAGGCCGAAGTCAGGGGGGGAGTCAGAATCAGGGGAAACAGCAGGGCCAAGAGCAGAAGCAGAAACAGGAGCAGGGGCAGCAGAACCAGGATCAAAACAAGAGTCAGGGTCAGGGCCAGACAACAACAAGCAACAGTCGCAGCAGAATAGTCCAAAAGATAGCACCAAGGATAGCAACAAGGATAGCAACGGCCAGAAGAGAAGACGTTCACGCTCCGGCGGCAATCGTGGCAGGCAACAACAGAAAACAAACCCTAACGCCGGTCACACAACAAAACAGTGCTCCCACCCCAAAAGAGTCACCAAAGCAGGCTGTTCCTCAGCAAAAACCTGTAGAAAACCGACAACCGGACAAATCTTCAGCTCCTGCTCAAACCAACAGCCAGAAGCCTGCTAACAACAACCCAAAGCCAGTTGAAACAGCAGTAAAAAAAGAGCCCGCAGTCAAAGCCACCACCTCAACTGAGCAAGGATAAAAAAAACGGGCTCCTTTTACGGAGCCCGTTTTTTATCTGTCCATGGATGTTTTCAGGGTAGTTTGTAAATCTCTCTGAGATGACTTATGAGTCCACGAGAGGCGTCCTCCACCATATCAAATACCTGCTCAAACCCATTGGGGCCACCATAATATGGATCCGGCACCTCGCTGGTACGCCAGTGGTCTGGGGCAAACTCCATAAACAGCCGTAATTTCTCTGCCGTGGCCGAACTTGTGTAGGACTCGAGAATGGCATAGTTATCACGATCCATAGCCAAAACCAGGTCAAAGCGGTCAAAATCACGCTCTTTTGCCTTGCGTGCTCGCAGATCACTCATATCCAGGCCTCTGTGTAGAGCAGTTGACTGGGCTCTCTCGTCTGGTGGATGTCCAACATGATATGAGTGAGTGCCTGCTGAATCGATCTCGATTCTGTCACTCAACCCCTCGTCCTCAACCATTTTACGAAATACACCATGTGCCGTTGGTGATCTGCAGATGTTCCCCATACAGACAAACAGTACTGATATTTTTTCTTTATTTTTCATATAGCTAATATATAAACATAAATTAATTTATTAAGTAAATTTGTTGTCCTGCTACGATAACAGAGCCACACTCTTGACCTGGGCGTAGATGGTTTTACCTTGCTCAAGCTCAAGAATATCAGCTGACTTTCTGGTAATACGAGAAAGCATTGGGACTCCTCCAGCCATCAACCTCACCATCACCTGTGCACTACCCTCAAGTGTCAACTCTGCAACCGTCACTGGAAAAATATTGAGAATACTGGTGTCCGACTGATGCTCCCTGGTTAGACTCACATCTCTTGCAGCAACCCTCAGACGAACTGGATTACCAACTGGCAATGAACGGTGAGCAACTGTAAAGCGCCCCCCAGGAAAATCTATATAGGTCAGATCAAATTTGTCATCATGTCCTGCAACCCTGGCTTGAATCAATGACGCAGCATCATCACCATGCGCCATTGGAAGATCTGACCTGGTCAATATATCACCAATGGCCCCACTCCCCTTTACTTCACCATCCTCAAGCAAAATCAGGTGATCTGCCAGGCGTGCAACTTCATCCGGTGAGTGGCTGACATAGATAACAGGAATATCAAGCTCGTCATGCAGTGACTCAAGATAAGGCATGATCTCCCTTTTGCGCTGCATATCCAGTGCCGACAGAGGTTCATCCATCAACAAAATCTTTGGACTAACTGCCAACGCTCTGGCAATAGCCACCCGCTGGCGTTCGCCACCTGAAAGCTGTGTTGTCTTGCGCTCAAGCAGTGGCGTTATATCCAACAACTCAATTGCGCGATCTAACAAAACCTTTCGTTCCGCAACAGGAACACGGCTAATGCCATATTCCAGATTACCCTGCACACTCAGATGCGCAAACAGACTTGCCTCCTGAAAGACGTACCCTACTGGACGCTGATGAGGCGGGACAAAGCTGTGGTCATCCTGCCATATCGAACCATCAACCTTGAGAACTCCCTTGCTATTTTTTTCCAGGCCAGCAATTACTCGTAACAGCGTAGTCTTGCCACATCCGGATGGGCCAAAGATCGCAGTGATCCCTCTGCCAGGTATAGTCATATCCGTATCAAGGACAAACCCACCTCTCTCCATCCTTAATTTGCACTCAATTGTCATTAATCTACCTGCCTCATTAACGAGAAACGACGATTGAAGGTATAAATTGCAACCAGCATCAGGAATGAGAGCAGCAACAATCCACCAGAGAGCAGGTGTGCATGACCATACTCAAGCGCCTCAACATGGTCATAAATGGCAATAGAGAGCACCTGGGTCTCCCCCGGTATGTTGCCACCAATCATCAACACCACCCCGAACTCTCCTACTGTATGGGCAAATCCGAGCACTGCAGCAGTCAGGAATCCAGAGCGGGCCAGAGGCATGGCTACAGTAAAGAAACGGTCCAACGGAGATGCTCTCAAGGTTGCTGCTACCTCCATTGGACGTGAGCCTATTGCACTGAATGCATTCTGCAAGGGCTGTACAACGAATGGCATTGAGTAGATAACTGAACCCACCACAAGCCCTGCAAATGTAAACGCCAGTGGCTGACCACCAAGCCACTCCATTGCTTCGCCAATAGGGCCATGTGGTCCCAGGGCAATCAACAGATAGAACCCAAGCACCGTAGGCGGCAACACCAGAGGGAGCGCAATGATCGCCTCTAGTACCGCCTTAAGTCTCCATTGCGTGTGTGCCATCCACCAGGCAAGTGGTGTTCCCAGCAGGAGAAGGATAAGCGTACTGATTCCCGCCAGCTTCAGGGTAACAACAAGAGCAGATAGATCATATTCATTAAGCATCAAGGTATACCGTACCCAAATCCACGAATAATCTCCAGAGCCTCATCACTTTTCACATAATCAAGAAAAGAGCGTGCAGGATCATTATCATCCAACAACACCGCCTGTTGCTCAATAGAAGAGTAGAGCGGTTGCGGCACCTCCCAGAATGACCCCTTGATGGGTTGGCCTGGCCGCTTTATCTGTGAGTAGGAGACAAACCCAAGTTCAGCATTCCCGCTACTGACAAACTGAAAGGTCTGGCCAATATTTTCGCCACGAACCATCCTGCCCCTTAAGCTACTCCACACTCCACGCCCCTGAAGCACCTCGCGTGCTGCCCGCCCATATGGGGCAAGCCTGGGATTTGCAACAGCAAGGTAACGAAAACCACCATCTGTAATCACTCTACCATGAGGGTCGATATAATCGGCAGCAGGACTCCAGAGAACAAGTTTGCCCAGAGCATAGGTGAAGCGGCTCCCAGCATCTATGAACCCCTCCTCTTCGAGCAACCTCGCCCTTCTAACATCTGCAGCAAAGAAGAGATTAAATGGGGCGCCATTTATGATCTGGGCATAGTGTTTTCCTGTAGAGCCTGAAATAACACTCACCTTATGACCAGTGTTGTTTTCAAACCCCTTTGCAACCTCTCTTATCGTGTCGGCAAAGTTACTGGCAACTGCAACCCTAATCTCATCTGCTAATACCAGCCTGGAAGAGAGCAGCAACCACAATGTGATAACTGCCAAAACAGGAGCTTTTATAGTGAATTTATTCATAAGAATAATGGCGGAGAAGGAG
>JACKQG010000671.1_pt1 | contig 19936 bp, 20 predicted proteins | sample 8237621 | NCBI WGS metagenome assembly JACKQG01 (sample SAMN15677084, study PRJNA649215) | marine metagenome | biome: marine; feature: Black Sea; material: saline water; isolation source: suspended particulate matter (SPM) from the Black Sea western gyre | collected 2013-06-09/2013-06-10 | depth... | reverse complement strand
CTTTTTCTTACTGCTGATCATGGTGCATTAGAGATTCCAGCTTATTTAAATTCTATAGGCAGAAAAGCAATGGCTGTAAATGAATCCAAGTTTAGGAGAGAATTTCAACAATTTTTGACTGAGTCATTTAAGGATAAATTTAAACAATTTCCTATAGAGGATACTCAAAATGATCAACTCTATATAAATTATGATGAGGTGGATGCTTCAGAAATGTATGAGTTTAAAAATAAAATAATTGAACATTTAGAAACTTATGATTTTATTAGCTCTGCACATTCTTTAGATAAATTAGTTTCTTCATCTAAATTAACTGAATATCAGCAGTTGATCAAAAATGGATATCATCCTGATAGAAGCGGAGATATAGTTTTTATATTAGAACCACAAACCATTATTCATGGAAAAAAAGGAACTACTCATGGGTCAGGTTATAATTATGATACTCACGTTCCTTTAATATTTTATGGAAAAGGAATTAATAAAGGTGAAACAAGCATTAAAACAGAGATTACAGATATTGCTCCAACAATTAGTGCATTATTAGGTTTAGAGCCTATTGAAACCTATTCTGGAAAGATACTAGATTTTGTTATTAAATAATTGACTGGTTTATTTTGTCAATATAATTTAGAATATCTTCCTTCCCTGTATGTTTTTTACTGGATGAAAGAAAAATTTCTGGTAAAATTTCCCAGTTTTTTTCAAGCTCTTCTTTGTAGTTAAGAAGTTTGTTGTCAATTTCTGTTTTAGTTATTTTATCGATTTTGGTAAAAATTATAGAAAAAGAAATTTTATTTGTAGCCAACCATAGTATAAAATCTAAATCTATCTTAAGTGGAGAGTGTCTTACATCGATTAGAATAAAAGCAGTTACTAATTGTTTTCTATGTTTAAAATAATCAGTAATGCTTTTTTGAAAATATTTTTTATTTGATTTAGAAGTTTTTGCATAGCCATATCCAGGCAAATCAACTATATGCCATGAATTATTTATTAAAAAATGATTTATTAGTTGGGTTTTACCTGGTGTAGAAGACGTTTTTGCTAATTTCTTTTGATTTGTTATCATATTAATTAGCGAAGATTTTCCAACATTACTCCTTCCAATAAATGCATATTCAGGCATTATTGTTTTAGGGCAGTCTTTTTCTTTTTGACTGCTTAAATAAAATTTTGCAGATTTAATTTGCATTTATTTACTTGTATTTAGATTTCTTTTTGAGAGCCAGTTAAGTGCAATTTCATTGAATTTTTTTGGATGCTCCATCATAGGTGCATGACCACATTTATTAATCCAATATAAATCTGAATTTGGAAGTAGTTTATGAAATTCATTAGCAACATCTGGTGGAGTTACAATGTCATCTTTTCCCCAAATTAGGCATGTGGGAATTTTTATTTTTGGTAAATCTTTTGCCATATTATGTCTTATAGCACTTTTAGCAAAAGCTAGGATTTTAATTAATTTATTTCTGTTATTTACTGTTTCAAATATCTCATCTACGAGCGCTTTGGTGGCAACTTTTGGATCATAAAACACTTCCTCAACTTTTTCCTTCATTACTTCATAGTCACCTCTTTTAGTATAACCACTTCCCAAGCCAGCTTCATACAATCCTGAGCTTCCAGTTAGAATTAAACCTTTAGCCTTGTTAAATAATTTAGTATAATACAGCCCTATATGGCCACCTATTGAATTCCCAATAATTATATAATTCTTTAATCTTTTAAATTTGACAAATTCATACAAGAATTCAGCTAAACTTTTTACTGAGCTTTCCATTATAGGCAGATCATATATTGGAAGAGATGGCATTAGAACTTTATATCCTTTATTTTTGAAAAACTTAATTACATCACTAAAATTGCTAAGACCGCCCATTAGTCCATGCAATAGAATGATTGGAATTCCTTCGCCTTCTTCAATATATTTGAATTTTCCCTCTTGTTTTAGGTTAAACTTCATAAAAGATTTAGTTGAAAAGCAATACGAAATTACTTAATTTATTTAGACTTACATCTTTTTCTTCTTAATTAACACCTTTTGTTAATGTTTTTGTTAATTATTAATACATAAAACATAATACCCTTATATTCAGAGAGTTAACTCTATTTTTTGCTGTTTTTAATCGATGAAATATGTCTTTAATAGATTTTTATTAACAATGTGGTAAAATGTGGTAAAATGTGGTAAAATTTTTAGTAATTTTGATTCAATCCAAAATGACATTTTAATCTTGAATTATCTAATAGGGACATATGAGTGTACAATTGATGTAAAAGGAAGAATTATGATTCCGGTTGCATTAAAGAAACAGCTTTCAAGTGTTTTAAAGAAAGGCTTTGTTCTTAAAAGAGCGGTTTTTCAGCAATGCTTGGAGTTGTATCCCATATCTCAATGGGAGCAATTAATCAAAAAAGTTAATTCATTAAATAGATTTAAAAAGAAAAATAATGATTTCATAAGGAGATTTACTGCTGGAGTAAAATTCATTGAATTAGATACTTCAGGGAGGGTATTAATCCCTAGAGATTTAATTGATTTTGCAGATATTTCCAAGGAAATTGTTGTTTCGTCTTCAGTTGATATTATCGAGATATGGGATAAGAACGCTTATGAAGAGACCATTAAAGATGCAACTGTTGATTTTGCGAGTTTGGCTGAGGAAGTAATGGGTCAGGATGATGATTAGCACTAATTATCATAACCCTGTTTTATTAGCTGAATCCATTGGAGGATTAAATATTATTGAAGATGGCATTTATGTAGATGCAACATACGGAGGTGGAGGCCATAGTAGGGAGATACTATCAAGATTAGGTAAGAAAGGACAATTAATTGTCTTCGATCAAGATTTTGATTCAAAAGCAAATTTAATTGATGATAATAGGCTGCTATTTATAAATGAAAATTTCATGTATTTAAAGAAATTTTTGAAACTTAATAACATTTCAAAATTAGATGGAATTCTAGCTGATTTTGGAGTTTCATCGTATCAGATTGATAAGCCAGAACGTGGTTTTTCATATCGGTTTGAAGCAGATTTAGATATGAGAATGGATAATAATTCTTCTTTAACAGCACGTCAGATAATAAACAAATATACCAGTGAAGATTTAAATAAAATGTTTAAGAATTATGGAGAGTTAAACAATGCTAAAAAAATCACAAGGGAAATAATCAATAGTAGGAGAAAGAATGAGATTAAAACTACAACTCAATTAAATGAAATTATATATCCTTTAATACCTAATAGGATTTCAAATAAAATATTATCTAGAGTTTATCAAGCTATTAGAATTGAGGTGAATAATGAATTAGAGGCAATTAGATTATTGTTAAAACAAACAGTAGAATTATTAAAGGTTGGTGGAAGAATAAGTCTAATTTCTTACCACTCTCTTGAGGATAGAATTGTCAAGAGATTTTTTAAAACCGGAAAATTCCAAGGTGAAATAGAAAAAGATATTTATGGTAATTATTCTTTGCCATATAAAATTATAGAAAAGTTAATTGTTCCAAATCAAACAGAAATAAACAAAAATATTAGAGCTAGGAGCGCAAAACTTAGAATAGCAGAAAGGGTATAAATATGAGAGATAGATTAATAAATATTATAAAGGGAAATTTTTTGATTAATGAAAATGCTTCAGGGAATTGGTCCTTTATTATAATCTTTTTTCTTCTATCAATTATAATGATTTCAAGTTCCCATGCTGTAGATAAAAAAGTACATAATATTTCAAAACTAAATGAAGAAATTAAATCTCTAAGATCAGAATTTGTAGATGTCAGATCTAATTTGATGCAGTATCAAATGGAGTCTTCAATTTTAATAAAATTAAATGAAAAGGGTATAGTTTCTTCTACAAATCCACCCAACAAGATTATAGTAAATGTCAAAAATTAAAAAAAATATTATTACAAGACTCTATGTAGTTAGCTTCTTTATGCTAGTATTCGCGTCTTCAATAATATTTAAATTAATTGACATACAATTTACTAATGGTGATTATTATAGGGAGCTATCAGAAAACAGGGTTTTTAAAAATATAGAAATCCCTGCAAATAGAGGAAATATATATTCTGAGCAAGGCAGATTGCTTGCAACATCTGTCCCAAAGTATGACATAAGATTTGATGCACTGGCTCCAACCGAAAACAACTTCAATGAATATGTTGAAGAGTTAAGTATAAAACTTGGAGAAAACTTCAATAAACCTTCAGAATATTATATTAAAACACTCACAAATGCTAGGATCAATAAAAACAGATATTTATTAATAGCTAGAAACCTTGGGTATTTAGAATATATGAAAATTAAGAACTTTCCATTATTTAAGTTAGGAAGTTTCAAAGGAGGGATAATAACAGAGCAGTATACAAAGAGAGATTACCCAATTGGAGGGGTTGCTCAAAGAACAGTGGGCTATGAGAGGTATGATGATTTTGGAAATGTAACTAGACCTGGAATTGACGGTGCATTTGGTCCTAAATATTTAAAAGGTGAAAATGGAAGTAGACTTTCTCAAAAAATTGGAAAAGGTCAATGGAAGCCTGTTGAGGATTTCAATCAAAAAGAACCAAGGGATGGATATGATATTTATACTACAATAAATATTGAAATTCAAGACGTAGCCCATTTTGCATTACTAGAGCAGTTAGAATATTATGAGGCTGATCATGGAAGTGTAATTGTAATGGAAACTAGTACAGGTGAGATTAGAGCTATATCAAATTTGGGTAGAACCTCTGAAGGAAAATATTACGAGAAGTTAAACTATGCAATAGGTGAATCTCATGAGCCAGGCTCAACATTTAAATTAATGGCAATGGTAGCAGCATTAGAAGATAAGGTAGTTGATACTAGTGACGTTATTGACACTCGAAATGGTGTTTTATCTTTTTATGGAAGAAAAGTAAAGGATTCAAAAAAAGGAGGTTATGGAAAAATTTCTGCTGCCAAGGCATTTGAAGTCTCTTCAAATACAGGACTTGTACAAATTGTAAATAATGGATATGAAAAAAATCCAGAAAAATTTATTGATAGAATCTTTAGTATGGGTTTAAATAACCAATTAGATTTAGAATTAATAGGTGAGGGAAAGCCAATATTTACACATCCTTCAGACAAGAAAAACTGGGATGGTTTGGATTTGCCATGGATGGCATTTGGTTATGGAATTTCATTAACACCTCTGCAGACACTCACTTTCTATAATGCTATTGCCAATGATGGTAAGATGGTAAAACCTAGATTCTTAAAAGAAGTTAGATCCTTTGACAATGTAATTGAAACTTTTGATACGCAAATAATTAATTCATCTATATGCAGTAAGGAAACAATTAATAAGGTTAAACAAATGATGATAAATGTTGTTGAGAAAAAACATGGAACGGCTCATAATATATATGATAAGAATTTTTCTATGGCAGGAAAGACTGGTACATGTCAAACTGAGTATTGGAAAAACGCTAATCTATATATTTCATCGTTTGCAGGATATTTTCCAGCAGAAGACCCTAAATATTCATGTATAGTGGTTATTCATAAACCCAATAAAACAAAGGGATATTATGGAAATGTAGTTGCAGCTCCTGTATTTAAAAAAATTGCTCAAAAAATATATTCTGAAACTCCAATAGTGCAGGAGCAGAAGTTTTTAAATGAGATTAATATTCTTAAAGAAGACAATAATGATATTAATCCATATTACATGAGCCTAAACAGTTCTATTATGCCTGATTTATCAAAAATGGAATTAATGGATGCAATTGCATTGTTAGAAAATTTTGGAATGAAAGTTATAATTCAAGGTAAAGGAAAGAAAATCAACCAATCAATAAAAAAAGGAAAAACAGTTAAAAAAGATCAAAAAATAATACTCAGATTAACTTGAAAGCAGTAAGAGAAATATTATATAAAGTAAACATTAATAAAGTTATTGGGGATACTGGTACTTTAATAAGAAATGTTGTATCTGATTCTAGAGAAGTAATTGAAAAAGATTTATATATAGCAATTGATGGAGTTAATGTTGACGGACATAAGTTTATTAATTCTGCAATAAAAAAAGGAGCAATATGTATTGTTTGTGAAGTATTACCAAATAAGTTACATGAAGGTATATTATATGTTTTGGTTGAATCAACAAGAGAGTCAATTGGAATTATTTCTTCAAATTATTTTTCCAATCCATCAAGTAAATTAAAACTAATTGGCATAACAGGCACAAATGGAAAAACAACCATTGCAACACTACTATACAGCTTATACAAAACTGCTGGATTAAAAGCAGGACTAATTTCTACTGTAATTAACTATGTAGATGGAAAGGAAATAGGCTCCACTCAGACTACTCCAGACTCATTAACAATAAATAAATTACTATATCAGATGGTAGAGGAAGGTATTCAATACTGTTTTATGGAAGTAAGTTCACACGGCATTGAGCAAAGGCGAATAAGTGGATTGGAATTTGCCGGAGGGATTTTTTCAAACTTAACACATGATCATTTAGACTATCACAATAGTTTTGACGATTATAGAGATGTAAAAAAGGACTTCTTTGACAATCTTCCAAATACTGCATTTTCTCTTGTAAACAAAGATGACAAGAATGGAAAATACATGGTTCAAAACACAAAGGCTAAAATATTCACTTATGGATTAAAAACTTATGCAGATTATAAGATTAAAATTTTAGAATCTTCTTTAGAAGGAATGTTATTAAAAATTAATGAAAGTGAATTTTGGTCTAATTTATCTGGAAAATTTAATGCATATAATTTATTGGCTGTTTTTTCTACAGCTTCTATTCTTGGAATGCCCTTTAGTGAAACATTGCAGCTAATGAGTATGTTAAAGAATGTTAAGGGAAGATTTGAATATTTGAAATTGAACAATATTACAGCAATTGTTGACTATGCTCATACTCCAGATGCTCTAAAGAATATTATAAATTCTATTAATGAAATAAAAACAAACAAAGAATCCTTAATTACTATTATAGGATGTGGTGGAAACAGAGATAAATCCAAAAGACCTGTAATGGGTGATATAGCATCATCATTAAGTTCAAAAGTTATTTTCACAAGTGACAATCCAAGAAACGAATCTCCTGAAAAAATAATTCAAGATATGATCTCAGGAGTAAAGCCTTTGAATTCTGTTAAAACAATCTCAATTGCTAATAGAAAAGAAGCTATAAAAACAGCTTGTCAATTGGCCAAGTCTAATGATATTATTCTAATTGCAGGCAAGGGGCATGAAAAGTTTCAAGAGATAAATAATAAAAAACACTTATTTGATGATTATAAAGTAGTAAAAGAATGTTTAACTAAAATGAATTAATTTATGCTATACTATCTATTTGAATACTTAGAAAAGGAATTTCAATTTCCAGGAGCATCATTATTTACTTTTATCTCCTTTAGAGCTTCTATTAGTATTATCCTGTCTTTATTAATCTCTACCATGTTTGGAAAGTCAATAATTAATTATTTAAGGTCAAAACAAATCGGAGAGAATATAAGAGATCTTGGATTAAAAGGTCAAATGGAAAAGTCTGGTACACCAACAATGGGAGGGCTGATAATAATACTGGCTACAATTATACCTGTCTTATTATTTTCTAAGCTTGACAACATATATATCATTCTACTTGTTTTAACGATGATATGGATGGGAACAATTGGATTTATAGATGACTATATTAAAAAATTTAAAAATAATAAGAATGGATTAAAGGGGATTTATAAAATAATTGGACAGGTTTTATTAGGGATAATAGTTGGTAGTACACTATTTTTCCATCAAGATGTTACCATTAAGGATAAAATAGTTGATACTCAGATCTATGAAATGGTAGATGAGAACACAGATGTAGTAAGAATTGAAGAAAAATCAACAAGAACAACAATACCATTTCTAAAAAACAATGAGTTTGATTATTCTGATTTAGTAACCTGGATTCATCCAAGTCTTGAAAAATATACCTGGATAGTATTTATTTTCTTTGTCGTATTAATTCTAACAGCAGTTTCTAACGGAGCTAATTTAACGGATGGAATTGATGGGCTAGCTGCTGGTTCTTCAGCAATTATAGTATTAACATTAGGTGTCTTTACGTGGGTCTCAGGAAATATAATTTTTTCTGACTATCTAAATATTATGTATATCCCAAGGGTTGAAGAAATTACAATTTTTATTGCAGCATTTGTCGGGGCTCTTGTAGGATTTTTATGGTACAATACTTATCCAGCCCAAATATTTATGGGTGATACAGGAAGTTTAACAATTGGAGGAATAATTGCAGTAATATCTGTAGCTGTTCGAAAGGAGTGGTTGATCCCTCTAATATGTGGCATTTTTTTAATAGAAAATCTATCTGTGATTATTCAGGTGTTCTACTTTAAATACACTAAGAAAAAATATGGAAAAGGCAAGAGAATTTTCAAAATGTCTCCACTGCATCATCACTACCAAATGTCAGGATATCATGAAAGCAAGATAGTAACCAGATTTTGGATACTAGGAATATTTTTAGCAATACTATCAATTGTAACTCTAAAGATTAGATGATGAGAAATATTATTATTCTTGGCGCAGGAGAAAGTGGAATAGGTTGTGCATTATTGGCACAGTCTAGAGGATATAATGTATTTGTTTCTGATAGTAATAATATTAATGAATCATCTAGGATTCAATTAAATAAAAATGATATAGAATTTGAGGAGAACTCACACAATAAAGCAATTAATATGAAACCTGATTTTGTTGTAAAGAGCCCAGGAATACCTGATTCGTCTCAAGTAGTCAAATCATATAATAAAAATAATATAAATGTTATTTCTGAAGTAGAATTTGCATCCATGCATACAGATTCAGAAATAATTGCTATTACTGGAAGTAATGGTAAAACAACAACAACTCTGCTTACACATCAGATTTTAAGCGATCAAGGCTTGAATGTTGCAATTGGAGGGAATATTGGAACCAGTTTTTCTTCCTTACTCATTTCCAATGATTACAATTATTTAGTATTAGAAGTAAGTAGTTTTCAACTGGATGGAATAGTAGAATTCAAACCTCATATTGCTGTAATTACAAATTTATCACCTGATCACCTAGACCGATATGGGAATTATGAAGATTATATCGAATCAAAATTTAGGATAGTGATGAATCAGGATGCTAATGACTATTTAATTTATGACGGGGATGATAAAAAAATTAACTCCTATATAAATCAAAACAAAATCAGATCAAAATTAATTCCCTTTTCTATAGAAAGAAAACTAGAAGAAGGAACGTATTACAATAATCAATCAATCAATATTTCAATTAATAAAAAAAAACTAGTTATGTCAACTGAAAACTTTTCAATTAAAGGAAAACATAATATAAAAAATGCTATGGCAGCTGCAACAGTTGCACATTTATTAAAAATTAGAAAACAGACCATTAGAAAAAGTTTGGAACATTTTCAAAGTGTAGAGCATAGATTAGAAAGTGTTTTAACAATTAATAAGGTTAACTATATAAATGATTCAAAGGCTACAAATGTTAATGCAACATATTATGCATTAGATACTATGGAAGCCCCTACAATATGGATAGTAGGAGGAATTGATAAGGGAAATAAATATGAAGACCTTTTCCCATTAGTTCATAAAAAGGTAAAAGCAATTATATGCTTGGGCAAAAACAATTTTAAGCTTGTAGAAAATTTTGAGAATATAGTTGAATATATAGTTGAAACTAGATCAATGGAAGAGGCAGTATCAACTGCTTACAAAATTGCTAAACCTGGTTATAATGTCTTATTATCTCCAGCATGTGCAAGTTTTGATCTCTTTGATGATTATAAGGATAGAGGAAGACAATTTAAAGCATTTGTTAGAAAATTATAATGAATAAATTCTTAATTAATATTAAAGGCGATAAGCCGCTTTGGATAGTATTTATACTTCTGGCTAGTTTTTCCTTTTTACCCGTGTATAGTTCTGCAAGTAATTTAGCGTATTTATACGGAGACGGAAATACATTTAGTTACTTATTTAAGCATTTTGTTCACTTATCACTAGGATTTTTTCTGATGTATATGGTACATAAAATACCTTATAGGTATTTCAGAGGTATATCTATATTGATGATTCCTGTTATTTTAGTTTTATTAGCCTATACTATTTTTCAACCTAGCATATCGGAATCAATGACAAATTCAAATAGATGGATTAGAATACCTATTGTAGGTTTTGGATTTCAGCCATCTACATTAGCCTCTATTATCATATTAATTTATGTGGCTAGATATTTATCAAAAATTAAAGACAAATTAATTACTTTTTCACAGTCTATTCTACCATTGTGGGTGCCCGTTTTCTTAACGATTTCTTTAATTCTTCCAGCAAATTTTTCAACTTCTGCAATACTATTTTCTATGGTAATGCTATTGTGTTTTCTCGGAGGATATCCATTAAAATATTTAATTGGAATTTTATCTTCAGCAGTAATTTTATTTTCAATATTTCTTTTATCAGTTAAAGCTTATCCAGATTTGTTTCCTAACAGGGTAGATACATGGAAAAGTAGAATTGAGAGCTTTGTTGACTTAAAAGAAACTAAATCTAATTATCAAATTGAGAAGGCTAAAATTGCAATTGCCACAGGTGGAATTAGTGGATTAGGACCTGGTAAAAGTGTTCAGAAGAATTTTTTACCACAATCTTCTTCAGATTTTATATATGCAATTATTGTTGAAGAATATGGTTTAATAGGTGGTTTGGCCTTACTATTATTGTATTTATGGTTTCTATTTAGGGTGATCATAATATCAAACAAATCCAAAAGTGTTTTCGGATCATTACTTGCCATTGCATTAGGCATACCAATAGTTTTTCAGGCATTAGTTAATATGGCTGTTGCAGTACAATTATTTCCTGTTACAGGTCAGCCACTTCCTTTAATTAGTAGTGGAGGAACTTCTATATGGATGACATGTCTTGCAATAGGTATAATTCAGAGTGTTAGAATTGGTTCTGAAATTAATGATGATGAAACTGATGAAAATAATCCTTTAGAAATATTAAAAGAAACAATCTAAATGAGAAAAAATAGATTCATAATTTCTGGTGGAGGTACAGGAGGACATATTTTTCCAGCTATCTCTATTGCCGATGAATTAAAATTTAGATTTTCTCAGTCTGACATACTATTTGTCGGTGCAAGAGATAGGATGGAAATGATTAAGGTGCCAGCTCATGGTTACAATATTAAAGGTCTTTGGATTTCTGGTTTAAAAAGAAAATTTAGTTTTAGCACCATATTATTCCCTCTTAAATTAGTATATAGTCTATTTCATTCACTATTGATTATACTTAAATTTAAACCAGAAGTTGTTATTGGAACAGGTGGGTTTGCTAGTGGTCCTATAGTCTTCATAGCCACAGTATTAAGAATACCAACCCTAATTCAAGAACAAAATTCATACCCTGGAATAACAAACAGAATGTTATCAAGAAGCGTAAATAAAATTTGTGTTTCCTATAGTGATTTAGATAAGTATTTCCCGGCATCTAAAATTAAATTAACTGGCAATCCTATTAGAAATAATATTTCTAATGCAGAGGAAAATTATGACAAGGGTATTAAATTTTATGACCTTGATATAAATCGAAAAACTCTTTTAATTATTGGAGGAAGTCAGGGCTCTCGTGAAATAAATAAACACGTTTACAACTGTATTGATTTTTTTAATTATTTGAATATTCAGGTTATATGGCAATGTGGAAAAATATATTATAATCAATATGAAAAATTGGTAACATCTGATAATATCAAACTCTACTCTTTTTTAGAGAGAATTGATCTTGCATTTTCAGTCTCTGACTATATAGTTTCTAGGGCAGGAGCTGGTTCTATATCAGAATTATGTGTCATTGGAAAACCTGTGATTTTTATTCCTTCACCTAATGTTGCTGAAGATCATCAGACAAAGAATGCAAACTCATTAGTTGAAAGGGATGCCGCAATATTAATTCAGGAAGAAGATCTAGAAACAATGTTTAAGAAGATGATTAAGGAATTAAATTCCTCAAGGGATTTGCAATATAAATTATCAAAGAATATAAAGAGTTTAGCTTTTGAAAATGCTACAAGAGATATAGCTGATGAAATAGAAAAATTAATTAAAAAATGAATTTAGATAAAATAGATAACATATTTTTTATTGGAATTGGAGGAATGGGGATGAGCTCATTAGCTGAATATTTTGTTAATGAAAATAAATATGTTGGCGGATATGACAAGGATATTTCAGAAAATACCGAAAGACTTCAGAAATTAGGAATAGAAATTTTGTTTCACGATTCATTTGACAGGGTTAATTCAAGATTCTTAAGTAAAGACAACACCTTAATTGTATATACTCCAGCAATTCCTGCTTCTAACAATTTATTAACTGAATTTAGAGGAAATAAATTTATTTCTGTAAAAAGAGCAGAGCTACTAGGTTTAGTTGTTAATAAAGGAAAATGCATTGCAATTGCTGGCACCCATGGAAAGACTACAACAACATGTATTTTAGCTCATCTATTAAATTCTTCAAATATTCCGACCACATCTTTTATTGGTGGTATTTCTGAAAATTATAATTCAAACTTCTTGTATAATGAGAATCAACTATTCCTAGTAGAAGCTGATGAATATGATAAATCATTCTTGAATTTATCTCCAGACTATGCCTGTGTCACATCTATTGATCCAGATCACTTAGATATTTACAATGATTTTAAGGGAGTTCAGAGCGGATTTAACTCATTTATAGATAATATTAAATCAGATGGATTTCTGATCGTTCAAGAAAATTTAGATTATAATTATCCAAAATACGGTTTAAGTCATAATTCAGATTATTTTTTAGAAAATATTAGAATTGTCGATAGAAATTATGTTTTTGATATTGTAACTCCAGAAAATCAATATAAGAATCTAAAATTCTCTATTACTGGCAAGCATAATCTTATGAATGCCTTGGCAGCATTTGTTATTTCAATACAACTAGGTTGTGAATTTAATTTGTTAAAATCAGCCCTTGAGAGTTTTAAAGGAGTTAAACGTAGATTCACTTATCATATTCGAACTAAGGATAGGATTTATATTGATGACTATGCTCATCATCCTAAAGAAATAAATTCTGTCTATGCTGCACTTAAAGAAATTTATCCAAAGCAAGATATTCTAGTTGCTTTTCAGCCTCATTTATTTACTAGAACAAGAGACTTTGTAGAAGAGTTTGCTGAGAGTCTATCTCAATTTGAGGCAGTACTATTATTAGATATTTATCCGGCTAGAGAGACTCCTATTGATGGAGTTAGCTCATCATGGTTATTAGATAAAATTAATAGTCCTATAAAGAAATTGGTTGATAAATCAGATTTATCATTAGAAATCCTTAATCAAAACATGAAGATTAATGTTACCCTTGGTGCTGGTGATATAGGAGATGAATGTATGAATATTAAAAAAACTTTAGAGTATGCAAATTAATTGGAGTAAAATAATTTTAACATTAGTGCTGATATTAATTGGAGGATTATTCTATAGTACAAACTCAATTAATTCCAAGAGAAACATAAACGATATTATTGTTGATTTTGAATCAACCAATAAATTATTTATAACTAAGGATTCAATTTTAAAGTTACTTCCAACTAATTTTTCAGAGAAAAAATCTGTTGATATAAATCATCTTGAATCAATAGTAAATTCTAATGGTTTTATTAAAAATTCTGAAGCTTATGTCTCAATTGAAGGTGATTTAATTATTAAGGTCCAGCAAAGGAATCCCATAGGAAGAATAATCTCTGATAATGCTACTTTTTATATTGATGATGAATCTGAAATTATGACAACTTCCAAAATTTATTCATCAAGAGTCCCAGTTATTTTCAATTACAGTGAATCTTTTTCTCATGATAAGATTTATCAAATGTGTGATTTAATTGATAGTGATGAATTTTTGAAAAAAAATGTAACCAGAATAAATTTTCTAAAAAATAATTATATCCAATTAAATTTTAGAGATCACGATTTTGATTTAGTTATAGGAGAATATAACAACATAGAGAAAAAAATTAAAAATTTTAAAGCTTTCTATCAAGTAGCAGTTGAGAATGAAGGTTTAGATAAATACAGTAAAATCAATTTGCAATTTGAAAATCAAGTTGTATGCACAAATAAATAATTTATGGAAGAGAACAAAATATCGATAGGTTTAGACATAGGAACTACCAAGATAGTTGCAATGATCGGAAGAAGAAATGAGTACGGGAAAGTTCAAATATTAGGTGTTGGTAGATCTAAAAGTTTAGGAGTTCACAGAGGTGTAGTTAATAATATAACCCAAACTATTCAATCTATTCAACAGGCAGTAAATGAAGCAGAATTATCAGCAGATTGTAAAATTGAATCTGTCACTGTTGGAATAGCTGGACAACATATTAGAAGCTTACAGCATAGTGATTATATAACTCGTACAAATTCTGAATTGGTAATTGATGAGGATGATATAGATCGTCTAATTAATCAGGTTCATAAGTTAGTAATGCTTCCAGGTGAGGAAATTATTCATGTATTACCTCAGGAATTTAAGGTAGATGGCCAAGCAGAAATTAAAGAACCTGTAGGCATGTATGGAGGTAGATTAGAAGCAAATTTTCATGTAGTTGTTGGACAAGTCTCATCAATTAGAAATATTGGTAGATGTGTTAAAAGTGCAGGTTTAGATTTAGAAGGAATAACTCTAGAACCATTAGCTTCAGCAAATGCTGTATTAAGCTTTGAAGAAAAAGAGGCAGGAGTTGCTTTAATTGATATTGGTGGTGGGACTACTGATTTAGCTGTCTTTAAGGACGGAATTATAAGACATACAGCTGTTATCCCTTTTGGTGGCAATGTAATTACTGATGATATTAAAGAAGGTTGCTCAATAATTGAAAAACAGGCAGAACTATTAAAAATAAAGTTTGGTTCTGCATGGCCGGGGGAAAATAAAGAAAATGAAATAGTTTCAATTCCAGGTCTTAGAGGAAGAGACCCTAAAGAAATAACCCTAAAGAACTTATCTAAAATAATACATGCTAGAACTGTTGAAATAATAGAGCAAGTATACTTGGAGATAAAAAATTATGGTCATGAAGAGCAAAAAAAGAAATTAATTGGAGGGATTGTTTTAACTGGTGGAGGAAGTCAGCTAAAGCATATTAAACAATTAGTTGAGTATATAACTGGTATGGATACAAGAGTTGGATATCCAAATGAGCATTTAGCTGGAGATACAGACAAGGATGTAACGATTCCACTTTTTGCAACTGCTGTAGGTCTGGTATTAGATGGATTAAAAAGATTTGAAAAAGATATCAATGAAAAAGTTGAAGTTAAAGAAACCAGTAGCGAAGATGGTGAAGAAAATGAGCCAGAACAAGAATCGGACGTTAGGAAAGAGAGGCCCCCATTTCTTGAGGCATTTAAAGATAAACTAACAGAGTTTTTAGATAACGCAGAATAATTTAAACTAAATAAAAAATAAAAATGGAAGATAATTTGGATTTAGGAATAACATTTGATTTGCCAAAAAATAAATCAAACGTAATTAAGGCAATAGGTATTGGTGGAGGCGGAAGTAATGCAATAAATTATATGTTCAACCAGGGGATCAAGGGTGTAGATTTTGTAATATGCAATACTGACGCTCAAGCTTTAAACAATAGTGGAGTGCCAAACAAGATTCAATTGGGTGTTAACTTAACTGAAGGACTTGGTGCTGGCGCAAATCCCGAAGTTGGCTCTCAATCAGCAATTGAAAGTACAGAAGATATTAAGGCTATGCTTAATGTTAATACTAAGATGGTATTTATTACTGCTGGTATGGGTGGTGGAACTGGAACAGGGGCTGCACCTGTTATTGCAAAAATGGCAAGAGAAATGGACATCCTTACAGTTGGAATTGTAACAACTCCATTTAGTTTTGAAGGAAAAATTAGAAATGAACAAGCACAAAATGGAATAGAAAATCTAAGAGAACATGTAGATTCCTTAATTATAATTAACAATAATAAATTAAGAGAAGTTTACGGAAATTTAGGATTCAAGGCTGGATTCTCTAAGGCTGATGAAGTTCTTTCAACTGCTGCAAAGGGAATAGCTGAGGTTATTACACATCACTATACTCAAAATATTGATTTAAAAGATGCAAATACAGTTCTTAGCAATAGTGGTACAGCAATAATGGGAGCCTCTACAGCAAGTGGAGACGGAAGAGCCCAGGAAGCAATTAGGAAAGCTTTAGATTCACCTTTACTAAATGATAATAAAATAACAGGAGCTAAAAATGTTTTATTACTTATTGTCTCTGGTGATCAAGAAATAACAATTGATGAAATAGGGGATATAAATGATCATATTCAAGAGCAGGCTGGCTTTGGTGCAAACATCATTATGGGTGTTGGAGAAGATCTTAACTTAGGAGACTCAGTATCAGTCACTATAATTGCTACAGGATTTAATGCTGATCAGCAAAATGAAATAACAAATACTGAACCAGAAAAAATAATTCACTCTCTTGAGGATGAGGAAAAAGATAATTTATTTAATCAAAAACCTATTGAAAATGAAATTTCAAAAGTTGAGATAGAGGAAGAATCTGAAGAAAAAATTGTTCATATATTGGATGAAGAACCTATTGATGAAACAAAATCAATTAATGATATTGAAGTAATAGACTTTACACATGTAGTAAGTAAGAAAGAAGATTTATATGAAGATGAACTTGTAAATGAAATTGATATTAGTTCAATAGAAGAAGAGGAAAACCCAGAGTCAATTAATTGGTCACTTTTTAAAGAGGAAAAAAAGCATAATTTTAGTAGTAATGAAAAAATCAATGAAGCTATAGATGTTAATCAGATTGAAGTTATTGATTATATTGAATTAATACCAACTGAAGAGAAAAATGAGATTGGAGAGGTAATACATGAAATTGAGGATCACTTAATATTTGAACCATTAAGTGAATTGTCAGAAAACAAAACTTTTTCAGAAAATAGTAATGTTGTTGAAACAGAAACAGAAACAGAAACAGAAGTAGAAATAGAAGAAACAGAAGTTAAGGAAGAAACAGTTTCAGAAATTTCAGATTCAGATGAAGAAATAGATCCTTTAAGTACTTCGCTAGAGGATTTACAAAAGCAAAGATCTAAGGAGAGAAGATTGCGAATGAAAGAATTTAATTATAAGTTTAATAATTCAAAAATAGATGAAATTGAAAAGGAACCAGCATATAAAAGGCATGGGGTTGATTTAGAAGAAACTAGGCATTCTTCTGATGAGGATAGATCAAGATTGACTCTTGACATAGATGAAAATGAAGACATTCAACTTAGAAAGAATAACTCATTTCTACATGACAACGTAGATTAAACTAAAATAAATATTTATGAGTCTTGAAAATAAAATTATGACAGTAATGAAGGAGTCTATGAAGTCAAAAGATCAAACTTCACTAAGATCATTAAGAGCAATAAAGTCAGCAATAATTCTTCATAAAACACAAAAAGGATCAAGTGATGAAATTTCAAATGAAGATGAGCTTAAAATCCTGCAGAAATTAGTTAAACAAAGAAGAGATAGTGCTGATATATATAGAAATCAGGATAGGATGGACTTAGCTCAACCAGAATTAGATGAAATAAAAGTAATAGAGGGGTTTCTACCTGAGGCTATTTCTGAAGAAGAAGTTGAGAATGAAGTAATAAAAGTAATAGATGAAACTGGCGCTGAAGGAATGAAAGATATGGGTAAGGTTATGGGAATAGTTACAAAGAGGTTAATGGGTAAAGCAGATGGTAAGACTATATCTACTATTGTCAGAAATAATTTAAATTAAAATATTGGCTCAGTAGTTCAACTGGATAGAATATCAGATTTCGGCTCTGAGGGTTGGGGGTTCGAATCCTCCCTGGGCCACCATTTATTCTAGAAGAAATTAATCTTTCAAAATTAATTAACGAAACTTCTTTTAAAATAGCATAATTAATTTAGTAGATTTGCGTTCTTTAAAAAACATTAAATGTCTACAAATCTTACCAAGCATAGTTTTTTAGTATCTAGGGAACAAAGAGAAAAAAATAATGGACATCCGGGAATAGTTATTTGGTTTACTGGCCTTTCTGGATCTGGAAAATCTACTATTGCCAATAAGCTTGATGTAGAATTAAATAAAAGAGGATTAAAAACATATATTTTAGATGGTGACAATGTTAGGATGGGGCTAAATAAAGATTTAGGGTTCTCTCCAGAATCTAGAAAGGAGAACATAAGAAGAATAAGTGAAGTTGCTAAGCTTTTTGCTGATTCTGGAACAATTGTTATGACAGCTTTTATTTCGCCATATAGAGAAGATAGAGATTTAGCTAGAGGTGTTATTGGTTTAGATTATGTTGAAGTGTTTGTTAATACACCTATTGAGGAGTGTATAAAAAGAGATCCAAAAGGGCTATATAAAAAGGCAATAGCTGGAGAAATAAAAGGTTTTACTGGAATTGATGCTCCATATGAGGAGCCATTAAGTCCTGAAATAAGTTTAGGTAATTTATCTATTGAAGATTCTGTAGCAGTTCTAATTGAATGTTTAAGAGAAAAATGTATTATTAACTAATTTTATTTATATGAAGTTTTTAGTTACAGGTGGAGTTGGATTTATTGGGACTAATCTTATTAAGGCATTATTAAAAGATGGACATGAGGTTGTTAGTATAGATAATTATTCTACTGGACTAAAAAAAAATGAGCAGGAGGGATGTAAATATTTCAAAGTAGATATTTGCGATTATAAGAGTTTTGATGCTTATATTGAAGATCCAGATGTAGTTTTTCATTTAGCAGCACTTCCAAGAATACAACCTTCTTTTAAAAACCCCTTAATTACATTTAAAACTAATGTAGAGGGAACTATGAATTTGTTAGATTGGTGTAAAGAAAAGAATATAGCGCTTGTCTATGCTGGTTCTAGCTCAACTCACGGGGGAGTTTATAAAAACCCATATACATTTACAAAATGGCAAGGAGAAGAATTATGTAAATTGTATTCAAAGGTATATTCTTTACGTACTTCTATTTGTAGATTTTATAATGTATATGGTCCTTATCAATTAACTGAGGGAGAATATTGTACCGTTATTGGAATATTTGAAAGACAACACAAGAATAATGAAGCATTAACAATTACTGGAGATGGTCAGCAAAGAAGAGATTTCACACACGTTGATGATATAGTTGATGGGTTTATTAAATGCGGCATTGATCTAATAACAAATGAGAATTCAAAAGCCAATGGTGAAACATTTGAATTTGGTAGAGGAATAAATTATTCAATAAATGAAGTAGCTAATATGTTTGGTGGAGAAAAAAAGTATATACCCCAGAAAAAAGGTGAAGTTAGAGATACATTATGTGTAGATTTAAAAGCAAATGAATTATTAAATTGGAATCCAAAAAGAAATTTAGAAGACTATATTAAATAAACTATTTTACAATGTGGAATAAGAAAAATCATGGAGGAGATCCTACATCAAATAAAGATAAAAAATATGCAATTTTTGTAGGCAGATATCAACCCTATCATTATGGACATATAGAATTGATTAAACAAAAATTAGATCTCGGTATACCAGCCCTTATTATGATTAGGGATATAGATCCTGATGAGAGAAATCCTCTTACTGCGAAAGAGACTGCAAGAATGATAAGAAAGTATCACAAAAGTAAGGGAGATGACGTTAAAGTTATAATTATTCCTGATATAGAATCGGTAAACTATGGAAGGGGGGTTGGATATGAGATAAATGAATATGAACCGCCAAGTAACAGTG
>JACKQG010003311.1_pt1 | contig 19941 bp, 15 predicted proteins | sample 8237621 | NCBI WGS metagenome assembly JACKQG01 (sample SAMN15677084, study PRJNA649215) | marine metagenome | biome: marine; feature: Black Sea; material: saline water; isolation source: suspended particulate matter (SPM) from the Black Sea western gyre | collected 2013-06-09/2013-06-10 | depth... | reverse complement strand
ACAGAAAAAAAGTCCCACAGAAAAACATCTATAATCTCTTAACGTTTCTGTGGGATTTCATTTCCGCGGGAGATGATAATTTTATTTCTCTTTTTCAGTCTTCTCTTTTAAATACCAACTCGAAGCATCCTTTAACAGAGACTGAATCCCTGAAACCATCTTATGCGGATCAACCAAAAATCCATCCTGTAACATCAGTACCTGGAAAAGTTGATCAACGTAATTGGACAAATATTTATCTTTGGGATTTTTTTTGTACATGGTCAACATATTTTTGACCAATTCATGATCACCATTAATTTCCATTGTTTTTTTCGCTGGTGGTGCATCTTTATTCATGACCTGCATAATCCGCGACATTTGCGCTGACATTCCACCATCCGCAGAAACGAGCACAGCAGGACTGTCTGTGAGTCGTTCCGAAAGACGGACTTCTTCAATCTGGTCGCCAAGAATATTTTTTATCCTTGTGCAAAGTTTTTCCAAATCTTTTTTGTCTGGTTTATCTGTTTTCTCTTTTTCATCTTTCTTTGTATCAGACTCATCATCAACTTTAACATCTTTCAAAGAATCAAGATCTACCTGATCCGCGGAAACCACTTGTTTGTCTTTATATTTCATCAAACCGGAAAGAACAAATTCATCAATGGGATCAAATGAGTAAAGGACTTCAATCTCTTTTTTACGGAAGATTTCAAGATGCGGATTTTTGTCAGCAGCATCCCGGCTGGTTGTTGAAAGGTAAAAGATATTTTGCTGCCCTTCTTTCATCCGTTCAATATAATCATCCAGCGAACAAAGCTCGTTTTCCTTTTCCAGGTGAGATGAATTATATCTAAACAAAGATGCTACCTTTTCCTGGTTAGCATAATCTGCGTACCCCTCTTTCAAAATCCTCCCGAATTGATTCCAAAATTCATTGTACTTATCAGTTTCATTTTTTGCCATATCTGACAAATGGGATAGAATTCTTTTCACCAATAAATTTCTGATTTTGATAACTACTGCATTCTCTTGCAGCGTTTCCCTGGAAATATTTAAAGGAAGGTCTTCAGTATCCACAACACCGCGAACAAAGCGCAGGTATTTTGGCATTAAATCTTTATTATCATTTTGAATGAGTACTCTTTTTACGAACAAACTGACGCCATGTTCTTCAGGGCTGAATCCCAAAGTTTCGTAATTCGTTTTCGGGAAAAACAGCAATGAATTTAGCTGAATGGGAGCATCAGCCGAAAAATGCATCCAGCCCACCGGATCTTCTGTTGCATTGGCAAAAAACTTGTAAAATTCTTTGTACTGCTTTTCTTTCACAGAACTTTTCGGTTCCCGCCAAATTGCGGAAATGTTATTCACCTGTTCACCATCAAGCTTAATCGGGAAAGGAACAAAGTTTGAGTAAGTCTTAATTACACTTTCAATTCTAAATTTCTCTGAAAATTCTTCGGCGTCATCTTTCAAATGGACTTCAATTTTTGTACCCCGGGGTGTATTTTCATTAATTTGTTCAATTTTGTAGCTGCCGCTGCCATCACTGCTCCATTGCCATGAACTTTCGTCTTTCAAATAGGAGCGCGTTGTAACGACCACTTCTTTGGCTGCCATAAACACTGAGTAAAAACCGACACCAAACTGTCCGATTAAATCGGGTCCTTTGCCTTCATTTTCAGACAACTTTTTAATAAAATCCATCGATCCTGAATGTGCAATCGTTCCAATATTTGAGATCAGTTCACCCTTTGTCATCCCGATGCCTGTATCAGTGATGGTGAATAATTTCTTCTCTTTGTCCAGATAAATCTTAATTTCAAAATCGACATCCGGCTGAAAAATATCAGTACCGCGAATGCTCTCAAATTTCACTTTATCAAGCGCATCAGTTGAATTGGAAATTAACTCCCGCACAAAAATTTCCCTGTTTGTGTACAGGGATTTGGCTAAAATATCCAATAATTGTTTGATCTCTGCCTTAAATTTGTAAGTCTTTTTACCTTCTGTTTTTTTACTTTCTGTTTTTTCTGACATGTTTTTTTCTCCATATTTCTTTATATTTATATTTTATTATTTTAAAAATATTACACAATGAAACAATACAATTGCTATTTTGTTCCCTTGATTAGGAGCTCATTTATTACACAATAAAATATGGCTCATGCCCATTCTCGTTTAATAAAACATTGATTGTAATTATTCAGCTTTCTGTTCAATAAATGTCATTCTGAATGAGGGATGGGATTGGGGATGTTGGGAAGTGAAGAATCTCATATTATAAAAGAAAGTTGTACAATAACTGTTGAGATTCTTCGGTCGCAAGCTCCCTCATAATGACATTTTTAAACACACTGAACAGTTACCATTGATTTTAAAATAACGCATTAATAAATAAATAAGTCATATAAAACGAAGCTGTTAATTTTAGAATCGTTCCCAACAGCGTGCCCACAAAAACGCCCCAGCCTGCTTTTAACGCATCTTTTGTTTGTTTGCCACCTAAAAGCTCAACAGCAACAGCGCCGAGAAAGGCGCCAACTATTATTCCCAAAGGAGGGAAAAAAACTATCCCCAAAATCATCCCCCCAACTGATCCCCAAATACCCCATTTTGATGCGCCATATTTTTTTGCGCCAGCAAGGGGAACAATATAATCGAGGGCAGTTACAACGACTGTAATAAAAGCCATTATCAAAATCATACTGGATGTCAATGGTTCTTCGAAGTTCTTTGCCATTGCTACAATTAAAATAGCAACGAAACTTAGCGGGGGACCTGGTACCGCCGGGATGATGCAACCGATCAATCCGCTGATAATAAATATAATACCGATAATTGTAACTATAACAAGCAGCATTTCTTCCCTCTTAACTTTATAAATTTCAATTCAGGGAATATACTAAAACTATAAAAAAGATGCAAATTTAAAATGAGCCTGTGTGTAAAAAACTAATCCACAAACCTTTCCAAATTATTTTTGTTTTTTGTAAAACTTTTTTAAATGCATGGTAGTCATAAAACCAGATGCTTCTAAAAACGTAGAAATAGCGCTATGCTGATACTTAAAAAAATTATAAAAATAACAATCACAGGAGAAACAAAAAATGAAGAAAAAATATCTTTTCATGAGTCTTTTTATTTTATTGTCTGCCTTAATATTGTTTTCAATAAACAATGGCATAGCAGGCGAAAAATCATCAAAAAACAAAGGTTATCTTGGTGTTTCCATTGAAGAATTGGATCGCCGTGACAAAAAGGAATTCGGGGCTGATTTTGGTGTTTTAGTTTCCAGGATTGAAATTGACAGCCCGGCAGATGAATATGGTTTGATGGAGGATGATGTCATTCAAACTGTAAATGGTGTAAAAATCCGGCAGCCGCATACTTTGACTCGTGTGATCCGTAAAATCAAACCAGGGGAAACTGCCAAAATTTCAGTGATCAGGGATGGAGCGCGAAAAACATTACCTGTGAAAATCGGAAAATTGAAAAAAAGTTCGCACTATTCATATTCATTTAGTGGCCCTAATAAAGCATTGTTCGGATTTTTAGGTGGCGGCAAAGTTTACCTCGGTGTGCAACTGCAGGAATTAAATGAAGATTTAGCGCCATATTTTGGCGTCAAACCAGAAGCAGGCGCGCTCGTAATGGATGTTGATGAAGACAGCCCTGCATGCAAAGCTGGTTTCAAATCAGGTGATGTAATTACAAAAATTGACGGTGAGGAAATCACTGAACCGGATGATGTTGTCGAAATCATTTCTGATTTTGAGGAAGATGACGAAGTTGAAATTTCCATTGTCCGTAAAAAAAGAAAACAAACCATAAAAGTGACGCTTAAAGAACGAAAAGGTCATGGGAATTTATTTTTGGGACCAGGTGAAAATGTCAAAAAATTACGCTGGAAATCGGACAATGAAAATAAATTGATTGAAATGATGGACGGTAATCTTTTTATCGATTCACCAAAATCGGAAATCAAAATTGACAAAAATAAAAAGAAAATAAAAGTAATAAAAGGAACTATATAATTTTCCCTCCTGAATACTTCCCGCAGGTTTTTTTAAAGAAATCTGTGGGAAGCTATTTTTTAAACTTAAGTTTTGCTCTTTCCAATTTCTAAAAAACAAGTTGACTAAGCATCAAAAAATTGGTATATTCCTATTAACAAAAACTCTTCCCAGATTTTCCTATGAATTCACAAAAAACCTACAAACAGCGCATTACAGCCGGATCCGGAGTCAATGAAATTAACCAAAACTACTTAATTTTTTTTGAGGATGAAATGCCATGAAAATTTTAAATTTTCTATTAGTCGGTTGTGTATGCAGTTTTATTCAAAGTAATCTTTTAGCTCAAAGTTCTTTTGATGTGAACAGTTATCAACAATTCCTTTCTGAAAATCAAAACCTGGAAAGTGATGAACTACTGTCACGTTTTACTGCTAACCATAACTATTACAAAGGTAACGAGGCTCCTTTTGCCATCGATAAGGTCAGTTATTTGGATACGGTTTTCACAGAATTTAACTTAACAGATGCAGAGCAACAAACACTCCTCCAAAACCACTTTGTGGTCACAGAAAGATTAAGTTATAATTGTTTTGGTATGACGTTGCATGAAATTTATAAAAAGGATCTTCCGGTTTTTATTACCACTGATGCAATTCTTCAGGCACTTCATGCTTCGTATGATCGAATTTTGATGGATATTGAAATTACAATTTTGGAACCCCAGCTTATCAAATTTCTTGAATCACTTTATTTGACCTATCCACTGTTAAAAAGCAAGTATCAGTCAAATTCAAATTTAACTCAAGCGTTGGAAGATATTGATCTGTATCTCACTGTTGCATATTCCCTGACAGGTGGTAAAGGTGTTACGCCTCAATTTACAAGCCAGGAAAATATAAACAGAATTCTTTTTGCCATTGAAGAAGAGCAAATGAAAGAATTGCCGCTTTTTTCCGAAAGAACGCGCAAAATTGATTTCAGCCAATTTATGGTGCGCGGTCATTATACCCAGGAATTTTGGGATCAAACTGAATATCGAACCCTGGAAAATTATTTTAAAACAATGATGTGGTTGGGACGAATCGATTTTCTGCTGACGCCGCCACCGGACAATCCGTGGGAACCTCCCTGGACAAAGGAAGAGATCAGGCGAATGTGCCTCGGCGCATTTATGCTGAATGAGTTGGTGAAACTCTCCGGATGCGAAAATTTGATGAATAGTAATGATGAAATTGTATCTTTTATGGTCGGGGCTGCTGATAATTTAACGCCGGACGAACTATCCCAAATCGTGGATTCGCTCAATTTTTCTGATGCAAATGAACTCTTAAATGATGATAGCTACGAAACCTTTCAAAATGCACTTTTGACTTCCAACAACTCGGGACAAAAGATACTTTCCAATTTTCTGCTCATGGATCCATTCAGTACGGAACCGGATACGCTGCCTGTTTCTTTTCGCTTGATGGGACAAAAGTTCATCATTGATTCTTATGTTTTCTCCAATGTTGTTTACGACCGCATCATTTATCAAAATCAAAAAGTGTGGCGTCCGCTTCCCGATCCTTTGGATGTCATGTTTGTTTTAGGAAATGATAACGCTTTACATTTATTGAAAGATGAACTTGATATTTACAAATATTCTTCACAGTTAGCTTCGTTAAGATACCTTGTGGATTCTTATGATAACGATTTTTGGGAATCGACTTTTTATAATTTATGGCTTAATTCAATTCGTGCTTTAAATCCAACTGAAAATACAAATGCATTTCCATTCTTCATGAAAACAGCGCCCTGGCAGCAGGAAAAACTCAACACTCAACTTGCTTCCTGGGCGCAATTACGTCATGACAATTTATTGTACGCGAAACAATCCTATACCGGTGGAACGGCTTGTTCTTTTCCCCACTCGTTCATTGAGCCTTACCCGGAATTCTATAAAAATATTGCAGCTTTCGCTACAAATGCGATGCAACGATTTTCAGATGATTCGTTTACTTCACCCATCTTTAACTGGATTAAAATATATTTTACTAACCTGAATTCACACATGCAAACATTAGAAACGTTAGCACAAAAAGAATTGGATCACGTTCCATTTACTGCAGAGGAAATTGATTTTCTTAAAAAAATGTTATTCCTGTCAGGCGAGAGTGGTGCGCCGCCTTTTTCAGGTTGGTACAGTGATCTTTACTACATACCCCAAGACGCAGCCGAAGGTGATTTTGTAATTGCCGATGTCCACACACAACCGACAGACCAGCCGGGAAATGTCGTTGGACACGTATTGCATGTCGGCACAGGAAAAGTCAACCTGGGAGTTTTTCTTGCTGATTCTCCGTCAAATAATTATGAACCGATGTGTTACGTTGGACCTGTTATGTCCTATTATGAAAAAGTTACCAAAGATTTTCATCGAATGACTGACGAAGAATGGACCACCCAGGTAAAACAAAATCAAGTGCCAACCCGACCGGATTGGGTGAATATTTATTTAGCTGATAATCACGGCAAAAATCTGGAGCAAGGTAGGGAGATACCCGGCGCACCCTATACAAACGTGGAAAATATTTCAAATATAAAGCCGGGGGAATTCGTTGTTCAGCAAAATTATCCCAATCCGTTTAATCCAAACACAACGATTAACTATTCGATTCCCAACACGGATAACGTTTCAATTGTTGTATATGATGTGTTAGGCAAGAAAGTCTCAGTGTTAGTAAATGAAGAAAAATCAGCCGGTTTGCATTCGATAAAATGGGAAACACAAAATGTGCCCAGTGGACTTTACTTCTGCCGAATTCAATTTGGTAAATTTGTGCGTATAATTAAAATGATGTTGGTTCGTTAATGGCAAAAAATCCCAATGAATACATCCGCAAAAACATGGAACTTGCCGTTTCGGATTTTAAAATGATACAATCCGGGGATAGAGTTTTGGTTGGACTCTCCGGTGGTATCGACTCTTATGTTCTTCTGAAACTGCTGTCCGGCAGAAAAATTTTTATCCCCAAAGATTTTTCAATCATAGGTGTGCATATTGATCTGGGTTTTACCGGAAATGATAAATCGCATTTCGAAAAAATGGAAGCCTATCTGAAATCCAATTCTCACGAATACCATATAGAGCATACCACCATCGGCACTTATGCCCACAGTGAAAAAAACCGAAAGAATCCCTGCTTTCTCTGTTCCCGCTGGAGAAGAAAACGGATGATCGAATTAGCTGATGAATTCAACTGCAACAAAATCGCGCTTGGGCACCATAAGGATGATGTTGTTGAAACGCTGCTCTTGAATATTTTTTTCAGCAGAGAGATCAGCACAATGATGCCCAACCAGGAACTATTTAAAGGAAAATTCCACATTATCCGACCGCTTGTTTATCTCTGGGAGAGAAAAATTAAACAATATGCGCAGCAGTTTGATTTTCCCATTTTCACAAATTCATGTCCTTCGGATGGTAATTCAAAACGGACTTTCATAAAAAATTGGCTGCGCCAATTAGAAAAAGAAAATCCAAAAGTGAAGGAAAATATTTTTAAGTCATTGAGGCATGTTAAGAAGGATTATTTGTGGAGATTGAAATGATTTTTTAACTGGGGCTTTACTAAATTCTATTAAATCTTCGGATGAATGGAGTGTTGGAGAAATGGAGAGATGTATTAATTCGTAATTGCTGTCAAACAGCATAGTGCAATATAAGGCGACTAAATTAAATTATGTCGCCTTTTCCTATTTGAACTTAATTATTTTTTTGAGAAAATTCTACTGCATCTTACTCAACTTTTTCTTCGCATCCCTTGCTTTTTTATGAGTCGGGTATTTTTCAACTAACAGTTGGTAATACTCAATAGCCTTTTGTGTATCCTTTAATTTTCGCTCATAAATTAACCCGGCTTCGTAAAGTCTGTCTGCAGCTTTTTCATAATTCGGATATTTATCAGCAATCTGTTTGTAAGATTCGGCTGCTTTGGACTGATCTTTTAAATTTCTCTTATAGATGGTTGCTATTTCTTCTAACGCTAAGGGACCAAAAGCGCCAGTAGAATCTTTAGTTACGATCTCATTATATGAAGTAACAGCAGACGGATAATCTTTCAATTTTTTAGTGTACAGTTCTGCAACCTGAAAAAGCGCATCGTAAGCTTTTGGACTATTCGGGTATAACCCGGCTAATTTTCGGTAATCTGCCATGGCTGCCTGGTATTCTTTTAATTTTTTTTCTTTTATTGTGCCCAGCATAAATAAAGCTTCCGCCGCATAAGAACTTTCAGGATACTCAGCCACCACCCGGTTTAACTCTTCAACTGCCAGGTCACTCTTTTTTAATTTTTCATAAAGCAAAGTCCCTCTTTGAACATTGCCTGGGGCACTAACGGGCTGTCTGCATAGAGCAAATTGAATTTTAAATAGCTGGCTTCAGCTTGCTCATCTTTTTTCTTTTTTGAATATATTTCAGCAATCCAGATTGTCACTTGGTCATTCCTTTTATCGTCCGGGTACAACCTGGTAAATTCGCGGCAGGAAGATAAAAACCAATCATACAATTTCGGCTGATCCAATATTTTCAATAAAAGCAGGTAATCAAAATACCTGTCTGTTGTAGTCCTGTCAGTCATCTGCAAATCAATGACGTTGAGAATTTCAGATTTTTTATTATCGTACTTCTTCTCATTTGCCACAATATTTCTCACTAAATCAGCCCACTCGCTTTTTTGAGCGCTGCCGGGATAAAGATAGACCATCATTAAATATGAGGCAAGCGCTTCGTGATTCTTGCCTTTTTCTTCATAGGCTTTTCCTAACATGTATCGAACATCTTCGGAGTGTGCTTTGTCCGGGAAGGTGTTAATGAAATGTGTTAATTCAGTTACCAAAAAATCATGTAATTTTTTGTCATGCCGGTCAAACATTTCTTTTAAAAAAGTGAAAGCTTTATCTTCGTTGTACTGGGCAGTTAGATTTGTTGTTTGAATAAGAGTCGCACAGATTAACAATAAAATAACAAAAATCCTAATTTGTATTTTTCTCATAATTGCCTCGCTATCTTGTGATTAATTTTATTTTCTTTCTACAAAATATTAATAAAAAATGAAAAAAGCAAGTTATAATAATTACGCTGCTTACTTTTGGTGAAAAGTAACAATCACTTATTTTATTTTTTTGCATAATCTATCGCACTTAATGCATAATTAGTTTATATCTGCTGTTAAAACTTTCAAATGTTCAACTTTTAATTCATCAAAATTATTGATAGCCAAATCATAATCAAATAGTTCATTCCTAGAGAGCGTTGTTGTTACTGCGACAACTTTTGTCCCGGCTTTTTTCGCTGCTTGAATTCCTGCTATCGAATCTTCAATAATAACACATTTTTCCGGGGCGAAGTTTAGTTTGGAAATCGTTTTCAAAAATACTTCAGGATCTGGTTTGCCTTTTTTTATCATCTTTTCATGAACAATTATTTCAAAGTATTTTCGAGTTCCGGTTTTCTCCAAAGCAAATTCTACATTTTCCGGAGGCGCAGATGTGGCAACTGCACGTGGAATGTTATTCAAAACGAGTTCTTCCAAAAAATTAATTAATCCGGTTAGCGGTTTAATGACAGGGCTATACAATTTTCGGAATAGCGCTTCTTTTTCTTTTGCTAATTTTTCATATTCTTCCGCAGGCAAATTATTCTGAAATAACTCTGGCAGCCAGTCTTTATTTGCCCTCCCATAAATTTTGTTTCTCAATTCGGAATCAGTTAAATCAAAACCGTGGCTCTTGCAAAATTGTTTGAGTGCTTTTTTATGAACAGGATTGCTGTCAACAATAACGCCGTCCATATCAAAAATGACCGCAAAACCGTAATTGTTTTTTTTTATTGAAAAATCCATGTTTAGTTCATTTCAATAATAATGAAATAAAATGCCAATTTGTTCGTTCCTAAAAAAAAATACCGATTCCACAATGAATAACAGCGGAATCGGCGTCTAAATTTGATGTGAAACTTTTTTATTTATTATTCTCCTGAGCCTCAACAACACCAATCGCCGTCATATTCACAATGTCATTCACTTCACAACCGCGCTGCAAAATGTGAACTGATTTTTGAAGACCCATCAGAATTGGCCCAATCGCTTCGGCGCCGCCCAATCGCATTAACAATTTATAGGCAATATTCCCTGATGCCAGGTCTGGAAAAATCAATACATTTGCGCCATTTTTCAAAGTAGAAAATGGAAAGTCTTCTTCGATAATTTCAGGAACAACAGCAGTATCAGCTTGCATTTCTCCATCGACTACCAGGTTGGGATCTTTCTGCTTCACAAGTTCTGTGGCTTTCTTAACTTTGAGTGACAACTCATGTTCAACACTGCCAAAATTTGAAAAAGACAACATGGCAATCCTTGGTTCTATATCAAATCTTTTTGCTGTTTCTGCTGTCAAAATTGCAATATCTGCTAAATCTTCAGCAGTGGGATTTATACAAACTGTCGTATCTGCACAGCAAATTATTTTATTTTTGAATAACAGCATATACATACCAGCAACTTTGGCTACTTCAGGTCGCTTTTTAATAATTCGTAATGCCGGTCGAATAGTATCAGGATAGTGCAGGGTTAGTCCGGCTATCAATCCGTCAGCATCTCCCATATTGACCATCATTGGTGCAAAAAAGCGTCTCTGTGCCATTACTTTTTTTACATCAACCATTGTATCGCCTTTACGCTGGCGCATTTTATAAAATTCTTCACAATATGCTGCAAATTTTTCACAATTTTCCGGATCGATGATTTCAACATTATTTAAATCAAGTTGGAGTTCTTGGATCCGTTTTTTTATGACGTCAGGACGTCCGAGCAATATTGGAGTGGCAATTTTTTCCTGAACCACAATATATGCTGCCCGTAGTATCTTATCATGTTCACCTTCGGGATAAACAACTCTCTTGGGTTCTCTAACAGCTTTGTTGATGACATTTCGCATCATCTCCTGTGATCTGCCCAACCGAGCTTCTAATTCTTCTTTGTACAAGTCCATATCTAACTCAATTTTAGCAACACCGGTATCCATTGCTGCTTTTGCCACTGCTGGGGCTTCCCATAATAGGACTCGCGGATCAAACGGTTTTGGGATGATATACTCTTTTCCAAAAGAAATTCGCTCTACACCATAAGCTTTACAAACAGAATCCGGCACATCTTCTTTTGCCAAATTTGCCAAAGCTTGTGAGGCAGCAATTTTCATTTCATCATTGATCGCTTTTGCCCTGACATCCAGTGCGCCGCGGAAAATGAAAGGAAATCCGAGTACGTTATTCACCTGGTTCGGATAATCTGATCGTCCGGTTGCCATAATAGCATCGGGTCGCGCCTCGATGGCAGCATCGTAAGTAATTTCAGGATCCGGGTTTGACATAGCAAAAATAATTGGATCCTTTGCCATGGAACGAACCATATCCTGAGTGACACAATCCTTAACAGACACACCACAAAATACATCCGCTCCCTTCATTGCCTCTTTGAGTGTGCGGGCTTTAGTATCGCTGGCATATTTCTCTTTATATGGATTCATACCAGCGGTTCTGCCTTTATAAATAACTCCTTTTGAATCGCACATAATGATATTTTCTTTCTTTGCACCCAATAAAACATAAAGGTCAGCACAAGCAATACCGGCAGCTCCGGCGCCATTGACAACAATTATAACCTCACCAATTTTTTTGTTCGTCAACTCGCAGGCGTTTACAAGAGCAGCGCCTGAGATAATTGCTGTTCCGTGTTGATCATCATGGAAAATTGGAATGTCACAAGTTTTCTTTAGCGTCTCTTCAATGTAAAAACATTCGGGCGCTTTGATATCTTCCAAATTTATGCCGCCGAATGTCGGTTCCATTAACTGAACTGTTCTAATTATTTCATCAGGGTCTTCAGTTTTTAATTCAATATCGAATACATCGATATCTGCAAATCTTTTAAAAAGAACTCCTTTTCCTTCCATAACCGGTTTTCCAGCTAACGCACCAATGTTTCCTAATCCAAGTACAGCAGTTCCATTTGAAACGACAGCAACTAAATTTCCCTTAGCTGTATATTGGAATGCGTCTTCAGGATTTTTTTCAATTCTTCGACACGGTTCTGCTACGCCTGGGGTGTAAGCCAGCGACAAGTCGCGTTGTGTAGCGCAAGGTTTTGTAGCTACAACTTCAATTTTTCCTTTTCGACCTCGACTATGATACTCTAATGATTCTAAATTAAAATCCATAACTCCGATTTACCTCCTCAAATCATTTAGTTAATAATTATCTTGATTGTAATACTTATATTGTATTTTATTTTCAAATCAACAACGATAAATAGAAACAAAGGTGCAATCTTGAGTAAAAATAATTGCAAATATAATTAAAAGATTTGTCTTTGTCAAGCTTTATATTTGAAGTTTTTTTTAATTTATTTTGAATAATAGCCAAATTAAATAATAATATTATTGTTTTGTATCTTGTAGCCTAATATTATTTTTGATAATCTGAAGTGAGGTAAAAAAGAAACATTCATTATTTTAAATCTTAAATAGTATCACAATCACTTGACATTTTTTAATAAAGTTAGTATATTCAATAAAATTACCAAGCAAACTCAACATTAATATTAAACCAAAAGGAATACTCAAATGCGACGAATTACAATTACATTACTAATCTTGATTTTTTCTTCATTATTTTTGTTTGCCGGATCTAAAAATCCAATTACCGTTGAAAATCTCTTTTCATTTGGACGAGTCTCCGATCCCCAGGTTTCACCTGATGGAAAATGGATTAGTTACTCCGTTCGATATTATGATATGGAAACGAATAAAAACAATAGCGATATCTGGCTAATCCCAACCAAAGGTGGTACAGCAAAACAACTCACAACAAATCCAAAATCTGATTTTGGCGCACAATGGAATCCTAATGGCAGATCCATTGCTTTTGTTTCAATCAGGAATGGCGCTCCCCAAATATTTTCAATCGCAATGAACGGTGGCGAGGCAAAACAATTGAGTAACATTTCTACGGGCGCCAGTGGAATAGCATGGTCTCCGGATGGAGAAAATATTGCTTTCTCTTCAGAAGTTTACCCCGATTTAAAAACAGATAAAGAAAATAAAGCCAGGGATAAAGAAAAAGAAAATTCTTTAGTCAAAGCAAAAGTAATAGAAAGGCTTTTCTTTCGACATTGGAATCACTGGACAGATGAAAAACGCAGCCATGTTTTTGTTATGAAAAGCACTGGTGGCGAAGCCTGGGATGTTACCCCCGGAGATTATGATTCTCCTCCTTTGGATTTAGGAAGCGGACACGATTACTGCTTTTCACCGGACAGCAAGGAGATTGCTTTTGTGCGAAACATGGATGCGATGGTTGCCATTTCAACAAATAATGATGTGTTTACAGTCCCGGTTGAGGATGGTAACATTAAAAAAATTACTGACAACCGGGCAAATGATAACCAACCTGTTTATTCACCGGATGGTCGTTATTTAGCTTACAGGGCAATGGAACGTCCCGGTTTTGAAGCGGATCAATACGATTTAATGTTATTGAGTAGAAAAACCGGCGCCACTATAAATCTTACACCTTTGTTCGATCGCACAGTAGGGAATATTAATTTTGCTCCGAATGGCTTACATATTTACTTCACTGCCCAAAACCAGGGAAGGAACTGCATTTATCGTGTTCCTGTGAGCGGTGGGAATGTTGAACAAATTACGGATGCACACTACATTCGGGATTTTTGTATTTCTTATGACAACAAATATCTCTACTTCTCACAGGAATCAATAAACCAACCAACTGAAATTTTTCGCTGCAAGAGTAACGGAAAAGCCATTGTTCAGCTAACTCATACAAACAAAGAACTTGTTGATCAATTGGAAATGAATGCGTTGGAAGATTTTTGGTTTGATAGTTTTGACGGGAAACAAGTTCACGGCTTACTCGTAAAACCACCAAAATTTGATGCAACAAAAAAATATCCTTTGATCTACTTGATTCATGGCGGTCCCCAGGGAATGTGGTCAGATAATTTTCACTACCGCTGGAATGCTCAAATGTTTGCAGCGCCCGGTTATGTTGTGGCGATGGTAAATTTCCGTGGATCGAAAGGATACGGACAGGATTTTTGTGATGCCGTTAGCAAAAATTGGGGTGGCGGACCATATAAAGATTTAATGGCAGGTGTTGACTATTTGCTCAAGTCTTACGATTTCATCGATGCAGAAAAATTAGCTGCCGCGGGCGCTTCTTACGGTGGATTTATGATCAACTGGATTTGTGGTCAAAAAAATCCATTCAAAGCGTTGGTTTCCCATGACGGCGTTTATGACCAACGTTCCATGTACGGCGCAACCGAGGAACTTTGGTTTCCTGAATGGGAATTTAACGGAACACCTTATCACAACCCGGAATTATTTGAAAAGTGGTCACCATCCAATTACGCAAAAAATTTCAAAACACCTACATTAGTCATTCATGGTGAAAATGATTTTAGAGTTCCTGTTTCCCAGGGATTTCAAATGTTCACAGCATTGCAACGAAATGGCGCTCCTTCAAAACTGCTTTATTTCCCAGATGAAGATCATTTCGTTCGTAAGCCGCAAAATGCACGGCTCTGGTGGAAAACAGTGCATCAGTGGATTGCTTTGTGGATAAACAAGTAATATCTTATAAGTCATTGAATAGTTTGCATATACGAAAATATTTTATTAACATGAAAAATTCCAAAAAACAAATACCAAATTCCAAATAAATTCCAATTCCGAAATCTCAAATTCCAAACACTGGGTTTTAGGATTTGGAATTTATCCCGATGAAAAAGAATCGGGATAAGTTTTGGAATTTGGGTTTTGGAAATTGGAATTTTTGCAAAAACCAGCAACAAAATGAAGCATTCAAATATTCTTTTTTTCAAAATAAAATATGAAATTAAGGTAAATTATGATCTCCCGTTCGCAGAAAGTTAGATTAGGTATTTTCTTAAGTGTTGCAATTTTTCTATTGTTGTTATCCATCGCTTTAATAACCGGCAGCCAATTGTTAAAACAGAAAGCGACCTATTACATCCGCTACCAAGATATTTCTCTCACCGGTCTTGAGCTTGGGTCAGCAGTAAAATATCGGGGAATACGAATTGGCAGGATTGAAGACATCTACATTGATGAGGAAGACATTACTTCCATCATTGTAGAAATAACCGTTGATCCCAAAGTACCCATAAAAGAAGATACAGAAGCGATTGTTACATTGATCGGGATCACCGGTCTTAAAATGATTGAACTTCAGGGTGGTACAAATGAGTCTGCAAAATTGCAGCCAGAAAATTACATCAAAGCCGGCTTTTCAATTGTGGAGTCAATTACAGGTAAAGCAGAAGTAATTGCTCAAAAATTGGAGATGATCCTTAATAATCTAGCGACATTTACCGAACCTGGAAGACGAGATCAATTCTTCCGACTGGTTGACAACACCAGTGAAACATTGGGAAGTTTCCGCACATTGCTTGACACAAATCAAACTCATCTGAATAATATAATAAGCAACCTTGAAAACTTTACCAGCCAGTTAGATACATTTATGGTTAATTCAAATCATACCTTAACCGATATCATGAGAGTGACCCAATCAAATAAACTGGAAAATACAGTTGGAAATTTGGAAAAAATCTCTGCCGATTTAGCTGAAGCAAATTTGGGTGATGTAATAAACAAAATGGCACTCGCAATAGATCAAACAAATCGTACGTTTACACATTTGGATTTGACCATTATGAAAAGCCGACACGACATTTTGAGTTCGACAGAGTTACTCAAAGAAAGCCTTGAATATTTCAACGAGTTCACCCGACTGATCAGTGAAAATCCCTCATTATTATTACGAAGTTCACCACAACAAGAAATTCGGGAGCGATGATCAAAATGCGTTTATACATAAAATTATTTTATTTAGTTTTAATTCTTTGCACTTTTTTGTGGCTCAGTTGTTCTACTAAATCAGTATATCGACAATACTTTATTTTAGACTATCGACCAGTTCTCCAGGACAGTTCACTAAAAGTTGAAGAGCCGCTGCCCTATAAAGTTCAGGTTCGAACCATGAAAATCCCCAGAACCTTTGATCGTGTTGGCATTGTGGTCCGATATTCAACGCATCAACTGGATTATTATCGCTATCAATTATGGGCAATTCGACCACAAATTATTGTATCCGATCTCATTGCGCGGCACATCTCAAATTACAATGTATTTCAATCATGCCAACGGGAATTTTTGGAAGAACGACCTGATTTTGAAATTATTGGTGTCATCGATGCCATAGAGAAATTTGATAACAAAGCTTATACCGCAGCTCACCTGGCAATGAAACTGTACCTGCGCACGTACGATAGTTATGAAAATATATTAAGCCACGAATTTGACAGGGAAGAAGAAATGCCTGTTTTTAGGATGGAGTTGTTTGCTAAAAAGTTGAGTGATATTCTTCGGGAGGAGGTTGATGTTTTTATTGGGGAAATAATCGCGCATTTTCATGTCCAAAATGAATCAGAAACAATGGAATCAAGATGAAAAAATTAAAAATATATGTTGACACTTCTGTTATTGGTGGGTGTTTTGATGATGAATTTAAAGAGTTTTCAAATTTACTCTTCAATCAATTTCAAACAGGAAAATTTATCCCAGTAATATCAGACGTTACAATAAGAGAACTTAAACGTGCTCCAACTGAAGTTACCGAAATTACAAAAATTGATAGTGATATATTGATTCAAGTGCCTATTGATGATGAAATACGTGCGTTAGCAAAGCTTTATATCAATGAAGGTGTCATGACAATTAAGAATATTGAAGATGCCACTCATATCGCCGCTGCGGTTGTATCTCAAGTTGATTTATTAGTATCATGGAATTTTAAGCACATCGTTAACATAAATAAAATACATTCAATTAACGCTGTAAATATCAAATATGGATATCATGCTTTAGAAATTTATACACCAAGGGAGGTGACAATCAATGAGTAAGACCAAAAAATTTGATTGCGTAAAAATGGTTCGAGACATAAGAGACGAATTCTATGAAAAACACAAAGATAAATCCATAGACGAAATACTTGATATTATTCGGGAAGAAGCACAACAAAGTCCTTTATGGAAAAAATTTAAAAAAGGACAACCTTATTCAAAGACAAATCAATCGAACCAATCTTTAAAAGTAGCAGATAAAAATGATTAATTGTTACACAAAAAATGCTCGGCTTACCACAATACTTTGGTGTTATTTTTACATCACATTAGGAACAGGTCTCGCCCAACAATCCAAACAATACAACTGGATCGCTCCGCCTCCAAAGTACCAGTTAGACCAGGAAGCAATGGACGACATCAAAGGATTGGGACGTCTTTTTCTGCCTGCCATGACCAATTCTGACTTTGAGCCGGTTTATACGATATTTCAAAATGATACTATTTTAAAAACTCAAAGAATGGGCAAAAGTGTATTTCTTCGCCCGGGTAAATATTCAATTAAATTTGGTTCAGGGACTTTGAACCAGATGATGAAAAAGAATATTCAAATTCAAGCCGAAGAAACGCGAATAATTGAACCGGATTGGTGCGGTCTGACAATTCGTATTATTGATGAAACACGCAATTGGTTGAAAGAGCCGTATGAAATTTATTGTTTGCCTGCTGGTGAAGCATTTGGGATAGGCTATGGCGCTGACGAACAATTAGGGGAAAATCTCCAAACATGGATTTTAAAACCCGGGTTGTATAAAATCGTAAAATCAGGTGAACATGTAAATACTTATATAAATTTTGCCACAGTTCGTTTGCTCCCCGGGGATTTAACGCAATACACCATTGTAATGGATAGCGATACAAAAAAATTTACCGGGGCTGGAATTTTAGAATCTGAAATCGAAAAACGTAGCGCAACTAACTGGACAACTTATAGCGCTTTATACGGCAGTTTCACGTTAAACCGGGCAAACAATTTAACATCATCAGAAGAACAGACCAGCATGGCGTTTGTGGCACAATTAGATTATAACATCAAATACAGTACCAATCGACATTTTTTTCTCTCCCGCGGATTAATTGAGGAGGGGTGGAATATGCAGGCTAAACAAAGCAGTTTCAGAAGTTACCTTGATAATATTCGATTAAAGAATACTTATATTTTTTATTTTCTTTCCGGACTCGGACTCTATGGTCGATTCTTTCTGGAAACAAATATGTTTAGATCGACCTATTATTATGATGAACCGAAAACTGTCACCCTTTTTGATAAAAAAGGCAATTTAAAAGAGAAAAAATTTAATGTCGATAAAGTAATTGTTGCGCCGAACTTTTCTCCGCTTGAATTGAAAGAGGGATTGGGCATCAACTATTCTCTTATCAGGTCGCTGCGCGCTAATTTTAATGTTCGTGTTGGATTTGGATACCGGCAAAACATCAATTGGAAACTTTATTCAAAAGATGCAGAATCGGATACTGCTTTTTTTGAAAAAAATTCCGTTTATCTGCGTGGACCTGAGGCTTCTCTGTTAGGCAATTTAAGAATATTAAGAAATATGATGATTACTTCGGAATTGGATGTTCTCGTTCCTTCAGGAACAAACAACCAGTTAGTGTATGATTGGGAAAATAATTTAAATTTGAGGCTTTCAAAAAATATTTCCATCGATTACACCATTCGTATTAAAAAAGATCCATCAATCATATCATATATCCAGACAGAACAAATTCTGCTGTTACGGTATTCGTTTATTTTATTTTAAAATATTTATGCTTGAAATAACAATTTCAGAAAATACTCTTTTTTTCTCAGGTGATCTCAAAGTTAAATCCATCAAAATTGCCTTTGAAAAAGTAAACAATTTTTTAAAAGCAAACAAGCAAGATACGGTTCTGTTTGACCTTTCTGAAGTTAGAAGCATCGACAGCGCTGGAATTTCTTTTCTTGATGAAATAAAAATTTCCAACCCGGATAAAATTCAAATCATCAATATTCCGACTAATGTTGAAAAAGCAATACAAAGTTTTTCTTCTCAAACTACTCCAATAAAAAAAACTATTTCCAAACCAATTCTATTTGAATGGATGGGAGAAAAATTTTATCGCTCATTAGAAAAATTTATAAAAGTATTGTACCTGACTACTGATATTTTTTACTGGAGTGTTGTTGGACTTTTTCGACGCAAGGGACAACGAGAAGGATCATTCATTCAACAAAGTCTGCTCATCGGTGTGGATGCCCTGCTTATCGTTGGATTGATTTCTTTTCTCATCGGGTTTATATTAGCTCTCCAGTCCGCTGCTCAATTAAGACAGTTCGGTGCCAACATTTTTATTGCTGATTTAATTGGAATTGCCATGTTCAAAGAGATGGGACCTATAATGACAGCAATTGTTGTTGCCGGACGAAGTGGATCCGCTATCGCGTCGGAAGTTGCCACAATGGTTGTCACCGAGGAAATTGACGCACTGAAAACCATGGCATTAAATCCCATTCGCTATATCATTGTCCCAAAATTTCATGCAATCACAGTTACCATGCCATTGCTAACTATTTTATCAGATTTGATCGGTATTTTTGGAGGATTCATCATTGGCATTACCTACCTGCAATTGAGCCCGGCAGCGTTTTATAATGAATTAATGACTGTGCTCATTCTCAGGGATGTATTTACCGGTCTGGCAAAAAGTGTTGTTTTCGCCTGGATAATTGTTATTGTGGGATGTTATTTCGGAATGCAGGTAAAAGGGGGAGCCGAAGGTGTTGGGAAAGCCACAACAGCTTCGGTTGTCGCTTCAATATTTTTTGTCATTATCGCTGATTCTATTTTGGGTCTGATCTTTTATTTTGGCAAACCGATTTATTGATTGGCTATTGGTGAGTGGTTAGT